>ENA-ORCV01000870-ORCV01000870.1-marine-metagenome-genome-assembly--contig:-NODE-870-length-13160-cov-3.080792_pt1 | contig 13160 bp, 11 predicted proteins | sample MGYA00237779_ERZ508509 | MGnify/ENA primary metagenome ERZ508509 (study PRJEB26180, sample SAMN06268772) | marine metagenome | isolation source: Bioluminescent Bay, La Paraguera, Puerto Rico | place... | reverse complement strand
GAAGGGATCATCGCGTCGCCTCTCGCCGCGGGTTATGCCTGCCTCACCGGGGAAGAGCGCGATCTGGGTGTGGCGCTGGTCGAATTTGGCGGGGAAGTGACCAATGTTTCTGTTTATGCCGGGGGAATGCTTGTGGGTCTCACATCGATTCCACGGGGCTCGGGCGATATCACCGATGCAATCGCTTCGGCCCTCGGAATCAGACGCTTCCAGGCTGAACGTCTTAAATGCGTCAACGGTTCGGCCATCGCCAGCCCGCATGACCACCGCGAAATGATCGGTGTTGGCGGGCCCGATGATGAGGGGACCAGCGCCGTGGCGCGCGGTGCGGATGATCGCGGCCGTATTCCACGTGCCGAGTTGATCTCAGTTATAACCGGAGAACTCGATACGCTTATGCGCGATGTGGGACGTGCGCTCGAAGCGATGGGGTTTTCCAGCGGCAAAGGCACGGCGCGGCAGGTTGTGCTCACAGGTGGCGGAGCCGAATTGGCCGGGCTGGCCGATTACGCACAAAGCGTTTTGGGAACGCCGGTGCGCATCGGCCGACCCCCGGCATTGCGTGGCTTGCCTGAAGCGCATGGCGTGCCGGGATTTGCCACCTTGGCGGGCCTGGTCCTCTATGCGGCCGAAGATCCGGTAGACATTCGTTCTGTTGGCTCGCGCTTTACCCATACAACGCGGATGAGCGGTTTGTCCGTCGTTCGCCATGTCTGGACAGCGATGCGCGAGTATTTTTGAGCGGGGATCAACCTGCGCGTGGCTGTGGATAGTTGTATTGCCCGGTTACCGCGTAGAATCCCTTTGTGGCAGAACAGCGCCACGTGTTATCACTTCTGGCTCCGTAGGAGAGCATTGACATGAGCATCAATATCGGACCGCCCTCTGTGGAGGAATTGCGCCCACGGATAACCGTGATCGGTGTGGGCGGTGCGGGTGGCAATGCCATCGCCAACATGATTGCAGCCGAGATCGAAGGCGTCGATTTTATCGTCAGCAACACGGATGCGCAGGCGTTGAACAACGCCGTGGCGGAACACCGAATCCAGCTAGGCCCCGATATCACGCAGGGTCTGGGTGCGGGTTCGCGGCCCGAAGTGGGGCGCGCTGCGGCTGAGGAGACGGTTGAAGAGATCGAGCGAGCGCTGGACGGCGTGAACATGGTCTTCATCGCGGCCGGTATGGGTGGCGGCACGGGGACGGGCGCCGCACCGGTGATTGCCGAAGTTGCGCGCCGTAAAGGGATCCTGACCGTTGGCGTAGTGACCAAGCCCTTCCTGTTCGAGGGCACGCGCCGTATGCGCGCGGCAGAGGCAGGGATTGAGGAATTGCAGAAGAATGTCGATACGCTGATCGTCATTCCCAACCAGAACCTGTTCCTCGTTGCCAAGGCGGAAACCACCTTCAAGGAAGCTTTCCAGCTGGCGGACGAAGTACTGCAGCAGGGCGTCCGGTCGATCACCGACCTGATGGTGATGCCCGGCCTGATCAATCTCGACTTTGCCGATATCCGATCTGTCATGAACGAGATGGGCAAGGCCATGATGGGCACAGGCGAAGGTGAGGGCGATAATCGCGCGCTTGAAGCGGCGGAACGGGCCATCGCCAATCCGTTGCTCGATGGCGTATCGATGCAGGGCGCCAAGGGCGTGATCATTTCCATCATCGGCGGCGAAGACATGAAGCTGCTCGAAGTCGATGAGGCCGCCAATCACATTCGCGAACTGGTGGATCCGGAAGCCAACATCATCTGGGGTTCGGCGTTCAATCCTGAACTGGATGGCCGCATCCGCGTGTCGGTTGTTGCCACGGGCATAGAGCAAAGCGCGGAACAGATGCAGTCGGCAGGCCAGCCGCTGAATCTTGGCGCATCGCGCGGACCGCAGAAACCTGTTCTTCCGTTGCCTGTTGAGGATGAAGTGGAGGACATCGCGCCTGAAGAGGGTGTCGCTACAGGCGGCACCGATTCTTCCGCACAGGAGGATGTGGACGCGGAGGCCGGTCCTGTTCCTGAGGGCTTCAGTGCAGAAGAGGGCGATGCAGAAGCACATCCCGATAATGATCAAGCTTCCTCAGTGGATGAGTCTACTGGAGAGGGGCTTGGTGAGGCTGGTGGACCGAACGAAGCTGCTGGCGAAGGCAGTGACATGTTCGAATTGACTGAAGAAGCGGCCGTCGAGCCTGAGCCTGAGGAGCCGGAGGACGAACTCTTGCTGGATAGCAGCAACGTTGCCGGATCCGGATCTGGGGAGGGCGGTCCGGGTCAAGCTTCTGGGCAACCGGGGGCGCCGGAAGGATCGGCACCCGGTGCCGGGAGTACGCTGTTTGAACGGATGGCCAATCTTTCGCGGACTGCACCTACGGATGACGAAGACGATGAGGACGAGGACGAGGACGAGGGAGACAATGGAGATGACGATGGTGAGTCCGCCATGCGCATTCCGCGGTTCCTTGGCCGACAAAACAACCAGTAGGTCGAAATTCGCTTGTCGTTCTGCTCTGCGGGCATAGCGCTCGCGCATGATGCTTCGAGGTTCTGAACACTGGCTGGCATTTGCAGGCGTGATCCTGGGTGCGGCGGCTGTCGCCGTTCCTGCGCCCCTGATGGCCCAGCCGGTTGTCCAGCAACTGCCAGACCCCGCATCCGAACGGCTGAATGATGCGCTGCGCCTGCTCGCTGCAAATCCGCAATCGCTGCCCGCTTTGATCGAGGCCGGAAGGGCATCGATTGATCTCGACGATGTGGATGCGGCTGAAGGTTTCTTCGCACGGGCACAGGCAATCTCTCCGGATAGTGGCGCAATGTTGGCCGGATTGGCGCTGGTAGCCCTGCATCGTGAAGATGGGGCCCTGGCGCTGGAGCTGTTTGATCAGGCCGCGCGAGCGGGTGAGAGTCTTGTCCCCTATGCGGCGGACCATGGGCTGGCCTACGACCTTATCGGCGAAAACCAGCTGGCACAGGAACGATACCAGACGGCCATGGCGCGCGAGGAAGATGCTGAAACCTCGCGCCGTCTTGCCTTGAGTTTTGCGATATCGGGCAACCAGAACGCGTCGGAAGCCGTCCTCCTGCCACTGCTTCAACGCCGTGATCTCGCCGCGTACCGCACGCGCGCCTTTGCGCTGGCTATCCTTGATCGAGAGGAAGAGGCCATTGTTATCGTGGAGACAATGCTACCAAGCGGGCTGGCAAGCCGCCTCATCCCCTATATGCGTCTCATGCCACAACTGACCCCTTCGCAGCAGGCTGCGGCGGCCAATCTCGGAAAGTTTCCGACAGTAGAAAATATCGGGAGGGAGGAGCCACGGCAGCCGCGCAGTGTGGCCCGATCGGGCCTGGCGCAGCCTTCAGTGGACGTCGGTTCGCGACTTGTGCCAGAAGGAGAGCCGCTCGCGCCGGCAAGGACCGAAGCAACCGATGAAAGCGCGTTGAGCCGGGTCTTGCGCCAACAGCAGCGACCGCAAGCCCCCGCCGCGAGTGACGAGCCGGCAAGCCTGGATGATGCCTTTGCCGGCTTCACCCTCTCGGATGAGGAAAACGCGTCCGGAGCAACACCAGGAGCTGTCGATTTGACAACATTCGAGCCGGAGAGGGAGGTGCGCGAAGCTGCACCACCCGAACATCCTGCGCGAATTTGGGTGCAGGTCGCTACGGGCCGCAATGCTTCGGCATTTACCTTCGATTGGCGGAGGCTGGTGCGCAATTCGCAGGGACTGCTCGAGGGTCGTGATGCCTATCGCGCGCGTTGGAACCGGACCAACCGTTTGCTGACAGGACCGTTTGATTCGCGTGAAGAAGCGCAGCAATTCGTCAGGGACCTATCGGGAGTGGGTATCAGCGCATTCCGCTTCACCAGCCGCGAAGGGGAGCAGGTAATCCCCCTCGATTAAGGAGAAGACAGAGCCTTATCCCCAGACTTCTGCCCGATTTGCCCAGCTATTTTTGCACACCTTGCCAACAGGCTTGTGGCAGTTCTCCCCGACGTTGCGATGCCCCCGCATTGCGTTTTGCCTGTTAGTCGGAGCATTCACCACTCGAACCAATGCACAGGGTTAATGCTTGATGAAACTGGGCCGGGAGCCAATGGACGAAACCGAAGATGCCGCGCCGGTGGAAATGCTGGCCGCGCTCTTCGAAGCCCATGGCTGGCCCTGCGAATTCGTCAATGATGACGAGATTTGTGGCGAGATTCCAGGAAGTTGGACAACATACCAGCTGCGCGGCATATGGCGCCGGGAAGATCGCGTGCTGCAATTGCTGTGCTTGCCCGAAGTGCGCGTTCCCAAGGACAAGAAGTCTACGGCTTACGAGCTGATTGCGCTGGTTAACGAGCAGCTCTGGATCGGCCATTTCGATGTCTGGTCGCAGGGCGGCGTGCTGCTCTATCGCCACGGGCTGATGCTGGGCGACGATGGCATGCTCAGCCTGTCCGTAGCGCAGATGGCGGTGGATCATGCGGTGTCCGAATGCGACCGCTTCTATCCCGCCTTCCAGTTCGTCCTCTGGGGCGACAAGTCCCCGCGCGAGGCGCTGGATGCGGCTTTGGTGGATGCGATGGGCGAAGCCTGATAATCGGCTTGGCCATGTTCGAATCCATTCTCCTTGTCGGTTGCGGAAATATGGCCGGTGCCATGCTCGAAGGCTGGCTGGCGGTTGGTATGCCCGAATCGCGTTTCACCATTGTCGATCCTGTCAGGGAGGATGCACCGGGCAATATTCCCGTGCTGCGCGATTTACCTGAAAGCGGCGAATTCGATGCCATCTTGCTCGGTGTGAAGCCACAAAGCCTTGCAGAAGTTGCCCCTCAAGTCGCACCTCTCGCAGGGGAGTGCGCGGTGGTGTTGTCCTTGCTCGCGGGCGTAGAGCTTGATGTGCTGCAGCAGCATTTTCCACAGTCAAAGGGGCAGGTGCGGGTCATGCCCAATTTGGCGGTTTCGATGGGCAAGGCTCCAGTCGCATTGGCGGAAAGCGGTCTTGCGTCATCGGATCGTAATGCCGTTCTCACACTGATGGCGCCGCTCGGAACACCCGAATGGATTGGTGAGGATCGTTTCGATCTCGTTACAGCACTTGCAGGGAGCGGCCCGGCCTTCGTCTATCGCTTTATCGATGCGCTGGGTGCCGCTGCGACCCGTCTTGGCCTGCCTGAAGAGCAAGCGCGCCGCCTTGCGCTCGCCATGGTAGAAGGGGCTTCTGCATTGGCTGCGCAATCGGAGCACGATCCGGGAAAACTCGCGGATATGGTCGCCAGCAAGGGCGGAACCACGCGCGCGGGGCTAGATGTGCTCGATGATGGCGAAGCATTAGCCCGCTTGGTGACCGAATGCTTGCGCGCCGCACGCGATCGCAGTGCGGAGATGGCCTGCGAAGCGCGGAAATAGGACCTGTTGAAGGTTAACGGCGCCACGTCCGGTTTCGCTTGAAAATCGAGTGGTAAATGCCGATATTGGCGCTGATCCGGCCCGAATTTGGGTGGCCGGGCAAAGGAGAATAGGATCACATGGCAAATTGGAACGACGACAACGCAACCCGGCAGGGCTTCGGTGTGTCGCCGAGCCAGGCGGGTGACGTCGCTGGCCGCACAACTTTCGATGCCGGCCTGCGCAAGCACATGCTCTCGATCTACAATTACATGGCCTCGGGCGTATTGCTGACGGGTATCGTGGCGCTGCTGACCGCACGCTCCGGCCTGGCAATCCAGTTCGCTTCCGGCCCGCTAATGTGGATCGTGGCGCTTTCGCCGCTGGCCATCGTCTTTGCGATGAGCTTCGGCCGTAACAAGTTTTCGACCCCCACTCTTCAGGCGATGTTCTGGGGCTTCACTGTGCTGATGGGCCTGTCCCTCTCGACGATTTTCCTCGTCTATACGGGCGCATCCATCGCGTTGACATTCTTCGCCACAGCGGCAGCCTTCGCGGGCTTGAGCCTGTTCGGCTACACCACGCAAAAGGACCTGTCCGGCATGGGCAGCTTCCTGATCATGGGCGTGGTTGGCTTGATCGTGGCGAGCCTGCTCAACCTGTGGTTGCAGTCGCCCGGCTTGATGTGGGCGATCAGCTTCCTCGGCGTGCTGATCTTCGCCGGCCTCACCGCTTATGACACGCAGCGGCTGAAGGACGAATATCTCTATGTCCAGAATGCCAAGCTGACCAATCCGGCGATCGCGGCCAGCTTCCCGATGGGCAAGATGGTCGTGCTGGGGGCACTCAGCCTCTATCTCGATTTCATCAACATGTTCCTGTTCCTGCTGCGCTTCATGGGCAGCCGCGAATAGGTCCTCATCTGGTCGCAATTGCGATTCATTTCATCGTGCCCGGGGCGCCATGTGGCGCTCCGGGCATTTTCTTTGGTAAACGCGCGGGCTAGGTTATTGAGCTACTCGAAATTAAGGTACGATTGGCCAGCAATAGGTGCGACGTACCGGGAAAAGGAACGCGCAGGATAATGCTGAAAATTGGCTGGAAACCCGCTGTGGTCGCTGTCGGACTTGCCGTTCTGGCGGGCTGCACGCCGCCACCCCCACCGCCTGCGCCGCCGCCTCCGCCGCCACCTCCGCCGCCTCCCGCGCCGGTAGTTGAGGTTGAGCCCATTCCCTATCGACCAGTTCCGCCTGCCGGTGCACCCTATGTGATGGACATTCCAAGGCTCAATGCAGATGGCGTGCGCGTGACGGTCAATCACGCTCTCGATGAGCAGGAAGCGGTCTGGCATTTCCGTTCTGGCTGGAATGTCGCCGCACTCAATTGCCTGGGTCCCGATGATGAAGTGATCAACACCGCCTATGGCCAATTCCTCAGCCGCTTTCCCAACGGCCTCGCATCCTCCAACCGAGCAATGGACCAGTTTTACCGTCGGCAAGCATCCTCCAGCAGGGAGGCACTGCGCCTGCGCGAAGCGCATGCAACGCAGGTTTACAACTACTTCGCTTTGCCGGGTGCACGGCGCGACTTTTGCAATGCTGCGCGGCTGATCGCCAATGAATTTCCGAACTATGTCGGTGACGACGTGAAGGATTATGCCGTCGCCAATTTGCCGTTGCTGGAAAGTGCGTTCGAACGCTTCTTTAGCGAGTATGAGCGTTACGAGCAGCTCTCTGCAGAATGGGACCGCGAATATGGTGCCGAATACGGGGCATCGCAGCCTGGCTATGTCGCGGTTTATGGTGCTGAAGGTTCAGGCGTCGCTGCCAGCTTGATCTCAGGGACACAGCCGAGTTCTGACGGCGCGGTATCCACGCCGATTGTCCAGCCTTTGCCCAACAGTGTACTTCAGGGCGACTAGGCAGACCATTTTTCTGCTTCCAAGCCGGTGGGCCATTCGCTAATAGCGCGCTCTTCGCAGGGATGAGCCCTGTCGAAACTGGAACGGGGCCGTAGCTCAGTTGGGAGAGCGCGTCGTTCGCAATGACGAGGTCAGCGGTTCGATCCCGCTCGGCTCCACCAGTTTTTACCTTCGGTGAAATCTGGTTATTTTTTCGTTTCGTTCGCCCATCCGGGTGAGCATACTCGCGGCTACTGCCTCCGTTTCGGTTTCGCCGGCACTGCGGGTGGGCACTTGCCCTTGCGGACCCTGTGGGTCCGATCTATCGCGCTGAACTGAACATTGGCGCCGTACGGGCTGGGCTAGAGCCCGCAAGCGCGACTGCGCGTCGGCCGGCTAGGCCGGAAGCCAAGCGGCCCGGATGGGCCGCGCCCGGCGTTTGAGGGTTTAACAGAAGATGCATTTTCTCGATCAGGCCAAGATCTTCATCAAGTCCGGTGCGGGCGGACCGGGCGCGGTGAGCTTCCGGCGTGAAAAATATATCGAATTTGGTGGCCCTGACGGAGGTGACGGCGGCAAAGGCGGCGATGTCGTGTTCGTGGCCGTTCCCGGCCTCAATACGCTGATTGATTTCCGTTACTCGCAACATTTCAAGGCCAAGCGCGGCGGCCATGGCATGGGCAAGGACCGCACCGGCAAGGGCGCCGATGATTTGGTGATCGAGGTTCCCGTGGGCACGCAGATCTTGTCAGAGGACAAAGAAGAGGTGCTCGCCGATTTCACCGAGGAAGGCCAGCGCGTCGTCTTGCTGGAAGGCGGAATGGGCGGGCGCGGCAATGCCAGTTACAAGAGTTCGACCAATCGCGCACCGCGTCAGCACCAGCCGGGCGAGCCCGCACAGGAAATGTGGGTCTGGTTGCGGCTCAAGCTGCTGGCTGACGTAGGCTTGCTGGGGCTGCCCAATGCGGGCAAGAGCACCTTGATCAATGCCGTTTCCAATGCCCGCGCCAAGGTGGGGCATTACGCCTTCACTACGTTGATCCCAAAGCTGGGAGTCGTGAATCACAAGGGTCGCGAATTCGTAGTGGCAGACATTCCCGGCCTGATCGAGGGCGCAGCAGACGGTGCCGGGATTGGCGACCGCTTCCTGGGCCATATCGAACGCTGCCGTGTTCTGGTCCATCTGATCGATATTTCCGGCGAGGACCCCGCTGCGGCGATGCGTATCGTCGAAAAGGAACTGGAGGCCTATGGCGCCGGATTGGAAGGCAAACCGCGCCTTGTCGCGCTCAACAAGGTCGACCTTGCCGATGAGGAACTGGTGGCAGGCTTCGCCGAGGAGTTGAACGAGGCAGGCGCGGAGCAGGTCTTCGCCATTTCGGGTGCGACGGGCGAGGGTATCGAGGAATTGCTCGATGCCGTGCTGGGTTATCTGCCGCAGAAGACAGCTACCGAGAATCCCGGTCGGGTTCCCGATGAAGACGATGACGGAGACGCGGGACCTGCCGAGTGGTCCCCGATCTGACGTCAAACGGCCATTTGCCTGAAGCAACGCTTCGGCTAAGTCCCTCTCCATGACGATAGAGCGCCTTACAGACCTGATCGATCCAGCCAAGACGCCGCGCCTTGTGGTGAAGGTCGGCTCGTCCCTGCTCGTGGGCAAGGATGGCAAGCCGCGCCGCGAATGGCTGGAGAGCCTGGCTGAGGAAATTGCAGAGGCGCGTGCGCGTGGACAGCAAGTCGTGGTGGTTAGCTCGGGCGCGATTGCACTAGGTGCGGCCAGGCTGGGCTTGGCCAAAGGCGGGCGCGGCAGCCTGTCCGAAGCGCAAGCTGCGGCGGCTGTCGGGCAAATTGCGCTGGGCGGGTTGTGGTCCGAATTGCTCGGCAAGGTGGGTATTACCGCCGCGCAATTGCTGGTGACGCTGGAGGATCTGGACGACCGTCGTCGCTATCTCAATGCTTCTGCTACGATCGGCAAATTGCTTGAAGCAGGGGCTGTGCCGGTCATAAATGAGAATGACTCGGTCGCCACCGAAGAAATCCGCTTTGGCGATAATGACCGGCTGGCGGCGCGCGCTGCACAGGCGGCAAGGGCAGATGCGGTGGCGCTGCTGTCCGATGTGGACGGGCTCTACGACCGCGATCCTGCGGAAGAAGGTGCCAGCCTGCTGGGCCGTGTTGAAGGTGTCACTGCCGAAATTCACGCCATGGCGAGCGGCAGTTCCTCGTCCGGCATGGGGTCGGGAGGGATGACGTCCAAGCTCCAGGCTGCCGAGATTGCCGAACGGGCTGGAATTGCCCTGGCGATATTCAACGGTACGCAGGAGCGACCGATTTCGCGGGCGATGAGCGAAGGGATCGGAACCCTGTTCCTGCCCCGCCGCAACGATGGAGCGCTCAAGTCATGGCTAGGCGGACGCCAGCGGATGGAGGGCGTAATTGTTGTCGATGCCGGATGCGCCAAGGCGCTGGCCAAAGGCGGGAGCTTGCTGGCAACTGGTATCACCGAAGTTGAAGGCGAGTTCGGTCGCGGCGCTGCCGTGGGCGTCCGCGATGTGCAGGGCAAACCGCTGGCGCAAGGGCTGGTCGAATATGGCTCTGCGGAGATATCCCGCATCAAGGGGCATCGCAGCGATGAGCTGGCGAACCTGCTCGGCTATGCCCCGCGTTCTGCAGTAATCCATCGCGATCAGTTGGTGCTTCTGTGACCATTGCAGTCACCGGTGGTACGGGTTTCGTCGGGCAGGCCGTGCTCGACGAGGCGGGTCGCCGGGGTCTGCCTGTAAAGGCATTGACACGCCGCGAGCAGGAACCGCGTGAAGGCGTTGAATGGGTGCGCGGCAATCTGCATGATACCGACGCACTGCAGACCCTCGCCAGGGGTTCCAGCGCCGTGCTCCATATCGCCGGCGTGGTGAATGCGCCCAACGTGGAAGGCTTCCGGCAAGGCAATGTCGAGGGGACACGCAACGTCGTCGCTGCAGCAGCAAAGGAAGAGTTACGCCGCTTTGTCTGCGTATCGTCGATCGCTGCCCGCGAACCGCAATTGTCCGAGTATGGGCGATCAAAGCGGGAGGGTGAGGAGGCGGTCCATTCCAGCAAGCTCGATTGGACCACGATCCGGCCGCCTGCGATCTTTGGCCCGCGCGATACCGAGATTTTCGAACTGTTTCGCGCAGCGAAATGGGGGGTTGTACCCGTGCCTCCGGTCGGCGCTGCTTCGCTGATCCATGTTGATGACCTGGCGAGGCTGCTGCTCGATTGTGCGAGTGCCGTTGAGGAGAGCGGGTGGTCCCGAAAAATCTTCGAACCCGACGATGCACGAAAAGGCGGTTGGCCGCATCGAGAGATGGCGAAGGCCATAGGCAAGGCGGTTGGACGCCCCGTTTGGGCACCCGCCACGCCCGCATTCCTCCTCAAAACTGCGGCGCAAATGGACCGCCTGCTTCGGGGAGACCGCGCCAAGCTAACGCCGGATCGTGTGCGCTACATGCTTCATCCGGACTGGGTTTGTAGCGGCGAAAGAACTGTTCCTGTCGAACTCTGGAAGCCGCTGATAGACACCGAAGAGGGGCTGGCCAGTACTGCGCGCTGGTATATGGACAAGGGTTGGCTGTAGGCAGATCGGTGAAAACTTGACGGAAAATTTTACAGTTTCTTCGTGATCGGCAAATATGCTGCTATGCCTAACAATCGGGTTGTGCCGGAGAGGACCTGTCAAAGGTCCGGCGGTACGAGGTAAATGGGGGTAGTATGTCAAAGAAAGCCAGCCGCGTTTCGCGCCGTTCTTTTGTTGCACTTGTCACAGGCGCAGCAGCAACAACCATGATCGCATCGCCAGCCAAGGCGCAGCGCACCGGGCGCACCGACAGCGACCCCAATGACTCCTCGGGCTATGGCCGCACCGGCTATACCGATAGCGATCCCAATGACAGCGCCGGCCATGGTCGTACGGGAACGACCGATTCCGATTCCAACGATCGCGCCAATTATGGCCGCGGCGGGGGATCGGGCCGTACCGACAGCGATCCTAACGATGCGGTGGGCCGAGGCCGGGGCAGTTCCGGAGTCACTGATTCCGATTCCGGCAGCAATCGCGACGCGTCTGGCCGCGGTCGCGGCGAGGGTACTGGCAATACCGACGGCGATCCCAATGATCGTGCGGGCTATGGCCGCTCAGGCCTCACCGATTCAGACGATTCCGACAGGGCGAGCTACGGTCGCGGTCGCGGCACGGCCTGATTGCAGTCGCAGCCTGCGGGCTGCAGGTCCTGACTTGCGAGGGGTGTAATGGGAAAGCCTTCCGGCGCAGACGGCGGTGCATCGGCCAGTCCGCTGGCCGACCTGATTGCTCCGCTTTCTGCCGAAGAGTTCTTCGAGAACTACTATGAAAAGGCTTTCTACCGCACGCCTGAGCCGGTCGCGGCAGTACGCGATCTGTTGAGCATCGACAGGATCGACGAGATTATCTCCGATTCCGAATTGCCGCCATCGTCGCTGACCATGGCGAAATCGGGATCGGGTTTGTCGCCGGACGAATATCTCCATCCCAATGGCGTGATCGATCGCGGCGCAGTGCTCGACAATTTCCGCGACGGCGCCACCATAGTGCTGCCGCAGCTGCATTTCGCCGATGGCAAGCTCTACAGCTTTTGCCTGGCGCTGGAGCGGGAGTTTGGCGCGCGAATCCAGACCAATATCTACCTGACCCCCAGCAATGCGCACGGCTTTGGCGTGCATTATGATGACCACGATGTCTTCGTCCTGCAGGTTTCTGGCCGCAAGAAGTGGGAGATATACGGTCAACGCGAAGGTCTGCCCTATCGCGGGGAGAACTTCCGCAAGGACCATGACGATCCCGGCGAATTGCGCGAGACCTTCGTGCTCGGGCCCGGCGAATGTCTCTATGTTCCGCGCGGCCTCGCACATCGTGCGTTGACCGAGGGCGATGAGGCGAGCCTGCATATCACCGTGGGAATTCTCGTGCAGAGTTGGGCCGAGTTCATGCTCGAGGCTGTGGCCGAGGCGAGCCTGCGCATACCCGAAATGCGCCATTCACTGCCGCGATCGCTCTACTTCGATCCAAGCAAGCGGGAAGAGAATGAAGCGATCTTCCGAAAGCTGATGGAGGCAGTGCAGAACAAGGCGAGCTTCGATGCGACGCTGAGTGCCTTTGGCAGCAATTTCGTGATTGCCCAGGGACCGCGCGTGCGCGGCGCGCTCAATGCGCTGATCGACGGGATCGGCGATGATGAGCGCCTGAAGTTGCGCGACAACATCCTCTATGCGCTCGAGCTGGAAGGTGAGGAGCCGCAACTGACCATCGCCGGGTCCGCGATTCCACTGGCTTCGGACCTTGCGCCGCAATTGCGCGACCGCCTGGCAACTGGTGACCTCGCGATTTCCGATTTCACCGTAGATGATGCAGAGGATTTACGCGACACGGTGGAAACGCTGGTTGCCTACGGCCTGCTGCAACGCAGCTAACAATCCTGTTCACGGCAGTCAGAGGGCGACCGCCCGCTCGCAGGTGCCCCGCAGCGTAGCGGGGGGAATAGCACCGAGGATGCCCATGCGGATGCATGGGCGTAACCACAAACAGGCAAAGAAAAAGCCCGGCCGAATAAACGGCCGGGCTGGGAAGTTTGGGAGAGGATGCCTGAAAGGCCCCCTCCATATGCGGTGGGATTGCGTTCTACTCAAACGCAATAATTGCATCAGCCGTTGCGCTTTGTGCAACAAACGTAAAGAAATGCTGAATCGCGGGTAAATACCTGTCAAAAAACGGGTTCGTAACCGGGTGGAAGCTCGCCATCATCGCCGCTTTGCGGATTGTTGGGAGAGTGGATGCCGCATTCGGTCTTGTCCCAGCCACGCCAGCGGCCCGAACGCGGGGCTT
>ENA-ORCV01000869-ORCV01000869.1-marine-metagenome-genome-assembly--contig:-NODE-869-length-13185-cov-2.921041_pt1 | contig 13185 bp, 7 predicted proteins | sample MGYA00237779_ERZ508509 | MGnify/ENA primary metagenome ERZ508509 (study PRJEB26180, sample SAMN06268772) | marine metagenome | isolation source: Bioluminescent Bay, La Paraguera, Puerto Rico | place... | reverse complement strand
GATCAGCGCCGTAGTGTGGTTGAACGCTGTTTGGCTGAACAAGTTCAAAACCTCAAAGTCCGCGTGAATTTTGAGGCTGATCCTGCGCGGCGGCTATTAATGCGTGTCGCCTTGTTGGGTGCTGCCATTGCGTTTGAAAAACCCAAAGAAGAAATCGAGCGATATCTGGATCGCGCTTTGTTGGGGCTCGAGCGCCAAATTGACGAAATGGGTCTGCACCGCTCGCGCAACATTGAAGAGCAATTCTTATTGTTGCTAGAGATGATACCGGTTCGTCATGCGGTAACACCGATCGCGCCAAATCGCGGGCAAGTTTTTGCCAACGTTCTCGAGCGCATGCACCGTTGCCTTGCGATGATGATGCATACAACAGGTGAATTGGCTTTTTTCAACAATACTCGAGCCGTGCCGCATGAACTGTTACTTGCCGTTCAATCTCGCGCTTCGGGCGCGTTGGACTTAGAGACAGGTAAACTCGCTAGCGGCTATGGCATGCTATTGGGCAACAACTCCAAATTGCTTTTGGATTCTGGGGTTTCAATGGGCGAAGACTTTGGCGATCACATCCATGCTGGTGGTGCGAGCTTCGAGTTTAGCACCCGAAATGATTTGATCGTTTCAAATTGTGGCCCTGGCCCGATGTCATTCGGCGACGACCGAGCATTGTTTAAGTTGCCGGCGACCCATACGAGTTTAGAAATTGAGTATGCGGGAAAGTATCCGCATAAGTCAGACAAAATTCTGGCAGCCCACATTTCAGGAAACGCGCAGCAGAAAATCTCGTTTGATGCAGGCGATCATCGGTTTGACATCAAAAATCTTGGTTATTTATCTCTCGCGGGCGTGGAACACCGTCGTTCCATCAATATGTTGCGACGTGAAGGTGACGCTGTTTTGGGGCAGGATCATATCAAATGCGATATGAGCCATAAGCATGCGCCTGACGAGTTGTTGCTGCGTTTCCATCTGGGGCCGGGCGTTCAGGCGGAAATCAATGAAGAGCAAACACAAATTCGTTTGGTTTTGCGTTCTGGTGCTCATTGGGTCTTCATCTGGGAGGGGGCAAGCGCCATGGTGGAAGCGAGTGCGCGATATTCCCCGCACAAAGGCTTGGCTGAAACGCAGCAAATTGTGTTGAGCACGACAGCAAAACCAGAGCAAGAGATTGTTTGGACCTTCGCACCTTCGCCATAGGGGGCGTTATTTGATCTTTTGATCAAAAGCTCGATGTTTCTTTTCTTCACCGATCATGATAGCGAAGCGCCAACAGCGCTTATGCGCTTTTTAACGTGATCAACAACAGACGAGTTTCTGACGTGACCATCAAACGCGCCCTCCTTTCCGTTTCCGATAAAACCGGCCTTGCCGACTTTGCCCGCCTTTTGGTGGCCCAAGGTGTTGAACTTATTTCCACCGGCGGCACCAAAAAAATGCTGGAAGATGAAAAGATTCCTGTCATCGACGTGGCAGAGGTCACTGGTTTTCCTGAAATGATGGATGGGCGGGTGAAAACCCTTCACCCAAAAATTCATGGCGGTTTGTTGGCGCGCCGCGACAGTGAAAACCACAAAAGCGCGATGCGCATTCACCAAATCTCCAATATCGATTTGTTGGTGGTGAATTTGTATCCATTTGTTGCCACCGTCAAAGCGGGTGCGGATTACGATACGGCCATTGAGAATATTGATATTGGTGGTCCAGCCATGATCCGCGCGGCGGCCAAAAACCATGCCGCTGTAACCGTAATTGTTGATCCAGACGATTATGACAAAGTCGCTGACGAGTTGAAAGAAAATGGCGAGGTTTCCTTGAAGTCGCGCCAACGTTTTGCGGCCAAAGCCTATGCGCGCACCGCGTCTTACGATGCCTCGATTTCCAACTGGTTTGCTGAAACGTTGGAAATGGATGATATGCCGTTCCGCAACTTTGCGGGCAAGCTTGATCAAGTGATGCGTTATGGTGAAAACCCGCATCAGTGGGCTGCGTTTTACAAAGATGGATCTGATCGGGTTGGTGTTGCAACAGCAGACCAAATTCAGGGCAAAGCGCTTTCCTATAACAATATCAATGATACCGACGCCGCGTTTGAGTTGGTTAGCGAATTTGATCCAAACGAAACAGCGGCAGTTGCGATCATCAAACATGCCAACCCATGTGGCGTTGGATTGGGTGGCAACTTGGTGGAGGCCTACGAAAAGGCACTTCGCTGTGATCCTGTTTCAGCATTTGGCGGCATTGTTGCGCTCAATAAAGAAATTGACGCAGATGTTGCAGAGAAGATCATCGAGGTGTTCACAGAAGTGATCATCGCGCCAAGCGCGACACCACAGGCGTTAGCGATTTTCGAGACTAAGAAAAATCTACGTTTGTTGCTCACTGGCGGCTTGAGTGACACCAAGAAAGACGGCCTTTTGGTGAAGTCAGTTTCTGGCGGCCTTTTGGTTCAATCGCGTGACAACAAAAGCGTTGCGGATTGTGAACTGAAAGTTGTGACTAAGCGCCAACCAACTGAGCAAGAACTTGCCGACCTAAAGATTGCAGCGATCGTGGCAAAGCACGTTAAATCAAACGCCATCATCTATGCGAAAGAAGGTTCAACCGTTGGCATTGGTGCAGGGCAAATGAGCCGTGTAGATTCAGCCCGTATCGCACACCGCAAATCCAAAGATGCGGCAAAAGCGATCAAACAAAAAGGCGCGCTAACAGAAGGTTCTGTTGTGGCCTCTGATGCCTTCTTCCCATTTGCTGATGGCTTGCTCTCAGCGGTAGAAGCCGGCGCGACGGCCGTCATCCAGCCGGGTGGCTCTATTCGTGATGACGAAGTGATAGCCGCGGCTGATGAAGCGGGCATTGCGATGGTGTTCACGGGTATGCGTCACTTCCGGCATTAATTGTCTCACGGTTCGCACCATGATTTGCATGAGAGGCTAACGCCGTCTTATGCAAATCAGTGAACCTGCGACGGCGCGGCGCAAACGTGCGCCGAGCTGACCGCCTATGCATTAGCTGCATGTAGACTTAGCGGTCCAGAATTCATCACTCGGCGAGTTTTGCTATAAAGTCTATTCGCCCCAGACAATCGGTTGATTTGAGCAGTCAAAGCTTTCGGCCATATCGTCGGCAATGTCGCGGGCGATTTGGTTGGCATTTTTGTATTTACTTGCGTTTACATGTGCGATTTGGCAGGTCGCGCCTTGTTGAACTTTGGTGACAACCAAAATCTGTTCTTTGTCGCCCATGCCGTCATCGGTGTAGTAACGCAGTATTGTTGCGATGGGCGTCCAGCCCTTCGCATAGTTGGCAAGGCGCCATTCTAGTGTTTCACCGACAGTGTTAAACGGGGCGAGAGTTTGCTGTGCCGCCACCTCATTTAGTGAATTTAGCCCATAACTGACGAACATGCGTAGATCGCCTTCTGCGACCATAACTGGATAACCCTTGTAGCCGGGACAAGCAAAAGTGGCGCCAAAGTCATCTGCCTCAATGATTGAACAATCATTGTCGAGATTGATTTTTGTATAAGCACTGTCGTTGTTTTGCGCAAAGGCGCCAGTGGTCAATAAAGCGATGAGTGTGAGTTCAATCAGAACGGCACCGAGCATAGTTTTGCGCATTTTGTTCCTCCCAAAAAAGGCAAATTACCGCGTTTTGGGCATTATGGCTTGCAATCGTGGCGGTGCCTAGGCATTAGTTCTCGCGAAACGCGAGATTTTGTTCATCATGAGGAGCAATTTGATGGATCTTAATGCAATTGGCGCGGGCAAAAATCCGCCGGAAGAAATCAATGTTGTGATCGAAGTGCCAGTTGGCGGCGAGCCGATCAAATATGAGTTTGACAAAGATAGCGGCGCGATTTTCGTTGACCGTTTCTTGCACACGCCAATGCGCTACCCGGGCAATTACGGCTTTGTGCCAAACACACTTTGCGGTGATGGCGATCCTTTGGACGTTGTTGTGATGAACTCTCGCCCAATTATGCCGGGTGCTGTGATCAAGTGTCGCCCAATCGGCGTTTTGGTGATGGAAGATGATGGCGGCATGGATGAGAAGCTTCTGGCTCTGCCAATTTCAAAGCTGACCAAGTCTTATGAAGGCATCAATGATGTCGAAGATATGCCGAAAATTGAGATTGAAAAAGTTGAACACTTCTTCAAGCACTATAAAGATCTTGAGCCTGGCAAATGGGCAAAGATTGAAGGCATTAAGGGCGTAGATGTCGCAAAACAGATCGTTTTGGACAGCATCGAGCTTTACAACAAAGAAGGCTAATTGAGCCTTTCATTGTTAGTTTTGATTAGGGTCGGCTATTGAGCCGACCCTTTTTGTTTGACGAAGAACAAGCCGATTAATCCTAAGAGCATGAGGATGACAACTGGCGAAATGCCAAGTTGTTGCGATCCTGTCCACGCGGTGACGGCAGCCACAGAGAGCGGTCCGATGAAGGTTGTTGCACGACCTGAAAATGCATAGAGGCCGAATGCTTCGGTGACCTCATCATGTTCAACTTGATGCACGAGGAGCGTGCGAGATGCCGCCTGAATGGCGCCACCAAATGCGCCGATCAGCGTGCCAGCGATGTAGAATGTGATGAGCGGCGCACTGCTTTCAGCAGCGACAGGAATGGCGAAGAATACATAGCTTTGCGTTGTAGAAACGACGAGCAAGCAGGCGACAACCAACACAAAACACGAAAAGCCAACCACTGGCTTAGGACCAAATCGTTTGTCCATTTTGCCGCCGATCAAGGCGCCAAATACACCAGCAAGCGCGGCGATGATGCCGAAAATTCCTACTTGTGTAACGCTCAAGCCTAATACACCCGCAGCATAGATGCCGCCAAATGTGTATAGCGCGTTCAAGCCATCTCGGTAGAAAAGTGATGATAATAGGAAAGCAAAATAGCTTCTGCGCTCGGGCAATGTGCGGATTGTCGTCACCAGCTTTTTTAGACCGGCGGAAACTGCATTTTGCGTTTGCGCTCGCTTTTTCGCGTCGGGGACGAACAGGAATAGTGGCACCACAAAAATGATGTACCAAATTGACGTGAACGGTCCAGACGCACGGTCTCCTTGATAGCTTTTCCCATCCAGCCCAAAGATTGGGTCGAGCCCAATAATTGTTTTGCCGGTTTCGGCATCGCTTGTGGCCATAAATGCAAGAACAAATATGAGCGATGTAACGCCGCCAGCATAACCGAGTGCCCAACCATTGCCCGAGAGTTCACCAAGTTCCTCGCGTGTGACAAGGTCTGGCATCATTGCGTTGTTGAAAATGGCGGCGAACTCAAAGCCGATCATTGCGACCACAAGACCAACCAACGCGATTGGTACTGCGTTTTGGCTGCCGGGCACGGCAAAATAAAGGGCGAAAGCCCCAACTATGGCCAAAACTGAGAAGAAGGCAATGTAGGGTTTGCGGGGGCCGGTTGCATCTGAAATGGCCCCAAGGATCGGTGCCAAAAATGCGATTGATAGGCCGCCAATAGCGACAGCCATGCCCCACGCCGCTTGCGCTTCTGCACCATTGGCAGCCAGATGATGGGTGAAGTACGGCCCGAAAATAAAGGTGAGAATGATCGTGTGGAAAGGTTGCGCTGCCCAATCGAAAAACATCCAGCTGACACGCGCCTTTTTCGACGCCGTCTGGTTTTGCACACCCGACATGGTTTGATTGTCAGCCATCATATTCCCCCTAAATATTTGCGCTACTTTAAGCGTCAAACTGATGTGAGGGAATAGGCAGTTTTCACAACAAGAGTATGAAGGCCCGACACTGCGGCGTCGGGCCAGATTTCTTATCCGCGTGCGAGATCAGACAAAAGACCAGCGGCGACGGAAAGGCGTGAGACGCCTAACGTGCTTTCGGTTATGCCTTCCACCATTTCTTTGGTGCGGTCGATGTCGTCACGACGTGCTTCGTGCCAAGCGTTAAGGCCTGTTTCAACGTCAGAGGCGTTAAAGCTAAGCACATCGAGTGTGATATCGCGCTGGGCGCGCATCAAGTTGGCCAGTGCCCGATCAAGTGCCAAACGATCATAATAGTCTTTGACCTCAATCTTATGAACTTGTTCGGTGATGTGACCCAACTTAAATGTCTGCAAGACCTCAAAGTAGGTGCGCGCGGCATCTTCAACCGAGATGCCAGCCCGCTCACTTACGAGCACAATTTCTGACCCAAGCGTGAGGGCGGACAATTGTGAAATACGTTTGGCCAATGGTTCGGGCGCGCCGCCATTGACAAAACTTGCCGCTTGCTCTGACACAGAACTTGCGACAAAGCTTGGCAGAATCTCATCGAGCATTGCACGGATCGTTTCAATGCCTTTGCCATAGGTTTCAACAACCGCAGAGATGCCATCAGAGAAGTCGACATTTCGCAAGAACCATGCCGTTTGTTGAAGAAGCAAGTTGCGCAGTTCGTCATACAGCTCAAGCTGAGTAGCGCCATCAACCTTGTTGTCCAGCGCATCGATTTCTAGGTTCATTTGGGTGAGCCCGAAACTGTCGCGCGCCGCGGCGTATGCTGCCGCAACCTGCGATGGATCTGAACCTGTGGCCGCGGCCGTGCGATGCACGAAGTCTGGTCCACCACGGTTAATCATTGCGTTTGAAAGAACGGTTGCGATCACTTCGCGGCGTAGACGGTGATTTTTGATCGAATCTGGATAGCGGTCCGCCAGTTGGTCAGGGAAATAGCGGAACAGTTCTTTGCCAAGATATGGATCATCAGGCACTTCGCTGTCCAAAAGCTGCGCGTAAAGCGTGTTTTTGGCGTAGGCCAAGATTACCGCCAACTCGGGACGATAAAGTCCTGCCTCGTTGGCTTCGCGTTCCATCAAATCCACATGCTTTGGCAAAAACTCAACTTTTCGATTGAGGTGACCTTCAGCTTCAAGTGCTTTGATGAAGTCGGCGTGATACGGCAAATCTTCTAGCTGACGCCGTTCGGCAAGCGAGATCGCAAGTGTTTGCAGATAGTTGTTGCGTAGGCAAAGCTCTGCAACTTCGTCCGTCATTTCTGCCAAGAACTGATTGCGGCTTTCATAATCAAGATTGCCGTCGCGTACCACGGTGCCAAGGGCGATTTTGATGTTTACTTCCAAGTCGGAGGAGTTCACACCAGCCGAATTGTCGATGGCGTCGGTGTTTACCCGTCCACCATGAGCGGCGAATTCGACACGGGCCAATTGCGTTATGCCAAGGTTTGCACCTTCGCCAATCACTTTTGCGCCCACCTCTTCACCTGTGATGCGGATTGCATCGTTGGCGCGGTCACCAGCGTCGGCGTCGCTTTCAGAGCTTGCGCGGACATAGGTGCCGATCCCGCCAAACCACAAAAGATCGACTTTTGAGACCAAGATCGCGCGCATCAATTCGTTTGGTGTCATCTCGTCTTTTTCAAGGCCGAGTGCTGCAACAGCTTCCGGGCTTAATTGAATAGACTTTGATGAACGTGGATAGATGCCGCCGCCTTCAGACAAGAGCGATTGATCGTAATCCTGCCAGCTTGAACGCCCGAGATCGAAAATGCGTTTGCGTTCTTCCCAAGTGGTCGCGGGGTCGGGATCTGGATCGATGAATATATCGCGGTGATCAAAAGCAGCGATCAGTTTTGTCGCTTTGGACAACAGCATACCATTGCCGAAAACATCACCGGACATATCGCCCACACCCACAGCTGTGAATGGGGTGTTTTGAATGTCGTGGTTCATTTCTCGGAAATGGCGTTTTACCGCTTCCCAGCCGCCGCGCGCGGTAATGCCCATTTTCTTGTGGTCATAACCAACTGAACCACCTGAGGCAAAAGCATCGGACAACCAGAAGCCGCGTTCATCTGCGATGGCGTTCGCCGTATCGGAGAACGTGGCTGTTCCTTTGTCTGCCGCTACCACGAGATATGGATCGTCGCCATCTTGGCGCACCACAGCGTTCGGTGGCACAACTTTATCGCCGTCTAAATTGTCGGTGATGTCCAAAAGAGATCCAATGAAAATCTTGTAGCAGGCTGTGCCCTCTGCGATGAACTCTTCACGTGAAGGGTTTTCCGGCATGCGTTTGGGCACGAAGCCGCCTTTTGCACCTAAGGGGACAATCACAGCGTTCTTCACCATCTGGGCCTTCACAAGGCCAAGAATCTCGGTTCGGAAGTCTTCAGGTCGATCCGACCAGCGCAATCCACCGCGGGCGATCATGCCACCACGTAAGTGCACGCCCTCAACCCTTGGGCTGTAGACGTGAATTTCACGGAATGGCCGCGGTTCTGGTAAGCCTTCAATTTTTGACGCATCATATTTGACCGCCAATGCCGGCCGACGCTTGCCGTCGACGCGCTGAAAGAAGTTTGTGCGCAGGCTTGAATCCACAAGGTTTACGAAGCGACGGACAATTGTGTCGTCGTCAAGGGACGTAATGGTTTGAAGCGCGTTGTAGATCGTGTCGCGCGCACCTGCTTCAACACTCGTGCGATCGCCAACGAAATCCGGCGCATGGCGCGCATGGAACAAATCAACAATGGCTTGGGCCACGTCAGGATGTTTGGCCAGCGTGTTCCACATATAACGCTGTGAGTAGGTGATGCCGGTTTGCTTTAGATATTTCCCGAGCGCCCGCACAATGGTGACGTCGTCCCATTCGAGCTTGGCATTGATGGTAAGCTGATTGTATCCGTCATTTTCCGCATCGGAATACCAAACCGCTTTCAGCGCTCGCTCGATCACATTGTCGATCTCAGTCAGGTCGGCATCGTTCCCCGGTGTTTTTAGGGTCATGTCGTGCATCACACGATCGTCGGTATTCTCGGGCGTCACCGTGTAGGTTCGTTCATTCACCACACGGAAACCAAAGTTTTCAAGCATTGGTACACGAGCGCTCAGCGGGATCGCGGTTGAACGATGATAGAGCTTGAGGGAGTAGGCGCCCTCACGTCTCGCATGTTTGCTCAGGCGGACGGCGATTTGCTCGTCGCTCATCAATAGTTTGAACTGTTCGATATCGCGCAATGCTTCGGCGTGATCGTACTTTTCTTGATAGGCGTTGGTGAAGCCGTTCACATAGTCGAGTACTTCGCGCGGGTTTTCGGCAGCGGCGAGCAGGCGATCACCATAAGTGAGTGTAAGCTGCGTGATGTGAGCTTCTAGCTCGTCACGGCTCGGTTCAGGCGTCTTGCCGCCATTCCGGCCAAGGATGAAGTGCACCCGCACCAACTCGCCCTCAGGAAAGTTCGGATAGTAGGCGGAGACGCGCGCGTCATACTTTTCCGCGAGATAAACGCCGACTTGTTCGCGCAAGGACGAGTTGTATTTGTCGCGTGCCATATACATAAGCACGGAGACAAAGTTATCGAAGGGGTCAATTCGTGGCAGTACGCGCACTTGTGGTCGGTCGGCCAAGGCAGACACCGTTGTGGCAAATTCAAACAGCAAATCTTCGCTGATTTGGAAAAGCTCTTCGCGCGGATAATTGTCGAGCGCGTTCATTAGCGCTTTGCCAGAGTGTGAACTTGGGTGCAAACCAGAGCGCTGCATCACCGCCATAACTTTTTGGCGCAGTAGCGGCACCTCGGTATGCGGCGTTGCCAGAGACATCGAGGTGAACAGGCCTAGAATGCGCAACTCACCAGCAATGTTGCCGTTTTCATCAAAGAGCTTGATGCCTATATAGTCCATATGCGCACGACGGTGCACGACAGATTGAATATTGGCCTTGGTAACCATCAATGGCGCAGATTTTTTCAAGAAGTCCGCATGTTGCGCGGTCATCTCGACATATTCTTCGCCGTGGCGAAGGAAATAGAGTTCTGGATCGGACAAAATGCCCAGGCCACTATCGGCAACAGGGTCAAGATTTGGCTCGCCATCTACTTCGGAATAGCGATATTCGCGCATGCCAAGGAAGGTGAAATTGTGGTCTGCAAGCCAGCCCAAAAAGTGCATGCTTTCGGACAACACCGCTTCATCAACACTTGGCGGATTATTGCGGTATTGGCGCACCACGTCACCGAGTTTTTCAAGCATGGAGCGCCAGCCTTCAACAGCGTGGCGCACTTGGGTTAGAACGACATTCAACTCGGCCTCAATTTTCTCAAGGGCGTCGGGTGCAAGGCCGGGGTCTACGTGAACATGCAACAAGCTCTCAAGTTCGGCGTCGGGCGCTGCTTTTTCCAACACTTCCACAGTGTCACCGCTTATCTTTAGCGGCAAAACCGGGTGCGCAAAGAGTTTAATATCAGCACCGCAGGCGCGAATGGCTGCCAGACACGAATCAACGATAAACGGCATGTCTTCGTTGCATATGTCGATGATGTGGATGTTTGATTGTTCATCCAGCGGCTGGATGGTGATCTCATGTTCTTTGGACTGGCGCTTGCCTAAATTTGCGAAAGTATCGCGCGCCGAATGTAGAATTTGATCTAAATTATAATGAGTTAGGTCAAATTCATCGAGTGAGTTGACCAAGTGAACCAGAAAATTTGCAAAGTTTTTTTCGGATGCGGGAAGTTCATGCGCAGCTGCGATTAGTTGCGCTTTGCGTGAGGATTTATCCTGCGCCATCTGATGTGACCCCTTTTTGATGACATAGGGTGAGCCTATTCCTTCATGGTAAACAAAAGAAGTAGGAATTTTGGCGGCAAGCGTTGATATTTCGTCGTAGGAAGTACCCATGGGTACGTTCACGTTGGTTTTGGCGAACGGATTGCACCGTGATAGCCTTGACCCAAATCGGCCAGCCCCTTAAAAGTTCTGGCTAATCTTCACTATCGCTGGTTGGAAAGAAAAAGGTCGATGACGGGCGCACGCACACTTTATGACAAGATCTGGGATGATCACTTGGTAGCCAATAATGAAGACGGCACGAGCCTTCTTTATATTGATCGGCACCTGGTGCATGAGGTGACCAGTCCACAAGCCTTTGAAGGTTTGCGCATCGCGGGCCGAAATGTTCGGGCGCCAAAACGCACTTTGGCCGTGGTTGATCACAACGTGCCAACTACAGATCGCTCTCAAGGCATTGATGATCCAGACAGCAAATTGCAAGTGGAAACGCTTGCGAAAAACGCGGCTGATTTTGGCGTTGAGTATTTTGACGAGCTTGATGAACGTCAAGGTGTTGTGCACATCGTTGGGCCGGAGCAAGGTTTCACGCTTCCCGGTATGACGATTGTTTGTGGTGACAGCCACACTTCAACTCATGGTGCATTTGGTGCTTTGGCGCACGGTATTGGCACGTCGGAAGTTGAACACGTTTTGGCGACGCAGACGCTAATCCAATCCAAAGCGAAAAACATGCGCGTGACGGTGAACGGCAAACTGCGCGATGGCGTGACAGCAAAAGATATCGTTCTTGCGATCATTGGCGAAATCGGTACAGCGGGTGGCACCGGTCACGTGATTGAATATGCCGGCGAAGCGATTGAAGCGCTTTCGATGGAAGGTCGCATGACCGTTTGTAACATGTCTATTGAAGGCGGTGCCCGCGCTGGACTTATTGCGCCGGACGCGAAGACATTTGAATATATTCAAGGCAAGCCACGTGCGCCGAAGGGCGAAGCTTTTGACATGGCAAAAGCCTATTGGGAAACATTGCACACTGACGAGGGTGCGGTGTTTGACAAAGAGATCGTTCTTGATGCTGAAAATCTCACGCCGATTGTAACGTGGGGCTCTTCGCCTGAAGATGTTGTGGCGGTAACTGGCGTTGTGCCAAACCCGGATGATATCGAGAACGAAAATACACGCGCATCAAAATGGCGCGCGCTTGAGTATATGGGTCTGAAGCCAGGTACAAAGATCACCGATATCAAAATCGACAAGATCTTTATTGGTTCATGCACCAACGGCCGCATCGAAGACTTCCGCGCTGCCGCAGAGATTTTGAAGGGCAAGAAGATTGCCGACCATGTGAGCGCCCTAATTGTGCCAGGATCGGGTGTTGTAAAAGCACAGGCTGAAGCCGAAGGTTTGCACCAGATCTTTATCGATGCTGGTTGCGAGTGGCGCGAACCGGGATGTTCCATGTGTTTGGCGATGAACGCCGACAAGTTGAAGCCAGAAGAGCGCTGCGCTTCAACGTCCAACCGGAACTTTGAGGGCCGCCAAGGCTTTAAAGGCCGGACGCATTTGGTTAGCCCGGCAATGGCTGCGGCTGCTGCGGTTGCAGGACATTTTGTGGACGTTCGCGACGTCCAATAAGGGAGACTAAGAATGATTAGAGCGAAACATCTTATCCTTTCGGTTTTCGCTCTTTTCAGTTCCCCAGTGTTGGCGCAAAGCTGTTCGCCTGAAGCACTTGGTCTTTCGTCTCGCGACTATTCTCGGCTCTATTCGATTGAGAATTCTCGACTTAAAGGGTTGGGCGAGGCCATGTTGAGTCCATCTCTTGCCGAACGAGATATCCTTGCCAAGTTGTTCAGTCAGGGAATTGGCGATCCGAAGGTTGTGCCAACCGGCGATTACCAATGTCGCACCATCAAACTTGGTGGCCTGGGGCCGCTCACCAGTTACAAATATTTTGACTGTCGCATCTCAAATGATGGCGAGCAGCTTTTCATCGAAAAGCTAACAGGTTCGCAGCGTTTTACCGGCACTTTATTCTATACCGAAGATGGCGTTTCGTATCGCGGGGCTTCTCACTATGGTTATGAAGAACCAAGAGAATATGTAGGCGACACCGACCGTGATCAGGTCGGGTGCGTTTTTGAAGTGTTGGGTGACCCGACAAGTCTAATTCTTGAACTGCCGCAACCCCATTTTGAATCCACTCACGATATTATCCAGCTACGCCTAAAACGCTAGTTGACCTTGATCATGGAGCAACACCCATTTGCCCTGCATAAAGCGGGCAAGGGAGGCACATGATACTGCGTAGCTATACCGCTTTGGGCGTTTTCATCATTGTTAGTGCCATTGTTTTTGGGCCTTTGTTCGCGCATCCGGGGTTCGATTGGGTTGCCAACACCACCAGCCAACAAGCAGGCCAAATGGTCCAGGGCGCATGGCTCATGCGGCTCGGTTTTGTGGCATTTGGCCTTGGCGTTTTGCTCGATGCTTTGCCCGATTTGCGTCGCGGGCAATATGAGAACGGGCTGTTTGTATTCTTTGGCGTTTCCATGGTTCTTGTAGCGGTGTTTTCACACAAACCACTTGATCCAACGCTTTTCTTTGATGCGACAGATGACTTTTTGCATTCT
>ENA-ORCV01000865-ORCV01000865.1-marine-metagenome-genome-assembly--contig:-NODE-865-length-13260-cov-2.606159_pt1 | contig 13260 bp, 12 predicted proteins | sample MGYA00237779_ERZ508509 | MGnify/ENA primary metagenome ERZ508509 (study PRJEB26180, sample SAMN06268772) | marine metagenome | isolation source: Bioluminescent Bay, La Paraguera, Puerto Rico | place... | reverse complement strand
CCCGAATACATGCTGAAAACGATATTTTCGCCGGGGATCACGGCGTCGAGCGACCGGGTGAACGGTGAGACGGTCTCGCCGAGGATGAGTTCGATCGTCTCGGGGGCGAGTTCCGCGGCGAGCGCCGCGTCCGCCGGGGCGACATGGCCGGCCGTTTCCTCTCCGTCGAGGCTCTGCGAAATCCTGAGGTCGAGCGCCGAATTGCCGCCGTCGGATTCTTCCAAGGCGCTCAACAATTTATGCACGGAAAGGAAATCGTTATCGGTCACGCCTGCCCCCACTCTCTGACCCCTGCGGGCCACTTAAGGAGTGCCCCTTGAATATCATCATACCAAATCCCGCCCGCTTCTTGAACCCGGCGCGCCGACAAAATGCGCAATCCGCGGCAAAAAACGCGCCGGCGCATCGCCGGTCACCCGGTGTCGCGCGGGAGACTCCAGGCGAAGAACAGGCGCTGCACCAGCGCAACGATCTGGAACAGCGAGATGCTGAGCGCTGCGAGGACGAACAGTCCCGCGAAGGCCTGCGGCACCTTGAAGAACGACGTGGAGAACTGGATGAAATACCCGATGCCCTTTTCGGCGGCGACGAACTCGGCGACGACGGCGCCGATCACCGCAAGCGTGATCGAGATCTTCAGCGCCGAGAAGATATAGGGCACGGCATAGGGCAGCCGGATCTGCGTGATCTCGCGCGCGACCGGCGCCCGCAGCGACCGCGACAGCTCGACCAGTTCCGGCGGCGTCGCCATCATGCCCGTCGTCGTCGACACCACGATGGGAAAGAAGGTGATCAGAAACGTGATCACCACCCGCGGCGTGTCGCCCGCGCCGAGCACGACGATGATGATCGGCGCTACCGCGACCACCGGCGTCGACTGGATCACCACCAGGATCGGATAGAGCATGCGCGACATCAGCTCGGACCGCGCCAGCGCGACGGCGATCGGGACCGAGACGACGATGGAAAAGAAATAGCCGAGCAGCGCGACCCGCAACGTCGCCCATACATGCTCGATCCACCGCAGTACGGTGACGTCGCCGAAGCCGCCGACGATGCGGCTGGGGGCGGGCAGCAGGAACGACGGGATTTCGAACATGCGCACGCCGGCTTCCCACACCGCGATGATCGCGACGAACGCCACGACCGGCAGGAAGACGCGGCTGTCGGTCAGCCACCGTGCCGGCCCGGAAGGCTTCGCGGCCGTCACGCCGCATCGTCCCGCTTGAGCAGCCGGCTGCGCAGGTAGGCGGCCATCTCGTGCATTTCCGGCAGGACCGTCGTGTCCACGCTGCGCGGGCGCGGCAGCCCGACATCGAGCGTCTCGACGATGGTGCCGGGCCGCGCGCTCATCACGAAGATGCGGTCGGACAGCAGCACCGCCTCGTTCACCGAATGCGTGATGAACAGCACCGTCTTGGGCCTGCGATTCCAGATGCCCTGCAGCTCGAACCCCATTTCCTCGCGCGTCAGCGCATCGAGCGCGGAGAACGGCTCGTCCATCAGAAGGATGTCGGGGTCGAGAAGAAGCGCACGCGCGATGGCCGCGCGCTGCTGCATGCCGCCCGAAAGCTCCTCCGGCATGCGGTCCTCGAACCCTTCAAGGCCGACCATCGCGATCAGGTCGTGGGCGGCGGCCTTGTGATCGTCGCCCGGCCGCCCGTACTTGTGGCGTATCGGGAACAGGACGTTGTCGAGGACGGAAAGCCAGGGCAGCAGGGTCGGTTTCTGGAACACGATCCCGACGCCGTCTGGCGGCTCGGTGATCGCCCGGCCGAACAGCTCCACCGATCCCTCCGTCGGCCGGATCAGGCCGGCGACGAGGCGGAGTAGCGTCGACTTGCCGCAGCCGGACGGACCGACCACCGCCACGAATTCGTGGCGGCGGATTTCGAGGTCGACCCGCGACAGCGCCTGCACGTCGGCGCCGCCGCGGGTTCGAAAGGTGTGACCGACGTCCCGGAAACGAAGGGCGACGGTCTCTGTATCCGGCACCTGCCGGCCTACTGGAGGAAGGAGCGGTCGACGATCGTCTCGGGATCGAGCGAGGATTCCTCGAGCTTCTGCGACTTGGACACCCATTTCCAGGTGGTCTTCAGCCGTTCCGGCGTCAGCGCGCCGATGCCGTCGGCCTTGGACACCTCGTTGAAGACCAGCGGCAGCGTGTCCTTCACGCGGCCGATCTCGGTCTTGGCGTTGACCTCGGGCACCACAGACGCGACGGACTTCGCGCCGAGCTCCGGATCCTTGCCCATCAGCTCGATGCTGGCCTTGTAGGCCTTCACAAAGCGCTTCGCGACATCGGGGCGCTCCTTGAGGAACTTATCGCTCGCCATCAGGCTCGCGGAATACATCACGAGGCCGACGTCCGACCACGGCAGAACGACCAGGTCCTTGCCGGCTTCCTTGGCCTGCTCGGAATAGCTGGAAACGTTCGTCACCCAGGCGACGATCGCCTGCACCCGGCCCGTCATCAGCATCGGCGCCATCGCGCCCGGCTCGGTCTTGGTGAGCTTGATCGAATCCGCAGGCACGCCGTTCGCTTCGAGCACCAGCGGCATGAACACGTTGGACGACGAGAACGGCGCCGTCGCCACGCTCTTGCCGCGGATGTCGGTGAAGGCCGTGATACCCGTGTCCTTCGTCGTGAAGAAGGCGTGCGGGCCCTTCGACATGTACGACATCAGCGCCTTGATCGGCACGCTCTCGCGCGCGGCGGCGGCCATCAGCGAGCCGAGGCCCGCGGTGCCGATGTCGGACGCGCCGGCGGCCATCTTGGTCAGCGCGTCGGACGAGCCGCGGCCGGGCGCAATCGTGACCTCCAGCCCTTCCTTGGCGCACACGCCCTGCGCGACGCAGATATAGATCGGCGCCTTGTCCCCGCCCGGCAGCCAGTCGAGCTGGAAGGTGACCTTGTCCGCCGCGGCGGCGGAACCGGCGCCGCCCGCGACGACGGCCGCGGCAACGGCAAGCTTCCTGAGTGTCCCACGCATTGCGCTCTCCTTTTGCATGTTATGGATCTTCGGGACTTCTCCGTTGCAAGCGCCATGCCACCATCGTCCCCGCGGCAGCGCGGGCGACTCCCGTGCCGGACAGAGAAAAAAGACCGCCGTTCTGCGCAGGGTTTGGTCACAACGGTGCCTCGACTGCTGAATATTTAGGCGGTTGAAAATATTGGCTTAATATTGATCACTAAACGCTGGACTCGGCGGGTATCAGGGTTTTAGCTGCACGCATTCGTCCGGATTCCAGACCTGAGGAATGCCCCTTCATGGCCCAGTTCGACGCCCGTCACGTATCCGAAAGCGCCCTTTCGGTCATCGACATCTCCGGCCTCCGGAGCCCCGATCCCGCCGAGCGGCGGAAGGTCGGCGACGCGATGCGGCACTCCTGCCTCGACATCGGCTTCATGTATATCGTCGGGCACGGCGTGCCGCGCGAACGGCGCGACGCGGTGTTCGCGCAGGCCGCGCGGTTCTTCTCCAAGCCGGAGGACGAAAAGCTCGCGCTGCACATGAAGCAGTCCTCGGGCAATAACGGCTACGAGCCGCTGCGCTATCAGCTCCTCGAACCCGGCACGCCGCCCGACCTGAAGGAAGGCTTCTATATCGGCGAGGAGCTGCCGGACGACCATCCGCACCTGGTGACCGGAAAGTTCAATTTCGGCCCCAACCAGTGGCCGGACGACCTGCCGGAATTCCGGGCCGCGATGATGGCCTATTACGACGACATGCTGGGGCTCGGCGCGCTGATCATGCGCGGCATGGCGCTGTCGCTGGACCTTCCGGAGGATTATTTCGAGCCGTTCTGCACCGATCCTCTGACGGGCCTGCGGCTGCTGCACTATCCGCCGCAGCCGCCGAACCCGCAGCCCGGCGAGAAAGGCTGCGGCGCGCACACCGATTTCGGCGGCTTCACCATCCTGATGCAGGACGACAATGGCGGGCTGCAGGTCCTGGGACATGACGGCGAATGGATCCACGCCACGCCGATCCCGGATTCCTACATCGTCAACCTCGGCGACCTGATGGGACGGTGGACCAACGACCACTACCAGTCGACGGTGCACCGCGTCGTGAACGTTTCGGGGAAAGAGCGCTATTCCGTGCCGTTCTTCTACAGCGGCAACCCGGACCAGGACATCACGGCGATCCCGACCTGCGTGGAGGCGGACGACGCCCCGAAATATCCGTCGACGACGGTGGACGCGCACCTGCGGGAGATGTACGCAAAGACATACGTTCCGGCCTGACGGCACCCGCCGGGACAGTCCCACCGACGGAGCCTGCCGCATGCCGCCCTACGAGCTGCCCGATCTCGACCACGAGCTTTATCTGCGCAAGGCGATAGACGTCGCCCAGCGCTCGCGCGACGACGGCAATCATCCGTTCGGCGCGATCCTCGTCGGCCCCGACGGCGAGGTGCTGATGGAACAGACCAACATCTTCGGCGAGGACGGCGACAGCACCGGCCACGCCGAACGGGTCCTGATGACGCGCGCCGCGGTCACGTACGAGCCGGATTTCCTGCGCGGCTGCACGATGTATGCCAGCGCTGAGCCCTGCGCGATGTGCGCGGGCGCGACCTACTGGACGGGCGTCGGACGCGTCGTGCACGGGATGAGCGAGAAGGCGCTGAAGGACCTGATCGGCCCGCACCCCGAAAACCTGACGATGGACCTGCCCTGCCGCGCGGTGTTCGCGGCCGGCCAGCGCGAGGTCGAGGTGATCGGTCCCCTTCTGGAAGAGGAATCCGCCGTCGTGCATAAGGACTTCTGGTAGGCGCCCGGCCCGGCTCAGTCGCGGCGTGCGGACAGCGCGCCGATCGCCTCGATCAGAGTTTCCGAAAGCGCCTGCGGATCGGCAAGCATCGGCGCGTGACCGGTATCAAGGTAATAGCGCAGTGCGCCCGGCGTCAGTTGCTGCATGCGCCGCTGCACGACGAGGACGACGGACCGGTCGCGGCGGGCCTCGACATAAGCGCGCGGCACGGATCCGAAACGCTCCGCCGAGACCCGCGGCGCCACGTCCCGCGCCGCATTCGACTGCGGCGTCAGCCGCGCGGCCGCCCCGGCCGCTGCAACCGGATCGCAGTCGTGATAGAAGACCTCCACCGCGGCGGCAGCCGGCACCTTGGTGACGCCCTCGCCGTGTTCGAGGTAGGGCCAGATACCCGATGCCGACGGGTCGTCCGCGCGGCAGGCCTCCGCCAGTTCCGAAAAGCCGACCCCGTCCGGCAGCATCATGCCGGCGACGTAGACGATACCGGCGATGCGCTCCGGCACGTCCTCGGCAAGCTGCGAGGCAGCGAGACCGCCGCCGCTGTGCGCGACGACGAAGACCGGACCGTCGATATCCGCGAGCACATCCTTGAGAAAATCCACCTGGTCCGCGAACGTGACGCCGGCGCGGCCCGGCATGTCGGGCGCGCTGCCCGGCAGATCGATGGCCAGCGGCTCCAGCCCCGCCGCTTCCAACATCGGCACAACAGATTCCCACACCCAGGCGCCCTGCCAGGCGCCGTGGATGAGAAGAACTCTGCGTGTCATGAAATGGCGTCCCCTAGGGGACTCGAACCCCTGTTTCCGGCGTGAGAGGCCAGCGTCCTAGGCCACTAGACGAAGGGGACGTGGCGCAAGGAATGCGAGGGGCGATTTCTAGTTCATCCGCGCGCCGGTTGCAAGCGGAACGGTGCAATGCCCCGGAAAACGGCGCAAACGGCGGTTTTACGGCGTCTTCAGCTCGATCGTGCCGGTCATGGCGCCGGTCGCGGCGTCGATCAGGACCAGCCGGCCGCTGCCGTCGGAGAGCCGCAGCCGCAGCAGGATGCGGCCGTCCCCGATCCGGGTCTCCACGACCTCGCTGCCGGCGGGCAGCGCGAGGGTCTGCGGCGCGAAGGCGGTCGGCGCGCTCGCCGCCTTGTCCGTCCCGCCGTTCAGCGTGCCCGCCTGGTCGACGATGGCGACGACGAGGATGACGATGCCCGCGACGATGAGCACGCCCATTCCGATCACCAGGGCCTTGAGACCGCGCATCGAATGTGTCCTTACTCTGCCATGACCGACCGTCCCGACGACATCGCGGCCGAAACGGCCGACGGCGCCTCCGGAACCCTGCGTATCGCCGCGCCGCCGGGTGCGGAGGGCGAGCGCGTCGACCGGCTGCTGGCCAACGCCCTCCCCGGCCGGTCGCGCTCCTACCTGAAGCGCCTGATCGAAGAAGGCCGCCTTGCCGCCGCCGACGGCGGGCGGACGATAGTCGAGCCCTCCTACCGGGTCAAACCGGGAGAGGCGTTCGATCTGGAGATCCCGGAAGCGGTCGACGCCGCGCCCGCCGCGCAGGACATCCCGCTGGAGGTCGTCTTCGAGGACGCCTATCTGATCGTGATCGACAAGCCCGCAGGGCTGGTCGTCCATCCTGCGCCGGGCAACGCCGACGGCACGCTGGTCAATGCGCTGATCGCGCATTGCGGCCACAGCCTGCAGGGGATCGGCGGCGTCCGGCGGCCGGGGATCGTGCACCGGCTGGACAAGGACACCAGCGGCCTGATGGTCGCGGCCAAGACCGCGGCCGCGCACGAATCCCTGACCGTCCAGTTCTCGGAGCGCAGCATCGACCGCGCCTATGCCGCCTTCGTCTGGGGCGCCCCGTCGCCCGCGCAGGGCGAGATCGAGGGCAATATCGGGCGTAGCCCCCGCAACCGGAAAAAGATGGCGGTCCTGCGGACGGGCGGCAAACCGGCCCTGACCCGCTACCGGACCGAACGCGTCTTCGCGGGCGGCGCGGCCTCCCTCGTCGAATGCCGCCTTGCCACCGGCCGGACCCACCAGATCCGCGTCCACATGGCCCACAAGGGACACCCGATCATCGGCGACCCGGTCTATGGCGGGGGTGCGACCAAGGCGCGCAGATCGGCCCTCGGCGAGGACGCGGCGGCGGCAGCGGCAAATCTCGGCCGCCAGGCGCTGCACGCCCGGATTCTGGGGGTTTCCCACCCGGAAACCGGCGAACGAATGGTGTTCGAGAGCCCCCTTCCGCCCGATCTCGCGGCCCTTGCCGAAATTTTCGCCGGGACTGGAAATCGCCCGAACCGTTGACTATCTCTTAAGTAGTGGAAACATAAGACTCTCTGGCATATCGGACCCATCCCCGGCAGGCGGGGAACGGGGTCGGTGCGTTGTGCGTTCACGATAATGCGGCCGAGAATTTCTTATAAAGACGGAAACGGAACGTCATGACAGGCAACCTCCCCTCTGTCCCCAATCTCAATCCCGACAGCAACCTGTCGCGCTATCTCCAGGACATCCGGAAGTTCCCGGTCCTCGAGCCCGAAGAGGAATACATGCTCGCCAAGCGCTGGAAGGAGCATGAGGATTCCGACGCCGCAGCGCAGATGGTCACCAGCCACCTGCGCCTCGTGGCCAAGATCGCCATGGGCTATCGCGGTTACGGGCTGCCGCTGGGCGAGATCATCTCCGAGGGCAATGTCGGCCTGATGCAGGCCGTCAAGCGGTTCGAACCGGAGAAGGGCTTTCGCCTCGCCACTTACGCGATGTGGTGGATCAAGGCGTCCATACAGGAATACATCCTGCGGTCGTGGTCGCTGGTCAAGATCGGCACCACCGCTGCGCAGAAGAAGCTGTTCTTCAACCTGCGTCGCATGAAGGGCGAGATCAAGGCGCTGGAGGAAGGCGACCTGACACCCGAGAACGTGGAGACGATCGCGACCAAGCTGGACGTCAGCGAGGACGACGTGATCAGCATGAACCGCCGCATGGCGGGTCCGGATTCGTCCCTGAACGCACCGCTGCGCGCGGATTCCGAGGGCGAATGGCAGGACTGGCTGGTCGATGACAGCGAGAACCAGGAGACCATCCTCGCCGACCGCGAGGAGATGGACGACCGCCGCCGCATGCTGGCGGACGCGATGAAGGTCCTGAACGAACGGGAACGCAAGATCCTGGTCGCCCGTCGTCTGCAGGAAGACGCCGTGACGCTGGAAGAGCTGAGCCAGGAATACGGCATCTCGCGCGAACGCGTGCGCCAGATCGAGGTGCGGGCGTTCGAAAAGCTTCAGAAGGCGATCAAGGCCGCGGCCATCGAGGGCCGGATCGAGCGCGAGGAAGCGCTCAACCCTTAAACGCTGATCAGGCCGCTCCCTGGCGGGCGGGCGTCATGGACGCGGGCGCGGGCTCGTCGGCGCGGTTGTCGAGGGCATCCTTCGTTTCCTCGTCTTCCTCGTCCTCGTCGTCCGACGACGCGCCGGTGACTTCCTTGCCCCATTCCTTGCGGAGCTCTTCCAGCCGGTCGCGCAGGGTCTGTGCCTTGCGCTTCGCGGCGTAGGTCTTGAACTGTGTAACCAGCCCGGGCAGGCCGAGGAACAGCATCCAGCCGACGCCGGCGGCGAGATAGAACACCAGCCAGGTATAGACGTCGGTCACGATGGCGACGGCCGCGGGCATGTCGTTGGTGGACGACCACAGTTTCTCGAGATACGGCACCGTCCCGGCGATATTCAGCCCGAAGACGCAGCGGGCCGCATACCGGCCGGGCGTCAGGTCGATTATGTAGGCGACCAGCGTCGGAACCATCCCGACGATGATCACGACCACGGACGGCAGCGCCGCAAGCAGGACGCCCAGCGCGCAGCACACCATGAACATGATCTTGAACTTGCCGGGCCGCTTCTTGCGGACGGGGGCTTTGGATACCTTGGCCATCGGCTCGGTTACTCTCCGTTACTCTCGGGTTACCAGCTGAACACGACGACGGTCGTCAGCGCACCGATGCACATGCTGATGCCGGCCGCGATGCTCCAGCCGGTCTTCTTGGCCTGCACCTGGAACTCGGATGATTCGAGCCTCCGGATTTCCCGTTGCGACTGCATGTATTCGCGCTTGGCGGCGTTCTTGCCCCGTTCGTCCCGCTTGATGACGTTCTCGTTCGACAACACGTGATAGAGGTCCATCAGGTTGCCGGTCGTGCCGATCTGCTCCACACGTTCGGCGATCTTCGAGCGCAGCGTGCGGCTGTAATAGCGCTTGATCGCGGGCTGGAGCTCCTTCACCAGCCACGCGGTCATGTGCGGCGTCATCTGGTTCTGGTACTCGTACTGGACCTTCGCCAGCAGACCCAGCATGCCGATCTTCGACGAGGCCGAGGTGCCCGACGAATGCTCGAGCGCGGAAAGCTGGCCGTCGATGGAGCCGCTGATGCGGCTCGCGATGAACGCGGCGATATGACGGTCCATCAGCGTCGGCAGCTTGCCCGTCTTCGCGACGATGTCGTCGAGGGCGGGCAGAAGGTCTCGCAGCGAATAGACGTAGGACGACGCGATCATCTTGCTGCGGCACGGCATGAACGGGTTGAGCTCGTACAGCACGCGCTCCACGCCGTAGCCCGGTCCGGCATGGCGGACGAACTGCTGCAACCGCTTGAAGGTCTTCGCTTCCAGCGTCAGGTCGCTGCGGCCGTACTGGACCTTATGCTCGAACCACTCGCTGGCGATGCCCTTGTGCACCACCTCGGTGATCAGATCGATCGTGGCCTTGTCGCCGGTTTCGACGGCGGAGGACAACGCGTAGCCGACGCCGTCCGGCATCACGGACAGGCCCTTGTAGCGCAGCGGTCCCTCGGGATCGAAAAGCGCGCAGACACGGGTCACCAGCTTCGCGTCGCCGCCGTCGTCGCCGGCGCTGGACGAAACGATGGTTTCTGTAACGTCCTCGATCAGGCTGCTGTCGAGGATTCCCCGGTTAAGCCATTTGTCGAATTCCTTGGACCGCAGCTCCTTCGCGGCCGCCTTCCAGTTGGCGCCGAACAACGAGGCGATGGACCGCGTGTTGCGGTATTCCCGGTCCTTGAAGCGGTAGGGCCGGTCCGTCTTGTATTCGCGCATCGGGCGCGCCGACCGGCGCAGCGTGCCCCCCACCCAGTTCTGCAGGTCCTCGATCGTCCAGCGGTCGAGCGGGTCGTCGCTGAGCATGCCGCGCAGCGGCTCACGCAGGCCGGGCGGCGCGACCTCGCCGCTGATCAGGGCGGCAAACGAGCCTTTCTCGATCTTCGCCTGGAGAAGCTCCCGCTCGTTCATGCTGACGACCGGACAGAAACCCAGGCCGAGGAACAGCATCGTCGCGCCGAGCGCGTAGATATCGTCGGCGATATTGCCTTTGCCGCGCCCCGTGGGCGGCGCCATCGAGGATTCGATGGTCTCGAAAATCGTGGACTGTCCCCAGGACGGCGGCACCGACACGCATTCGCCGAGGAAGAAGACCGTGCTTTCCGCGCCCATGCGGAAGACGTTGTCCGGGCGGATTGCGCGATGGGTCACCTTTCGCCGCTCGAAGATCTGCAGCGTCGTCAGCGCCGGGTTCAGGAGCGATTTGACCAGCGTCTCGGAATCGAACTTCTGGATCTTGGACGCCAGCGTGGGCATGACCGCGACGCCTTCCGGACGCCGGAAGACGATCCCGAAGCAGCGATTGCCGGTCAGCGGCCAGGTGATGGGGTTCCAGTCCTCGGGCGTGATCGCGTAGACCTCGCGCAGCTTCTTGAGCTGCACCATCGATTCGACGCGCGGAAATACGCCCGGCTCGCAGACACGGGCGAACAGGAACTCGTTCGGGCTCTTCAGATCGCGCGCGACATAGGCCTTCGCGCCCGGCGTGCCGAGCTCGCTGATCGGCGAATCCGGCAGAATCCTGTACCGGTCCGCGAGGACAATTTCCGTCGCATCGCCGGGCTGAGCGACCTCCTCGATCAGCTCGGCATCCTGCTCGCTCACGTCTTGGCTCCGCCAGAGTTAAGGGACGATTGACCAAGCTAATTTACGACGGCACTAACAAACGCTTCGTTAACGCACGAAGCGTTTCAAACCATTGATAATAATGAGAAATTTTGGCGATGCGGCGAACCGGCCGCCACACCCCCGCTCAGGCGGTGAAGGGGTCGCGGACGAGGATGGTGTCCTCGCGCTCCGGACTGGTCGACAGCAGCGCGACCGGCACCTCGATCAGCTCCTCGATCCGGCGGATATACTTCACCGCGGTCGCCGGCAGGTCCGCCCAGCTCCGGGCCCCGTAGGTACTGGCCGTCCAGCCCTCGAACGTCTCGTAGACGGGCTCCATCGCCGCCTGCACGTCCCGGTCGGCGGGAAAATAATCGTAGTCGCGGCCGTCGTAGCGGTAGCCGACGCACACCTTCAACTCCTCGATGCCATCGAGGACGTCCAGCTTGGTCAGCGCGATGCCATTGATGCCGCACACCTTCGCGGCCTGGCGCACCAGCACGGCATCGAACCAGCCGCAGCGGCGCTTGCGCCCGGTCACCGTGCCGAACTCGTGCCCGCGCTCCCCGAGAAGCGTACCGGTCTCGTTATCCTGCTCGGTCGGAAACGGGCCCGATCCGACGCGCGTCGTGTAGGCCTTGGTGATGCCGAGGATATAGCCGATCGCGCCGACGCCGATGCCGGAGCCCGCCGCGGCCTGGCCGGCCACCGTGTTCGACGAGGTGACGAACGGATACGTGCCGTGGTCGACGTCCAGCATGAAGCCCTGCGCGCCCTCGAAGAGGATGCGGTTGGCGCGCCGGTTGGCGTCGTCGAGCGACCGCCAGACCGGGGAAGCGTATTTGAGGATATCGGGTGCGATTTCGAGAAGCGCCTCCACGATCTCGTCGGCCTCGAGCGTGTCGAACCCGTAGCCTCGAAGCAGCGCGTTATGGTGCGACAGCAGGTTCTCGACCCGCTCGCGAAGCTGGCCGGAATTGGCGAGATCGCACACCCGGATCGCGCGGCGCGCGACCTTGTCCTCGTAGGCCGGGCCGATGCCGCGGCCGGTGGTGCCGATCTTGCCCTCGCCGCGCGCGGCCTCGCGCGCCCGGTCCAGCGCGCCGTGCAACGGCAGGATGAGCGAGGCGTTCTCGGCGATCTTCAGCGTTTCGGGCGTGACGTCGACGCCCTGGTCGCGCACGCGCGCAATCTCGTCCAGCAGCGCCCACGGATCGATGACCACGCCGTTGCCGATGATCGACAGCTTGCCGCGCACGACCCCCGACGGCAGCAGGCTGAGCTTGTAGGTCTTTCCGTCGATGACCAGCGTATGGCCCGCATTGTGGCCGCCCTGGAACCGCACCACGACGTCGGCGCGTTCCGACAGCCAGTCCACGATCTTGCCCTTGCCCTCGTCGCCCCACTGCGAGCCGACAACTGCAACATTCGTCATTCGCTAACCCTTCCTTACGCCAGCGGAACGGCCTTGCCGTCGGTCCACAGGTGGCTGCATCCCAGCCGCCGTGCCTCCGCCTGATTGTCGTCGACCTCGCCGAGCCCGGCGACCGTCACCCAACCGTCCGCGCGCAGGGCGGCCGCGTCCGCGGCGCCGGTGCCGACGGGCACGTAGACCCGCGCGGGCCGTTCCGGCTCGGGCAGGACGCGGATGATGGTGTCGACATAGAGCGAGAACCCGGTCGCGGGCTCCCCGTTGTCGTTCCCCGCCTCCGCGCCGTCCAGCGTCGCGATGTAGCGGCCGCCAGCCCCGATCTCGCCCCGCTCGCCGCGGGCGAAGAACGTGAACCCGACGCCCGTATGGTATTCGAAGCCCCGGTTCTCGACCGGGTCGACGGTGATATCGAGGTCCGGAATCCGCTTCCGGACGCCGGAGAGCACCGCACGGAGCCGCGCGAGCTCCCGCGCCGGCGCGGCGGGAAGCGACAGCGTCTCCAGGATTTCGATCGCGCGTTCGCCGGGCCCGGTCGCCGCCATGAGCTGCGCCAGCGTCTCTGCCGCCGCCCCGCCCGCGTCGCGCACCGCCGACGCGTCCTTCCGGTCGAGCGCATCGCGCAGGTCGGCCCGGCTGTCCTCGGACAGGTCCGTGCCGTCGAGCAGCGCGGGCACCAGCGGCGGGATCGTGAGATCGACCGACAGACCCGGCACGCCGATCTCGGCGAGGGATTCGACGGCAAGCGCGATGATCTCGATATCGGCCTCGGCGCTTTCCGCGCCGATCAGCTCGGCCCCCACCTGCGCGAACTGGCGTTCGGGACGCAGCTGCGTGCCGCGGACGCGCAGGACCTCGCCCGTGTAGCCGATACGCAGCGGCCGCGGCGCATCGGCCAGCCGCGTCAGCGCGATCCGCGCCACCTGCGTGGTCATATCGGCGCGGACGCCCATCATCCGCTGCGAAACCGGGTCCATCAGCCGGAACGTATCGCCCGACATCGCGGCGCCGGCGCCGCTCATCACGCCGGGTTCGAACTCGACCAG
>ENA-ORCV01000864-ORCV01000864.1-marine-metagenome-genome-assembly--contig:-NODE-864-length-13287-cov-2.722559_pt1 | contig 13287 bp, 10 predicted proteins | sample MGYA00237779_ERZ508509 | MGnify/ENA primary metagenome ERZ508509 (study PRJEB26180, sample SAMN06268772) | marine metagenome | isolation source: Bioluminescent Bay, La Paraguera, Puerto Rico | place... | reverse complement strand
GCACGCGGTGCTGACCGATAAAGATGCCCTTCCCGCCGATTTCCAGCGTTGCATCCTCCGTAAACAGCTCGCTCAAATGCGTCCATTGGCCCTTGTCGACGAAATAGCCATAGGCGCGCTGCACGCGCTCGATATCGTTCATATCCTCAAGCCGGGTTATGCGGCTGTCGAGTTCATCGAGCAGGGCATCCACGCTTTGCTCCTGCGCAAGGGCGGGAGTGGATAGGGCCAATGCGGCGGCGGCGGTGAGAAGTGCCTTCATCATCATTCCCTCCCCGAAATATCGTCGCGCGGTTGCACCACTTCGATCACCTCGCCCGTTACAGGGTGTGGATAGGAGAAGGGCGGAATATAGTTGGACGGGAAGCTGCGATAGCGCTCGCTCGGCGGCTCGTCAGGCGGAAAGAGCGCGCTCATCCCTTCCATCGGGATGGCAGAGCGTGAAAAGCCGGCATCGTAATCGGTCAGCGCTGTCATGTAGAAATGCAACTCGGCAATCTTCCATACGCCATTCTCTTTGACATAGTCGTTCTCGTAAATGCCCACTCCCCAATTACCGTTGGCACCGGGTTCGGACAGCATGACCATCCCCTGCCAGCGACCGGTTGCGGTCTGCCCATCCTCGGCAACGGTAATCATGGCCTGCAATTGCATGTGGTTGTTGAGATGGCCCGGAGCGAGCCGTTCGGGCCCGAACAACAGCAAAGCCCGTTCGATCCGATCACGCCCGATATAGACGCCGCGCGCGCCATATTCGAACCGGCCATCGCGGGAAAAGAGATCGGCGACCTCCTCCCACATGCCCTTGTCGAAATAATAACCGAATGTGGCCTGCAGCACTTCGATATCCTGCTGGTCCTCCAGCCGCTCGACCCGTTCGCGATAGGCGGCGAGGCGCTCCTCGGCGGACTGCGCTACGGCAGGCGAGGCCACGGTCAGGGCGAGCGCGGATGCGACGGCAAGTCTGATCATCGTGGTCTTCATCGTACTGGCCTCCCCGTAACAGGATGGGGTGCCTGGAAGGTCGGGATATTGGGCTGCGGAAAGCTGACATATTCGGCAGTTGGTGGACTGTCGGGCGGAAAATCGACCGATGTCTGGCTGCGTTGCAGTCCCTCGCCTTCTCCCAGCCTTGCCCAACCTTCGGCGTAGGCGACTTCGAAATTCACGTAGAGGTGAAGCGACTGGATCTTCCACACGCCGCCTTCGCGGACATAGGTGTTCTCATAGATGCCATCGCGCCATTCGGCATGCTCGTGATACTGGCCCAGCATGCCGAGGTCACGCCAGCGCGCCGTGGCACTGAGCGCATCATCGGCCACCACAATGGCCGGCTGCAGCGTCACCCATTCGTTGAGCTGGCCGTAAATCAGCCCTTCCTGCCCGCCGTGCAGGCGGCGGAGATATTCCTCGATCCGCTCGCGCCCGACATAAACGCCGTCCATGCCCATTTCGAACGTCCCATCATCGGCGAAGAGGTCTGCCGCCTGCCGCCACAAGCCGCGATCGACATAATAGGCAAAGGCGCGTTGCAGGTTCTTGATGGCCCGCGCGCCTTCGAGCTTTTCGACGCGCATGGTCAGTTCAGCCGCTTCCTCGCGGATTTCAGCCTCGGACATTTGCGCTTGCACAGGCATAGGCAGTGCCAGCAGGCTGGCTGCGATAACAAGTTCGCGCATCATTCCCCTCCCGGAATTTCAGCGTTGCGGATGATAAAGTCGCCCGGATCCTGCATCTGCTTGTTGGGGTCGAACAGGAAGGACAGCTTGCCTTCCGGGTAGAAGGCGCGGCCATTCGCAACCGTTACCGAGCTGGCATAATCGATGCCATCGGCGATCACATCTACCTGCACCGGTCCTTCTTCAGCGAAGGTCAACACGGTGATCGTGCCGCTATTGCCTTCTGACTGGACCATGCGCGTGTCGTCCAGCGGACGCAGCCCGTCCGGACCGTTCATCGGCTGCGAGGTTTCGAGAACTGTGGTCCCGGCAAAGGTGCCGTCATCATCCATGGCGATATGCAGCAGCGTGTTGCGCTGGATGGCGTTGGCATAGAGCTCGCCGCCCGGACCGAAGCTGATACCATCAAGGCTCGCGAATTCTGGATCTGTGGCCCAGACTTCAAACGCGTCACCACCATCGGCCAGTTTGACGATCCGGCCGCCTGCCATCTCGCTGGCGAAAACGTCACCATCCGCGGCAATGGTCATATCATTGCACATGGCGGGGCCATCGACCTCCAGCGGATAGCTGGCTACGAAACTGCCATCGGCAAGGCTGAACGTCTTGATCGCCGGGGCACCGCCTCCAACCATATCGTTGGAACAGACCCACAGCAGGCCGCGCGCATCGTCGGCCAGCACGCCGAATACGGTCGCCAGTCCGTTTTCTTCATCGGGCGTAATCCAGACGGGTGCCGTTTCGTCGCCGATTGCGGCCTTGAAGATCATGCCCGGATTGCTGCCAATATAGATGTTGCCCGCAGCGTCGGAAGTAATGCTCTCGGGGAAAAGCCGCTCGCCTTCCATCACTATCTGGGGAGGTGCGGGGGCCACTTCTTCAACCGGTTCCGCGGCACATCCTGCCAGCGCAAAACCAAGCCCAACAGCCGCGCAAAGACCCAGGCGACCCGCAGGCCCAGCCAATTTCAACATGCCATCTCCCCTCAATACACCGACCCGGCGCAGGCGGCGCATCATAGGGCGCTGGCGCTTCGTGAAAAGCCCCCTCTTTATGATTGATTTGCAACCTAACGAGTTAGCGCTACCATGGCACCAGAGAGGGTGAGGAGAGGCTCATGACCAGCAAGAAATCAGAACATTTGTCACGCCGAGAAGTACTGGCGGCGGGCGTCGCTGCGGCGGGTGCAGTTTCGGCAGCAAATGCCATGGCGCAACAGGCCGAGGGCCAGCCCTTGCTGGGCAATCCGCAGCTGCCCGAAATTCCGGGATCGAAAATGCGCTGGGCCATCGTCGGCCTCGGCACGTTCGGTGTGGGCCGGGTGATTCCGGGCTTCGCCGATGCCCGCCAGTCGCGCATGACCGCCTTCGTCTCTGGCAATCCGGCCAAGGCGCAGGATCTCGGCGCGCGCTATGGCGTGTCGCATTTGTACAATTACGACAACTTCGACGACATCGCGCAAGATGACGAGATCGACTGCGTCTATATCGTCCTGCCAGTGGGCCTGCACGCCGAATACACGATCCGCGCGCTGCGCGCGGGCAAGCATGTGCTGTGTGAAAAGCCGATGGCGTCCACCGCCGCCGAAGCCGAGGCGATGGTCGATGCCGCGCGTGAAGCGAACCGGCAACTGGGCGTCGCCTATCGCGTGCATTTCGAGCCCAATAATCGCGATGCGCAGCGGCGGATCGTGGCGGGCGAGCTGGGCACGATCCGGCATATCTCCGCCGATCACGGCTTTTCTGCCAATCCCGATTACGCCCCACATAAATGGCGGCTGGAAAAGCTGCTGGGTGGCGGTGGATCGATGTATGACATCGGCATTTACGGTCTCAACACATCATTGATGATGCTCCCGGGCGACAACGTGACTTCGGTTTCCGCTGCATATTCCACGCCCACTGGCGACGACCGCTTCAATGAAGTGGAAGGCGCCATCGAATACCGCCTGCGCATGGCGAGCGGCATCAGCGTGCAGGGATCATCGTCCTATTGCTACAGCCCCTATGTCTCGCGCCAGCGCTATTTCGGCAGCACGGGCAGCATCGAGATGCAACCGGCGACCACCTATGACAATAACGTGATACAGCTTGAAGGTGGCGGACCGCCGCGCACATTCCGTAGCGGCGATCCGATGAGCCAGTTTGCAGCGCAACTGGACGGATTCTCCGAAGCGGCGCGCAACAACGCGCCGCACCTGACTCCGGGCGAGATGGGCCTGCGCGACATGAAGCTGATCGAAGCCATGTATCGCAGTGCCGATGCAGGCGGCGCGGTGATGGAGGTAGATATCGCGGTCTAGTGCTTGATGCGCCCCTCCCCTTGGGGAGGGGCTGGGGGTGCGGGTTCGACGATCCTTTGACGTCGTACACCCCCAGCCTGCCTCCCCCTCAAGGGGGAGGAGTTCATGTTCTAACGGGCGAGCCCTTCACCCTCTCCTTCGCCGTCAAGGTCGGATGGCACAAGGTCGGGCAAGTCACCCGGCTGGGCGGATTTAACCGCCATCGCCCTGAGGCCTGCCCGAAGTGCATCCTTGTCTGCGGCACTATCCAGCCAGCGATGCAACACGCCAGTTGCAAAGGCATCCCCCGTACCGATCCGGCCTACCGGTGCTGCGAGCGTCAGCGGACCTGCCTCGGCCATTCCTTCACGCCGGTCGATCCGCGCGGTTACTTCCTGCGTCTCGCCCGCACGCGTGTTGCGCGCGGTCGAAACCATCATCGCCAGCTTAGGAAAGGCGGCGAACATGGCTTCGGCCGCACTGCGCGGTCCGGCCCCATCGAAGTCCTGGCCCAGCAACAGGCCCGCATCGCGATAATTGCCGAATATTATATCGGCCTGCACTACGAAGGGTGTCAGGACAGCACGCGGATCGCGCCCGCTCGCCTGCCACAGGCTGGCGCGGTAATTGCCGTCAAAGGATATGCTGCAGCCCCTGGCTACTGCCCGCTCCACCAGAGCTGAAGTGGCAGCTGTACTCTCATTGCTCAAAGCGGGCGAAATGCCCGAGATGTGTAAATGATCCACGCCGTCGAGCGCCGATGCAAAGTCATAGGCCCCCGCGTCGGCAAGTGCAAAGGCGCTGCCTGCCCGGTCATAGATGACATCGCCGCCGCGCGGCCCGGCGCCGGGGTTATGGAAATAGGTGCCCATGCGGCCTTCGCCTTCGCGCACGAAGGTAAGATCAACCCCTTCCGTCCGCAGCCGTTGCCGTGCCAGTTCGCCCAGGTGCCCAGCGGGAAGCGTCGATATGAGCCGCGCCTCATGGCCCAATTGCGCAAGTCCTGCAGCAACATTCGCCTCCGCCCCGCCAACATGCACATCCAGTCCGCTTGCCCGCCGCAGCGACGCGCCTCCTTGCGGTGCAAACCGCAACAAGACCTCACCGAAACAGGCAATGCGTGCCAAATCAGCCCTCCGACAGCCGAGCCGCTTCCATACGCGGCACCAGCAGGTGGATGATAATGAATGCGATCATATAGCCAAGCCCGGCATATATCACGATGGGTGTGTAGGAACCGGTGAGTTCAAGCGTCCAACCCGTCGCCTGCGCAATCAGGATACCACCCACCGCACCAGCGGCACCGCCCATACCGGCCACCGTCGCTACCGCGCGACGCGGATAGAGATCGCTGATCATGGTGAAGATGTTGGAACTGAAAGCTTGGTGCGCCGCGGTTCCGAGGCCGATCAGCAGCACTGCCACCATCGGGCTGGGCGCATAGGTCACCGTCACCATCGGCAGCGCGAAGAGCGCAGCAATGAACAAGGTCGTCTTGCGCGCCCGGTTCACCGACCAGCCACGACCGATAAAATGCGATGAGAGCCAGCCACCCGCGATCGAACCGATATCGGCGAGCAGGTAGACGCCGATCAACGCCGGACCGATAGTCGCCAATATGCCGCTATCACCGGTGGGGAAGAGCTCCATTCCCTGCGTGCGCGAGAGGAAATCGGGCAGCCAGAAGAGGAAGAGATACCAGACCGGATCGGTGAAGAACTTGCCGCAAATGAAGTACCACGTCTGCCGCTGGCGGATGGCTTCGCCCCAGCTCAGCGGTTTGCCCGCCACATCTTCCCCATCCTGTTCGATCCAGCGTCGTTCTTCATCCGTAACCTGCTCGTGTTCGGATGGCTGGCGGAAGAAGCGCAGCCAGGCCCAGAGGAGAATGAACCCCATCCCGCCGGTGACGAGGAAGGCCATCTCCCAGCCATAGGCACCGGCAATTCCGATGGCGATGATCGGCGTCAGCAGCACGCCGACATTGGCACCGGCATTGAGGATGCCGACGCCCAACGCCCGCTCGCGTTTGGGGAACCACTCGGCGACCGATTTCACTGCGCCAGGATAGGCGGCGCTTTCGGCGATACCCAGAGTCACGCGGGCGAGGATGAATGCCAACACACTACGCGCGGCAGCGTGGAAACAGGCAGCAAGGCTCCACAGGGCAATGGCGATTGCCATGCCCTTACGCGTGCCAACCTTGTCGAGCCAGCGCCCCACCACCAGCAGGCCGATGCCGTAGCTGGCCTGGAAGGCGGTGACGATATTGCCGTAATCGACCTCGCTCCAGCCGAGGTCTTCCTCGATCACCGGCTTCAGCACGCCAATGATCTGGCGATCGATATAATTGATGGTGATGACGAAGAAGAGCATCGCGCAGATGCCCCAGCGATATTTGCCGAGCGGCTTCTTCAGCCCCTTTGCCACACCCGCAGGCGCGCTTGTATTTCCCTCTGCCTGGGACATCTGGCGTTCCCCTCTCCCTGATAGCGCTACCATATGTGCGCAAGGCGCGGGCGGCAAGCCCGATCCTTCCTAGTCCTCGTCAAATCCCGCAGCGGCGCGCAGGCGGGCACGCAGGATCGTTCCCGATTCGGTCAGATCCTCCGCACTCCAGCCCGATGGCGGCGTTCCTGGTTTCAGCGCCGCACTGCTCTCATCCCGGTTGGAGATCGACCAGTTGAGCCAGCTGATGTCGTTCGCCTCGGCCCAATCCCACCAAAGGTCGGAACTTGCCATGTCGATAGGCCCGTCACCATCGGCATTCACGATGCCGAATTCGGTGATCATCAGCACCAATCCAGCGTCGAGCGCGGCGTCACCTTTGGCACGCAGCTCTTCCTTATGCGTGCCTGCGTAATAATGCAGCGTGTAGCCGAGATTCTCGCCCATCACCGGATCCTGCGCCGCGATATCGACATCCTGGCTCCAGCTGGGGGTTCCCAGGATGATGACATTGTCGGGGTCGATCGCCCTGATCGCGGCGACCATGCGCTCGTGATAGGGCTTCACGTCGCGCGACCAGTCGACATCGTCGCGCAAAGGCTCGTTGAACGGCTCGTAAATAAGATTGGGAAGGTCGCCATAGCGCCGTGCGATCTCTGTCAGGAATGCCTCCGCTTCGTCCGGATGGTTGCGGTGGGCGTGCCAGTCGAGAACCACATAGATGCCATTGGCTTCTGCCGCCTCGATCACGGTCGAAGCCTTTTCGATCTCACGGTCGAAATGGTTGAGTGCGCTGTCCTCTCCCTCCGCGGCGATGGCGGCGCGAACGGCGGTCACTTTCCAGTCATCGACCAGCCAGTCCACCGTTTCGCGACTGTAATATTGCGGGTCCCACTGCGACCAGAACAGGCTCATCCCGCGCAAGGTGACGGGGTTGCCATGCTGGCCGACGATCTTTCCATCGACCACCGACAAAGCGCCGTTGAGCGCGACAGGACTACCCTCCGGCGCATCCTCGACATAGCTTGTCGGTGCCTCAGGTTCGGTTGCAGTGCAGCCCGTCAGGCCCAGAGCAGCGGCAGCAATTATGCCAACCACAAGGCGTTTCATTGACCCTCTCCCATACGGCCCAGTTCGCTGTGGGCTTTTTCGATAAATGCGATATCGGCAGCCGACGGCACCCAAGCGGACGCGAGCAATCCTTTCGCGCCGAAGAGATTGAAGACCTGCTCCACGATATCCTTGCCCTCGACCCCTGCGCGCAGTTTTTCGGCCAGGGGATCGTCCAGCAGCTTGCAATCGGCAATATGCAGCAGCCAGGCGGCAATTCCCGTCAGGATTGCGGGGCATTGTCCGCTTGCTTCCGCCAGCGCTCCCAACCAACGTTGTGGTATCTTCTGGCTGCCATCCATGGCGATCTGCGCGAGACGATGGTTGAGAGCAGGATCCTCGAAACGCGCGACAAGCCTGTCCGCATAAGCAATCAAGTCCTGGCCCGGCGCCGGATTGATACATCCGGCACCCTCCACTCGCATCAGCCTGTTCACAGCAAGGCGCAGCTCGGGATCGGCGATGGCCTGGTGGACGAATTCATGCCCGCGCAACAGCCCGCAATAGGCGAGGAAGCTGTGCGCGCCATTGAGCATGCGGAGCTTGGCGGTCTCGTATGGTGCGACATCGCTAACAATTTCGACGCCGAGCTTCTCCCAACACGGGCGCGGGCCGGCGAAGCGATCCTCGATCACCCACTGGGTGAACCGTTCAGTGAAGACGGCGCCCTCATCGCGCATACCGATACGTCTCGCCAGCGCGTCGCGATCTGCATCGCTTGTAGCGGGCACGATGCGGTCGACCATCGTCGATGGGAAGCTGCATTCATCGGGCACCCACATGCTGATATGACGCGTGCGCAAATGGGTGTAGCTACCCAAGAGTCGCGCCAGTTCGCCACCATTGTCGGGTAGGTTGTCGCAGCTGAGCAAGGTCACGCCCGGCAGGCCTTCGGTGCGGCGACGGCGCAGCCCCGCGCACAGCAAGGGGTAGAAGCTCTTCTCTGCCAGGTCGAGGTCGAGCGAACCGTCGCTGCCCCGGCAATAACCTTTTTCGGTCACTGTAAAACCGACGATTTTGCAATCGGGCGAAGCTATCCGATCCGCGATCGCTTCCGCATCGCTACCTGCCACCAGCACCTCACGGATGGAACCGATGACGCGCGTTGTCGCCTCATTCCCGCTCCGTTCGGTCAGCGTATAGAGACCGCCCTGCGGATCGAGCTGCTGCGCCACGGCATCCGATCGCAACGATACGCCCGATATCATCCAGCCGTTCTCGCCCGACTCCATCGCCGCATCGCAATAGGCCGCCAGATGCGCACGGGCAAAGGCACCGATGCCGAAATGCACGATCCCCACGGCCTGCGCATCGCGATCATAGGAAGGTCGCGACACATCGGCTGGCAAGTCGTCCAAGGTTGCGGGCGCAAGTCTCACAACCGGTACGCTCGCTTCGCCAGATTATAGGCCAGGTCCTGCGCCAGATCGAAGGCCTCGTCCTCCTCCAGCCGGTGCTCCACGACCAGTTCAGCCAGGAAGCCGCAATCCACCCGCCGCGCCAGATCGTGACGCGCTGGAATCGAGAGGAAGGCGCGCGTATCGTCGTTGAAGCCGACCGTATTGTAGAATCCCGCAGTTTCGGTGGTCATGCGGCGGAAGCGGCGCATGCCTTCGGGGCTGTCGTGGAACCACCATGCCGGGCCCAGCTTGAGGCAGGGGTAATGGCCCGCCAGCGGCGCCAGTTCGCGCGCATAGGCGGTCTCGTCCAAAGTGAAGAGGATCAACGAAAAGCCCGCCTCGTTCCCGAAACGGTCGAGCAAGGGCTTGAGCGCATGGACATAATCGGTCTCTAGCGGGATATCCGCGCCCACATCGCGGCCGAAGCGGCTGAATAGCGCGGCATTGTGATTGCGGAAGCTGCCCGGGTGGAGTTGCATCACCAGCCCGTCCTCCAGGCTGATGCGCGCCATTTCGGTGAGCATTTGCGCACGGAAGAGTTCGGCATCCTCGGGCAATGCGCCGCCGCGCTTTACCCGGTTAAAAAGGCGCTCGGCCTCCTCGCCCGAAAGGTCGGCGGTTTGCGCGCTGGGGTGGCCGTGATCGGTCGAGGTCGCCCCCATCGCCTTGAAGAAGGCCCGCCGCTGGCGATGCGCGGCAAGATAACCCTGCCAGTCGAGGCAATCCTCGCCGGTAAGCTTAGACAGGGCAGAAAGATTATCGGTAAAGCCCTCGAATTCGGGATCGACCACCGGATCGGGGCGATAGGCGGTGATCACGCGCCCGCCCCAGCCGCTGTCGCGGATCGTCTTGTGATGGTCGAGCGTATCGAGCGGGTTTTCGGTGGTGGCGATGACCTCGATACTGAAGCGCTCGAACAGCGCGCGCGGGCGGCAAGCGTCGGTCGTCAGCGCATCGGTGATTGTGTCGTAATAGAGGTCCGAGGTTTCCGCCTCCAGCCGCACGTCCAGCCCGAAGACCTCGTGGAACACCCAGTCACACCATATGCGCGAAGGCGTGCCGCGGAAGAGGTGATAATTCTGCGCCAGCGAGCGCCAGGCCTCGCGCGGATCGGCCTCCGCGCCCTTCACTCCCAGAGCCTCGAGCGCGATCCCCTGCGAATAGAGCATGCGAAAGAGGTAATGATCGGGTTGCAGCAGTAGCTCAGCGGCGTTGCCGAAATTCTCGTTCAACGCGAACCAGGAAGGGTCGGTGTGGCCGTGCGGGCTAATGATCGGCAGGTCCTTGACCGTATGATAGAGCGCCCGCGCCACGTCCCGAACGCGCGGTTCCGCCGGGAACAGCCGGTCCTCATCCAGCAATAACGGCTTGGCCAAGCGCCTCTCCTCTCGCTTTATGCGCGCGTCTCGTCTACAACTATGGTAGCGCTAACGTAAAGGCCTCTCGTCCATGAAAATCACTGCCGCAAGAGTAGTCGTCTGTTGTCCGGGTCGAAATTTCGTCACGCTGGTGGTGGAAACCGACCAGGGCGTGACCGGCATTGGCGATGCCACGCTCAACGGGCGCGAACTGGCCGTGGCCTCCTACCTCACCGATCACGTGATCCCGAACCTTATCGGCCGCGATCCGCAGCGGATCGAGGACATGTGGCAGTTCCTCTATCGCGGCAGCTACTGGCGGCGCGGGCCGGTGCAGCTTTCCGCCGTCTCCGCCGTCGATACGGCGCTGTGGGACATCAAGGCGAAGATGGCGGGCATGCCGCTCTACCAATTGCTCGGCGGCAGAAGCCGTGAACGCGTGCTGGTTTATGGCCATGCCAATGGCGGCACGCTGGAAGAGACGGTCGAAGCGGTCGGCCAATATCTCGATATGGGATACAAGGCGGTGCGCGCACAGAGCGGCATTCCGGGGATCGAAAAGGCCTATGGCGTGGCGCGCGGCACTTTGCACTACGAGCCCGCCGATGCGGCGCTGCCGACCGAGACGGTATGGGACACGCCCAAATACCTGCGCTTCGCGCCCAAATTGTTCGAAGCCTTGCGCAAAGAATATGGCGAGGAGCCTGAACTGCTGCACGATGTCCACCACCGGCTGACGCCGAACGAGGCGGCGCAACTGGGCAAATCGCTGGAAGATTACCGCCTGTTCTGGATGGAAGACCCGACGCCTGCGGAAAACCAGCAGGCCTTCCGCCTGATCCGCGAGCGGACCACCACGCCCATAGCGGTGGGCGAGATCTTCAACACGATCTGGGACGCGAAGGAGCTGATCGAGAACCAGCTGATCGACTATATCCGCACCACCGTATTGCGCCCTGGCGGCATCACCCACCTCAGGCGGATTGCCGATCTTGCCAGCCTCTACCAGGTACGCACCGGCAGCCATGGGGCGACCGATCTCTCACCCGTCACTATGGGCGCGGCACTGCATTTCGACACCTGGGTGCCCAATTTCGGCATCCAGGAATATATGCGCCATTCGGACGAGACCGACGCGGTCTTCCCGCACGATTACCACTTTGCCGAAGGTTTCCTCCATTGTGGCGAAACGCCGGGGCATGGCGTGACGATCGACGAGAAACTGGCGGCGAAATATCCCTACAGCCCCGCGCAATTGCCCGTGGCGCGGCTCGAAGACGGGACGATGTGGAGCTGGTAAGCTCGCCTTAGTGAAGCCAAACTACCCGCTCGCCCTGAGCTTGTCGAAGGGCTGTCCTTCACTTCTGACGAGGTTCGAAAGTGGAAATACCATCCTTCGACAAGCTCAGGATGAGCGGGTTTGGGTTAGAGGCTCAAGGAACCGGCTCTCCGTGGTAGAGGAACCCCGCCACAGGTTCGTGCTCGAATACGGGCCCGCTCTCGCTACCATCATGTACAATCACGGAAATCTCGCGCCATTCCTCCATGCCGGGGAAGGAGCCTTCGCGCTCACCGAGTGCGAGCACTTGTGAGGCATCGTACCAGCGCATCGGGACGCGGGCATATTGGCCCCGCGCATAGCCCAAGTCGTCGCCCTCATCTTCATAAAGGGTGAAGGCCCCATCGGCCCCGGCGAAGACATGCACGGTCAACGGGCGCTGCGGGTTCTCGCCCGTGTACTGGATATCGGGACCGGTCGGAATAATTGCCCCTGCACGGATAAACAGCGGCATGCGTTCGCGCGGCGCATCGACGGTGATGGTCTGCCCGCCTGCATGGCGTTCACCCGTCTCGGCATCGTACCAGTCACTCCCCGCGGGCAGGTAGACCGGCCACTCCCGCGCCTCGAACCGGGTAACGGGGGCCACCATGATGGCAGGGCCGTACATGTACTGGTTGTCGATATCCCAGGTCGCGCGGTCCGGCTCGAAATCCATCACCAGCGGACGGATGATCGTGCCATCATCGAAATGCGTGCCCGCCGCAAGCGAGTAGATATAGGGCATCAGCCGATATCGCAGGCGATGGTAATGAGTCAGGCCCTCCATCATCGCCGGATCGTCCGCCGCGATGATAGGCGTCTCGCGGTGAGGATACTCGCCGTGGCTGCGGAACAGCGGGCTGAATGCGCCGAACTGGAACCAGCGCATGTAGAGTTCGCGCCATTCGGGAATGTGCTGGTAATGCTCTTCGGAATAACGGCTTTCCACGGAGAAGCCTCCGATATCATGCGTCCAGTTGGGTACGCCCGCGACCGATAGATTTGTACCCGCGCTGATCTGGTCGCGTAAATCGTCCCACCGCGCCGCCACATCGCCCGACCATAAAGCCGCGCTCGCCCGCTGGATGCCACCGAAACCGCTGCGGGTGAGGATGAAGGGCCGCTCGTTCGGCTGCGCGGCCCGTAATCCCTCTGCCACGCCCTCGGCGTGCACAAGCGGATAGGAGTTGAAGATCGCCGCGCCGGGAACGCCTGTTGCAGGCGAAGTCATCTGGTATTTGCGCTCCTCCACCGAGAGGTTGGAATGCCAATCGGGCTCGGTCGCATCCATCCACCAGGCATCGAAACCCAGCGGCAAAAGATCATCCGCCATCTGCCGGAAATAGGTCTCACGCGCTTCTGCCGTGTACGGATCGTAGAAGGTGTTGGCATAACCCGGCCCCACCCAGTCGCGCTGACGGGCCTGCAGCGAGCGCTGGTACAGCCAGGGGGCCATTTCGCGGCCGTTCTCCGTCTCGGGATAGAACTTGGGCCAGACCGAAATCATGATGTTTGCATCGAAGACATGCACCGCGCGCACCATGGCGGCAGGATCGGGGAAGCGCTCGGGATCGAAGCAATGGCAGCCCCACTGGTCTTCGGGCCAGTAGAACCAGTCCTGCACGATATTGTCGATCGGTATGCCGGCATTGCGATATTGCAGCAGCACGCCCAGCAGCTCATCCTGCGT
>ENA-ORCV01000863-ORCV01000863.1-marine-metagenome-genome-assembly--contig:-NODE-863-length-13312-cov-3.112051_pt1 | contig 13312 bp, 13 predicted proteins | sample MGYA00237779_ERZ508509 | MGnify/ENA primary metagenome ERZ508509 (study PRJEB26180, sample SAMN06268772) | marine metagenome | isolation source: Bioluminescent Bay, La Paraguera, Puerto Rico | place... | reverse complement strand
GTTCAGCTCCCGCGCGGTCTCGTAATCGCCGGCCATGGCGGCATTGTGGAAATCGGCACACAGGCGAGGCGCGACATTGGCGGTGACCGAGATGCAACCCTTCTGCCCGAGCACATAGCCCGCGAGCGCCAGGGGATCGTCACCCGACAGCTGGTTGAAATTCGGCCCCGCCCCCATGCGGTGATCGACAACGCGCTCCAGCTTGCCGCTGGCGTCCTTGATACTCACGATCTTGTCCGGAAAGCGGCGATGCAGTTCGATCACCGTCTCGGGCAAGATATCGGTCACTGTGCGGCCGGGCACGTTGTAGAGCACGATCGGCAACTCGCAGCGCTCGGCCAGATAGCTGAAATGCGCGAGCAGGCCCTTCTGCCCCGGGCGGTTGTAATAGGGCGCAACCAGCAGCACTGCATCCGCGCCTGCCGACTGCGCTTCCTTGATATGCCAGAGCGCAGTCTGCGTATCGTTGCTGCCTGCGCCCGCGATCACGGGCACGCGGCCCGCGGCCTGTTCTGCACAGGTGGCAATGACCTTGTGGTGTTCATCGTTGCCGAGCGTGGCGGATTCGCCAGTCGTGCCGCAGGGCACGAGACCGTGCGAACCGTTGTCGATCTGCCAGTCGACGAATCGGCGATAGGCTTCCTCATCGAACGCTCCGTCGCGAAAAGGAGTCGCGAGAGCCGGTATCGAGCCTGAAAACATGAATATCCCTCTTGCATTGTCCCGAAAAAACAGGACTTCATGGTGTCAACGCGCCGCTGACGCCGATTTATTCAGCGCCTGATAAGGAGTGGCTAGGCATAATGTCCAGCATGGTTCGTCCCGCAATGATCGCCTGCATGCTGGGTAGCGCGTTTGCGCTGCACGCTTCTGCGGGTGCGCAAGAGGCAAGCGAGTGGGATCGTGCGCGCGCTTCGCTGGTGGCGGAGGGCCCCGGTCCGATGGCAGACGAGATCGCCAATTGGCAGGATCTTTATGCCGATCGCGAGGCGGAACTGCCCTTCGCCCGCTATGCAAGCTTCCTGCTCGCCAATCCCGGCTTTCCGGACGAGACACGGCTGCGCGCCCAGGCCGAAACGCGCCTGCGCAACGAGTTCGTGCCCGCGGATACCATGCGCAGCTATTTCGCTGCCTTCCCGCCAGTAACCAACTTCGCCAAGGCACACTTTGCGCTGGCCCTGATGGGTACGGATCGCCAGCGCGCTGAAGAACTTGCAATCGAGGCATGGCGCGGCGGGGAGATGAGCGAAGTGTCCGAAGCGACAATCGGCACCATGTTCGGCAGTCGGCTGACATCGGCCGATCACGATGCGCGCATGGATGCCCTGCTGTGGCAGCGCGAGCGTGATGCAGCGGCACGTCAAATCGCCAATACCTCCACCGCGCGCAGGCCCGTCTTCGAGGCACGGCTTGCAATCCTGCAAGGCGGAGACGGTGCAACCAGTGCCGCGGGCGCCCTCACCGATCCGGGATACATTTACAATCGCAGCCGCGAATTGCGGCAGGAAGGCAGACAGGGGCAAGCCGTCTCGATGCTCGCCAATCGCGCGCCGCTTGCTTCCCTGCCCTTCGACCAGACGGCATGGGTGGAAGAACTGCTGCGCGTAGCGCGGCTGGCCGGTGCACGCGATGCCCAGAGAATTGCAGCCAGTATCGATGACGCCTTCGAACCGGGCGAAGATATCTCGCTGCGCGAATACAAGCTGCGCGACGATTATACCTCTCTGATGTGGCTGGGCGGTACCAAGGCGCTGTGGGAGAATGGCGACTCTTTGGGCGCCGCCCCTCTATTCTATCGCTATGGCGCCGCGGCGCGCACGCCACAGACTCGCTCCAAGGGCTTCTACTGGGCCGGCCATGCTGCCCAGCGCGGGGGCAATCAGGAAGAAGCCAACCGCTACTTCGAAATGGCCGCGCAATATGGCGATCGCTTTTACGGCCAGCTCGCGCTGGAGGAATTGGGGCGCGATCTTCCCGAATTTGCAGGCCAGCCCGAAGGCGAGCCTACGGCGGAGGAACGTACCGCCTTCCTGACAGCTCCGATAACGGCTGCCGTAACCGAAGTGGCGCGCGATGCTCCGTGGAGCGTCGGGATACGCTTCTATCGCGCGATTGCCGACCAGGCCGAGACCATGGGCCAACATTTGCTGGTGGCCGAACTTGCCCGCGACATCGGCAGGCGCGATCTCGCTGTGAACCTCGCCGAAGCCGCCATGGCAGACGGGCATGAAGGCTTCACCCAGATCGGATATCCGCTCCTGCCCAACCCGCAAGGCACGAACTGGACGATGGTCCATGCCATCACGCGGCAGGAAAGCCAGTTTGCGCAGAACGCCATCAGCCATGCGGGTGCGCGCGGATTGATGCAGCTGATGCCCGGCACCGCTCGGGAAGAAGCGAACAAGGCAGGCATCCAATATATGTCGGCAAGCCTGATCGAAGATGCGGCATACAATATGCGTTTGGGCTCCAACCACATCGAGCGCTTGCTGAGCCGCTATAATGGTTCCTACCCGCTAGCCATTGCAGCCTACAATGCCGGGCCCGGCAATGTGAACCGCTGGCTGCGCGAGAACGGCGATCCGCGGACGGGCGAAATCGAATGGGCCGAATGGATCGAGAAGATCGGCTTTTTCGAAACCAAGAACTACGTCCAGCGCGTGCTTGAGAACGCCGTGGTCTATGAGCATCTCTATCCGGAACAGGCCGGGCGGACACGCAAGATCAGCGACTTTTTGCGCTAGGATCACTTTTCGGTGGAGCAACGCGAAAATCCCATTACCCCGCAAGGGCTGGCGGCGCTCAAGGCGCGCTACGACCATTTGCTAGGCAAGGAACGCCCGGAAATTGTCGAGATCGTCAGTTGGGCGGCGGGCAATGGGGACCGCAGCGAGAATGGCGATTACCTGTATGGCCGCAAGCGCATGCGCGAGATCGATCGCGAACTCGCCCATCTCGCCAAGGTGATGAAACACGCCAAAGTGGTTGATCCCGCTCAGCAGCCCGACAAGAGCCGCGTCTTTTTCGGCGCGACCGTCACCATTGCCGATGAGGATGACGAGGAGCGCACGCTCACCATCGTCGGCGACAAAGAACAGGATGCAGGCCAGAACCGCATTGGCTGGAGCGCCCCCATCGCCCGGGCACTACGCGGATCGCAAGTGGGCGATTTGCGCACGGTGCGCCTGCCTGGCGGCGAAAAGGAATGGGAAGTGGTGGCGATCAGCTATCCGGAAGTCGGCTGATGCGCACGACCTATTCCGAAGCCACGGTGCGGCTTTACCACCTCGACGGCGCAAGCGAAGGCGGCGCGGCGGAGACGCTGTTCTACGGCCCTCTGTCCGAAGCCATGCAGATCGCTGCGCAACAGCCCGAGGATACGCAAGAGGGCCTGTTCCTCGCCACCGATAACGATGTCGTCGCTTACCTCGACCTGATCGAAGGGTGAGTGCCGCAAACGAAACTCCCCTCCCGCTTACGGGAGGGGAGCGAGACTTGGCGAACGTAAGTGAGCCTAGTCGCAGCGGGGTGGGCTCTTGCGAGCGCGAGGCGTTCTCAGGCCCACCCCCGGCCCCTCCCGCTTGCGGGAGGGGAGAGGCAACTACTCTTCGGCTTCACCTTCCAGCGCGAGTTCAGCCTTGGGCTCTTCCTCGACCTCCAGCGCATTGCTGGCTTCGGTCAGTGGCACATCGGCGACGTAGTCACCTTTGGCACCGCCTTCGACCAGTTTGTTGAGCGAGGAACCGTCGAGGCCCAGCTCTTTCATCAGCCCATCGAGCACGGGTGCCTGCGCGCGGTAGGCAAGCGCTGCGGCCACGGCATCGCTGGCAAGGTTGCCGCTCGATCCGTTGCTGACCGTTGTGCCTGGGGCGCCACTCTTCTGCGTCAAACCGTCTACCTGGACGATCTTGATGCTGTCGATGGCTTCCAAGGGCTTGGCGCTTTCGCGTACCAGCTCCGGCATGACCTTGAGCAGCGCGAGCTTGGTCTGCAGGCTGATCTGGTCCGACGACAATATGTTCGCCGCCTCGTTGATCGCCCGCTGACCTGCTGCCTCGACTTCGAACCGCACGCGGTCGGCTTCGGCACGCATGACCTCGGCATCGGCATCACCCTTTGCGGCGAGACGTGCGGCTTCGGCCAGATTGGTCGCAGCATCTTTTTCGGCCTGCGCTTCGACCTTGATCTTGATCGCATCGCGCTCGGCGATCTTGGTTGCCTCGATAAGCTCGATCTTCTTCGAACGTTCTGCGACCTCGCTCTCGCGGCTGGTCACGACCTGCTCTTCAGCAGCAACCGCCTTGGCACGCGCATTATCGGCTTCGGCTTTGGCCTGGCTTTCCTCGCGGCTCTTGTTCTGCACCGCGATCTGCTGCTCCTGACGAGCGATTTCGAGAGCGCGCTGCTGGTCAATGCGCGCTTCTTCCACGAGACGGTCTGCTTCGATCTGTTGCGCGTCGACCTGCTTCTTGGCCTCGATCCTTGCGGCATCGGCTTCGCGCGAGCGCTCGGCCTGTTCACGGGCGATTTCGGAGGCCTGGGCGGCGCGGCGGATCTCCACCTCGCGTTCCTGCTGCAGGCGCGCATATTCCTTGTCGCGCCCGATTTCGAAACTCTTCTGGTCGGCCTCGAGGTTCTTGGTCTCCATCTGCACGCGCGTGTCCTGCTCGATATCGTTGCGCAGTTTCTTGCGCGCCTCGATCTGCTCGGTCAGCTTGGTCAGGCCTTCGGCGTCGAAGGCGTTATTGGCGTTGAAGTGCTCGATGCTCGTCTGGTCGAGACCGGTCAGCGAGACAGATTCCAGTTCCAGGCCGTTCATCGCCAGGTCGTTTGACGAAACCTGCTGCACCTTCTGCACGAAGTCGGCACGCTGCTCATGCAGTTCGTTCATCGTCATGCCGGCCGCGACCGAACGCAGCGCGTCGACGAACTTGCCTTCGACCAGGTCTTTCAACGCTTCGGGCACCATGGTGCGCTGGCCGAGCGTCTGCGCGGCCATGGCGATAGCTTCAGCATCGGGCTTCACGCGCACATAGAACTCCGCCTTCACGTCGATCCGCAACCGGTCGAGCGTGATCAGCGCGTCCGTGTCGCGGCGCGCGACCGAGAGCACCAGAGTGTTCATGTTGACCGGCATGGTTTCGTGGAAGATCGGGAAGACGAGTGCGCCCCCGTTCATCACCACCTTTTCGCCGCCCACACCCGTTCGCACGAAGGCAATTTCCTTCGACGCACGGCGATAGAGCTTGGTCAGGAATATGATGATCGCAAAGAAGGCGACCACTGCTGCAACGATGCCAATCAGGCCAATATCAAGAAAATTTTCCATATCTTCTCCCAGTTATTGAATGTCTTACTGAACGGGCGCGAGCTTGCGCTCGGAAAGCGACACTCCGAAGAATGTCTGCCCTTCGCGGCGCACGAGGAGGAGATCGTTCCCCTCATGCATCTCGCTGCCCGCTTCATGCGGTTCGACCATCACGTAGTGTGCGTGGCCATGTCGGTCGCGTACTCGCGCGCGCGCAGGACTTCCCGCCGCGGCGCGACCCGTCGTTATTTTGGCGCGGCGACCGACAAGGCTATCGAGCCCCACCGCGCTTGTTTCATCTTGTGGCAACAACCGGCTCAGCGGCCGTACCAGCACGCTGGTGACAGGCAGTGCCGCTCCCCCGGCGAACACGGCCGCGAGCAAATTATAGAGCGGGCTCCCAGTCAGATCGCTCGCCAGCGCCTGAATGCTCAGGCCCAGCAGAGCGAAGAGAAGCAGGAACACCATCAGCCACACGAACAGGGGCACACGCCCCAGTCCGAGCAACGTGGTAATGGCACCCAAAACGCCCGCACTGCCCGTTGCGGCATCAAGATCCATGTCGCCATCGATCTCGACGTCAGCGTCAAAATCGAAGTCGCCAATCCCGATTATTTGCAGCAGGAACAGCAGCCCCATCACGGCCAGCGCAATGGTGAACGGCAAATTTGATTCGGCAAGCAGGTTCATGGCATCCCGACCAGCCGGTACACCCGGTGGCCCCTCCCCCTTTCTTCATTGTGGCGGTAGAACTTACTTAGCGGAAATCACAGAAGAAATCCAGAAGAACCGGTTGCATTGGATACGATTTTTGTCCGTGTTTGTGCGCCCGTGTTCCTGCGCTACATGGAAAGAATGCGAAAATGCCTCCTGCTTCTTGCCCTATTGTCTGCGAGCCATATTGCACAAGCCCGCGACAGTCTGGGCGTGTTCGGCGAATGGGGTGCATTCCGCGATGCCGAAGTACCGCGCTGCTATGCCATTGCCGCAGCTGAAGAGAGCCGCGCATCGCGCGATTTCGAGCCTTTTGTTTCGGTGGGAACTTGGCCGCAGCAGCAGGTACGAGGACAAGTGCATTTCCAGCTTTCGCGCAATGCGCGGTCGGATTCACAGGTGACACTGCGCGTAGGCAGACAGAGTTTTCGCTTGGAGGCCGAAGGGAACAACGCCTGGGCAGCCGATCCTCAGATGGACGCGCAAATCGTTGCCGCCATGCGCGGCGGTACCGAAATGTATGTCAGGGCACGCGACAGCATCGCTCGCCGCTTCACCGATACATATTCGCTTGATGGTGCGGCCACGGCCATGGATGCGGCCACCCTCGCCTGTTCGCGCGGGAATTAGGCTTTTCGCGCTCCCATCTGGCTAATCCGGTAGAGCTACACTATATGCGCGCCAATCATGCCAGATACTGACCTCATGCCGATCCCCGGGCAGATAGACCCGGTACCCGTGGCGCGTGACATCACGCCGCGTGCGGACGGTCGTATCGACCTGATGGGGCTGCCCAAGAAGCGCATCATGGAACTGTTTGCCGAGGCCGGCCTCGAACCGAAGCAGGCCAAGTTGCGCGCCAAGCAGGTGTTCCACTGGCTCTACCATCGTGGCGTGACCGATTTCGAGGCGATGACCGATATCGCCAAGACCATGCGCCCATGGCTGACCGAGCGATTCGTCATCGGGCGGCCCGACGTGGTCGAAGCCCAGCATTCGAGCGACGGCACGCGCAAATGGCTGCTCAAGACGGCGGACGGCCATGATTTCGAGATGGTCTTCATCCCCGATGCCGATCGCGGAACCCTGTGCGTTTCCAGCCAGGTCGGCTGCACGCTCAATTGCCGTTTTTGCCACACGGGCACAATGCGGCTGGTGCGCAACCTCACCCCGGGCGAGATCGTCGGCCAGGTCATGCTGGCGCGCGATGCCTTGGGCGAATGGCCCAAGGGCCGGATGGACATGCCGGACGATGAAACCGCGGCGGAATATTCCGCGGACGGTCGCCTGCTCACCAATATCGTGATGATGGGCATGGGCGAGCCGCTCTACAATTTCGACAATGTCCGCGATGCATTGCAGCTCGTGATGGATGGCGAGGGCCTCGCTCTTTCCAAGCGCCGAATCACGCTTTCCACCAGCGGGGTGGTGCCAATGATGGCAAAGTGCGGCGAGGAAATCGGCGTAAACCTTGCCGTGTCGCTCCACGCGGTGACCAAGGATGTTCGCGACGAGATCGTCCCGATCAACAAGAAATACGGCATCGAGGACTTGCTGCAGGCCTGCGCCGACTACCCCGGTGCCAGCAATGCCCGCCGCATCACGTTCGAATATGTGATGTTGAAGGACAAGAATGACAGCGACGACGATGCGCGCGAGCTCATTCGGCTCATCAAGCAGTTCAAGCTGCCCGCCAAGGTCAATCTGATCCCCTTCAATCCCTGGCCGGGCGCGCCGTACGAGTGCTCGACGCCGGAGCGGATCAAAGCCTTCTCGAACCTCGTCTTCGAAGCTGGCATTTCTGCGCCGGTCCGCACCCCGCGCGGGCGCGATATCGATGCGGCCTGCGGCCAGCTCAAGACGGCCGCAGAAAAGAAGAGCCGCGCCCAGTTGGACCGCGAGGCCGCCGAGCAAAAGGCCAAGGCCTAAGCCAGAGCCGGCAGCTCCGCGCCGCGCGCAATCGTGGTGCAACGTCCGCCAACCCAGACCGAACCGTCATCGTCCTGCGTCAGGACAATCCGCCCGTCCGCGCCTGTCTTGCATCCCTGCGCCGCGACATAGGAGCCCTGCGCCAAGCCATTGGCGAAGAGGTGCATCGCCAGGCCTGCGTTGAAACTACCTGTCACAGGATCTTCTCTGATGGCCCCATGCTGGTTGGCGAAGAAGGCGCGCAATTCCCAATCGAAATCCGCTTCCTCGCCTGCGGGGCCCGCAAGGCCGACATCGGTGCCGATGGGTGCCTCAGTGGCGGGTTCAGCGGCCAGCACATCCTCAGCAGACCGCAATCGCAGCAGCTGCCATTTCGGCCCGTTTGCGACATGCACGGCCTCGACAATCGCTTCTTCCTTGACGCCTGCAACGCGGACCGCTTCCGCACGTTCTTCGTCAGTGAGCTGGCCGGTGCGGGTCAGCTCAGGAGCACGGAAGGCCAACAGCTCTCCATCCTGCCGAACATCGATGAGCCCCACCCCGCATTCCTGCACCACCATGCCCGTTCGTTTCGGCATACCGCCTGCCTCCAGCCAGGCATGGCAGCTCCCCAGCGTTGGATGCCCCGCGAATGGGAGTTCACCCGCCGGATAGAAGATACGCACGCGGTAATCCGCCGCCGGATCGGTCGGCGGCAACAGGAAGGTCGTCTCAGAAAAGCCCAGCCATTGCGTCAGCGCCAGCATCTGTTCCGCGCTCAGGTCTTCCGCTGCATGGACGACCCCCAGCGGGTTGCCCTTCATGGCAACGGAGCCAAAAACATCGACCAGATCGAGGTGCATTACAGAATCGCCTTTTCGTTTGAGCATGTTTAGGAGCGCCTCATGGACCCAAAGACGCGAGAATTCTACCAGACCAAAGCCCGCGAATGGGCAGCGGCTTTCCCCTATGAATACTCCTCATTTCTGGACCCATTTCTGGCGAAGTTGGAACCGGGTGCACTGATACTGGAACTGGGCTGCGGCGATGCGCGCGATGCAGCCCGGATGGAATCAAAGGGCTTCATCGTCGATGCGACGGACGGAACGCCAGCCATGGCAGCGCTCGCAGCAGAAAAACTAGGTCGGCCTGCGCGCGTGATGCGATTTGACGAGCTTGATACCGAAGCGGAATACGACGCGGTTTGGGCCCATGCTTCAATCCACCACCAGCCGCTGGCGGGCCTCGCCGATGTGCTTGGCCGGGTTGCACGCGCATTGAAACAGGGTGGCTATTTCTTCGCCAATTACAAGCTAGGCGAAGGAGAGGCGCGAGATGCTCTGGGGCGGCTTTACAACTTCCAGCCCCGTGGGGACCTGATGGCGCTCTATGATGCGCAGGACTGGGAGGTGATCGAGGCACACGATTACAAGGACAGCGGTATGGACAAGGTCATGCGAGACTGGATCGCCATGACAGTCAGGAAGAATGCCTCATGACATTCACCGTTCAGGCCATTTGCGGCGCAAAGCCCGCGCCGTTCCGTGGTGAGGAAAAAAGCGCAATCGGCAAGCAGATGCTTCCGGGCAAGGTTCGCGTGACCAAGCTCGGCCTCGAAGGCGACGAACAGGCCGATCTTGCGCATCACGGCGGTCCGGATATGGCGGTGCATCTCTATCCGCTCGATCACCATGCCTTTTGGCGCAAGGAAATGGGAGACCATCCCCTGCTCGAAACGCCGGGCGCATTCGGCAGCAACCTATCGGTCGCCGGAATTGTCGAGAAGGATGTGTGCCTGGGCGATCGCTTCCGTCTTGGCACCGCGCTTGTCGAAGCCTGCCAGCCGCGCAAACCCTGCTGGAAGATCGAACATCGGTTCGAGCGCAAGAAGATGGTCAAACGCATCCTCCAGACCAATCGCTGCGGTTGGTATTACCGCGTCATCGAAGAAGGGCACGTAGAGGCAGGGGATAGCCTCGAACTGGTCGAGCGAGGCCTTGCCGACTGGAACATGGAGCGAATCTTTTCCGCTGTGTGGGGCACCTCCCAGCCGCGAAATATGGATAACGTCCGGGCAATATTTGAACTCGCCCCTTTGGCCGGAAGAATGCGTGCCAAATTGGGAGAAATGCTGGAACGATGAGCGCTTTCGTCGCCGCCCCGGAACGGCTCGCCGCAACGGTCGATTTACAACGCATCGTTCATCTCTTGTTGGGATTTGCACCACAAAATCGGGCCTGATTTTGAACCGACACACGAGGTGCAACAATGCGCAAGAGCATTCTGACCATCGCCGCTGCGACGCTGGCCGTGCAGGCGGCCCCCGTATTGGCGGAACCACCGGCCCATGCCCCTGCGCATGGCTTCCGCGCGAAACAGGCCGCAAGCCTGTACAATGATCGCGGATGGTATCTCGAGCCGCGCCGCGTAACGCGCGATACGGAAGTGTGGCGCGCCGAAGATGGTCGCTACCATTGCAGGCGTGACAACGGCACGACCGGACTGATCATCGGTGCAGCTGGCGGTGCCTTCATTGGCCGGGAAATCGACGGCGGTCGTGATCGGACGACAGGTACCATCGTTGGTGCCGCGGTAGGCGCGCTGATCGGGCGCGAGATCGATCGCGGCGAGCTTCGCTGCCGCCAATTGCGCTGAAATTTCGCTTCCTTGGATACCGTCCTCCCCAACCGGGAGGGCGGTTTTCTGTTTTGCGAGGGGCATGGTCACCTGTCGCCCGATCGGCTAGGACAAAGTCAACAAAAACAGAATCGCGGAGCGCCTGAATGATCGAAACGGCACTGGTGTCTGGTGACGACCACCTTGACATGAACATGCTGCCCGCCAATGTCTGGACCGACCGGCTCTCGGCCAAATGGGGCGATCGCACGCCCAAGGTAGTCGAACAGGAAAGCGGCCCTGCACTGTGGATTGCCGATGGCCAGAGCTGGGGTTTCTGGTCTGGCCGCCCGCTGGGCTTCAAGGGTCCCAAGCCGATCCACACAGCCTATGACCGCGGCGGGATAGAGGACACGACCGATTTGCGCGCGGGCGTGCCACACTTGCGCTTGCAGGACATGGATCGCGACCAGGTCTGGGCGCATCTGGTGTTCGGCCCCGTGACCAGTATCAAGACCGATGACAGGGCTTTCATGAAGGCCTGTTATGCGGCCTATAATGATTGGCTATACGAAGATTTCTGCACTGCTGCGCCCGATCGGTTGATCGGTGTCGCCATGTTGCCGCCGCATCCCGAAGCGGCATTTGAGGAGCTTCAGCGCCTCGCCAAGACGGGCAAGTGCCGTCAGGCCAATCTCCAGATCGCCGTGTGCGAGCCGCGGCTGGAGGACAAGCGCTGGGATCCGCTATGGAAGTTGTTCGAGGAGAGCGGCATCGTCCTCTCCTTCCACGTCACCGTCTTTGCCAGCGTCAGCAAGGCATTTGACAAATACAAGGGATCGCCGGGCGCCACCTTCCTGCACGCCAAGATGTTTATCGAACAGTTCCTCGATCCCTTCGTGGACCTGTTCGCCTGGGGCATCCTCGAACGGCATCCGGGCCTGAGGATCGTCATCGCAGAATGCGGTGCGGGCTGGGTTCCCTGGGTGGTGGAGGAACTCGATTATCGACACCACCGCCTCTGGGAATGCAAGGAATACTGGGACGACAAGGGCGGCATCCCGCACCAGATGAAGCCGAGCGAGCTGTTCAAGCGGCAGGTCTATGGCACCTTCCAGCAGAGCGCGACGACCATGGCGCTGACCGACTTCTGGGGTCCTGAAAACCTGCTCTGGGCAAGCGATTATCCGCACCCCGACAGTATCTGGCCCAATTCCGTCGACAAGATTGCCGAGCATATGGGCCATATGCCTGCTGACCAGGTTTGCGCCATCGTCGGCGGCAATGCGGCCGAGCTCTATGGGCTGGACCTGGGCAAGGCGACGGTGAAGGCACGGCTCCCAATCGGAGATGATCGCGAAGCGGCTTAGTCAAGTCTACGTAGGCAATTCAGCCGGTTGCGCATCGGCATGCGCGGGCATGGGCAGGATCAGGCCAAGCAATGGCAGCACGATCATGGCCGCGCCCGAGGCCATGAACGCCGTCGTAATGCCATAGTTCTCGGCAAAATGGCCCCATGCCCAGCTGCCGATGGCGATGCCGCCAAAGGTCAGGCTGCTGACCTTGGCCGCAATCCGGCCCACCACGGATCGCGCCGACCACATCTGGCCTGCCACGGCAAAGCCGGACAAGGCCTGTACCCAACCCGCGCCCGCCATGACCAGCAACAGCAGGATCAGCACCAGCGGCGGTTCCAGCGCCACCAGGATACATCCTGTGCCATAGAGGATACCGGATGCCCGGATGATGGCTTCGGCGGAAAAGCGACTGCGGAACCAGGTGGCACTCGCTGCTCCGATCACCGCCCCTACACCCAAAGCAGCGAGCAACAGGCCGAAGGTGAAGGAGCCCGCACCCAGCACATCATCCGCATAGAGAGGCATCACGGCCCAGGCTGCCGCGCCGGTGGCCGTGAATGAAAAAGCCCGAACCATGATGTTGCGGATTTGCGGAGAATGGATGGCATAGCGCAGCCCCTCCGCCATGACCGGACCGATCTTGCGCTTTGCTGGCTTCTCATGCGCAGGAAGCTGCCAGCGCCAAAGCAAGGCGATCACCAGCAGGTAGGCTAACGCATTGGCAATGAAGGCGGCGCTCGCCCCGCCCAGAGAGGTGATCGCGCCGCCTAGCGCAGGCCCGAAACTGCGCGCAACATTGAAGCCCAGGATATTGAGCGCCACCGCCGCAGCCAATTGCCCCCGCGGCACAGAGAAGTTCACCGCAGAAGCAACGGTAGGGATGATGCAAGCCACCCCGCAAGCCAGCAGCGCGGTAAGGATCAACGTTACCGCAGGGCCTGCCACGTCGATCGCTACCAACAAAGCCAATAGGAGCGATGCCGCCAACATCACGGCAAGCGAAATCAGCAAGAGCTTCTTCTTGTCGACCATGTCGGACCAGGCGCCTGCAGGAAGCGCCAGCAGCATAATCGGGAGGTTGTACGCCGTCTGCGCCAGCGCGACGACGTCGGCAGGCTGGCCCAGTTCGGTCAGGTGCCACGCCGCGCCAACCGACTGGATCGTATTACCCAGATTGGCAAGCAGGCTGCCCGTAATCAGGACTGCGAATGCCCTGTGCCGCAAGGGGCTGAAAGTGGTTGTATTCAACATGGGGCGGAAGATGTGCCGTGTTCCGATTATTACGGCAAGCCAACAGTCATTCATTTCAACACAGAACACACTTCCAAAATGTATCCTTTTCGGATACCTTTCGTAAATGCACAGAGCCGGACAAAAATTGCGCGCTTGGCGCGAAAACCACAACCCG
>ENA-ORCV01000862-ORCV01000862.1-marine-metagenome-genome-assembly--contig:-NODE-862-length-13333-cov-2.703304_pt1 | contig 13333 bp, 13 predicted proteins | sample MGYA00237779_ERZ508509 | MGnify/ENA primary metagenome ERZ508509 (study PRJEB26180, sample SAMN06268772) | marine metagenome | isolation source: Bioluminescent Bay, La Paraguera, Puerto Rico | place... | reverse complement strand
CCTCGCCCGCCTCACCGGGCGCCGTCGGCCTGCCCTGGGTGTTCATGGCCATCACAGCACCTCCTTCAGCGCGGCGGCATAGGCGGCGCGGTCGTCATCGGTATTGATCTCGGTGGCGGCGACGACGATCAGGTCGTCATGGCCGTTCTGCGGGAAGAGCCGGCTCGCCGGCACGCCGCCGAGCACGCCTTTCGCCGCCAGCGCCTCGATCACCTCGCTGGCGTTCTTCGGCACCCGGATGGTGAACTCGTTGAACCAGGCGTGGTTCAGGATCTCGACGCCGGGCACTGCCGCCAGCGCTGCGGCCAGCTTGACGGCGTTGGCGTGATTGATGCGGGCAAGCTTCTCCAGGCCCGCAGTGCCGAGCAGCGTCATGTGAATCGTGAAGGCGAGCGCACAGAGGCCCGAGTTCGTGCAGATGTTCGAGGTCGCCTTTTCGCGGCGGATGTGCTGCTCGCGGGTCGACAGCGTCAGCACATAGCCGCGCCGGCCCTCCGCGTCGACCGTCTGGCCGGCAAGGCGTCCCGGCATCTGGCGGACGAATTTCTGACGTGTGGCGAACAGGCCGACATAGGGCCCGCCGAAATTGAGGCCATTGCCGATCGACTGGCCCTCGCCGACGACGATGTCGGCGCCCATGGCGCCCGGCGACTCGACGAGCCCGAGCGAAACCGCCTCGGTAAACACCGCGATCAGCAGCGCACCGTGCGCATGTGCCTTCTCGGCGATCGGCCGCAGGTCGACCAGATGGCCGAAGACGTCCGGGCTCTGCACGACGACGCAGGACACGGTGTCGTCGATGCGGGCGAGGATGTCCTCCTCGCCGATCGGCACGGGCGGCAACGCGTCGACCTCGTGGCCGCCCATTTGAGCGAGGTTTTCGACGACGGCGCGATACTGGGGATGCAGGTTGCCGGCGAGCAGCGCCTTTTCGCGGCGCGTCACCCGGTGCGCCATCAGCACCGCCTCACCGGTGCCGGTCGAGCCGTCGTACATGGAGGCGTTGGCCACATCCATGCCGGTCAGCTCGGCGACCTGGGTCTGGAACTCGAACAAGACCTGCAGCGTGCCCTGGCTGACCTCGGGCTGATAGGGGGTGTAGGAGGTCAGGAACTCCGAGCGCTGGATTAGATGGTCGACCGACGAGGGCACGTGATGGCGGTAGGCGCCGGCACCGACGAAGAACGGCACGCCGGCGGCCGCGACATTCTTCGCCGCCATGGCCGACAGCAGCCGCTCGACCTCCATCTCGCTCTTTGAGGCGGGAAGGTCTGGCAGTTCCTCGCGCCATGCCGAGCGCGGCACGCCGGCAAACAGGTCGTCGATGCCGGACACGCCGATGCGGGCGAGCATCGCTTCCCGGTCGGCCTCGCTCAGCGGCAGATAACGCATGATCGTCTCCCTAAAGGCCGTCCCCGCTGGCGGACCCTGTCACCGGTTCGACGGCGACCTCGGTCCGGACGGAATTGGCGATGAAACAGAGGTTGTGCGCCTCTTCGTGCAGTTCGTGAATCACGGCGGCGTCCGGCTCGCGGCCCTCGGCAAACACGACCCGCGGATGAAGCGTCACCTTGTCGACCCACCAGCGCTGCGGCGCCATCCGCGCCATGGTGCCCTCGGCGGCATCCTCGTAGCTCTCCACGGTCAGGCCGCGCTTGTGGGCCAGATCGAGGAACCACAGCATGTGACAGGACGACAGGGAGGCGATGAACGCCTCCTCCGGATCGACCGCATCCTCCCGCGACAACGGCAGCCGGACCACCGACGGCGATGACGAAGCGGGAACCGTCAGGCCGTCGAATCGCCATTCGTGGCCGCGGCTGTATTGTCCGGAGGCGAAGTCGCCCTCGCGGGTCCAGGACACCGTTGCGCGATAGAGATGGGCCATCGGCCGTCCTCAGCTGATCTCGGCGACAAAGGCCTTGTAGGCGTCGGCGTCCATCAGGCCTTCGAGTTCAGAGGCGTTGCCGAGCCGGATCTTTATGAACCAGCCATTGCCCTCGGCATCCTCGTTGACGGTGGCCGGGGTGTCGGCCAGGGCCTCGTTGACCTCGACGATCTCGCCGCTGACCGGGGCGTAGACCTCGCTTGCGGCCTTGACGGATTCGACGACGCCGGCCTCGTCGCCGGTCGCAACCGTCTTGCCCACGGCGGGCAGCTCGACATAGACGACGTCGCCGAGCTGCTCCTGGGCGTAGTCGGTGATGCCGATCGTGCCGACGTCGCCGTCTACGCGGATCCACTCGTGGTCCTTGGTGAAATGGATGCTCATGCGTTCAGTCCCCTCTTTGCGGCCCTCTGGCCCCTCGTTGCGGCCCGCCGGAATGCCCGGCCTTTCAGCCCCTCTATCGCTTGTAGCCCTGCGGCACGAACGGCAGCCGGGCGACCGTGGCGGCTTCCGCCCGGCCGCGCACGGTCAGTTCGAGTTCGGTGTCGATCGCGGCGTAATCCCTGGCCACGTAACCCATCGCCACCGGGCCACCGACAGTCGGGCCGAAGCCGCCGCTGGTGACCTTACCGACCGGCGCGCCGCCGGCTGAGATTTCGGTGCCCTCGCGGGCCGGCGCGCGGCCGCCCGGACGGATGCCGACGCGGCGGCGGGACGGCCCGTCGGCCAGTTCGCGGCGGACGCGCTCGAAGCCGGGAAAGCCGCCTTCCTCGCGGCGGCGCTTGCCGATCGACCAGGTCAGCGCCGCCTCGACCGGCGACGTCGTCTCGTCGATGTCGTGGCCATACAGGCACAGGCCTGCCTCGAGGCGCAGCGTGTCGCGGGCGCCGAGACCGATCGGCTCGACCTCGGCTTCGCCGACCAGCGCGTCCCACAACGCCACAGCATCGGACGCTGCGACCGAGATCTCGTAGCCGTCCTCGCCGGTGTAGCCGGACCGGGAAACGTGGATTTCGATGCCGTCGAAGCGCGCCCGCATCGCGGTCATGAACGACATTGCGACGGCCTCGGGGCAATGGCGGCCCATCACCGCCTCCGCCTTCGGCCCCTGCAGGGCGACAAGCGCGCGGTCCTCGATCGGCTCGAGCCGCACGCCGGCCGGCAGCTGCGCGCGCATATGGGCGTAGTCGACATCCTTGCGGGCGGCGTTGACGACCATGTAGAGCCGGCCGTCGTCTGCGGCGTCGGGCAGCCGCGTCACCATCAGGTCGTCGATGATGCCACCCTCGTTGGTCAGGAATTGCGTGTAGCGGATGGCGCCGGGCGCGAGACCGGCGATTTCGCCGGGCACCAGCGTTTCCAGCGCAGCGGCGACGGTCGCATGGTCGGTGGCGACCAGATGGGTCTGGCCCATGTGCGAGACGTCGAACAGGCCGGCATTCTCGCGGGTCCAGGTATGCTCGGCGATGATGCCCCTGGCGTACTGCACCGGCATCGCATAACCGGCGAACGGCACCATGCGGCCGCCGAGCGCGACATGGCGGTCGTAGAGCGGCGTCTTCAGAAGGTCGGAAGCGTCGGTGTCTGTCATGTCCGGTCCTGCGCAAGACGTGAGTCCAAACCCGTCGCGGGTCTGCTCGCGCCCCCTCTGTCGCAGGACCTGAGAGATTTCAACGCGGAACGTCCGCGTCTTACCCCCTTCGGTGAGCCGCCGGCATCAGGCGCCGATGACTGCTTTCCAGAGTTTCATCCTCCTGCGGTCCCTTGTGCCTGAGAGTTTCCGGGGCCGGTTGCTCCTTCGGCGCCGACTTCAAAAAACGAGTCGGGCTCTCCCGCAGGGTTCGACGAATGTGCAAACGATCTTAGAGGGCGGCGGTGGGCTGTCAACCGCCGCCGCCGACAGTGTCGGCGCTCAGCTCCGCTTGTTGCCTATCTCGTCGAAGCCGACATAGATGACGTAGTTGTTGATGTGGTCGCCTTCGGGGACTTCGTAATAGACCTCTTCCTCGACCTGGACGAACTGGACCACCGTTTCGCCGGGGATCATGGTCGGCTCGACATTGTAGAGCTCTGTCCAGACCGCCTCGCCGCCGGTACGGACGAAAGCGGCGCGGACGGGGAGCTTGATCGGCCCGTTGTTCCAGCTCGGGCCGGTGATCACGCGGCCGGCGACGCCGAAGCTGATCTTGATCGCGTTGCCGCCAACGAAGTCGCACTCACGCGCCACCTTCGTGATGCCGCCCTGGTAGATCACGTGGCCGGGATCGCCGTCGAAGCCGCGTTCGTAGGTGCGGTAGGTTTCGGTGCCCTCGCGGATGACGACCTGGGGACATTTCGCCGCGACGGGCGGCGGCGGCGCGTTCGGGTCGATTTTCAGGTCGTTCGGATCCTCATCGGCCCCGACCAGCATGCGGAACACGCCGATGGTGGAATCGCTGGCATCGCGGCCGGCCTGCGTATCACAGCCGGCGACGGCAACCGCCAGTCCCAGAACAATCGCAACTCTGGCCGCCGGAACGCGGCCGAACGCCTCGCGGATCACCCGCATCCTACGCATACCCTCGTCTGAGCCCCGGCCGGTGTCGCCAGGCAATTCCGGCGCCGCTGGGCAATTCGTGCGGCGCCCTTATATCAGGGCGGAAGCGGTTTGCCCAAGGGCCCCTTAACTTGACACCGTGAAGGCCGGACCGGATATAGGCCCGGGACGTCCCCGACCGGAATTTCCCACCGGGCCCCAATGCCGGAACTCTCGAGAATGAGCGCCGAGACAAAGCCTCCCCTGAAGATCCTGCTCTGCTCGCCGCGCGGCTTCTGCGCCGGCGTCGACCGGGCGATCCAGATCGTCGAGCTGGCGCTGAAACGTTATGGAGCGCCCGTCTACGTGCGCCACGAGATCGTCCACAACCGCTATGTGGTCGACAGCCTCAAGGCCAAGGGCGCGATATTCGTCGAGGAACTCGACCAGATACCCGATACCGACGCGCCGGTCGTCTTCTCGGCGCATGGCGTAGCGAAATCGGTACCCGAAGCGGCGGCAGCGCGAAACCTGTTCCAGGTCGACGCGACCTGCCCGCTGGTCACCAAGGTGCACAGGGAAGCCCAGATCCACCACAAGAAAGGCCGCGCGATCGTGCTGATCGGCCATGCCGGACATCCCGAAGTGGTCGGGACCATGGGCCAGCTACCGGACGGCGCGGTGGTGCTGATCGAAACGGTCGAGGACGCCCGGGCCTTTACGCCGGAGACGCCCGAGGCGCTGGCCTATGTGACGCAGACGACCCTGTCGGTCGACGACACCGCGGCGATCGTCGCGGTGCTGCGCGAGCGGTTCCCCGATATCGTCGGCCCGCACAAGGAAGACATCTGCTATGCGACCACCAACCGGCAGGAAGCGGTGAAGGCGGTGGCGCCGCGCGCCGACGCGACGATCGTGGTCGGCGCCCCCAACAGCTCCAATTCGCAGCGTCTGGTCGAGGTGGCGGATCGCTCCGGCTGCCCGCACGCGGTGCTGCTGCAGCGCGCCGCGGATATCGACTGGACGGCCTTTTCGGACATCGGCACGCTGGCGATCACCGCGGGCGCCTCGGCGCCGGAGGTGCTGGTGGAAGAGGTGATCGGCGCCTTCGCCGAGCGCTACGACATCGACGTCGAGATCGTCTCAACCGCCGACGAGACCATCTCCTTCAACCTGCCGCGGGCCCTCCGCGACGCCGCCGAATAAGGGCCGGCGCGGGAATGGCCGTCTATACTGAAGTCCCTGACGAAGAGCTCGCCGGGTTCCTCGCCGACTACGACGCGGGAACGCTGTTGTCCTTCAAGGGCATCGCGGAAGGCGTGGAGAACACCAACTACATCGTCCATACCGACCGCGGCAGCTACATCCTGACGCTCTACGAAAAGCGCGTCGATCCGCAGGACCTGCCGTTCTTCCTCGATCTGATGGAACACCTGTCCGACAAGGGCGTCACCTGTCCGGTGCCGCTTCACGACCGGAAGGGCCAGGCGCTGAGTACCCTGTGCGGCCGTCCCGCCGCGCTGATGACGTTTCTGGAAGGCGTCTGGGTCCGCAAGCCGCATGTCGAGCACTGCCGGGCGCTGGGATCGACCATGGCGGCCATGCACAAGGCGGCGCTCGACTTTTCCGGCGAACGCAGGAACGCACTGTCGGTCGACGACTGGCGGCCGATCTTCGCCTCCGTGGCCGATCGGGCCGATACGCTGCAGGCCGGACTGGCCGAGGAAATGGAAGCGGAAATCACCTTCCTGGAGGCGAACTGGCCTGAGGATCTGCCGACCGGCATCATCCATGCCGACATGTTCCCCGACAACGTGTTCTTCCTGAACAGCCGGCTGTCGGGAATCATCGACTTCTATTTCGCCTGCCGGGACGCGCTCGCCTACGATATCGCGGTCTGCCTGAACGCCTGGTGCTTCGAGCCGGACCTGTCCTTCAACGTGACCAAGGCGCGCGCCATGCTGACCGCCTATGCCGGCCGGCGCCGCCTCACCGATGCGGAATATGCCGCCATGCCCCTGCTCGCCCGCGGCGCCGCGATGCGCTTCTTCGTCACCCGGCTCTACGACTGGCTGAACCACCCGCCCGGCGCCTTCGTGCGGCCCAAGGATCCGCTCGAATACGCCAAGCGCATCCGTTTTCACCGCTCGGTCGGCAGCACCGGCGAATACGGGCTCGACTGATGGCCGAGGAAAAACGCGTCCAGATCTGGACCGCCGGCGCCTGCTCGGGCAATCCGGGACCGGGCGGCTGGGGCGCCCTTTTGGTGTGGAACGGCCACGAGAAGGAGCTGTGCGGCGGCGAGGCGGAGACCACCAACAACCGGATGGAACTGATCGCCGCGATCCGGGCGATCGAGGCGATGAAGCGGTCGGCGAAGATCGACCTGCACACCGACTCCTCCTATCTGCGCAACGGCATCACCACCTGGCTGAAAAGCTGGAAGGCGCGCGGCTGGAAGACGGCCGACAAGAAACCGGTCAAGAATGTCGAACTCTGGCAGGCGCTCGAAGAGGCGATCGCCAGCCACGACGTCCGGTGGCACTGGGTGAAGGGGCACGCCGGGGACCCCGGCAACGAGCGCGCCGACGAACTCGCCCGCCAGGGCATGGCGCCCTACAAGCCGGAGACGAAACGCCGGCCGTCACCGGCCGCGCGGAACACGTGAGCCGCGCGACCGGTCACGGGACTAACCGTCAGATCTGTTGCAGCAGCGCCTCGGCGCCGGAGACCTCGGCGTTGCTGGGGACGTCGTCGATGTTGAGGACCTTCACGACCCCATCGTCGACCAGCATGGCGTAACGCTTGGAGCGAATGCCCAGGCCGCGCTCGGTGCCGTCCAGCTCGAGGCCGAGCGCCTTGGCGAAGACCGCGCTGCCGTCGGCCAGGAACTCGATCTTGTCCTGGGCGCCGGTCGACTTGGCCCAGGCGTCGAGCACGAAGACATCGTTGACCGAGACGCAGGCGATCGCATCGACACCCTTGGCCTTCAGTGCATCGGCATTGGCGAGGAAGCCGGGCAGGTGGTTGTTGTGACAGGTCGGCGTGAAGGCGCCGGGCACGGCGAACAGAGCCACCTTGCGTCCGGAGAACGCCTCAGTGGTGGTCCTCGGACTTGGGCCGGACTCGGTCATCACAATGAATGTCGCCTCGGGAAGCTTGTCACCGACCTTGATCATCTGCGTTCTCTCCTGACTGATCTTCACACACGGGCGGCCGCTCCGCCGACGCGAAACGGGTCCCGCCCCGACGGCAGGACATAGCGCCGCACAGGATCTAGTCGAGAGTGACCAGCTGCTCAAACGAAAATGCGGGCGAAATACCTGTGACGCGGAGTTCGGCACCGGACAGGTCGTCCGGGTCCGTCGCACCGTCGAGCGGCACCGTGTAGACGGTCGCGCCTGCGGCGTCCGCACCCGTGCGCTCTGGGACCGGCAGATACCAGCCGGGCGGCCCCTCCACCACGGCAAAGCCGTCTTCCGGCGCGCCGGGCAGGCTGACATGCAGCTCGAGGATCGGAACATCGCCGTCGCGATTGACGGCAGCCGAGACAACACCGCCGTTTTCGCCGGCCGCGTCGATCAGAGATGGAACGCGGTCGCGGTACATTTCGATTGCCGAGGGCCTTGCCGAGGACCCGTCGAGGACGATCTCCGCATCGGCTTCGGCAGGAATGCAGATGTCCTTGCACACGCCGTAGGTCAGCCTGAGCTTCAGTTCTGCCGGCGTGGCGGGATCGCGCATCGTCACCCGCAGCGGGAATACGACCGCCTCGGTGTAGCCGATCACCCAGGCATAGCCGTCCCACGACAGTTCCGGTGCCGGCCATTCGATGGCGACGTCGGCGACATTCTCGGATCCCGCGAAGTCGATCTGCGGCGGAATGCCGGAATCGCCGGGATTACGCCAGTAGGTCTTCCAGCCGGGATCGAGCAGCACTTCGAGGCCCGCGAGCCGGGTCGCCCCGTCTTCGAGCATGCCGCCGTCGATCAGGCGCACCTGCGCGGGATCCTTCCACGCATTCGAGGCGGCGTTTCCGTCAGAAACGGCGACCCCGGCGGCGGCCAGTCCGGCGGCGAAGGCGAGCTGGCATAAATTGCGCGACACGAACTCGAAACTCCCGGTTTTCCGGCCGTTTTGGCCGATCGAATGGCGAACTATGCCTCAGTTCAGGGTCCAGCGTATATCAAGCCGCATCAAGCTTGTGTGAATCCCGGTCGTCGCAATACGCCTATCTGCGGCATTCCCAAAAAACGCCGGGAGAGCTACCATTGCCGTCATGGCATTCAAGGAATTCAAGGATTTCGGCGGCGGCGGCGGTCGTGGCTTTCTCGACGGTCAGATCCTGATCGCCATGCCGACGATGGGCGATCCGCGCTTCGAGCGAAGCGTCATCTACATGTGCGCCCATTCCGACGACGGCGCCATGGGGATCATCGTCAACCAGCCCGCCGAGAACATCAATTTCACCGAGCTTCTGATGCAGCTCGACATCGTCGGCGAGGGTGAGGAAATCCGCCTGCCGCCGGATGTCGGCCAGATGCGTGTCCATGTCGGCGGCCCGGTCGAGACCGGACGCGGCTTCGTCCTGCATTCGGCGGACTGGTTCGTCGACAACTCGACCCTGCCGATCGACGACGGGATCTGCCTGACGGCGACCCTCGATATCCTGAAGGCGATCGCGCGCGGCGACGGGCCGGCAAGCTCGCTTCTGGCGCTGGGCTATTCCGGCTGGGCGCCGGGGCAACTGGAAAGCGAGATCCAGGCCAACGGCTGGCTGCATTGCGGCGCCGACGACGAGTTGGTGTTCGGTGAGGACCTGGATTCGAAATACGATCAGGCGCTGCGCAAGCTCGGCATCGATCCGGGCCATCTGGCGCCTGACTCGGGCCGGGCCTGAGCCCTTAACTCCAGGAATCTGATTGCGAATGGTCGTTCGGTGCGCCTCAGTGGCGCATCATGGCCGACTGACGGGCCAGCAGATGACGGCATTCGTCGGCCGACATCGGCTCTCCGAACAGGTAGCCCTGCGCGTATTCGCAGCCGAGCGCATAGAGCTCGATGGCATCCTCGTCGGTCTCCGCGCCTTCTGCGACGACTTCCATGCCGAGATCGTGCGCCAGCCCGACGATGGAGCGCAGAATGACGGGGCGCGCGCCGCTGCCGTTCTGGCGGACGAAGGACCGGTCGACCTTGATGGTGTCGAAGGGGAAGCGCTGCAGGTAGCTCAGCGAGGAATAGCCGGTGCCGAAGTCGTCGAGCGCCAGGCCGGCGCCGAGTTCGCGGACGCGTTCCAGCACCTGGGCGGCATATTCGGGGTTCTCCATCACCAGCGATTCGGTGACTTCGAGCTTCAGGGTGCCCGGCACCACCTCGTTGCGGGCCAGCACGGCGCGAATGTCGTTGATCAGGTCGTGGCGCAGAAGCTGCCGGCTCGACACGTTGACGGAGGCGAAGATCGGCAGGTTGACGCCCATGGCGCGCTGCCAGGCGCCGAGCTGGCGGGCAGTCCGCTCAAGCACGAACAGGCCGATCTCGACGATCAGGCCGCTCTCCTCGGCGATCGAGATGAACTCCTGCGGATTGAGCCGCCCGTGCCGGGGATGGTCCCAGCGCACCAGCGCCTCGAAGCCTGCGATGCGCTTGTCCTCGAGCCGCATGATGGGCTGGAAGACCAGCTTGATCTCCTCGCGCTCCAGCGCCCGGCGGAGATCGGATTCCAGCGCCAGCCGGTCGCCGCCCATGGTGCGCATGACCGGCTTGAACGCCTCGACCCGGTCCGGGCCGAACCGCTTGGCGTGGTACATCGCGATTTCTGCGTCCTCGAGCAGGTCCTCCTTGCGCTTGTCGCTGCCGTCATAGACGGAAATGCCGACGCAGGCAGTGAGGAACACCTCGCGGTCGCCGAAGGTGATCGGCGTGCGCACGGTGCGGCGGATGGCCTCGGCGAAGCCGGCGATGTTCTTGGGGTCGCGCTCGGAGACCAGGATGATGCCGAACTGGTCGCCGGCCAGCCGGGCCAGCGTATCGGCCGGCTTCAGGTGGCGCTGCAGCCGACGCGCCATCGTCAGCAGGATCGAATCGCCGACCGCGATGCCGAATCCGTCATTGACCTGCCGGAAGCGGTCGACGTCGATCACGAAGATCGTCGGACGTGCATCCTCGCCCGTGCGCGAGCGGAGGATCGCTGCCTCCAGGCGGTCGAGGAACAGCTCGCGGTTGGGCAGACCGGTCAGATTGTCGTGGACGGCGTCGTGCAGCAGCCGCTCTTCGGCATTCTTGATCTCGGTGACGTCGACCAGCGTGCCGACCAGCCGGACCGCCTCGCCATCGTCGCCGAGGATCGGCCGGGCGCGCATGCGGTACCAGAAATAGTGCCCGTCGGCGGCCCTAAGACGGAAATCCTGGGCGATACGGCCGCGGCGCTGCTCGACGACGGCGTCGAGGGAGGCACGGAACCGGTCGCGGTCGCCGGCGTGCAGGATCTCGATCCAGCGCCGGACGCTGCCTTCCAGGCCGCCCGGCTTCAGGCCGAGCTTTTCCTCGAGCTCAGGCGACACGAATACGCGGTCGCGCGGCACTTCCCAGTCCCAGACCAAGTCGCCGGCGCCGATCAGCGCGAGCGCCTTGCGGTGGAAGTCGGACAGCAGGCCGTGGGCGATCGCGCCGCCGGCGAAGGCGTGCTGCATGACCGTGAAGCCGACCAGCAGCACGAGCACCACGAGGCCGCCGGCCAGCGCCGGGGCGACCAGGTCGTTGGACAGCCGTCCGGTCACCGTCATGCCGGCGGCCAGCAGCCAGGCGAGCAGCAACAGCCAGGTCGGGATCAGCAGGATCGCCCGGTCGAAGCCGCGGAACGACAGGAACAGGATCAGGGCCAGACCGATCACGCCGATCAGGCCGAGCGACAGACGCGCGATGCCGGCGGCCAGCGGTGCGTCGAAGACGGCAAGCGCGGCGACGCCGACCAGCGTAATCAGCCACAGCGCGGCGACATAGAGCAGGCGCATGTGCCAGCGCATCAGGCTCAGATAGGCGGTCAGGAAGATCAGCAGCGTCGCGGCCAGGATCGCTTCGGCGCCGGCGCGGAACACCTGGTCGCCGAGCACCGGAACGTCGAAAATCTTGTTCCAGAACCCGAAGTCGATCGACAGGTAGACCAAAACCGCCCAGGCGATACTCGCCGCGGCCGGGAAGATCAGCGTTCCCTTGACCACGAACAGCACGGTCAGGAACAGCGCCAGCAGGCCGGCGATGCCGATCACCATGCCCTGGTAGAGGGTGAAGCTGTTGACGTTTTCCTTGTAGGCGTCGGGCTGCCACAGCCTCAGCTGCGGAAGCGTGTCGCCTTCCAGTTCGACGACATAGGTGACCACGGCGCCGGGATCGAGGGTGACCAGATAGGTGTCGGAGTCGTGGCTGTCCTCCCGGTCCGGGCGGAAGCCCTGGCTCGGGGTGATGGCGCTGATCCGGGAGGTGCCGAGATCGGGCCGGATGATGCCCGAGCCGACCATGCGGAAGTAGGGCGCGACAAGCAGACGGTCGATCTGCTCGTCGGAATCGTTGCGCAGCGCGAACACCGCCCAGGACGCCGAACGGCCCGGCTCGCGCGAGCGGACCTCGATACGGCGCACGAACCCTTCCGCATCCGGTGCCGTCGAGATCTGGATGCGGTCACCGTAGCGCAGATAGAGGTCGACGGATTCGGTGAGGTCGATCGCGCCGCTGTCGAGCGGAACCGGGATGGCCTCAAGCGCCCTGGCCGGCAGGGCGGCGAGCACGAGCACGACCAGACCCGCAAGGGCCACGGCCAGCCGTCCCAATTGCCCCCCCAACTTCTTATTCATCCGGTCTTCCATGTGTCGCGATCCCGGCAACGCCGGCGCACCAGACACTACCGCGCCGACGGGCGCGGATCGTCTGTAAGCATCGCGTAGAGGAGATGGTCTTGCCAGATGCCATTGATACGCAAATACCGACGCGCGAAGCCCTCGCGCGAAAATCCGACTTTTTCAAGAAGCCGTATAGACGCCGCGTTCGAAGGAAGGCAAGCCGCTTCGAGGCGGTGCAGCCCCAGCTGATCGAAGACGAAGGGCACCAATGCGGCCACCGAGGCACTCATATAGCCCTGCCGGGCGCGGTCCGCACCGACCCAGTAGCCAAGTGACGCCGACTGCGTGACGCCGCGTCTGACATTCGACAAAGTGACCCCGCCGACCAGGGTATCGTCGCGGGAATCGAAGATGAAAAACGGATAGGCGGCATCCTCGCGGATATCCTGCATGTAGCGGCGGATGCGGCGGCGAAAGGCGGATCGAGTCAGATCGTCGAGCGGCCAAGTCGGCTCCCAGGGCGTCAGAAAGGCACGGCTTTCCTCGCGAAGAGCCGCCCAGGCCAGATAGTCGCCCATTTGAGGTGTTCGCAAATGAACACCGTCACCGTGTATCGCCGGTCCCGATTCAGCAGTGACCGACCTCAGGAATACCATTTCTCAAAACCGTCGCCCGATCAGGCCGCGTTCCGGGCGGCCATGCGCAATCTTTCCTGCAAATCGGTGGCGGATTCAAGGGCTTCGACCGGACCGACGGCGGCAAGCGTCGGCGGGTTGTCGATGATTATTCGGGAAAGTATCTGGCGGACCCGCGCCGCATCGACCGCGTCGATCCGTGCGACAAGCTCCTCCATCGGCACCGTGCGGCCGAGGAACAGCGACTGCCGGGCGATCTGCTCGACGAGGTGTCGCTCATCAACATCCTGCGCGAGCACCGCCCCAGCGAGGTCTACAACCTGGCCGCCCAGAGCTTCGTGCAGACCTCGTTCGGCCAGCCGGTGCTCACCGGCGAGACCACGGCGCTTGGGGTCACGCGGATCCTCGATGCCATCCGCATCGTCAACCCCGAGATCCGCTTCTACCAGGCGTCGTCGAGCGA
>ENA-ORCV01000860-ORCV01000860.1-marine-metagenome-genome-assembly--contig:-NODE-860-length-13348-cov-3.075051_pt1 | contig 13348 bp, 10 predicted proteins | sample MGYA00237779_ERZ508509 | MGnify/ENA primary metagenome ERZ508509 (study PRJEB26180, sample SAMN06268772) | marine metagenome | isolation source: Bioluminescent Bay, La Paraguera, Puerto Rico | place... | reverse complement strand
TCTTCTGGTTCGGCGCCATGCTTTCGGCCGTTCTGCTACCCATTGCATTTGTCTGGCTGCCGGAGAGCCTGGACTTCCTGCTCACGCGCCAGCCCAAGGGGGCGTTGGCCACAACCAATCGTATCTTGCGGCGCATGAATGTACCGGAAATCACCCGGCTTCCGCCGCGCCCTGAAGATTCGGGTGAAGGCTCGACCGCCCTTTCCGAGATCATCCAGCCCGTCCATCGTAACGAGTTGATCTTCAAGCTTTTCATCGCCCATGCGCTCAATATGTTCGCCTGGTATTTCATCATCAATTGGGGGCCACCGCTGGTGGCAGAGGCAGGCGCATCGGACGAACTGGGCGCGCGTTATTCCGCATGGGTATCCTATGGCGGGATCGTGGGCGGGATGACCGCGGGCTATCTGTGCGGTACGATAGGCGTAAGGCGCATGATGTGGTTCACCATGGTCAGTCTTGCCATCCTCATCACGCTGTTCGGCCAATTCGTCGGCAATACAGCCGCGCTTATGGTGATCGCCCCGCTGATTGGCGCTGCACTGTTCGGTTCCGCTGTCGCCAACTGGCTGACGATTGCCTATGCCTTCCCACCACATCTGCGCGCGACAGGGCTGGGCTTTGCGACAACCGCCGGGCGCGTGGGATCGATTTTCGGACCCATCGTGGGCGGCGCGCTGCTGGGCACGCGCGAGGCTGATTTGGGGCCATTGGATATCACCATGTCCGTCGGCACGGTCTGCCTTGTGATGGCGGTTCCGGCTATCCTTTCCGCGCTTACCTTCAACCGCGCGCGCCGGGTCGAGCCGGGGCGCTAGGAAAGAGTCAGCTCAAGCCGCAACTGCAACTTCCGATGCACGGCCCCCGGTTTCAACTACCAGCAGGGCCATGACGCCAGCCATAAAGGCCAGTCCCAGCTGGATGTACATGGCCACATCCAGACCATAGGCATCAGCCAAGCGCCCGGCGATAGGCGGACCGAATACGCCGCCAATCAATTCGCCGATCATGACTACGATCCCCATGGCAGTTGCGGCCTGCAAACGGCCCACGGTTTCCGTCGGAATAACGCCCATGAAAAGCGGGAAAGTGCCAAGCCCCATCCAGCTAATGAACATAAGCAGGGCCAGCACCGTTACCGGTCCCTGAAAGAACAACAACGCTGCCGGTGCCAGCATCATCAGGAAAGCGAAGAAGACCAATGGCGGCTTTCGGCCTATTCGGTCGGATATCAGCGCCACCAGAATGGCCCCCACGGCCGGACAGAAACCGACCACGGTCATCACATTGCTCCAGACGAGATCGTCATAGCCGCGCGGACCATCGAGATATAGCGGCATGAAGATCGATCCGACCACGATGGAGCCCACTGCGCAGATGCTGACCATGGAACAGACCAGCACGTTGCGCTTCAGAAGAATATCCAGGGGCAGGAAGCCACCTGGGGGGCGCTGCCTCGTTGCGAGACCCGAAGCTTCGGGTTCATCAACGAATTTCCAGATCAGGAGAGCCAGAATGACGCCGGGGATTGCCGCGATGAAGAAGGCCATATGCCAGTCATAGGCTGCGGCGATCCGAACCAGCACGAATGATGCAAGCGCGGTCCCGATGATCGGACCGAAGACATTCTGCAAGACGCCGGCATTCAAAGCTTGGCGGGTTGGCGCAGACGCAGCCGCCATGATCGCCAGACAGATGGGCAGGAACGGGCCCTCCGCCACGCCCATGATCACGCGCGAGACCAGCAGTGATTCAAAATTCCAGGCAAAGCCGGAGAGCACGGAGCAGGCCGAGAACAGCAAGAGCGCGCAAATCAGGAAGGGTTTGCGTTTGCCGATCAGATCGGACCAGCGGCCGATAACATAGGCCCCGATGGCCCAAGTTAGCGACAGGCCCGAATTGGCCCATCCAATCTGTTCGTTGCTCAACCCCAAATCATCTCGCACGAAGGGTGCAAGGAATGTCAGGGCCATGCGGTCGAAATAGGCAAAGCCCCAGGCCAATCCGAGCAACAGCAAGACGGTAAGTTCGTACCCTTTGGGCAAGAAAGTCTGCTTTGTCGCAGTCACTACAAATCCCCCTGATCCCATTTATTCATGGCTTTCAGCGGCTTGAACCTTCCGTGCAGGAGCCAGGTTTGCCCATCACCCAAGCAGATTCATGCCAAAACCATCGCCATTTGTGTTGCCTGATTACGACAATGGCGGGGTTTTGGAACGATTTTTTCAAATCAAGTGCTTGCTCCCCTACACAGGCGGAGTAGAGAGGCCTCGTGGAGAGGAGACGTTCGGGGTAATTGTACCCGCTGCATTCTCTTGTCCCGCCTGCCTTAAGAAGCCCCGTCATTCAGGCGGACATAGGCAGGTCATTTATCATCATGCGGACTAACCCGGTCCGCAAAGGGAGGATGCCTGATGAAATTCAAGACGCTCAGCGTCGCATCGTCGCTCGCTATTATGGCCAGCATGGCCGCTCCTGCATATGCGCAGGACGAAGGTGATGACAGCACACGCACTAACACCATCGTGGTGACCGCGGAATTCCGCGAAGCCAATCTGCAGGACACGCCAATCGCCATTACGGCGGTCAATGCCGAGATGCTTGAAGCACGCGGCCAGACCGGCATTGAAGATGTCGCGGCGCAAGCGCCGAACGTCTCGCTGCGGCCGCAGCCGCAGAATGGTGGTTCAGGCCTGATCGCCTTTATCCGTGGCGTCGGCCAGGTGGACTTCAACTACGCTCTCGATCCGGGCGTGGGTGTATATGTCGACGACGTCTTCATTCCGACGCTGTCGAGCTCGCTGCTCGAACTGATCGACCTTGAACGTGTCGAAATCCTGCGCGGCCCGCAGGGACACGCTGGCAGGCAAGAACTCGATCGGTGGTTCGATCAAGCTGTTCTCGCGCAAGCCGCAGGGCGATGGCTCGGGCAGCCTGTCGGTAGAATATGGCTCCTACGACATGATCCAGGCACGCGGCATGGCGGACTTCGCCATTACCGATAACGTCGCCATGCGTATTTCGGCAATGTCGCGCAGCCGTGATGGCTATGTGCAGATGCTCGACTATGGTCCGCTGCATCCTGGGTCCAACGTCCCGACTATCGGTCGTGGCCCCTACACCAACGTCAATTATGAAGCGATGGGCGGCGAAAACCTCGTAGCAGCGCGTGCGGCGTTGCGTTACGAAGGTGACAGGCTCGAAATCAACGTTTCGGCCGACTACACGCGCGAGGATTCGCAGGCTGTTCCGACCGTGCTGCTCGCGGCAGGCGAACCGGCGCCTATTGGCTCATTCGATCCATTCTCTGACAACCCTTCGGTTTCGGTAGGTTCAATGGGCGAGAGCATTCCCTGGCTGGTTGGCACCGATGGCAATCCTGTACTGCTGAACTGCGAATTCGTGCCGGCAGGCCCTTACAGCTGCGACTCAGCCAATAATGGAGGCAAGATCGGCGGCTATGATGCGCGCTTCGTCAGCTATTCGACCTTCATGGATGGGATGGAGCCCAATCCGCAGGCGCCCTTCAAACCCTATTTCGCACTTCCGATTACGGAATTTGAAGGCTGGGGCATCCACGGCAATTTGACTTTCGACGTCACGGACAACGTCCAGCTTGTCTATATCGGTTCGTACCGTGCCTATACCTCGAAGTGGGGTCAGGATCAGGATGCAACGCCGATTCCGGTCGCCCAGCTTGACAACAAGCTGGACCACAAGGCTTGGAGTTCGGAAATCCGCCTGAACTTTGACGCGGCCGATGGGCTGCTCCAGGGTACTGTCGGTGGTTACTACCTCGACCAGGAAGGCGATTATGAAGCCCGCGTGGACCTGAACTATGTCGGCCATACGATCGACTTCATTCACGGTCCCGACACCACGCCCAGCACCAGCAAGGCCTTGTTCGGCACGGTCACTCTGAACCCGACCGACAACTTCAGCCTTACGGGTGGTCTGCGTTACACGAAGGACAAGAAGGTATATACATACTTCCGCTCCAATCCGGATGGCACATTGCCCAACCCGGCACTGTGCTTTGCCGATCCGGGGGGCAACCCGAGTTCGCTCGACAGTTCGCCAAACTGTATCCTGAGCGGCTTGTATGACCTGCCGGGCCTGTTCCAGGGTGATCGTTGGGACTGGCGCGTGGTGGCTGACTACCGTTTCTCGGACAGCTTCCTGGCCTATGCCTCGGTTTCGACCGGCTACAAGGGCGGTGGCGTGAACCCGCGTCCTTTCGTGCCAGATCAGGCGCTACCGTTTAGTCCGGAAACCGCCACCACATACGAGATTGGCTTCAAGTCCGACTTCCTAGATCGCCGCGTTCGCCTGAACGGTGCGGCCTTCCTCAACGAGTACCAGAACATCATTCTGGGCAAGTTGGTCTGTCCGGAATCGAGCCTTCCAACGCCGTGTTTGCGGCCGGAAAACATCGGTTCGGCCGATGTGAAGGGCATCGAACTTGAGCTGGCCACTGAACCTGTCGATGGTCTGACGATAGACGCCAGTCTGGCTGTGCTCGATTTCGAGTACACAACTGAATTGGATGCCAATGGCAACCTTCTCGGCACCGCCATTCCGGGCTCCAACATCACGCCCTACACACCGGAGCTGACTTATTCCTTCGGTATCCAGTACGATCACGAACTGGATAGTGGCGCCATCGTCAGCGCACGCTTCGACGGATCTTTCCAGGACGATATCTACTCCAATTCGGAGAATACCGAATTTGCAAGAGTTGACGATCGCTTCCTGGGCAATGCCCGTCTGGCCTATTCGTCTGCGGACGATGACTGGGAGGTTGCACTGGAAGTCCAGAACCTGTTCGACAAGTACTACTTCCTGTCGAAGAGCGATGTGACGACCCCCGGGTCGCTTGGTCTCGTAACCGGCGTACCCGGTCGCCCTCGCACCTGGAGCATTGCGGTAACGCGCAACTTCTGATCCGGATCATGCCCCCGCCTTGGCGCGGGGGCATTACCGGCCCGGGAGGGTGGTTACAGAAAAGGGGCGCGGATCGATCTGATCCGCGCCCCTTTTTCTATCCGGCCCGTTCAGGGCAGGGCTGAACGCTCAATCGTTCAGGCGTTCGCGAATTTCCTTGCCTGGTTTGAAATAGGGCACGCGCTTGGCAGGCACCGAAACCGCTTCACCCGTCCGCGGATTGCGGCCAATGCGCGCATCGCGTCCGCGTGTGGAGAAGGTCCCGAAGCCGCGCAGTTCCACCCGGCCGCCTTCGGCCAGACGTTCGGTAATCTCGTCGAAGAAGATATCCACGACCTGCTCGACCTCTTCAGGTCGCAGGTCTGGATTATCGGCAGCAAGCGATTGCAGCAATTCAGATCTTATCATTCCCGCCCTTTCCGGTCCGGCGACCCCAGCCCCGGCCCAATCAAAGTTTACAGGTGTACGCATCGCGACCCGTTGATGTCATACATGTGTACAAGGAGAATGACAGAACGACGCGCTTCGCGCAATCGCCGTAGCGGATTTTTGCGATATTTTACGGGAATCTGCAGCCGCTGGGCTTCAAACCGTATCAGTCAGCTCGGTCAGCGAAATGTCCAGACGCGCGAGTTTTCGGCGGATATCGGGCCATTCTTCGTTCAAGAAGGCCTCTTTCTCGCTTTGCCGCAATTTTTGCGCCGCACCTTCGCGAACGAACATACCGACGCCGCGCTGCACGCGAATCAGTCCGTCTGACTGGAATTGCTGGTAAGCTTTGGCAACGGTGAGCGGATTGGCACCTTGTTCGGCTGCAAATGCCCGGACAGAGGGCAACATTTCGCCTTCCGCATACTCCCCTTCGATGATCGAGGCCGCGATCCGATCGCGCAGGCGGAGGTAAACTGGCTTGGTTTCGCTCATGATAGGTGATGCAGTGCCATAATACAGCGTGTCGGGTCAAGCTCTTGCGCGCGATTGACGGTGCATGCACCTACAGTTTCTATTGTAACAAACTCTCTTCACAACGCAGCCCGAAGCGCTAGGGTGCCGCTTTCAAGCACATGGTGCACAGAATGAGGGACCGGGATCGTAATGAAAGACATGGCTTTGTGGAACGAAGGCGACTGGATTGCCGCCATCGCAGTAGTCGTCCTCGGTATCTTCCTCGCCATTGGCGGCATGATCGCCGTAAGCCGCAAGCCAGAAGCATTTGGCCACCCCAAAGGCCTTTTCATGCTCTTTTTCGCCGAGATGTGGGAGCGCTTCAGCTACTACGGCATGCGCGCCCTGCTGATCTTCTATCTTACGCAGCATTGGCTCTTCAGCGACGGTTCGTCGACGCTGATCTATGGCGCATATTCGAGCCTGGTCTACATCACCCCGGTCTTGGGCGGTTATCTCGCCGACCGTTATCTCGGCCAGCGCAAGGCCGTTCTGTTTGGCGGCGTTCTGCTCGCCTTCGGTCACCTCTTCATGGCGGTTGAAGGAACCGGGGGGCAGGACGATCCGGCGATAAACGTCTTCTGGCTGGCGCTGGCGCTGATCATCGTCGGCTCGGGCTTTCTCAAGGCCAATATTTCGGTCATGGTCGGCCAGCTTTACCGCCTCACCGATATGCGCCGCGATGCCGCCTATACGATCTTCTATATGGGCATCAATGTGGGCGCCGCACTGGGCACCATCCTCGTCGGCTATCTTGGCCAGACGCTCGGCTGGGCCTATGGCTTCGGCCTCGCCGGCATCGGCATGGTCGCGGGCCTCATCGTCTTCGTTCTCGGCAAAAAGGTGCTGCTAGGCGCGGGCGAAGCGCCGGCTCCGATCAGCAAGAGCAAGGAATTCATCATCTATGGCGCGGGCATTGCCTCGGTGCTGGTGATGTGGGCGCTGGTTCAGTCTGTCGACGTGGTGCAGGTGCTGCTGATCGTCTCGGGAATCGCGCTCCTTGCTTATGTGCTTTGTGAAGCCTTCAAGCTTCCCAAGGAACCGCGCGAGCGCATCTTCGCCATCTTGTTCCTGATCGCGCTCAACCCGCTGTTCTGGGGCCTGTTCGAACAGGCTGGCGGCAGCCTCAACCTTTACACGGATCGCTATGTCGATATCGGCGGTGTGCCGGCATCGGTGTTCCAGTCGATCAACCCCATCTACATAATCCTCTTCGCACCGGTCTTTGCCGCGCTGTGGGGCTGGCTAGGCAAGCGCGGGCTTGAGCCGAGCGCTCCGGCCAAATTCGCGCTGGCACTGTTCCAGGTCGGCGCGGGCTTCCTGATCTTCGTATTCGGTGCAAACACAGTCGGCCCCGAAGTGGCGACACCCGTGCTGTTCGTGTTCCTGATCTACCTGCTGCACACCACCGGCGAGCTGTGCCTCAGCCCCGTCGGACTTTCCGCCATGAACCGCCTGGCGCCAAGCTTCATGGCTTCGCTCATCATGGGTGCCTGGTTCTACATGACCGCGGTGGGCAGTTTCGTTGCCGGCAAGATCGGCGAGGCGACCGGCGGCGAAAGCGGCGAGATGAGCAAGGATGCGACGCTGGTCATCTATACCGAGATCGGCTGGGTCGCGATCGGTGTGGGCGCGGTGGTCCTGCTGCTCAGCCCGATCGTAAAGAAGTGGATGCACCTCGATACGCTGCGAGATGACAATGTGACCGACGACCTAATCGGCGGCAGCGATGTGGGCGAACCGCAGGCAGGCGGCATGCACCCGGAAGTACGGGGGTAGCCCCTAAGCTCGCGCCTCTTCCACACGAGCACTATTGTGCCGCAGCGCGCCGAGCACGGTTTCGACGATATGCGGCGCGGTCAGCCCCGCCTGCTCATATTGCTTTTCGGGCGTGTCGTGATCCTGGAAGATATCGGGCAGGCGCATGGTGCGGATCTTGAGGCCGGAATCGAGCAGGCCTTCATCCGAAGCAAGCGTCAGAACATGCGCGCCGAGGCCGCCGATGCTGCCTTCCTCGATCGTCAGCACCACCTCATGCGTAGTTGCAAGTTTGCGGATCAGTTCTGAATCGAGCGGCTTGGCAAAGCGCATGTCGGCGATGGTCGTCGCCAGTCCCTTGGCCTCCAACTGGTCGGCCGCCTTCTGCGCCTCGGCCAGCCGCGCGCCCAGTGAGAGGATGGCGATTTTGCCGCCCTTGATGTCGCCTCGCACCACACGCCCCTTGCCAATCTCCAGCTTCTCCGGAACCTCGGGCAAATCCACGCCCACACCCGCGCCGCGCGGATAGCGGAAGGCGATGGGGCCGGAATCATGTTCGGCCGCCGTGTAGGTCATGTGCACCAGCTCAGCTTCGTCTGAAGGAGCCATGACCACCATGTTCGGCAAGGTGGTCAGATAGGTGAGATCGAAGCTTCCCGCATGGGTCGCGCCATCGGCACCCACCAGCCCGGCACGGTCAATGGCGAAGCGCACCGGAAGATTCTGGATCGCCACATCGTGCACGATCTGGTCGAAAGCGCGCTGCAGGAAGGTGGAATAGATCGCCGCAAAAGGCCGCATGCCCTGCGCTGCCAGCCCGGCGGCAAAGGTAACCGCATGCTGTTCGGCAATGCCGACATCGAAGGCGCGCAAGGGGTGCGCGCGGGCGAATTTGTCCACCCCTGTGCCCGAAGGCATGGCGGCAGTGATGGCGCAGATACGCGGATCGCTTTCGGCCAGCTTGCTGAGCGTTTCGCCAAAGACGTTCTGATAGGCAGGCGGACCGCCCGTGCTCTTCTTCTGCTCGCCGGTGATGACATCGAATTTGGCGACGCCATGATATTTGTCCGCCGACTCTTCTGCCGGGGCATATCCCTTGCCCTTCTGTGTCACCACATGGATCAGGCACGGGCCTTCGGCAGCATCGCGCACATTTTCCAGAACTGGGATCAGCTGGTCGAGATCGTGCCCGTCTATCGGGCCAACATAGTAGAAACCCAGTTCTTCGAACAATGTGCCGCCCATGGCCATGCCGCGCGCATATTCATCGGTCTTGCGCGCCGCGCGATGCAAGGGGGCGGGAAGCTTGCGGGCAAAGCGCTTGGCCAGTTCGCGCAGGCCCAGGAACCGGCCCGAGGTCACCAGCCGCGCAAGATAGCCCGACAGACCGCCCACCGGCGGGGCGATCGACATGTCATTGTCATTGAGGATGACGATCAGGCGATTGCCCGCCGCCTCGGCGTTGTTCATCGCCTCATAGGCCATGCCCGCGCTCATTGCGCCATCGCCGATCACCGCGATTGCCTTGCCCGGAGCACCGGACAGCTTGTTGGCGATGGCAAAGCCCAGGCCTGCCGAAATCGAGGTAGATGAATGCGCCGCGCCAAAAGGGTCGTATTCGCTCTCGCTCCGCTTGGTGAAGCCCGAGAGGCCGCCGCCCTGACGGATGGTGCGGATCCGGTCACGCCTGCCGGTGATGATCTTGTGCGGATAGGCTTGGTGGCCGACATCCCAGATCAACCGATCATCGGGGGTGTTGAAGACATAGTGGATCGCGACAGTCAGCTCGACAACGCCGAGGCCCGAACCCAGGTGCCCGCCCGTCGTGCCCACGGCGTCGATCATTTCCGCACGCAACTCATCCGAGAGCTGGCGCAATTGAGATGCCTTCAGTGCGCGCAGGTCTTCGGGCATATCGACTGTATCGAGAAGCGGTGTTTCTAGGCGCGATGTCATCTTTCTGCCTTAGACGCGTGAACCAAGCCTGTCGATGAACAGCGATACGGCATTTAGGCCGTACAGTCCGCGCATAGGCCGCGCAATTCCACCACCGGACGAACATTGGCATAGCCATGTCCTTGGCCTGCTTCACGCAGCGCAGTCGTGAGCCTGTCATCGTCGAAATGGCTTGCCTGCCCGCAATCGTCGCAAATGAGGAAGATGCAATCGTGACGACAGCCAGGATGGCTATTCGCAAGATAGGCGTTGGCGCTCTCTATTCTGTTGGCGAGGTTGGTACGAACGAACAAATCGAGAATGCGATAGACGCTGTTCGCAGCAACACGCTTGCCACGCGCCTTGCCGACATCCTCGGCGATGTCATAAGCGCTCGCGGGTCGATCATGCGCTGCCAGCGCGCGGAATACGTCCGCGCGCATGGCTGTCCATTGCTCGCCTGCATTGGTGAGCACCTCTTCCGCCTCCTTGATCAGGCGGTCTCCGCTATGTTCGTGATGGCTATGGCCCGTCATTCCATCGATATAGGGGCGGCCGGGCCCGCGGGCAAATTATCCGGTGCGGTAATCTGTGCGCCACAGGGAGGGGAAGTTCTCGCGTAGCGCCTCCACCTTTGGGGCATCCCATCTACGAATATAGGGATTGTTCGGGTTCTTGAGCGAGAAATCCTGATGATATTCCTCCGCCTCATAGAAACGGCGCGGGTTCTCGATCGCCACCACGATGGGATCATTCCATTCGCCCGAGCGCCCCATCTGCCGGAGATAGGCTTGGGCAACTTCGCGCTGTTCCTGCGACAAAGGTACAATGGCGCTGCGATATTGCGGGCCACGGTCGGGACCCTGGCGATTTAGGAGCGTCGGATCGGCGCCAACAGAAAACAGGATCTGCAGCAGCTGGTCATAACGCACGACGGAAGGGTCATAAACTACGCGTACGGCTTCCGCGTGGTCGGTCACACCCGAAGCGACAAGGCGGTAACTCGCCTGACGCTCGGTTCCACCATGATAGCCCGATACCGCGCTTTGCACCCCGCGCGTATGCGAGAAAATCGCCTCGATCCCCCAGAAGCAGCCACCCGCAAAGATTGCCGTCTGCAATCCGCTCTCATTCGCCTGGCGTGTGGCGACAGGAGCGTTGAACACCTCTTCAGCCGAGGCGGGAAATGCCGTTGCAGTTGCGGTAGCAAGCGCTGCGGCGAGGAATGCGGCTTTGAATTTCACGATATCGACCTTTCTCAGGAACCTCCAAGTTGCGGAAGGATATTCGCGGCGAGCAGCACAGCAGTTACACCGAAGCCGATGAAGAATGAACGGTAAAGTTCAGCAGTGAAGAGACCCATTGCTATGCTTTCGAGCAGCTATTTCGTTGTTGCCTATGTAGGATGCGAACCCTTGAGGCAGGCTGAATGAGGCAAAACTCGCCGCAAAGCTGCGTCGCTTCATCCTTTTCAAAGTGAATGCAGGGCGGTTAGCCGCTCGCCACCCAATCAGTGGCGGAAGTGACGCATCCCGGTGAAGCCCATGGCGAGGCCCGCCTCGTCGGCAGCCTTGATCACTTCCTCGTCGCGCATTGCCCCGCCCGGCTGGATTACCACGCTCGCACCAGCTTCCAGCGCAACCTCGATGCCATCGGCAAAGGGCAGGAAAGCATCGGACGCCATGGCGCTGCCCTTTGTGCGCGCTTCCGTCCAGCCTGCCGTCTCGACAGCTTCGCGCGCACGGACCGCCGCAATTCGCCCCGAATCGCGACGGTTCATCTGGCCTGCGCCAATGCCCGCCGTCGCGCCGTCCCTGGCAAAGACGATGGCGTTGGACTTTACGTGCTTGGCGACTTTCCAGGCGAACAGGCAGTCGGCCAGTTCCTGCTCGCTCGGCTGGCGCTTGCTGACGACCTTGAGGTCATCGCGGCCGATTTCGCCATTGTCGCGCGATTGCAGCAGCATGCCGCCGGCAATCGTCTTCATCTGCAGGCCGGGACGCGCCGCATCGGGCAGTGCATCGACCAGCAACAATCGCAGGTTCTTCTTGACAGCAAAGGCCGCACGCGCTGCGTCATCCGCGCCCGGCGCAATCACCACTTCAGTAAAGATCTCGCAGATCGCTTCTGCCGTCGGGCCATCGAGCGGCGCATTGGTGGCGACGATACCGCCGAAAGCCGACACGGAATCGCAGGCAAGCGCCTCTTTCCACGCTTCGAGCAAAGTGCTCGCCTGCGACACGCCGCAGGGATTGGCGTGCTTGATGATCGCCACCGCCGGGTCGCCACCGGCAAATTCGGCGATGAGTTCGAGCGCGGCATCGGCATCGTTGTAATTGTTGTAGCTTAGTTCCTTGCCCTGGAGCTGCTGTGCCTGCGGAATGCCAGCCGTCGCAGGCCCGCGCGGGGTGTAGACTGCCGCGATCTGGTGCGGGTTCTCGCCGTAACGCAGCGTATCCTTGCGCGCGAAAGCGAACGGCAGTGTCTCTGGGAAGGGCGTCGCCTTGAGCGCTTCTGCGCCAAGCGGATTGGAAAAGGCATCGGCAAAGGCGAACCAGCTGGCAATCGCCGCGTCATAGGCCGCCGTCTTGGCATATGCCTTGCCCGCCATGCGGATGCGGAAGGCGAGGCTGGTGGCACCGTCCTGCGCGTCCAGTTCCGCCAGCAGTTCGGCATAATCCGAAGGGTCGGTGACGATGGTCACGAAGGCATGGTTCTTGGCCGAAGAGCGGACCATGGCCGGGCCGCCGATATCGATATTCTCGATCACTTCCTCGCGGCTCGCCCCACGCGCAACGGTCTGTTCGAAAGGGTAGAGGTTGACCACCAGCAGGTCGATCGCGCCGATGCCGTGCTCGGTCATGGCGGCGACATGCGCATCATTGTCGCGCACGGCCAGCAGCCCGCCGTGCACCATGGGGTGCAAGGTCTTGACGCGGCCATCCATCATTTCGGGAAAACCGGTGATCTCGGAAATGTCCTTTACCTGCAGCCCCGCATCGCGAATGGCCTTGGCAGTACCGCCGGTGGAGACCAGCTCCACGCCCTTGCCCGCCAGCGCAGTGGCCAGTTCGACAATACCCTCCTTGTCGGACACCGAGAGGAGTGCCCGCTTGATCGCAACCTGTGTCATGTCGTGAAATCTATCCCATTCTCTTCAGCAGCCAGCTGAAATTGCCGCCGCCGCGCGATACGAGTCCCTGAATCACCAATTGCTCTACAGGATGCGGACGGCCTTCGCCATCAACCCAGAGGCTTTCTTCGGATTCGAGCCGTTCCGCGCCCGTGATGAATTGCCAATAGCTGCCATCGGGCAGAGACAAAGTGGCGCCACGCCCATTGTCCGACAGTTTGAGCGCTGCTTGCGGCCCCAGATGGAAGCGCAGCGCATAAGGAACCTTGCCGCGCTTTCCCTTCCGGCCGGAAGGAATGAGCAAGTCCTCGCCGCGCAATTCGCTGCCGTCGTCCCGCAAGATCAGGATTCGGCGATGAAGCAGGCCGAAGCGCTGGGCGTAGCCGTCATGGCTTGCTTCGATCCGCGTGGCCTTGCCGTGGTCGAGATCGATCGAGCGGCGATCGACTTCCACTTCGCCCACGCCAGTTCCCAGCTTGCCATTGATCAGCACGGCCGTGGAATTGGCATCGCCGAGCACTAGCGTCGAATGCGCCGCCGTCATGCGCGCCATCTCGCGATAGGTTTCGCGGTAGAGGCTGTCGACGCCGGAATTGACGATCAGCCGCTGCCGGCCGCTGGAGAGTTCGAAGG
>ENA-ORCV01000859-ORCV01000859.1-marine-metagenome-genome-assembly--contig:-NODE-859-length-13357-cov-3.078916_pt1 | contig 13357 bp, 16 predicted proteins | sample MGYA00237779_ERZ508509 | MGnify/ENA primary metagenome ERZ508509 (study PRJEB26180, sample SAMN06268772) | marine metagenome | isolation source: Bioluminescent Bay, La Paraguera, Puerto Rico | place... | reverse complement strand
AGGTGGTGCGGCCGCTGTGACGCTTACGCTTGCCCTTTTGGGTTTGGTATTCGTCCCGGCGCTCATTGCGGCCGGATTGCTGTTTCATGCCATTTGGGATTGGATAAAACACCGGACCGGTACAGGGGTGAAAGTTGTGGCTTGGTATCCGCCAATGTGCGCGATCGTTGACACCTTTAGTGCCCTCTACATCTTTTGGGTGATTTCACTATAGACGTTTTTGTGCGCACCAGCCTTGCCAGCACGGTGTTGATTGCGTAGCAAAGCGGCAAGAATTTTGAGAATTAAGGCGAGAACAATGGCTCAGCAAAAACTGTTTCTGTTGCCCGGCGACGGAATTGGCACCGAAATCATGGCGGAAGTTGAAAAACTGATCGCGCATCTCAATGCGTCAGGTCAGTCGAACTTCACCACCGATACAGGTCTGGTTGGCGGTTCCGCCTATGATGCGCACGGCGTTGCTATTTCTGAAGAAGATATGCAGAAAGCGCTTGATGCTGATGCTGTAATCTTCGGTGCCGTTGGTGGTCCAAAGTGGGACGATGTGCCATACGAGGTGCGCCCTGAAGCGGGTCTACTTCGTTTGCGCAAAGACCTTGGTTTGTTCGCAAACTTGCGCCCTGCCATTTGCTATCCGGCATTGGCGGATGGTTCATCATTGAAGCGCGAAATTGTCGAAGGTCTCGACATTCTTATTGTTCGTGAGCTAACCGGTGGCGTTTATTTTGGTGAGCCAAAAGAAATCCACGATCTTGGTGATGGCCAAAAACGCGCAATCGACACGCAGGTTTATGAAACCTACGAGATTGAGCGCATTGCACGCGTTGCGTTTGACTTGGCAAAGACACGCGACAATCGTGTCCATTCGTCTGAAAAACGCAATGTGATGAAATCAGGTGTTTTGTGGCACGAAGTTGTTTCAGCCATTCATCAAAATGAGCATTCTGACGTTCAGCTTGACCATATCCTTGCGGATAACTGCGCGATGCAGTTGGTGCGCAACCCAAAACAGTTTGACGTGATTGTAACGGATAACTTGTTTGGCGACATTTTGTCAGATGCTGCTGCCATGCTTACGGGTTCTTTGGGCATGCTGCCGTCTGCTTCACTGGGTGCGCCAGATGCTGAAACGGGCAAACGCAAGGCACTATATGAACCGGTACACGGCTCCGCGCCAGACATTGCTGGCCAAGGCATGGCTAACCCGATCGCGATGATTGCAAGCTTTGCGATGGCGCTTCGCTATTCGTTTGAAATGATTGAGTTGGCTGACAAAGTAGAAGGTGCCATCGCGGACGTTTTGTACGAAGGTTTGCGTACAGGCGACATCATGCAGGATGGCTGCAAGAAGGTCACGACGGCGGAGATGGGCGACGCGATTATCGCCAAGCTCTAACGAGGCCCCCTTTGTAAGGGTTGCACCTTGTTCAGAATTCGAATCTTATGAAGGGCATCATTTTGGTGCCCTTTTTTATGACTGATACAGCGAATGATCCAAAGCCTACCAATGTGGGCGAGATAGAAACGCTATACCGCGACGGGAAAATCCCGCGGGCCGCGCTGCAATTTCTCTTGATGAAATATGCGCCGCGCAATCTTTGGGGTCGCTGGGCTGATCGCGTGAGTTTGGTCGTCGGCGTTGCTCTGTTGCTCGCCGGCGTGATTTTCTTTTTTGCTTTCAACTGGAAAGACATGCCGGGTTGGCAAAAGCTCGGTTTGATCAACCTTGGTTTGGTCACATGTGCGGCCTGTGCGATTTGGCGCGGACTTGATCATCCTGCTGGGCAGAGCTTTGGGGTGGGTGCGAGCATTTTCGTTGGTGCATTTATGGCGGTGTTCGGACAGATTTACCAAACAGGGGCCGACGCATTTCAGCTCTTTATGATGTGGTCGATCCTGATTTTCCCTTGGGTCGTTCTATCCAAATCTCTAGCCCATTGGACACTTTGGACGCTGATCGTCGTGATTTTTTTGTATGCTATTTGGGTGCAGCAAGTCGGCGACGGATTTGAGATCAACGTGGTCGTGGCGCTGTTCACTTTGACGGTTTACGGACTTCAAAATGCGCTACGTAAACGTAAAGGGTTTGCGTGGGCTGATCACGATTGGTTTTCATGGATTTGGTTTGCTGTTGCCGTATCGACATCGGCATCGGTAATCGGCGTTTGGGCATTCAAAATCCGATACGGTTTTGACATTCCTTATGACCCATTTGATGGCGCTTATCATCATCCAGCGGGCATATTGTCGGTGGGCATTTTTGCGTTTGGATATGTCTTGGCGTTCCGGTTGTTTCCTAATTTAGTTGCGGCGCAGATTTGGTCGCTCGTTCTCGCAATTCTTCTGTCGGGAATCTTTTTGATCTTCTTTGCGGAAACTTTGTTTGATGCCGGCGAACTCGGGTTGCTTAGTGGCGGTATTTTTAGCGCCGCCATTATCGCAGGGATTTTTTGGGGCGGCATCAAGTTTTTAAACGCACACCGATTTAACAAAGCTTCAGTTGTGGAGCGGACAAATGATTAGTCGTGAACAAGTCACAAGCGATTTGAATGCTTATGGCGTGGCTCTGGAACTGAGTGATTGGGACGAACCTTCTGAGCGCAAGGAGGGCGAGTTTGGCATCTTCGCCATCATCATCCGCGTGATTGCCGGTCTTTTCATTCTCGGCATGATGATCATTTCCATCGGCGGGCTCGTGGCTATTCTTGGCTTTGATGGCGAATGGTATGTGGTGACCACAATCATCGGTTTGATCGCGACAATCGTCGCCGCAATAAAGTTCCGCAATGCATACAGTTCTTTGGAACGGCAATATAGTTTTATGGGACTGTTATGGTTGTCCTTGTTGCTTGTCGGGAAGGCCTGTCTGCTCGCTTCGCTTTATGGCTGGTTTGAAGTGAGCTGGTGGGGCGGCGAAAGCGCGTGGGTGGTCGCGTTGATCTTCGCAGCAATCACAATTGCCTCTTGTATTTACTACCGAATGTACCTTGAGGCCTTTTTGGCGGTAGTGACCTCGATATTCTTGCTGGACGCGTCCTTGGCGATGGAGCTTGCGCGGTTGATTGCTGGCGACCGGGAGCTGTCGGCTGGGGGAGCTGCTAACAGTGGCGATATGAGTGAGGTTTTCCGGATCGCAAACCAAGTTGCGTTTCTAACCATGATCCCGCTGATTGTTGGTGCAGCGGCGTTACTTCGCGTTCAGAAAAAACGATATTTGTCTTCGGTCTATCTTTACGCCGTTCTCTTGTTCATCGCTTACAAGCTTCTGCCGACCGATGAACTCTTCCGATCAAGATTTATCGCAAGCTCGGAAGAGCTACGGGTGCCGGCAAATTGGTGGTTGAACGCACTGGCATTCGTATCTGCAACAGCGGTTTTTGCGTTCATACAGGGCGGCTTGCACCATCTTGCGAAACGCGAAAATTTGATCGTTGTCGCCGTAATCACGTTGCTCGCCGCTGTTTCAATGCATGGCGTTTTGCTCGCGTTGTGTCTTTTGGCGCTGGGCCATGTTCGCCATGACCGTGTGCTTTGGGCGATCGGATTGATCTATCTGCCTGTATTTTTGTTCAGCTACTACTACACGCTCAATCTTGATCTCTTGACCAAGAGCTACATTTTGGTGGCCTCGGGCCTCGCGATCTTAGGGGCGCGATATGTGTTGGGTAGGTTTTTTGTTGCGACAAAAAAGGAGCAGGCTAATGCGTAAGCTCCTATATGCAGGGTTCGGTTTGGTCGTCCTTGGGCTCCTCAATTTCGGCGTTGTACAAAAAGAGCAAGTATTACGTGAAGGCGATGGCTTGTACCTCAAGCTCCAACCCGTTGACCCACGTTCGCTTTTGCAGGGCGATTTTATGCGGCTTGGGTTTGAAGTTGAAACCGAGCTTCGGTCTGCTCTTGAGAATAAACCCATCCGGGCCGGGGGTGTTGTGGTCACCAAAGGCACTGATGAAGTTGGTAACTATGTGCGTATCGATGATGGTCGTGAATTGGCGACGAATGAATATTGGCTTCACTTCACCAATGTTTCTTGGCGGCCCAACTTGGTACCCAACAGTTTTTTCTTCCAAGAGGGTGAAGCAAGCGCTTTTGAGACAGCTGAGTATGCACTGTTCGTCTATGATGCATCGCGCAAAGATTATGTGTTGCGGGGTCTTGCAGATGAAAACAAAGAACTGATCAATCCAAGATCGACGCTCGGCTTTTAGCACTACAACGTCAATGAAATGCGCAATTTCGCTGCTCAAGCGAACCAGTCACGTAAAAACCGTTATTGACTCTTAAACTTTTGCCAGTAGAACTAGCGCTGTATTTTTTTGAACGACGAAGCGAGCAATCGATGCGCGGTTTTTTGAAACCAGCGATGAAGATGAAACCTATGCCAACATTTGGTGGCGTAGCGTTGACGCTTGCAACAACAAAAAAGACCACCACCAAAACCGTTTAACCGTCTTCCCTGGGCTTTCCCCCGACAGGGAGGAAGGTGACAAACGACGGCCGCAACATCCAAAAGGTTGCGCGGGGGGTGAGACAAGGATCAGTGAATTATGGGTTATAAAGTAGCGGTTGTCGGCGCGACAGGAAATGTCGGTCGCGAGCTTCTCTCAATTTTGGCAGAACGCGGCTTTCCAGCCGACGAAGTTTACGCGCTGGCGTCTTCTCGCTCTGTTGGCAAAGAAGTGTCATTTGGCGACAAAACCCTGAAGTGCAAAGACTTGCAGCATTTTGATTTTACCGGTGTTGATTTTGCATTGATGTCGGCTGGCGGTTCACTTTCAGAAAAGTGGGCACCAAAAATCGGCGCGCAAGGCTGCATTGTTATCGATAATTCATCTGCGTGGCGTTATCACCAAGATGTGCCGCTGGTTGTGCCAGAGGTAAATGGCGATGTGCTTGACGCCTATATGGCGCAAAATGATCGCATGAACATTATTGCTAACCCAAACTGCTCAACGGCTCAGCTTGTGGTTGCGCTTAAGCCATTGCATGAAAAAGCCAACATCAAACGTATTGTTGTCTCGACTTACCAGTCTGTTTCGGGCTCTGGCAAAGCAGCGTCAGACGAGCTTTGGAACCAAACCAAAGGCATCTATGTTACAGACATGCCTGACCCACAGGTTTATCCAAAGCAAATTGCGTTCAACGTTATTCCGCATATCGATGTGTTCATGGAAGATGGATACACGAAAGAAGAGTGGAAAGTATTGGCTGAAACCAAGAAAATGCTCGATCCGAAAATCAAAGTGACTTGCACAGCAGTGCGTGTGCCTGTGTTTGTCGGCCACTCTGAATCTGTGAATATGGAATTTTCTGAGGAAATCACTGCCGATGAAGCGCGCGAAGTATTGAGCGCTGCGCCGGGCGTTGTGGTTCTTGATCGCCGCGAAGACGGTGGTTATGTGACGCCAATTGATGCCGCTGGTGAAGATGCGACTTATGTAAGCCGTATTCGTGAAGATACCACGGTTGAAAATGGCCTTAATATGTGGGTTGTTTCAGATAACCTGCGCAAAGGTGCAGCGTTGAACACAATTCAAATTGCGGAAACGATTATCGAGCGTGGCTTGTTGAGCAAAGCCGCTTAGGCTTTTCCAAAGCATTAAAAATTTGGAGCCGGGCGATATGCCCGGCTTTTCTTTTGCTCGGTTTTGTTCAACATTCGAAAGAACCGAATTCATGAGGACCATGTGGCCGAACTTCGCCTTGCAACAGACGACGATATTGATGCGATTGCCGCGTTGTTTTTGCGCTCAAGGCAGGTGGCTTTGCCGTTCTTGCCAATTCTTTATTCGCCGGAGCAAGACCGCGCTCATATGCGCGATATGTTGTCGCGTGGGCGTATTGTGCTTGCTGTTGAAAACGAACAGATTTTGGGGTTCCTGGTGGATCTGGATGGCTGGGTAGCACACCTTTATCTTGATCCTGATCGTCGTCGTTCAGGTGTTGGTGCGCAATTGCTTGAAGACGCCAAACAGCGCCATGATCAGCTCGAGTTGTGGTGCTTCCAGCAAAACTGGCCGGCACGCGCTTTCTATGAAAAGAACGGATTTGTCGCCATCAAGGAAACAGATGGCGACAACGAAGAGAAGTTGCCAGATCGATTATATCGCTGGCGCCGAAGCGATTAGCTTAAACGTCTTCAGGACGCTTGAAGTCGCCGCTTTTGTTGTCCATGAGCCAAAGTTCGGCTGTGGAGATATCAAACCAAGCACCATGAAGGCTTAGGTTGCCTTGTTTTTCTTGCTCTTGCACGTAAGGGAAGCTGCGCAAATGCTGTACAGACTGGCGCACAGATACGCGCTCTAAAGCCGTTTGGCGTTCTGCTTCGGTCATCATACCTGCCGACGCGACTTGTTCTGCAACCGGGCCGAGCTGGCTCATCCATTTACCGATGAAGTCACCTTCGTCAAGTTTAATGTCACCGCCTGAAAGAGCGGCTTTGATGCCGCCGCACCGGCCGTGCCCCATCACCACAATGTTGGACACGCCCAAACCATTCACCGCGAATTCGATCGCTGCGGATGTGGAGTGATGGCGCCCATCGGGTGCAAATTCAGGCACCAAGTTTGCGACATTTCGAACCACAAACAATTCACCAGGATGTGCATCAAAGATCATTTCGGGTGCCGCACGACTGTCGCAACAAGCGATGATCATCGTTTTTGGCTTTTGGCCTTTGTCGGCGAGCTCTTTAAGTTTGGAGCTTTCTTCGCGATATTTTCCACCGATGAAAGAACGGTATCCGTCCAATAGTTCTTTAGGAAATGAATCTACTTTTGATGTACTGGTCATGGCACCCTGAGCGTTGTCAATGATCATATATGTCATCCAGCTTCAGCTGAATTGCGTATTCATTAGAACAATTGCTTGCCAAGTCAAAGTTTTCAGTCAATTTCTTTAGTAGCAAGGAGTTTCAAATGAAGATTTATCGATTCATTACCAATGATGATGATGCGCAGTTTTGTAAGCGTGTCAGTAAAGCACTGACTGAAGGTTGGGTGTTGCACGGGGAGCCGAAATACACATTTGATGCGGCTGAAAACAAGATGCGTTGCGGCCAAGCGGTGACAAAAGAAGTGCCGGATCAACCATTTGATATGGAAAAAGCCTTGACAGATTACTAGTGTCGGGGGCAATTGGCTCTTGGTTAACCTTTGTTTACCTATAGGTAAGCTAGAGTTCTCCGACTTAAGAACAAGGCCATTCATTTTGACGAATCTGGCTTTGACGGTTACAAATTCTCAGCGCCGCGTGTTGGTCACGCGGCCATGTCGCAAATAAGATATGAGGCCTTGTCGCAATGGCTGAACCAAATCGACCTCTTTCGCCACACCTTCAGATCTATAAATTTGAGATCACGATGGCTATGTCCATTGTGCATCGGATCACTGGTGTTGGGCTCTACTTTGGCACGGCGCTCATGGCGTGGTGGTTCGCTGCAGCAGCAATGGGCGATGGCGCCTTTGATGTGGCGCAGGGCTTTTTCAACCATTGGTTTGGTCGCTTGATCCTTCTTGGATACACATGGGCGCTATTCCATCACATGCTAGGTGGCTTGCGTCACTTTGTTTGGGACTTGGGCAATGGCTACGGCAAAGAGCGCTACACATATGGATGGGCGACTTTGATCGGTGGCGTGGTTTTGACCGCCCTGTTGTGGTTTTTCGTTCTTGTTTAAATCCTTGGGAGAGAATTCATGAGTTATCGTACCCCTTTAAGCCGGGTCACGGGCCTTGGTTCTGCCAAGGAAGGCACTGAGCATTTTTGGGTGCAGCGTTTAACCGCTGTGGCCAACATTCCTTTGACATTGTTTTTTGTGTGGCTTGTCGTATCGAGCATTGGCGCAGATCGCGCGGACATGATCGCGAAGTTTTCCAATCCGATCGTTACAGCACTGACCATTTTGATGGTGCTTTCGGCGGCGATGCATATGAAACTTGGCCTGCAGGTTGTCATTGAAGACTATGTGCACAAAGAACCCACAAAACTGATCTTGGTTTTGTTCAATATCTTTTTCTCCTACGGCGTTGCTGCAGTGGCAGTTGTTTCGCTGCTTAAGCTAAGTTTCGGGGGCTAATTCGAAATGGCACGCACAGGTTCTTACGAGATTATCGATCACGCATTTGATGTTGTTGTGGTTGGTGCAGGTGGCGCTGGGTTGCGCGCAACGCTTGGTATGGCTGAGCAAGGTTTGCGTACTGCATGTATCACCAAAGTTTTCCCAACCCGTTCACACACGGTGGCGGCGCAGGGTGGTATCGCAGCTTCTCTTAGCAATATGGGGCCGGACAGCTGGCAGTGGCATATGTATGACACTGTTAAGGGGTCAGACTGGCTTGGTGACAACGACGCGATGGAATATCTAGCGCGCGAAGCACCAGCAGCGGTTTACGAACTTGAACACTATGGTGTGCCCTTTTCGCGAACCGAAGAAGGTAAGATTTATCAACGTCCGTTCGGCGGCCATATGCAGAACTATGGTGAAGGCCCGCCAGTGCAACGCACATGTGCGGCGGCTGACCGGACAGGTCACGCTATTTTGCACACACTTTATGGTCAATCGCTTCGCAATGATGCGCAGTTCTTTATCGAGTATTTCGCAACAGATTTGTTGATGAGCGAAGATGGCGAGTGCCAAGGTGTTATCGCTTGGAAATTGGACGACGGCACGCTGCACCGTTTTCGTGCCAAAACAACTGTGTTGGCAACTGGCGGCTATGGCCGTGCCTATTTCTCCGCGACATCTGCGCACACATGTACCGGTGATGGCGGTGGCATGGTTGCACGCGCTGGTTTGCCGTTGCAGGACATGGAATTTGTTCAATTCCACCCAACCGGTATTTATGGCGCGGGCGTTTTGATTACTGAAGGCGCGCGCGGTGAGGGTGGTTATTTGACCAACTCTGAAGGCGAACGCTTCATGGAGCGCTACGCACCAAACGCGAAAGACTTGGCGTCTCGCGATGTAGTGAGCCGTTGCATGACTATGGAGATTCGTGAGGGCCGCGGCGTTGGTCCAAACAATGACCATATCTTCTTGCATCTTGATCACCTCGATCCAGATGTGCTTGCCGAGCGTTTGCCAGGTATTACTGAGAGTGCAAAGGTTTTTGCGGGTGTTGATCTGACGAAAGAGCCAATCCCGGTTATTCCAACTGTTCACTATAATATGGGTGGTATTCCAACCAACTATTGGGGCGAGGTGCTCAACCCAACGGCTGAAGATAGTGAAGCAATTGTGCCTGGTTTGATGGCTGTTGGTGAGGCGGGCTGTGCGTCAGTGCACGGTGCCAACCGTTTGGGCTCCAATTCGCTTATCGATTTGGTTGTATTTGGTCGCGCAGCGGCGATTAAAGCCGGCAAGGTTGTTGATCCAAACTCCGCGGTGCCAAAGGCCAATCCTGCAAGTGAAGAAAAGGCTTTGGATCGTTTGGATCGTTTGCGCTACGCAAATGGTGCAACACCAACGGCGGAACTTCGCGGCAAAATGCAGCGCACCATGCAAGAAGATGCGGCGGTATTTAGAACCGACGAGACATTGCAAAATGGCGTGAAGCGCATGACGGCGATCTATGGTGAGCTGTCGGACATCAAAGTGCACGACAATTCAATGATCTGGAACACCGATTTGGTGGAGACATTGGAGCTTGAGAACTTGATGGCCAACGCGATGCCAACGGTTGTTTCAGCTGAAGCGCGTAAGGAAAGCCGAGGCGCGCACGCTCATGAAGATTATCCTGATCGTGATGACAAAAACTGGCGTAAGCACACTGTCGCGCATGTGAGCGATAAGGGTGAGGTAACACTGAGCTATCGCGATGTGCACACTGATCCGCTTACCGAGGAGGTTGATCTTAAAAAGATCGCACCGAAGGCACGGGTATACTAGAGAAAATGGCAGTGGCGGCAGGATATTCCGGTACGCCATTGCCGAAAAAATTGGGGCTTAAAGATGGACAAAATCTGTTGTTCATCAATTTGCCGCCAGAATTGGACGAGCTAGGGGGCTCGCGTGAATTTGCCAAATGTTCGCATTGCGAATGGGCGGATTTGAAAACGGTAGGCAGCGGATTTGACGTCATTCATGGCTTTTGCAAATCCAATGCACAACTCAAAACCCATCTGGCCGATTTGCAATCGCAAATCAAAGCGGATGGCATGATTTGGATTTCGTGGCCCAAAAAGGCTTCGAAGATTTTGACAGACGTCAGCGAGGACGTCATTCGAGCCGAAGCGCTCGCTCTTGATCTCGTTGATGTCAAAGTATGTGCGGTGGACGCGATCTGGTCCGGGCTAAAGCTTGTGATCCGGAAAGAGAAGCGACACCTCTATGGATTGGAAAGTGGGAGCACGAGCTGATGGCAGAATTTAGATTGCCGAAGAACTCACAGCCGAAAAAAGGCAAGGTTTGGCCAAAGCCTGAAGGCAATAACGTACGTGAGTTCCACATTTACCGCTATGATCCAGATAGTGGTGAAAATCCGCGTATCGATACTTTCTTCGTCGATCTTGATGATTGTGGCCCAATGATTTTGGACGCACTTTTGTACATCAAAGACAAGATTGATCCGACGCTAACATTGCGCCGGTCATGTCGTGAAGGCATTTGCGGATCGTGCGCGATGAATATTGGCGGCATGAACACACTGGCTTGTACAAAAGGCATGGATGAGTTTGATGGTGCGATCGGCGTTTATCCGTTGCCGCATATGCCAGTTGTCAAAGACTTGGTGCCGGATCTTACGAACTTTTACGCCCAGCACCGCTCAATTGAGCCGTGGCTCAAAACCAAAACGCCAGAACCTCAGACTGAATGGCTTCAAGCTCGCGAAGACCGTGAGAAGCTTGATGGCCTATATGAGTGTATTTTGTGCGCTTGTTGTTCGACATCTTGCCCAAGTTATTGGTGGAACGGTGACCGTTATCTCGGGCCAGCGGTCTTGCTGCAAGCTTATCGTTGGTTGATCGACAGCCGTGACGAAGCTACAGGCGAACGTTTGGACAATTTGGAAGACCCATTCCGTCTTTATCGCTGTCACACCATCATGAACTGCGCCAACACTTGCCCGAAGGGTCTAAACCCGGCCAAGGCCATTGGTGAGATCAAAAAAATGATGGTGGAGCGCCGCGTTTAGGCATGGCGGTTAAGTCGATCATCAAGGTTGAAGATGTGGGTCAAGCCCGCATCTTGATCGCGGCGCTAAAGGGCCATGGATTTCATCCGATTGAAGGCACTGACATTGGTGTTTCAGGCATGGGCGGCATGGCCGGCCCTAACGGGGTCGCCATTCAGGTGCCAGAGGATGAAGCAGAAGACGCAACAGCGTTGGCAGAGGCCATTCTTCAAGATATCCGCGAAGGCTAGCGACGCGTTTAGTGCGGGCTAGGGCTTTATTTCCCGTAAAAGTTCATTTATGCAGCTCGCGAACATGGATGTGCCGCAAGTTCGCCACATTTTTTGGCGCACAAGCTATCAATTGAAATTTAACTGGATTGAAGGGCTCTTAAGGTTTTGAGCCTATCTTATCTAGTGAGTACGTTTGGTCGGGGAGACTGCACATGAAAAAAGCTACATATTCGCTGAGCATTGGCACCGCGATTTGTGCGCTAATGGTCTTGTCGGCTTGTACGTCAACTTCCTCGCCTTTCGCTAATCGCGCAAATCGTACGCTTGCGCAGCCAGAGCAACTGACACCTGTGCAAAACAGCACCGTGCAGCAATCTAGCTTGCCGCCGGTCGGCTCCGAACAGGGCCAAGATCAGCAAACTGGGACGACATTTTCTGAGAATGGTGAAGTGCTACAAAGCGATGGTGGCACTGAAAATCTGTTTGGTGACAGCGACCCGTCATTTGTTTCGCTTGATGATTTAGACAAGAACACAAATGTTGCAGGACGCGATCTTTCCGGTCCTCTAACCGTTCTTAAATTGTTGGGCGTTTGGACCGTGCAAAGCGGTGACGATACGTGCCGTTTGAATTTGACCCAATCTGCCAAGGGCTCCACGGGCCGTTACCGTGCGTCGGCACCCGGTTGTGAGGTACCTGCAATTGCGTCAGTTAGTTCATGGCAGCTCGCTGGCAAGCAGGTGCAGCTATTTAACGAAGCGGGTCAATTGATCGGCGCTTTGCTTCAAAATGGAGATCGCTTTGTGGGCACCATGGTTGGTGGTCAAGGCATTTCTATGGTGAGCTAATGAGCTCACAACAAGACATTGTTCATTTGAGTGATGAAGAGGGCAGCGTTGGCGCTGCCTATCAAAGGCTCCTCAAAGACGGTGTTTTGAAGCCCGATGCCGAACAGGCATTGTGTGTGGCCGCTCTGGATCAAGTCCGCGAACGCGTAGATGCGCCAGAAGCCAAAAAGTCCTTCCTCACTAAACTCCTCGGTAGCGCTGAAAAGCCGACGTTCAAAAAGGGGTTATATGTTTGGGGCGATGTTGGCCGAGGCAAAACGCTTTTGATGGATATGTTCCTTGATGCTGTCAGGGAAAAGAAAAAGCGTCGTGTGCATTTCCATGAGTTTATGGATCAAATGCACACCCGCATTGCCGAATTTCGCAAGAACCATAAAGCCGACAGTATTGGCGACCCAATTCCCTACGCGATTGAACCCATCATTCGTGAAGTGAAGCTTTTGTGTTTTGACGAGTTTCACGTCAACGACATTACCGATGCGATGCTTTTGAAGCGGTTATTTGAAAAGCTCTTCGAAAAGGGCATTGTTGTCGTCGCCACTTCGAATGTTGTGCCTGAGAAATTGTATTTTAACGGCCTAAATCGACAACTGTTTTTGCCGTTTATCGACCTACTTCTTGAACATGTCGACGTGCTCAATCTCGCATCGGAAACAGACTATCGACGACAAAAGCTTGAGGCGCAGCCTGTCTATTTCTTTGGTTCGCCAGACGCGACAAAACCACAACTAGATGAGGCCTGGCGAAACATTTCCGGTGGCGTTGAGGCAAGTCCTTTGCATGTGGATTTGATGGGGCGCGACTTTGTCGTTGAGCATCACTTTATGGGGGCGGCCCGATTCGAATTTAAAGAGCTTTGCGAAGCCCCTCTTGGTGCACGGGACTATTTGCGGCTTTCACATCAGTTTCACACCATCATGATTGGCGGCGTGCCGTGTTTTGATCGCGCGCGCTCGGATGCGGCAAAGCGGCTGATTTTGCTTATCGATACCTTGTATGATCGTGGTGTGAAGTTGGTTGCTTCATTTGAGGTGCCATTGGACCAGTTAAGTCTTGATGACAAAACGGCTTTTGAGTTTCAACGTACCATCTCGCGTCTTACGGAAATGCAGTCAAAAGATTACCTTGCGGCGCCGCTAAAAGACGCGGCGGAATAGGCTGG
>ENA-ORCV01000857-ORCV01000857.1-marine-metagenome-genome-assembly--contig:-NODE-857-length-13394-cov-3.413682_pt1 | contig 13394 bp, 11 predicted proteins | sample MGYA00237779_ERZ508509 | MGnify/ENA primary metagenome ERZ508509 (study PRJEB26180, sample SAMN06268772) | marine metagenome | isolation source: Bioluminescent Bay, La Paraguera, Puerto Rico | place... | reverse complement strand
CAGCTGGTACGGATATACGCTGGGCACGATCGGTGCGGGCCTGATTGTGTGGCTGGCGCTGCTGGGCATCCGCAAGCGGCGCATGACACCGGGCAAATGGTCGCTCAAGGCATGGACGTCGGCGCATGTTTATCTCGGCCTGTCGCTGATCGTGATCGCAACGCTCCACACCGGTTTCCAGTTCGGCTGGAACGTCCATACGCTGGCCTACGTTCTGATGATGGTGGTGATCATCTCGGGCATTTACGGGATCGCCGTCTACGCAAACCTGCCCGCCAAGCTGAGCAACAACCGGCGCGAGATGACGAAGGGGCAGATGCTCGAAGCGCTGGACGCCATCGATCGCCAGCTCGAAAGCGCAGCCCAGCCGCTCGACCGGGCGCAGGCGGACATGGTGATCGCCGCGCTGGAACAGGATGTCTTCGATGTCGGACTGCGCAGCCGCCTGTCCGGCCATTATGGCGATTGCCGCACGACCGAAGCGCTCGACCGGCTGGGCAGTGGCGGCGATGAAGCGACGCAGAAGGTCCTGTCCCTGCTGCGCAAGCGCAAAGCGCAGATCGAGCAGATTCGCCGCCACATGCGCATTCGCGCCATGCTGGAAATCTGGCTTTACGTGCATGTGCCGGTGACGGTCGCCCTGCTGGGCGCGCTCACTGCGCATATCGTTAGCGTGTTTTACTATTGGTGAGGGTGGCCGTGGACTTTCGAATTCGCAGCATAGACTTCACCGCCGCCGGACGTGAGATCGTCCGCGACAAGGAAGTTGCCAGTGATGCCATCGGCGTGGGCCGCGCTGCGCACAATGCCATCCACCTGCCGGACTTGGCGATCGAGCAGGAACATGTGCGCATCACGCCTGTGCCGGGCGGCCAGTTACAGCTGGAATCGGTCGGCTCGCTCGGCTTTACGCTTGATGGCCGCTCGGTGCGATCCGCCACGATCGACCCTTCCAAGGGCGCGGAAATGGGGCTGGCCTCCTATCGCCTCGAATTCACTGTCGAAGACGGCAAGCCCGGCGTCACCATTCGCCAGGTGCTGGTGGACAAGGGCGAAGCGAAAGATCGCAAGCGCGGCTTCTCTCTTACCGAAGCGCTGCCGGGCAAGCGCGTGATCAGCTGGGCGGCAGTGGGCGCGATCCTGCTCGCCTTCCTCATCGTGCCGATCTTCTCACACCTCACCCGCCCCGATGTCGAACCCGACATCGACGCTGAAGGCGCAGTGTTGATGGATGCGAGCTGGAGCACGGGCGATCTCTCGCTGGTGCATCACGGGCTGGAAGACAGTTGCGAGGCCTGCCATGTCGAACCCTTCCAGGCGGTACGCGACGAGACTTGCCTGACCTGCCACGAGGATATTGGCGACCACGCGGCGGATGATCGCATGGCGCTGGGCATGCCCGATTATGGCGCAGGTGACGCGCTTCTGTGGAGCGTTGCCCATGCCTTCGGCAAGCCGGGGCCGGGTGCCTGCACTGATTGCCATACCGAGCACGAAGGCGCGGGTCGGATGGAACCGACTCCGCAGCAGTTTTGTTCCGATTGCCATACCTCGCTCGATGTGCGGCTGACTGACACACAGCTCGGCAATGCCGAGGATTTCGGCACGCTGCACCCAGAGTTCAAACCGGCGGTCCTGCCCGATCGTGCGGCGAGCGAGCCGGTACGCATTTCGCTCGCTGATAGTCCTGAAGACTGGAACGGGCTGAGTTTCCCGCATGACATGCATCTCGATCCTACCGGTGGCGTGACGCAAATGGCGCGGCGGCTGGGCCGCGCGAGCGGTGAAGGCAACATGCTCGAATGCATGAGCTGCCACAGCACCACCGCAGACGGTACGCGCTTCCTGCCCGTCGATATGGGCGAGAATTGCGAGGAGTGTCACAGCCTCGTTTACGATCGCGTCGGGCCGACCTTCCGCACGCTCAGCCATGGCGATGTCGAGCAGGTGCAGGCAGACCTGCGCGCTGCGGACCGCAATCCGCGCAGCCCCGTGGTGACGGGCCGCCTGCGTCCCGGCGATTTCGGCGAGGGCGGCCTCTACTACAACAACTTTACCCCGATCTCCCCGCTCCAGCTGGCCGCTTCGGCGATGGACGAGGACGGGCTGTGCGGCGAATGCCATTATCGCGGCGATCCCGCCTATGGCGCTCTTTCGGTCGCGCCCGTGAACCAGCCAGCGCGCTACATGATGCATGGCTGGTTCGATCATGACGCGCACAAGCAGGAGGACTGCGTGACCTGCCACGCAGCGGACACGTCGCAAAAGGCAGAGGACCTGCTGTTGCCCGATCTCGCCTCCTGCCGCGATTGCCATCTGGGTGAGGATGCGCATGAGGCGGAGGTTCCATCGAGCTGCGCCATGTGCCATTCATACCACCCGCCGGAAGACCTGCTGGCCGCGCCACGCCGTGTGGCGGGATTGGATCGCAGATGATCATTGCGCAGCTCACCGATATCCATATCGGATTCGAACCGGAAGCCCGGCCCGAAGAGCTGAACCGCCAACGTTTCCGCGCCACGCTTGACCGCCTTCTCAAGCAGCCCAACACGCCCGACATGCTGATATGTTCGGGCGACATTACTGATCGCGGCGATGCGGAAAGCTTTGCGCGCACGGCCGAACTGCTCGCCGATCTACCCTTCCCGGTGCACATGATGATGGGCAATCACGATAGCCGCGAAGAGCTTCTAGCCGCCTTTCCAGATACGCTGACGGAGGATGGTTTTGTCCATTCTGCCGTGGAGCAGGACGGCTTGCTGGTGGTGCAGCTCGATACGGTCGAGCCGGGCCGCCACGGCGGTGCCTTTTGCGCGGCGCGGCGCGACTGGCTGCGCGCCACGCTGGAAGCGCATCGCGCCACGCCCACGGTAATCTTCATGCACCACCCGCCGGTCGTCTCCGGCATCGACTGGATGGACCCGCGCGCGGATGAACCATGGATACTAAACCTCGCCGCCGCGCTGGAGGGGATGGAGCAGGTGCAGGCTATCCATTGCGGGCACCTGCACCGTCAGATCGTGACTGACTTCCGTGGTATTCCGCTCTCGGTCACACCGTCAATCGCTCCTCTGGTATCGATGGATTTGCGCGCCATCTCAGCCGACAAGCCTGACAGCCGTCCGCTGATCACCTCCGAACCACCGCGTTATGCGCTGCATCACTGGGATGGCACGCGGCTGGTTAGCCATTACGAGACTGTCAGCGACTGGGAAGTGATCGCCTTCTACGGCCCGCATTTGCAGCCCATGATCCGCGAAATGGAACGCGAGAAGAGGGAGGGGTAGTGCGCCCCTGCCTTCCTCAAGCTGTTATCGAAACCCTACGCACTGCGCGCTTGACCGGCGGAGGTATCCGCTTGAAGCCGGCCGCGTCGAACCAGGCATCGGGCCAGTTCTGGAAGTGAAGGTCGAGCGAGCCGTAATCGGGGTGTCGGCGTATTCCCGTGACAGACAACATCTGTCCCATGTCCGGCCCCGAAGGCGGATAGCTCATCAAGGGAAAGCCATCCCTGTCAAACCAGATGCCGACCAGGCAAACGGCGAGATCATTTACTTGCCACTGCATGCCACAACTCCGTCAGTTGACACAGCGCCAATCCAACATCGTCCTTCCGCAATCACAGCTTCTACCACGGTTCGTTAACCAAGATGTTAATGTTGGTGAGGAGAGGGGGGAATTATCCCCCGCTGATCGTTTTCCCGGAACCGCCAGGTTAGGCGCTGCACCATTGGGAAAGCTGCTATCCCCGGTCCCGATGTCCGATTCTTGGATGGAAAGATGACGCGTCTTCCTCGTCATCCTGAACTCGTTTCAGGATCCATTTTTCAAAAATGCACCACCTTCACGGAAGGAAGGATGGATGCTGAAACAAGTTCAGCATGTCGGTAGAGTGATATGTCCGCAAATGGGTGGAAAGCGGACGCTACTGACCCTTTGAAACATACGCTCTCAACGCGACAATGCTCTTAGCTCAATGGGTGGAACTTTAACCTGTTACCTGAACCCTCCTCCACCAGAAAGTGGCCTACGCCATCTTCCTTTGAACCTGACTGCACGAGGAATGAGCTCGGAGCCTGACCTTCGATATTTGTGACAAATATTCTATCTTTCCCAACCCAGTTCCACTTTTGAGTTTCATGAGTCGGATGCTCATGGAAGAAGCTCTCATCTAGGGGGCCGCCTTTCCCGAAGATGGCATTTTCAACTTTTTCCGAAGCAGTTAACCCACTGCTTGAGCGAAAGTTTATTTTAACGGATGGTAGATTTTGGTCATTTGATTGATTAAAAAACGTTCTAGCGAAATGATCATCGTATAATTGCACAACTAACCTATAAAAGTATGTCTTCTTTGAGAAAAACCCCTTCGTCTCTTCAAAGCTTACGGGGCCGATGTATAGACCGTCTGTTCTGATGGAAACCCTTTCTGATGCCGCAGGCGTGTTGGGTTCTTCCACGATCGGATATCCGCAATTGGGGCAAGACAAAGCTCGATCAGAAACTTCTTTTTTACATTCCGGGCAGTTAACGAGCACCACGATCTCCAACAGTTCGCACATCTCCATTTATCGGTATATACGATAGCCGTTTGAACAATGCGAGTTTGAGCAGGAGCATACAGCCATCCACTGATGTTCCTTACTTTTGCGGTTTGCCGTCCATCCCTGCCCAAACTTCGAACGTCCGCAATTGGGTCGTTAGCAGTCATTCCCGATTTTCAACGCCCTAATGTCTGCAAATGGGTGGAAAGCGGCATTCTATAGAGGGCTAGTTGTTGACCGATCTTCCTTCTTTCAACAGCCCCATGAAACCTTCTCGTTCAGCTGCCAGCCGGTCCCGCTCAGCCACGATGCGCTCATTCTGCTTCAACAGACTGGCGTTCGCCTCCTGCTGCCGAGCCAACTGTGCGCGCAGTTCGCGTGCTCGCAATGCCTGAAGGTCTAGCCCCACTTGCTGCGCCGATTCTCCCAGATTTTCCACTTCGTCAGGCCGAAACTGTAGGCCATCAGGTTTTCTGCCGACCAGCACGAAGCCGATCAGATTGCCCTGGTTGAGCATGGGCAATGCAAGCGCGCCGGGAAGCGGATGCCCCGCGCCTGCCAAATCCATTGGTCCCCGCTCGGTGCGCATCATGGCAAACCCGCGCCCGTCGCTCTCGTAGATCGCATTGGCGCCTACCATTTGTCCGGCATGGCGCGCATATCCGCCATTGTCGCCACGCAGGTAGAGAGCGGCCTCATCCACATTCGCATAGCGGCGGACTTCGCCGACGAAATCGCGGCAAAGCGCATCCACTTGCTCAAAATGCCCAGCACTTTCAACAAATCGCCTGAGCGCCGATTCTGCCCTGTGCCAACTGCCGAAGAACAGGAGCTCGATATGATGCTCAAACCAGTGATGCAGGCGGTGGAACATCAGAAACAGGATCACGGCCAAACCCGCGCTGATGAACGGCCCCGCCGTGGGCCATGCGACCGGAATCATGGACTTTGCGATATATTCCACCAGCCCGAACACACAAAGAAGGGTGAAGGCAGCCATACCGTAAACCAGCGTGCGGTTGACCGCAAAGCCGAGGTCGAACAGGCGCTGCTTCAGCAGGCCATAGGTCAGCAGCACTAGCGCCAACAGATACATGCTGTTGAAGACCACCATCTCCGCCACAAACCCCGATAAGTTTGAATTGCTGAGCGAGTATGCAACCATCAGGGCGACGAACGCGCCCAGAATGATCTTGATGCGGTTGCGCGTTGCAGGATTAGAGCGGTGGTAATTTGCAGCGATGATCGCATAGCCAATTATCTGGTCCACAATGACAAATGCGGCGCTCAAGAGATTCGGATTGCCAACTGGTGACACCAGCCCTGCTTCCGTCATCGCCTGCCTAATGGCGGCGATAAATAGGAGCCCTATCGCCGCGCCAACCCAATAGACCTGCCGTCTGCTTGATGGACCACCGGTGAGTTCGAAGCAAAAGATTGGCCACAGACCGGCCATCGCCATATTCGCAAGCAAGAAACATGGGATTAGTATTTCCGGCACCAACCATGAACTCGGCAGCACCAACGCTGGTGTAAACCCCGGCATCAACACGAACATGGCAGCCATTTGCAGGGCCATGCGGTTCTTCCAGCCCCGCAGAACCAGCAACAAGGCAAATGCAAGCGACAGGAGGACAGCTATCTGGTTAACAATCAGGCTTGTCTTAATAGGCCCATCGGGCAGCGGTTCCGGCGCCCGGGCAACTATTTCGGTTTGAAAGCTTTCTTCCTCTCGGATGACATAGGCGTCGACCGCTTGTCCGGGCGACAAAAGCCGTACGTCTCTAGCTGGCTGATCGAAACGCACTGCATCTCCAGCGCGCAATCCCGCTTCCTCGGCAGCACCACCTGGCTGGACTGTTGCAACCTGCCACCACAATCGGCCTTCGCCCGTTGGATAACCCAACTCCATTCCCAGAATGGTCGATGACATGATGACTTTATTGCGGGCATCGGAGGAAACTACCAATTGCAGCGAACTGCTCAACTGTGCGACAAAGAACAGTGCGATGAATATCCACCAGGGCCATTTCAGCCAGCGCAATTTAGCCCAGAACTCATCCATGCTGATCTTCCCCCCAATGCGGCAATAATTCATGCAAGGATGGCAAGCCTAACAGCGCCAATTACTGTGGCAATCATTTGCTTGAATCGATGTCCGCAATTGGGTCGTTAGCGGACATTGCCGACTTTGATCGGCTGAATGTCCGAAAGTGGGTGGTTAGCAGACAGTCCGCTTTCAGGCGAAGTAAGGGCCATTGGGTCAATCACAAAGCCATCCTGATCCCAGCTCATTAGGTAAACCTAATTCTATAATGAACGGCCACACAGCAGGCGCGCCCGGCGAGCAATGGAGATCGGAGCCCCAATTTTCGGTTCCACCCTGTTCAGAAAAACCGAATCCAAGATGAACAAACGGTTCAGTGACGCCTCAAGCCTCTCGTCGTACCCCCATGCCATTGATTCGCAATTTCGATCCAATTTCGGCAGAAACTATCGACGGCGCGACTCAGAAAGAAAGGAAATTACAAAACTGGTTGATGGAGGTGAAAATGAGGGTGTTAGGCGCAACGATCAAGAGCGGGGGTGCCAGTGGGTTTTCAAGAAAGCATAAGGCGCGGCTCACCCTCGGGAAAGGCATTGTCGCCTCAGCATGTGTGGCCTGGGCGATGAGCGGGTCTCTGGCCCTTGCTCAGGCGAATGCAACTAATCCTAGCACTGGCCTCTTGGATGAGGTCGATCCCGAAGTCGCGATCAAATCTGGGACTATATGGGACAAGCGTATAATCAATGTTTGTTGGGAAAACCCATCATCCCGCAATGCCACAGAGCGGCAATGGACTCGATCGGCGGTCGAAGATTCTTGGCAGGCTGTGACTGAGTTAAAGTTTGTCGGATGGCAAGAGTGCCCTTCTTACCTCGCATCTGGGAGTTTCACTTCTTCAAGGTATTTGACCGATATCCGGATCAAGATCGAAGACATCGGTCCGCACGTGGATGTGCTGGGGAAGAGGCTGGACGGCCTCCCGAACGGAATGTCCTTGAACTTCACATTCAGCAATTGGAGTGTCGGGTGCTCCGCAGCAAGTATGCGTGAGTTTTGTATTCGCAACATTGCCGTTCATGAATTCGGGCACGCGATCGGGATTGCGCACGAACACAATCGGGGTGACTCTTCATCCTGGTGCACAAATGAACCCCAAGGAACAGACCCGGATGTATATGTAACTCCATGGGACCCTCGCTCAGTGATGAATTACTGCAATGAAAATTGGGGTGGCAACGGGCAGCTTAGTGCGCTCGATATCGAAGGCGCACAACTCTTCTACGGCGTGCCGCAAGATTGGTCGCGAGGGGTGCTCGGGCAACTGCTTCTGGTCAATGGGAACAGCCGTCGCAACCTCTGGCAAACTGTTCGCGTGCAGCGGAGAGGGCGCGATCAGAGTTGGGCGTTCGGCGACGTGAATGGCGATGGTCAAACTGACCTTATCTCCATGTACAATGCGACGATTGCTGGCCAACAGCAACGCGAGGCTGACGTGTACTTAAGCAATGGGCAGAGTTTCGCTAGGGAGCCTACACCATTCTTGTCTCAAGGCGCCGTTGGAGGTGCTCCGTGGTTGGTTGGCGATTTCGATGGTGATGGGAGAGATGATCTGCTCAGCTCATCTGAGGGTAGTTGGAGCATATCGCAGTATGCGACCGGCGACTGGGCGCGGGTCAATTCGTCTAACGTTCGTACAAATAGTCTGGTGGTCGGCGACTTCAGCGGCGATGGGAAAGCAGATGTATTCAGGGTAAGGGGTGCAGAGTGGCAAGTATCCTATGGCGCTACCAGCGGCTGGACCAGGCTTGGTTCCTCTGGGATTGATCCAAGCCAGTTTCGGTTCGGAGACATTAACGGAGATGGAAAATCCGACATAATTCGAATCAGCGGCAGCAAATGGTATGTATCTTATGGAGGAACGGAGCGTTGGGCTGAACTTGGATCATCTGGATACCCATTATCATCTTTATACCTTGCTGACCTTAACGGTGATGGGCGGGATGATGTGGCCCACGTGAGCAATGGCCGGGTCCAAGTTTCTTATGGAGGGACATCGCGATGGTCACTCCTGTTAGAAGGCATTCCTCTGGGCGAAGTGGTTTTTGAAGACTTTAACGGAGACGGAACTGATGATCTGTTCGTCTTTGCGCGGAACTAGTCAGGGTCACTTCTGTGACACCAAGAAATTGGGAGAGAAACTATGAAGAAGATCCATCCAGCCATCAGCATGGCCATTTTGGCATCAGTTTCTACGGTTGCAGTAACCGAGGAGGCCACAGCGACCGACTATGCTTGCAACAGCTACTTGCTGAGAGGCGGAAGCAACCAATTCCAATCTTGGGGAGAATATTATCCCTTTGGAATGCTGATAGGGAAATGGGCCCCAAGCCGGGCTTATGGGGCACTCTCGGTAGATTACCAAGAAGATCGGGAGGCGGTCACCTTTGATCTCATGTTTGGCGCTAAGGGTACCGCTCGCTTGCGGGGCTACCTTGATGTGTCACCCGGCAGCCAGTCTCCCAATATTCGCGCGCAATTAGGCCCTAGAAATCTTGGGGCAGGAGACTTTGATGGCGATGGTATGGACGACGTGTTTATCTCTTACGCAGGCATTTGGTATGCCTATTCATTCACCGAAAGGGCGTTGCGAAGACTAAATAGCTCAAACGTCGATGCGCGGAGCCTTCGCTTTGCCGACTTCAATGGTGATGGCAAGACGGATGTCTTTAGGGTCAGGGGCTCAGAATGGCAGGTTTCATATGGAGGGACCAGCAGTTGGACCAGGTTAGGCTCATCCGGCGTTCCCGCCAACCAGCTGCGCCTTGGCGACCTGAATGGCGATGGCAAAACCGACATATTTCGGGCCGGAAGCGGCAAATGGTTTGTTTCCTATGGGGGAACCGAGCGTTGGACTGAGCTGGGCTCCTCAGGATATCCGATCTCTTCGTTGCATTTGGGCGACTTGAACGGAGATGGGACCGACGACGTCATTCACATCAGCGGTAGCCGGGTCCAGGTTTCCTATGGCGGCCGTTCCCGCTGGACGACTGTAGCGACAAATGGCCCCACGCCTACACCTAATAACGAACGCATTGGCCTGGAACGAGTACCGTCAGCTTCGATCCAATATGCTATCGCAGACTTCGATGGAGATGGATCTGATGACATTCTCGCAAGCAATGGGGTTTGTGGCTAAGCTTTGTGCTCATGAGCGAGGAAGGTAAACCAGAATGCTCAAATCAACAAAATGCCTCGGCGTATTGTTGAAGCTGTTGTGCAGTTTGTGGTTCTCTACCCCCGCTTTAGCTGAAGAACCGTTTCTCGCTACCGACCTCACCTTCATGGAAAGTGACGATTACAAGGAGTTGTCGTTTGAAATAGATCCTTGGTTGGCTTGGTATCCCAAAATCGCCCCTGCAATCAGGCGAGAAAGCCTTGAGTTTGTCACATCTCAAGAGTGCCCTCGCTCCACTCCAATCAGATGCATCGTCAACACAGAATGGACAATGCATTTTGGGGACGACCGCGTTCTAAGCGTTACATATACGAGAACCGCATTTCTCGCCGGCATGCTTCACCCAGTCAGCTACGCATTCGATAGAACTTATGACCTTCGAACAGGGCAAGAAATTAGATTTGGCGATCTATTTACTTCCTGGCCTGACGCTCGTGAAATTTTACAGGCGCAGTGGTGCGAAGTTATGTCAAAGCGCTCAATGTGCCCTCCTATTGAGAACCAGGCTTTGGCCCTTTTCGGCGATAGCTTTGGGGCGCGTCGCATATTCGTGCAAACGAGTGACTATGCATTCGGCAGCTACGTTGAAGGTTCAGACAGCGCACTCCTCGCCGTGACCGCGGAGCTCGAAGGACTGATCAAAAGTGAATACCGTTCGTCTTTTGGGCTTTCAGAGCGATAGCGCAAACGCCCCCGATATCGATAGATGAGCGCAATGACCTGCGGCTGTGAGCCGTGGTGCAAGGCAAACGATAGACTTAATGCAGCAATTTCATGATGCAATTTCGTGTTTACAGACTAATGGGCGCGCGAAATTCAAGAACAAACAAACGAACCACGTGCCCGGATTGCAGAACGGTGGCTCTCATAATACTCGCGCATGGTTGAAGCTCCAGTCGCTTCTGTCACATCATTTGGTACATCTCCAGGCTCTCTCAGAAGAGCGCCGATTTCCCAATTCGCATCTTCATATGTATCGCAATCGTCCGTCGTGTAGGCTGTCCTCACAAGGCCTTCCAAATCTCGAAACGCAGCATACCGATCTAGTTCATTTTCTCTTGGCTGCTCTGCTTCGGGCATCCAGTCACTTTCGACTTCATCGGACTGCGGAGTTCTACCATCGAGCTCATCCACAATCGCTCGAAGAATGGTTTCTAAGGGCCGAAACGGGGCGTCTCTATCTGACCTGCCTCGCTCAGATTCTTGGGCCATGGCGGAGCCGCAAACAACAGTGCTCTGATCGTCCAATTCAGCTTCTCGGCTCTCGAAATAGCGGCTGAGATTGACGGTCCCCCTGGACATTATAACGTTGGGGGGGACGCGCCCTGACTGCGATGAGACCCTGCGCGCCTGTTCGACCAATCGCTGAAACTGCCCACAATTCTCCGCAGAAAGCGCGAGAGCGACTAAGCGTTCAAGTTCCTGGAAATTGGCATACTCATTGGTTGATCCACCACAAACTGTGGCTTGGCGTTCATCTAGGTCACCTCGACGAGAATCCAGATAGTCCGCCAGAGTGTCGGCACCAGTCGAGTTTCTGACTTCTGGCGGCACACTCCCGTTTAGAGCTGCATAGCGCTCGGCTTCTGACACCGCATTTTCATGTGTGGTGCAGCTTCCAGCGCGCAAGGCAATGTTGATGAATTGGTCCAATAGTTGAAAGTTGCGATAGGTAAATCGACCTGGAGACACAGGTGGGCTGAGTGGTGGGGGGTCTTGTTCATCTTCCCAACCTTCATCCCAATCATCTCCGTCCGGAGATTGAGGCCCTTCGTCCATTTGACCAACTCCGACGTAGACCGCAGCTGCAAAACCAAGTCGGTCGTCGAAGCTATTGGTACGGAGATCCAGCGCTAGTGGGCCTCTCAGAGTTCGATTTCTACGAAATCCAAAGTCTCGCTCACGAGTTTCGACTATCTTTACTTCCCAGCCCTCTGGAATGCACAAGGACGACGCTCTGTCCTGAAAGGTCTCCTCGTCCGATACGTACAAAGGCTGAGTATCATCTAGATCAAATGTCTCCGGAATCGGCAAGGCGATCCCAGAAAAGTCCCTGTTTTCGAAGAGCGTTGGCACGTAAACATCATCACACGGGGCGGCCATAGCCTTGACAGAACCAAACAGAGATAACGCTAAAGCCAAGAATGATGCCCTGACCAAAACGAGGCGTGGTTCGCCGGTAAAGAAGTTGTACTTGACGGCCATGGAGATATCCAATTTTTATCGAATAGAGAGTCAGCTTATGGGATTAGGAATGGCTTCTAGCGACGGCTGCGGGTCAGAATTGAAGATTCAACAATATCTTCTACATTCAGCAACTCGATATTGATCTGCATTGAAAAGACCGGACTCGGTATTGTTCTCATTGCGCGGCGATTGGTAGTCGTTACAACCAGAATCCTATTGCGGTCGACCTGCTCCATTGCAGGAGCGGTATGTGTCCGAACTGAAAACAATGAGCGCTGCCAAGTTCCCCTATCGTAAAGCCAAAAATTGGCTGTGCCGCGCAGTGTCGAAGCAAATAACCGTCCAGACCAAAGTTCTGATGGGCGATTTATTTCGAGGTAGCCCATCATTCCTCCTGATGACACGCCGCGCAGTTCGGGCAGGGGTTGTTGATTCCATCCGTTCGCATTGACTCTCGTCCAGCGAGGCCGATCGTCTGTGCTTGAGAAGACAAAGAATGAGGAACCCATGCTTGGAGCCTGGTAAGTCAAAGGCCTCCCATTTCCACGCCCAAGTCCGGGCACCGACCGGCTTTCGGACCACCGTCCTCCGGCTTTATAGGTAAGAAAAACTCCGCCGCTTGATCTAAATATGACGCCTAGGTTGCCTCGCCACCCTGCTAGAGCTGGCGTGTCGTTGCTACGGGAAGGTAATCTCTCCGCACGAGTCCATGAGCTTCCTCGAAGCTCCTTGATCATGATATTTCTGCCTCGGTCGTGCGCTATGAACCCCATGTAGAGCGTGCCATTGACCTCTTGCAGTGTTACGCCAGCCCGCGTCGTACTCGATAGCTGAATACGGGGCCCGACATTAATGCGGTTTCCTCTAACAGTTATCTCGGAGACATTGATTCGGTCTCGACCATCTGCAGACTTCCAGGCGAGGTAATATCTGCCGTTGTGTCTCTCTATCACTGGATCTTCAGTGGTACGAAAGCCCGTAGATATGCTTGTCTGCCCAGCAGCAGAAGTAGAGAAAGCCAATCCGAAAATCGCGCACAACGACAGGATGAAGTGAAGGACCAATGCCCGCCCTGCAGCGCAATGCCTTGTCATTGTATCGCCCCCGAAATCGCGCGCATCTGCGGCCGAAAGGCGCTAACTTGGCTTCGCGTGTAGAGCCGACATTGAAGATTGCCAGCAGTTCTGTATTCACTCTCCTCGCGTCCAAGGCTCCAGATCTCGCATCCCGAATGATTAGAGCATTGCAGGCGGCATTCTCGGGCAGTTCGCCCTCTAAGCACATCTAATGTTCGATTGGCGACCGGCTGGATTTCATAATGGTATTCTGGAGTAGTTGGCAGGTTGCGGCGGCTAGCATTCAACGAGGCACGGCTCTCAGACAT
>ENA-ORCV01000855-ORCV01000855.1-marine-metagenome-genome-assembly--contig:-NODE-855-length-13430-cov-4.359694_pt1 | contig 13430 bp, 8 predicted proteins | sample MGYA00237779_ERZ508509 | MGnify/ENA primary metagenome ERZ508509 (study PRJEB26180, sample SAMN06268772) | marine metagenome | isolation source: Bioluminescent Bay, La Paraguera, Puerto Rico | place... | reverse complement strand
GTTACGGTTTGCGCAATCCGCTCGGCCTCAATCAGCAGCGCCGGAAACAGCGCGGCGGCTTCTTCGGCCTGATGGCGAACGGCGAGAGCGGCGATCTCAGTCATCGGCGAGGAGCGTACCTCTACTACATTACTTCAGCGCGCCGTCCAGCAACTCGTCGATAAACTGATCCGTATCAAGACCTTCGGATCTGGCGGCGAAATTCAGCGCCATGCGGTGGCGCAGCACCGGCTTGGCGAGCCGGCGCACATCGTCGAGCGACGGCGCATGACGACCGTCGATCAGCGCGAGCGCGCGGGCGGAAAGCGAAAACGCCTGGCTGGCGCGCGGACCCGGCCCCCAGGCGACCAGCGACCGGACGCGCTCGCTCGCCTGTTCGTCCGGACGCGCGGCGCGAACGATCTTCAAGATCAGATCGACGACCTGTTCGCCGATCGGCATTTCGCGCACCAGCGCCTGCGCCGCGATGAGATCGGCGCCGGACATTACCGGCTCGATGGCCGATGTCTGAACGCCGGTGGTCTCGGCGAGCATGCGCCGTTCGGAATCGAGGTCGGGATAATTCACATTGATCTGCAGCAGAAAACGGTCGAGCTGCGCTTCGGGGAGCGGATAGGTGCCTTCCTGTTCGATCGGATTCTGTGTCGCCAGCACGTGGAAAGGTTCGGGCAGGTCGTGCCGGGCGCCGGCGACGGTGACGTGATGTTCCTGCATCGCCTGCAACAGCGCCGACTGGGTGCGCGGGCTGGCGCGGTTGATTTCGTCGGCCATCAGAAGCTGGCAGAAGATCGGCCCCTTGATGAAACGGAATTCGCGCTTGCCGCCGGTGGTTTCCTCGAGCACTTCCGAGCCGATCACGTCCCCCGGCATCAGATCCGGGGTGAACTGGACCCGTTTGGCGGAAAGCCCGAGCAGGTCTGCGACAGATGTAACGAGGAGCGTCTTGGCGAGCCCCGGAGCGCCGACCAGCAGCCCGTGGCCGCCGGCGGCCAGGGTCGCCAGGGTTAGATCGATGACCTCCGGCTGGCCGAAAACAACTTTTCCGAGATTTTCCCGGGCCTGCGCCAATTTTGACGTCATTTCATCAAATTTGCGCATTACGCCGGCTTCAGGAGTGGGGTCTGTCATGAAGTCAACTGTCTCTTTTTCGGCGGAAAATTCCATTACCACGGCTCCATGCCGTTTTTGCGGCGGCTTGGCAAGGAATCGCAACGGATCGTCGAAAAACCGTTGCCTCTTGCGGGTGAGGACCCATTTTCTTTACGATAAGGTTATGCTTCCGACGCAGGATTCGTCCATCGCCGTCGGCTGACGAGGGGTTAACCATCAGCGACGCCAAAAGCGCGCGGGTTTAGGACGGCTACGGCCGACGAAAAAAGGGGCAGTTTGTGTCTGAACATGAGTCGCATTTTACGGTCTGGGGTTTCATCAAGGGCTTCGGAAAACTGATCATCGGCATTCTCCTGTTGATTCAGGGGCTGATCGGTCTTGTGGTGATGCTGTTTTTCCTCGGCATCTTTTTGAACGTGATGAGCGGCTTCGCCGGCAACAACGACAAGCCGACGATGACCATTCAGGATGGCTCCGCGCTTTTGCTCAACCTCAACGGGGTGCTTGTTGAACAGGCTGAGGAAGTCAATCCATACGAAGTCCTGCTCGAGGAAGCGTATGGCCGCAGCGAGCCCGCCCAGATTGAAGTTCACGATGTCGTCGAGACCATCCGCAGCGCCAAGACTGACAGCAGGATCAAGGCCATTGTTCTCGATCTCGGCAGCCTGCAGGTATCGTCAAGCAGCGCCAGCAAGATGCACTACATCGCCGACGAACTGCGCGCGTTCAAGGCAAGCGGCAAGCCGGTCATCGCCGTCGGCGATTATTACAGCCAGGACCAGTATCTTCTGGCTGCTAACGCCGACAAGATTTACATGAACGACTACGGCAATCTCGTGATCTACGGCTATGGCCGCTACGGCACGTATATGAAGTCGTTCCTCGAGAAACTCAAAATCACGTCGCATGTGTTCCGCGTCGGCACGTTCAAGTCAGCGGTCGAGCCGTATATTCGCGACGACATGTCTCCCGAAGCGAAAGAAGCAAACCGCGCCTATCTCGATGTTTTGTGGCGGGAGTATGTGAAAGCTGTCGAAACCGCGCGCGGCCTTCCCGCCGGCGCCGTCGAGAACTACGCCAATAATTTTGGCGAGATCATGCGCGGCGTGAATGGCGACATGGCTCAGGCGGCGCTGGACACCGGCTTGGTGGACGAACTGAAGTCGCGGGCCGAGATCAACAACATGCTGATGGATGCGTTCGGCAAGACTCGTGACGGCAAATCCTTCAAGCATGTGAGCTACCGCCGCTACCTGACCTCTCTTGACGGGCCGGAAGACGACGCCGATCCGAATATCGCCGTGGTGACCGTCGCCGGCGTGATTATCGATGGCGAAGCGCCGGTCGGTCAGGCGGCCGGGGGCGATACCGTGGCGGCGCAATTGAAGAAAGCCCGCCTCGACGACAAAGTGAAAGCGGTTGTCGTTCGCGTCGATTCGCCGGGCGGTTCGGCGTTCGCCTCGGATATCATCCGTGATGAGATTCTGGCGATCAAGGCGGCCGGCAAGCCGGTTATCGCGTCGATGGGATCGCTCGCCACGTCGGGCGGCTATTGGGTGTCTGCGCCGGCCGATGAAATCTGGGCGTCGCCGACAACGATCACCGGGTCGATCGGTATTTTCGGCTTCTTCACGACATTTGAAAATACGGCTGCGGAAGTCGGCGTCTTCACGGACGGCGTTGGCACCACGTCGCTTTCACCGATCGTTGCGACCGGCATCGGTCCGCTGCCGGACAATATTGCAGACATCATCCAGCAGTCGACTGAAAACGGATATGACCGGTTTCTCGGCGTCGTCAGCGAAGGTCGCGGCATGAGCAAGTCCGATGTCGACAGTATCGGTCAGGGCCGTGTGTGGATCGGCGAACGCGCCAAGGATCTTCGTCTTGTCGACAAACTCGGCTCTTACGATGAGGCGATCGCTTCGGCGGCGGCGCTTGCGAAGCTCGAAAAGTACGATGTCATCACTTACGAAGACAAGCGTACGCCGTTTGAGAAAATGTTCCTCAGCGGCGGCGCGTCGGCGAAACTGATGGCGATGCTGGGCCTGGAAGAGCCTCGCGTCCGTCCGGCGACGGGGCTTACCAAGCTCGTCAAAAAGGCGGAAGAACAGATCGAGTTTTACGATCAGTTCAACGATCCGAATGCGATCTACGCGCGCTGCATCACCTGCGAGTAAACGCGCAAGCCGGCGCATCGGCGCCGAATCAATCATGGGGCCGGCGCTTGCGGGGACGTAAGCGCCGGTTTGTTTATGAAAGACCTCATGCGGTACGCCGCAGAACTTGAAGGCTCGGGCGGCGGCTCCCTGCCGCCGGTTCACAAATGGAATCCGGAATTCTGCGGCGATATCAATCTCGTCATCAAGCGCGACGGAACCTGGTTTTACGAGGGAACGCCGATTGGCCGCGCCCGTCTCGTGCGGCTGTTCTCGACAGTGCTGAAACGCGAGGGCGACGATTTTTTTCTCGTCACGCCGGTCGAAAAGCTCGGCATTACGGTTGAGGACGCACCCTTTGTCGCCGTTTTGATGCGCGCCGAAAAGACGGGAAAGGCCCAGAAACTGGCTTTCACCACCAATGTCGGCGAAGAAATCCTTGCCGGCCAGGATCACGGGATCGTTTTCCGCAAAGACCCTGAAACCGGCGAGGGCGCGCCCTACATTACGGTTCGCGCGCGTCTTGAGGCGCGGATTGCGCGCGCCGTGTTCTATGACCTTGTAGAGCTTGGCGAAACGCACAAAATAGATGGCGAAGAACAGTTCGGCGTTTGGTCGGACGGCGTGTTCTTTCCTTTCAGTCCCGCCGGGGAAGTCTTTAAACGGGCGTAAGCATGGCCGCCTTTGAAAATGAGATTGCTGAAATTGACTGGCGCGGGCGTATTCAACGCAATCTGTCGCGCGCAACGGCGCAGCGCGTTCGCGCCCTGTTCAGCGAGATCAATCCGCATCTCGTCGGCGACAAGCTGTTCGAAAGCCGCTGGAGCGAACTTCGAAAGGATGCAGCAGTCCTGGTGCCGATCATCCCCCGCGCCGGCGGTTCGACGGTGCTGTTGACTGTGCGCTCTTCCGACATGCCCTCGCACGCCGGGCAAATCAGTTTTCCCGGCGGCAAGACCCATCCTGATGATGACGGTCCCATGGCGACGGCGCTGCGCGAAGCCCATGAAGAGGTCAACATCGCGCCCGGCGAAGTCGATGTTGTTGGCGCGTTCGGCGTTCACAAGGGCGGGCTTGGCTTTTCGGTGACCCCGGTTGTCGGCGTCGTTGATCCGCGCGCCGATCTCAAACCCTGTCCGCGCGAAGTCGACGAGATTTTCGAAGTCCCGCTGGCGTTCGTCGCCGATCTCGGCAACCACATCACCGAACAGCGCGAACACAAGGGCGTCAAATACAATATGTTCGCCGCCCCCTATGACCGTTTTCACATCTGGGGCCTCACGGCGGGGATTTTGCGCACGCTTGCAGAAACCCTGCAGGACGGCGATCCGACAAGATGAGCGGCGCCTTAACGCCCCTGAGTCCCGAACAGCGAAAATATTTCGACTGGATCGATGCGCCGCATCTGAAAAAGGTCATCGGCGCACTCGAAGCCGCGGCGCCCGGCGGCGCGCGTTATGTCGGCGGCTGCGTGCGCGACAGCCTGTTCGGCGACAGGCCCAAGGATTTCGACGTTGCGACCACGTTGACGCCGGATGCGGTGGTGGACGCCCTGAGCCGGGCCGGGCTGCGCTCGGCGCCGACCGGAATTGAGCACGGCACGGTGACGGCGATCGCCGACCATCAGGGCGTCGAGGTGACGACCCTGCGCGCGGATGTATCGACGGACGGGCGGCGCGCCACCGTCGCCTTTTCAAAAGACTGGGCGCTCGACGCCGGGCGGCGCGATTTCACCATCAATGCGATTTACCTGACGCCTGGCGGCGAACTTTTCGATATCGCCGGCGGCCTTGAAGACATCGCTGCGCGAAGGGTGCGTTTTATCGGCGATCCCGCTCGCCGCATCGAGGAAGACTATCTTCGCATCCTGCGTTTCTTCCGGTTCACGGCGCGGTTCGCCGAGCGTTTCGATGCGCCGGGCCTTGCGGCGTGTACGGAACGTAAAGCCGGCATCGGCAAGCTTTCCGCCGAGCGGGTCGGCGCGGAGTTTCTGTCGATCCTGTCCCTGCCGCGCGCCGCGAACGCGCTATCTGCGATGCAGGAGAGCGGCGTTCTCGCTGAAATCTGGCCCGCGCCAGCGAATATCCCGGCGCTCGAGCGGGTGAAAGACATTGCGCCTGCTTCAGCCGCGCCGGTGGCGCTGGCGGCGCTTTTTGGGGAAGGCGGCGACGGGATCGGCGCGCGGTTGCGCCTTTCCAACGCGGAAAAGGCGATCCGCTCGAGAGCGCTTGCTGCTGCGCCGGAAATCGAGGCCGGTCTAGAAGACAGGACGTTGCGCGCGCTGATCTACCGGCTCGGCAAGGACGTCTTTCAGGACGCCGCAGTGGCCGCCTGCGCCTTCGAGGCGATCGGCGAAGAGGAGTATCGGCGTCTTGCCGCCTTCGCCGACCGCTGGACGGTTCCCGAGCTTGCGGTCTCCGGCCGGCATATTGTCGAAAAGGGCGTCCCGCCGGGCCCCGCAGTGGCGCGCATCCTCGCCGCCGTCGACCGGCGCTGGGTGGAGGAAGACTTTCCTGATGCGGCGAGAACGGATTCGATTCTCGCTGAGGAAATCGCGCGGCTGACCTGAAAGCCGGCTATAATCTGCTGAAAATCGACGCCGTTGCGTAGTCTTTTGCGAAAAAAGCAGTTGTCCCGTTTGACCGCGGGCGCGTCGCAGGATTTTATAGAGAAAACAATACGCTTCAGGGAGAACGCCGAAATGATGGGATTGATGATGGACCGGCCGCTGTTGACGACCGAGATCCTCAAACACGCCATGCGCAATTTCCGGCATACGGAAATCGTGACGCGCACAGTTGAGGGGCCGATCCACCGTTACACGATCGGCGACGCCGCGAAGCGCATTCAAAAGCTCGCCAACGCGCTCTCCAGTATCGGCGTGAAGAAGGGCGACCGGATTGGCGTCATCGGCTGGAACACCTATCGGCAGTTCGAGCTCTATTACGCCGTTGGCGGGCTTGGGGCGATCCTGCATACGGTGAATCCGCGCCTCGGGCCTGAGAACGCGACCTTCGTCATCAACCACGCCGAGGACGACTATCTCTTTTACGACACGACATTCGCGCCGCTTGTCGCCGCGATGCGCCCGCATCTGAAATCCGTCAAAGGCTATTATGTCCTGACCGACGCCGAGTATGCGGGCGAGGCAGGCGATGGCGCAGTCGCATACGAAGAGCTGATCGGCGGCGAGAGCGAAAGTTTCGACTGGCCCGAGTTCGATGAGAACACGGCGGTCGCCATGTGCTACACGTCGGGCACCACCGGGGATCCCAAAGGCGTCGTCTATTCGCATCGCGCGCTGGTGCTGCAATCCTTCGCTGCGTCTCTGCCGACGGCGATGTGCATGCAGGAAGGCGACGTGCTGCTTCCTGTCGTGCCGATGTTCCACGTCAACGCCTGGAACACGCCCTATTCCTGTCTGATGGTCGGCATCAAGCAGGTCTATCCGGGGCCGCGTCTCGATGGCGAAGGGCTCTACGAACTCTTCGAGAGCGAAAAGGTCACTTATTCCGCAGGCGTGCCGACCGTCTGGCTCGGATTGCTGCAGTATCTCGAAAAGACCGGCAAGGAACTGCCTTATCTTAAAAAAGGTTTGTGCGGCGGGTCGGCGCTTCCTGAAGCGCTGGTGCGCGGTTTTGAAAAATACGGCGTCGAACTGCAGCAGGGCTGGGGCATGACAGAGATGTCGCCGATCGGCACCGTCAATGTGCTGCCGCCCCACATTGCGAAACTGCCGATCGACGAACGCCTGCCGTATCAGCTCAAAGCCGGCCGGGCGCTCCCGTTTGTGGATATGCGGATTGTCGGCCCTGACGGTCATGTCCTTGATTGCAATGGAGAATGCGAAGGCAATCTTCAGGTCCGAGGCCCCTGGATCATCAAGGAGTATTACAAGGCGAGCGCGCCGACGCTGACCGCGGACGGCTGGTTCGACACTGGCGATGTCGCCACCATCGACCCTGAGGGCTTCCTGCAGATCACGGACCGTTCAAAGGACGTCATCAAGACCGGCGGCGAATGGGTTTCGTCGATTGAAATTGAAAACGCAGCGCTTTTGCATCCGGATGTCGCCCAGGCCGGCGTGATCGGCGTTCATCATCCGAAATGGCAGGAGCGTCCGCTCCTGATCGTCGTCAAGAAAGAAGGGGCGAGGGCGTCTGCGGAAGGCATCCTCGAATTCATCAAGCCGAAACTCGACAAGATCGCCTGGCCCAACGCCGTTGAATTCGTCGATGCGATTCCGATCGGTTCGACCGGCAAGGTCCTGAAAACCGAACTCAGGAAAATGTTCAAGGATTACGAATTGCCGGCGTAAACGCTCCGGCGAATGGTGCCCAGGAGAACACTTCCATTCTTGGGGCATAGGTAAACATAATGCATCATAACGATTTGATTTAACGGAAATAATTGGAGCCCACTTTCACATCGCGGAACAAAGATTTTCACTGTTTCGCATCATTAAAGGTGGATAAAAAGGTGGTTCAATTTTCATTCGTTTTGGGCTATTTCTTGCGGAATGCGATACAAGGTTCTCACGCATGCGAAAGCCAAATCCCATGGCCCAGGCAAATACGCTGACGGCCACGGCTTATGGTTGGTCAAATACCACAAAGATCGCGGCCGCTGGTTTCTTCGAATTGTTGTTTCGGGCCGACGAAGGGAAATGGGTCTGGGGTCTTGGCCCGAAGTTTCAATTGCAGAGGCGAGGGACCAAACCTTGCTTGCACGAAAGCAAGTTCGAGATGGCATTGATCCAATAGAAGCGCGCGCGAAGCTCAAATACCAACTAAAACAGTGAATGACAGTCAAGGGGGCTGTTCAAAGCTGTTTTGACGCTAGCAAGCGGAATTAAAAGGCGGCGGAAAAGCCAGCCGTTGGTTTTCCGCGTTAAATGTCCACGTGATCCCGAAAATTGGACAACGCGCTGTCGAAGATATGGATCAGCATATGATCAAGACGGTTCTTGATCCGATCTGGCATGAAAAGCCGGAAGCGGTGCGGAAGGCGCTAAGTCGCCTTAATTTAACGTGGCAACATGCAGTAGCGCTTGATCTTGACGTCGATGTTCAAGCGGCGATGAAGGCGAGGGTGCAGCTAGGGAAACAACAGCGCATCATAAAACACATCCCATCGCTTCCCTATTCAGAAGCGCCAGCTTTCTACCAGATGCTGTGCAACGAGGAGTCGAACTCTGCATTAGCGCTCCGGTTCCTGATACTCACCGTCGCTCGAACAAGCGAGGTGTGGTTGGCGACACATGATGAAGTCGACGGGGACATATGGATGTTGCCGGAAGATAGACAGAAGAGCGGGTGCGAACATCGTATTCCGCTAGTGACTGGGTGCTACGCGTAATCGACGAGGCTTATGAAACAATTGATGGCGACGCAAACAAGCGCCTTTTATTCCCATTGCCGACAGGGCGGGCAATGTCAAACGCAACGATGTCGTGTTGGATGGAGCGAAAGGGTTTTGAAGCGCGGCCTCACGGTTTTCGAGCGACATTCAGAACCTGGGTCGAGAAAAAGACAGATGCGGAATATGAAGATAAAGAAGCCGCGCTCGGTCATGCCGTCGATACTGAAACCGTACGCACTTACCAGAGATCTGATCGGTTGGAAAAACGGCGGCAGTTACTAGAGTGTTGGGAAAAATTTTATTGGGAACTTGAGCAATTAGGGCCAAATTCAATTTGGCGAGTTAATTACTTATTCCTGCTGTGATGCATTGCAAAATAAGAGAATTGCCTAAATCTTGCTTTTTGCAAAGAGTGTCTACTTTATTGGTTTTGCTAGAATACTTGCCCCGACCTGTTTGTTTTCAAGGTATGGTATAGATAAGAGTTTAGAACTATGAATGAATTATATTTGCAAGCGCACAAAATTATACACCTGCTTTCAATACAATTTCGCTGGTAACGTGCAAGTGTTTGTGTCTTAGATTGTTTGTTGAACTGGCAAAATAGAGTTTTGTCACCGCGCATAGTTGTGTTCAGCGCCGTTCGAGGGGGTAACGGGGATGAAGAAACTAGCCGGAATATTCCGCTTTGTTGTGGCGATAGTGCTAATCGGGCTGATTGTTTGGGGAGTTAAATTAACTCTCAATACTGATTTAGTTCGCGGCTTTTTTCCAGACATTTTCGGCGATGAAATCGCCATTGAAGATTTGACGGCGAAACAGCGTCTACGAAAAGGGATTGCAGTCGACTATATAGTCGAACTTGATATCAGCGCGCAAAGTGCTGACGGGAAACGTCGCTCAATTCAGGAAATCGAGGTCGAGAAAGCTGCTTTCATCGTAGAATTGACCGAAGTGGTCGGCAGCGACCGTCTGCGAGCCCTCCCATATACAAAGGCGATTGTCGCCACTGTCCGGTCCCTCAGGGAATTAAAGCGGCTGCAAACACACCCAAAGGTCGTTGGCGTTTTTGAAGATCGTATCAATGATTTGATGCTGCAGGAATCGCTCGAAGTTATTCACGCGATACCCCCATGGAATAACGATGGCAACAATAACGCGTTAACGGGCGCAGGGTATGCTGTTGCTGTCATTGACAATGGCGTATGGGGTACGGCGGGGCTCAGTATTCAGGCGGAGGCCTGTTTTTCCACGCCGGATGTTTCACAATACGAGCATAGCCTATGTGCGAGCGGGGTCTCCACGCCAACAGGCATGTATAATGACGCAGGCTCAGCCACAACATGCTCCGCGCAAGGTTCATGTGACCATGGCACGCATGTCGCAGGCATTGTCAGCGGTAATTCATTGCGGCCGGGCGTAGCGCCGGGAGCGTCAATCGTCGCTATTCAGACTTTCGTTGGTAAAGGAACGAAAGTTTTTGCCTATGACAGTGATATCAAATCATCGCTTGGCTATGTTTATTGGTATAATCTTGGCATCGACAACGGCGACACTGCCGGTGATCGGATTATTGCCGTCAATATGAGCCTAGGGCGTGATGATGCGGGCGATTGCGGAACAGGCGGCGGCACGGGTGCGAATGGTCTTAAAACGGAACTAGAAGATTTGGCGGCTGATGGAGTGAGTGTCATCGCCTCCAGCGGAAACGACAGCCATTATGACCGAATAAAATTTCCGGCCTGCATCGACTTCACGTCAACGACTGGCTTGGATGTTGATGTTATTAGCGTCGGCGCAACCAACAAGTGGGACGTGACTGCGTCATTTTCGCAGGCGGCGCAGGACAATACTGACTATACGCTCGACATGTTGGCGCCTGGCGCAGGCATTCAGGCTGTGTACGGACCGCTTTCGAATAATCTGAAGCATTTGTCAGGCACGTCGATGGCCGCCCCTCATGTGGCCGGATGCATTGCATTGGTTGCGGAACAAGCCGCTGCGGCTGGCGTCATGCCGCCGTCGGCGAGCAGGGCGGCGACATTCGCTTCAATCCTTAAATCGACGGGAATTTCCGTTGAAGATCATCGCGATCCGTTGATCGAAACGCCCCGGCTGGATTGTGGCGCAGCCATTTATGAAATGCGCGGCGCCGCCTGGCAAGCGACCATCACCGGACAAAAATTGGAAGACACGGACGGAGACGGTGTTGGCGATGCGCCGCTCGTTGGGTGGATGATATCTGCTTACGACGTTTCGGCCGGAGCGCCGCCGCAATATGCCGGGCATCCAGCCTATTCAGCCGTCACGGATGCCAATGGTTATTATTCCATTCGCGTAGGTTGGGGCGAGTGGCAGCTGGCGGAGTCGCCTTACGGTCCGGTTGCAGGCGCGCCTACGCCTTCAACCAATCAGTACTGGAAACAGGTATCGCCGACGCCTGGCGCGATCCTGGTGGAACCCGGCGACGCCACGGCGTTTACAGGGAACAATTTCGTTAACCGCAAGGCGGAGTATTGCTCTCCTGGACAAACCTATACGGCCTTTGTCGCCGGCGATCCTGATCACTACACAACCAGTTACGACGCGTCCGCCCCGCATGATGAAATGCAATTGTTTTATCAGGACCGGTACAAGGACAAATATTCTCCCTTGCCATTCCCAACTAATCGAGAATTTGATCAAGATAGCCTATCTACCAAGGCTTTTATCCAAAAGTTTGACCTGACAGCGATCCCGCAAACGCGCCGGTTTGCCAAAGTGGGGCTTGATGTTGGCGGTCGCCCAGTCCGACAGCCGCCAACCAAGCCAAATGGTGCGTACATCAATATTCCTCAGCGTCTCGAACGTAATGACGCCATGTGGCTAATGTTTGCCGACGCCAACGGCGAAATCCTCGGCAATCCCACAACCTGGGGGCGCGGTATTGGGAATGACTCGATAATCGGGGAGGGCATGCTCGCCGCCGATTGGGACTATCCGGCTTTTGAAATCCGGCATGATTTTACCGTAACGACGCCTGGATTGCCGATTGCATCAATCACGTCGTCGGCGGATCCGGACTATATCGATCGCGACTTGCGGCCAATGATGGATTTGCACCGTCGCGCAGGCCTCCTGTTCCAGGACGATACCAATGTTGACTATGCTGTTTTGCATACCTGCTCTGTCGAGCCTGGTTTTGCAATCGATCTTGCTCCGAACTCGCAACAACTCGATCTTAATGTTCCGTACACATTCGATATCTTATTGCAGAATTTAACTGGACGCAGCCTTTCTGCGCCAGATCAGTTGATCGTGTCTGGCGAGCTTCCGCCTGGCACTCAGTTCGATCCGGATCTGGCGGCGACATATGGCGGCTGGGGCGGGGGCTGGTCTTGTGAAACGACCATAAATGAAATGGGTGGGGATTCTTTTATATGTACCTATGTTGGACCGGATTTCTCCGGAACAGCGCCTCAGGGTTTCAGCGTGCCTGTGGTAACAACCGTCGCCGGAACGCAGCAGACCTGCATGAGTGTCGATGTTAAAGACATTAATGGCGCCGTCCTCGACCACAATTCGGTCTGCGCCGTCAATGCAATTGGTTATGACGTCGGCGCTCGAAAGCGCAAAAATAAGAACTGGGTGCGTTGGGACGATCCATCAACGTTGAGTAATGACGATCCGCTAATCTTTTCATTGCAGCCTCGAAATTATGGCAAGTCGATCGCTGTTCCGCCTAATGGCGTCACTGTAACCGACGATGTGTTGCATGAAGGATACGTTCCCGTAGCCAACGCAGTAACATCAGATTCGAGTTGGCAGTGTACGGAATCATCAAACAATGCGTCGCCGTTCAATTCCTTGCGCTGTGATTTGATCAATGTGCTTGCTGATCCTGGTTTCAGCCCAACGCCGCTGGACCAATCGCACGGATTCAAGCTTCCAGTGATCGAATGGGAGTTTCGCGGCAACAAGATTGGCTGGTTTAAAAATTGCCACACTGTGGCGATAGCCGTAGTTGTCGACGGAAATCCTTCTAATAATATCTGGTGTGTCTGGGCGTTTGTTCAAGGTAATATCCATCTCAAAAAGGACTTACTGACACAAGGCGGCGGCAACGAAGTTGATTTCGACTTTGGCGCCAGTATTAGCGAACCATTTGAGTTCCTGATTGATATCGAAAACTGGGCAGGGGAAATTGATCCGTCGCGCGTTGAGATCGTAATGCGGGACCCGTTGCCGGTTAATATCAGCGTCAGTGATCCGTCTTTGCTCTCATCGCAGAACCCGGACTGGAATTGTTCCCTTACGGTAAGTTGCACTTATGGGCCGGTCGCTCAAGAAGGCAGCCCGTTGTCTCCAGTTGCGCTTGACACTATCACAATTCCGGTTGCCGCCAATAAGCCTGGCTTTTATGAAAATTGCGCGAGCGCAATGCCGCAGCCCGTCCTGTTTCCTGATGGCGACACCGAGCCGGATGATCTGACGCCGCCTGATCCAGGAATAGCTCCTGATACGGATTTCCAACTTGCCGGTAAACATAACGAAGATTGTGTTGAGATTATAGTTGGGCATGACGTACAGCTGAAAAAATCAGCGATCGTCAATGGCGTCGAAAACCCCTACAGCGTCATTGCTGAAACGGGTCAGGCGATGCAATTCGTCATCCTCGTCACCAATCATCTCAGCTCCATTGATCCTGGCGATGTGCTGACCGTTTATGACACGCTTCCTCCGGGGTTTGACGTCGGCGTGCTGCCGAATGGCGGACCCGGCGACTGGAGTTGCAGTATTGATGGCGGCTCGCTCCGCCCC
>ENA-ORCV01000853-ORCV01000853.1-marine-metagenome-genome-assembly--contig:-NODE-853-length-13442-cov-2.680434_pt1 | contig 13442 bp, 11 predicted proteins | sample MGYA00237779_ERZ508509 | MGnify/ENA primary metagenome ERZ508509 (study PRJEB26180, sample SAMN06268772) | marine metagenome | isolation source: Bioluminescent Bay, La Paraguera, Puerto Rico | place... | reverse complement strand
ACGAATTCCGCCGCAGTTCGCAAGCCTCCGAACTGACCGCCGGGTCCCAGCAGTTGCTGCAACGGATCGTCAGCGCCGAAGCGGAACTGGAAGAGCTGAAGTTCCGAAAGGAGCAGCTGCTCCAGCGGCTGACAGAGAACCATCCCGATATCCAGGAACTCTCGGACCGCCAGATGCGGATCGAAGAGCGGCTTGCCGAGATGCGCCAGGAGGCCAACGAACTGCCGCCGCTCGAGCAGGAATTGCTGACCCTGACCCAACGGCTTGAACGCGCGATCGAAATCGAGCGCCAGCTTGCGGGCCGCGCCGAGGAACTGAACGTGGTGCGCGCCAGCGCCGTCAGCAATATCAACATTCTCGAGCCCGCGGTGCGGGCCAGCCGAATCGGCCCGGATCGCACGCGCCCCATCTTCGTGGGGCTGGCCGTCGCGCTCGTGCTGAGCGTGCTCGGAATCCTGGTGCGCAACTACATGCGCCGCGGCATCGATGACAGCCGCGAGATCGAGGAACTGGGCCTGCCGCTCTTTGCCACCATAAACAAGGTCGAGGGATTGCGCCCCGGTGACGCTGACTCCGAACTCTATCCCCTCGCCAAGTCGAACCCCAACGATATCGTGGTCGAGGCGCTGCGCGGCTTGCGCACCGGCCTGCAGTTCTCGCTCGCCACCGCGCCGAGCAAATCCCTGATGATCACTTCACCCGCTCCGAGCCAGGGTAAATCCTTCATCTCGCTCAACCTCGGCATCGTCTCGGCCCAGGTCGGGAGCCGCGTCCTGCTGATCGATGCCGACATGCGCAAGGGCCGGCTGCGCAAACAGTTCAAGCTCCCCCGCAAGCATGTCGGCCTGTCGGATTACCTCGCCAACGAGGCCAAGCTTTCCGACGTGCTGATCAGCGACGAGGAGACCGGCCTCGACTTCATCCCGACCGGCCGCTATCCGCCGAACTCTGCCGACCTGCTGACCACGGCCGCTTTCCGCGACCTTCTGGGCGAGGCCGCCGACCACTATGATCTCGTGATCGTGGATTCGCCGCCGATCCTCGCCGTGACCGATCCGGGGATCATCGGGCAACTGACCGGCATGACGCTCATGGTGGTGAAGCATCTCGAAACCACGAGGGCCGAGGTCCAGTCGGCGCAAAAGATCATGTCGAACAGCGGCATCAAGATGTCCGGCGCGATCCTCAACCAGTTCGACGTCAGCGCCAGCCGCTATGGCCAATACGGCCACGGTCATTACGGCGGGTACAAGTACCACTACAACTAGGCGATGCGGCCTGATCGGGCTCCTCGCGGAGACCCTACCCCGAGACCCGCTCCAGACGGATATGCCCCAGTTCGGGCCCGATCCATTGGCGCGACCGCACGAGTTCGCCGTCATCCGCACGCCAGTAGACATTGGAGAACGAAAAATCCGGGTCGCTGCAGCGTTCCGTGATCCGCGTGATAAGCCGGCCGTCGCCGGTCGTCTCGACGACGTCCCGCTCGGGCACGACGACATGGCACAGAAAGCTGCGGTACGTGGTCCGGTGCTCGCCATCGAGATAGCCGTAGAAGCGCGGGTAATCCGCACCCGCAGGCAGGGCCCCCTTCAAGGCGGCGCGCGCCTCTCGGACCTCGACGCTCATCAGATCGTGACCGAGGCCACGGGTCGCCACCAGCACGCCATCTGCCAGCGACACCGAGATACGTTGCGGGGTCTCCCACGTCACGACATCGCCGTTACGCCCGGTGACATGCATCAACGCCGAGGTTCCGCGCCGTTCGAGGCTCGCACGCAGCCGCGGCTGCCCGAGTTGATCGAGGGAAATGCGCTTGGTCGTCGCCCCCCCGCCCGGTGCCATCGCCGACAGCGTGTCACATCCCGCAACGCCCAGCGCCGCCCCGGCAAGCATCGCAGCCAGTCTCGCCCGTTTCATCATCGCCAGAAGCGCCCCCATCCATCGCTCAGTTCCGGCTCGTGCAGCGGGCGAACCTTTTCGTAAAGCCGTCCGTTCACATCCAGCCGTGCGCCCCCGTCCCGCGTCACCGGGCGGATCGTGCTGACATAGGCATCCTTGCTCGGCTCGCCAGACAGCCAGCTGATCGGAATGGTGATCCGCAGCCCCTTGTCGAACGACCCTTCGCCGAACGTGCTGAACGGCACATCCGTCAGCGTCGCGAAGGCCCCGATCTTCCAGCCGTTCTCGAACTCGCGCTCGAGCGCGACCGTCGCCCCCCAGTCCTTTGCGAGGTAGCGCCCGAGATCGACCTGCGCGTGATAGCCATTGCCCATGTCCCAATATCCCGACACATGCCCCGTCATCACCTCGTAATCGCGAAAGCCCCAAAGCTGGTCGAAATCGCGTTGCTGCACGTAATTGACCTCGACCCCCAGCGCGAACCGGCTTTGCACGGGCTTCCACAAGACCTCGCCCGACACGCCACCGAACATCCGCTCGAGATAGCCTGCGGTCACGCGGCCATAGATATCGGCCCCGGGCTTGAAATAATACGCGCCGGTCAGGTCGATGATCGCCGGATCGCCTTCGCGGTCGTAGATGTTGGCCTCGCTGCGCACGCGCGGCAGGACGGATGTAGAGGGACGGGTCGATTCATCGAGGGTGCCCGCCACCTTCTTTCGGAACGTGCCCGAGAATTCGAGCCCGCGGACAGGCTCGAAGCGCGCGTTCAACTCGGCTCCGACATCCGCGCGGACCGGGTCGTCGGGATCGAAAAGGCTGGGCGTCAGATAGGGTTTCAGCCCCCAGTCGAACGCCGGATACCGGCCCGGAACAGGGCGTTCGCCCCCCGTCGCAGGCCCGATCCCCGCCCGCTTGTAGCTGAGCCAGCTGTTCTGAAGATCGTGTTCGAGGCTTTCCAGGTCGGTCCGCGCGATACGCACCTCGGAGCCGAGCATACCGCTCGTGACCGGCACGATCACGAAATGCTCGATCCGTGCCGGCATCATACCGGTCAGCGCGCGCGCCGTCCGCCCGACCGCCTGCGCTTCGCGATGATAGGTCTCGTTCTCTACCTCCAGCCGGGCGGTATCGCCCGATACGGTCATCGCATGCAGGCGGATTCCCTGCAGTTCCAGTTCCTGCGCCACCCGGGATTCCAGCGCCCTCGATTCGTCGCGCCCGAGGGTCCAGCCGAGATCCGATGCCTGCGCGACCGCACGCGGCACCACCGGCGGCGGAGCCGGATCCCGTCCCGACCCGGTCGGCGGATCCTTGGGATTGAGCGCCATGGAAAGCTGCACGCCGAATTCGCTCCCGTAGAGATAATTGGCCGACAGCCCGACGCCGGGGCGCACCCGGTAGGTCGCACCGAAATTGAACGGAATCTCGCGTTCGAAGGCCGAGGGCACCTCGCTCGGGTTGTTGTCCGACGAATATTCCAGCGTGAGGTGCAGCTTGTCCGAAGCCTGCCACTGCACGCCGCCAAAGAACGCGGCATCGCCCTGGAACCAGTTGCCGCCATTCACACGCCCGCCGAACGGGTTGCTGCTGGCGTCACGCCTGCGAAACCCGTCGGCGACGAAACTCAGCGGATTCCGAAAGCCTCCGACACCGCCCAGACGGCCCCAGCCGATCCCCCCGCTCACGCGAAAACGCTCGCCGAAGGTCTTGCTGGCGACGAAATACTCGGATTCGTAGAGGCCGGTCCCGAGGAAATCGTTGAGACCGACCGCGACCGCCGGACGCCGGAAGCCTTCGTCGATGAACCGGAAATGCAGCGAGAAACTGCGGTCGAGCCGCGAATTGACCACGGCGGCACCGGGTTGCGGACGAATATCCTCGAGTTGCGAGTAGCGAAAGCTGCCGGACAGCCGCGGCGACATCTGGAATGTCAGCGTGTTGCGGAACTGGCCAGCGAAATAGCTGGATGTGAACGCCAGCTCGCCATCCGGGCGGCTATGCGCCGCGGGCATGTCGATCATGCCGGGATAGCCGTAGGTATTGTAGCCGAAGGACAGGGGCTGATCGGCGCGCGAATCGGTCACCGGCAGCGCTGCGACCACAGCCGCCGCCAGCCAGAAACGACTCGTCATTCCAAACACCCCCGCCATGCAGACTCTCTAGCCTTTTCGCTACCGCGGATATAGTCAAAAACGCCCTCAGGCGCGGCTCGGGCCCGCGACGTTGTCCCGAGGCCACGCTTCGCCGCGCCACCGGCCGCCGGCACCGACTCCACGATGCCACACACCCGAGAAACTGGCCGCTTCGCTGTTGGTTGGCCTTGGAATGCGAGGCCATGCGGCCTAATGTGCTGCGGAATTCGACAGCCGGGGGAGGGTGTCGGTGGAGGTTGTGCCGTCTGGACGATGTCGAGATGCCCGTGCGCCCGATCCGTCGCGAGACCCGGCTCCTGGGCGCAACGTGGCGGGCGAGGCAATGGCACCGACCGCATTGATGGACGAAGAGAAACCATGAAATTTCCAGCATTGTTCCTTGGTTGCTTCCTCATGCTCGCAGGCTGCGGCGAGCACATGCAGTTTCCGGTGACGGACAGCGCTCAGGAGAACCTGCCGCCGAATCTCAACGTCGTGCGCATGTCGACCAAGAACATCGATCATGTCGTCTCGGTCTATTACCGGCCCAGCATGGAATACGACGGCAATCCGCCGCCGATGCAGGGCAATTACGTCTACCGTGTCGGCACCGGCGATCAGCTGCGCATCCAGGTCTGGACCACGCCCGAACGCAGCATGAGCGAAACCGACCGGATCTCGCAGCCGATCGAAGGGCCGGTGGTGGACGAGACCGGGACCTTCTTCTACCCGTTCGTCGGCGAAGTTCAGGCCAAGGGCCGCACCGTGCGCCAGATTCGCACCGATCTCACGGAAAAGCTCGCCACCTATCTCAAGGACCCGCAGGTCGAGGTTGCCGTGGACAATTTCCGCGCCCATGACGTGATGATCGTGGGCGAAGTCGGGGCACCCGGACCGACCATCCTGACCAATGTGCCGCTGCACCTCGTCGATCTGCTCAACGCCGCCGGAACCAGCGACGCCTCGGACCTGTCCCGGATCAAGCTGCGCCGTCGCGGGGTCGAGTATGTGGTGAATGCGCGCCTCTTCCTCCAGCGCGGCGATCACCGGCACAACCCTGTGCTCCTGCCGGGCGACACGGTGTTCGTGCCGCAGATGCTCGACAACAAGGCCTATGTCTTCGGCGAGATCAGAACCACGAGCGTTCCGCTAACCACCGGCGAAAAATCCCTGACCGAGCTTCTTGCCGACGTGGGCGGGATCGACCGGCAGCGTGCCAATGCACGCGGCGTGTTCGTGTTTCGCCGCACCGACGTCACCAACGAAGGCTTCGACGTGGTCTTCCAGTTCGATCTCACCGATGCGTCGACGCTGATCATGATGAAATCCTTCCCGATCGTCCCGCAGGATATCGTCTTCGTCACCAAGGATCCGGTCACGCGCTGGACAGACACGGTGGGCCGTGTTCTCGCGCCCGCGTCGAGCATCCTGCAAACGCGGCGCTTCGTGAACGACGTATCGGGCAACGACGACTGAGGCGGCGCGCCCTGTGACGCCGCCTGACCGGACGAGACCGGTCAGGGGTGCATGTCGGGGCCGTCTGCGGGATCACCGCCCGGGCGGCTCTCTCTCTCCGCGAGCGCGCCCGGACCGGGTCAGATGAGGTTGTCGTAAGGCAGCCACATGTACGCGTTCGCGGAATAGCTGAGCCAGACGAATTGCACCGTCGCGTAATAGGCGAGGATCGCGGCGACGATCGGCATGTTGCGGCCGCCATGCCTGCCGAGCGCATCCGGCAAATGCGCGAAAACGAAGAGCTGCAGCGGAATGCAGTAGAGCGCGATTCGGTCGAGCGCGGTCGATGCCGAGGTCAGGAAATACCCGGCCAGCAGCGCGATGGACATCAGGGACAGCAACCGCCAGAACCGGTACTCGCTCATGCTGATCCTGAACCGCTTGCCGTAATACAGGAACAGGCCCGCCGGAAGCGCGTTCATGATCAGCCGTATCAACGCGCCGGAGGATTGATACTCCGCTTCGATATAGTGCTGCACCAGCCGGTCGACCTCGTCGTCGAGCAGAACGGAATAGCCCAGCGCACCGGCGATCAGCACCAGCGATATATTGAGATACCGGTTGCGGGTCAGGGTCAGGGCGCCCAGCGGCAGCAGCAGGATCGCCGATTTGTGGAACAGCGTGCCCAGCACGATCCAGATGACGAACCGAGCCATCGAGCCGCGGCACAAGGCGATGATGCCCAGAAGCGCAAGCCCGAGCGCCATGCTCTGGCGCACATATCCCATGCTCACCACGATCACGAGATAAGGCACGGCCACGGCCAGCGCCAGGTAGGGCCGCGGCAGCGTCCGGCAGAAATAGGCCAGCCCGACGCTGAAGAGAAAGCTCGCGGTGATGGTGACACCGAAAATCCCGAGCCCGGTCTGCGCGGAGAGCACCACGACCGTCCAGTACAGGACCTCGGTCTCGCGCAGTGCGGCCGAAAGCGGCATCTGTTCCGCATAAAGGACATGGCCCACATAGTTGAACCAGTCGCCCCCGACCTCGTAGCGCAAGCCCACGAAGATGACGAGAAGCGCGATCACCCCGAACCAGGCTGGATCGAGAGAGACCCGGCGCACACCGCGATAGCGCGGTGCGCTCGACAGCGCCGCCATGCTCGGGATCAGGAACAGAAGCCAGTAAGGGATCATGCGCAACTCAAATCTTTACCGCGACGCCCCGAGCGCGTCGAAGACCGCGTCGGGATAGAGCGTCGCCCCCTGCCACTCCCGGATCGCGCCCTGTCGTATCTCCTGATATTTTCGTGGCGAAGCGAGAAGTGCAAGCACCGCCTCCGCCGCCTGCCCGTCATCCTGTATCAGCACCGCGTTCTCGCCGTTGCGGCAGTAGCGGGCGATCTCGCCCACCGGCGTCACCACCGGGACGAGCCCCATCTGCATCGCCTCGGTCACCGAGATCGCCATTCCCTCATGCGTGCTGGTCTGGAGATAGAACGACGCCCCCCGCGCCGCGGCCGCGATCCGCTCGAACGGCAGCGCCCCGAGGAAACGGACGCTGCCGCCGAATCCCGCCGACCTGACCCGGGCACGCAGCGTCTTCGCCTCGTCCCCGTCCGGTCCGATGATCCGGAATTCCGCGTCCGGGCAGCGTGCCCTGATGCGGGCGAATATCCCGAGCGCGCGCGACAGGTTCTTCTGCGCGGCCAACCGCCCCCAAAAGACCAGCACCGGGCGCGGCACCACGGCGGCTCCGGGATCGATCTGCGCGAGGCGCCTGAGGGTGAAGGAGATGACCTTGACCGGACGCCGGGGCGGGCGCCCGAACCGCATGCGCACGGTCGCCTCCGAATCCGCCCATATCTCGTCGGCCAGCCAAGCGGCAAAGCGGGTGACGAACCTGTCAAGCAGATGGGCATCCTCGGAATTGTGCAGGAAGAGCACGAACCGGATGCGACGCGACAGAAGCCTCGCGATACACCCGGCGAGCACCGCGCGCCAGAGCGACACGATGAGCGTATCGGGGCGCTCGCGCGCGAGCCCGACGCCGACCCGCAGGATGCGCAGCGGATTGTTCGTCGCGCGCCGCTGTTCGGCCGCGCGGACAGCCGGAAACAGCCAACGCACCTCGAAATGCATCCCGTCACGGCCCGTCCCCGCCATGGAGCGGGCAGCTTCCTCGACGCCACCGATGCCGTCATAGGGAATGAGATGGATGATTCTCCGCATCACGCCTGCTCCAACAGCGCGGCGTAGCGGCCGTGCATGGCCTGCTGGCTGTAATGGGCAAGCGCCGCCTCGCGCGCGGTCCGTCCCATCGCCGCCGCCTGGCAAGGCGACTGCGCGAGATGGCTCAAGGCCCGCGCGAATCCGTCCGCCGTCTGCGATCCCGCCAGCATCCCGCGCCCGCCCGCCAGAAGGTCACGGATGCCCGGCACGTCCGAGCCGAGGATCGGCAGGCCCATGGACATCGCCTGCAAGAGCGACGTGCTGAGCGTCTCTCCGTCCGAGGCATGCGCATAGATATCGAGCCCGCGAAACCACTCGACAAGCGCCTCGCCCCCCAAAAAGCCCGGCATGTCCAGCATGTCCGACACGCCTGCACCGGCGGCCTGCGCCGCAACCGCCGCGCGCGTCTCGCCATCCCCCGCAAGGCTGAGCCGCCACGCCTGCGGCCCGTCGCGATCGCGCAGCAGACGCAACGCCCCGATGAGCGTCTCGTGGCGCTTGTTGGCCGAGAATCGCGAGGCCATGCCGACAACGCGCGGCCCGGCATCACGGACATGCCCCACCGGCGCAAAGGCGCGGGTATCGATTCCGTTCGGGATGACATGCACCTTGTCGCCACGCCAGGCATTGCCCAGCCCCGCGCGCAGAGCCTCCGCGTAATCCGGGGTCAGCACGACAACCGTGTCGGCGAGGCGCATCAGCATCCGGCTTGCCGCCCATTCGGAACGGGTCTTGAGCGCGTTGGCCTGGTGTTCCACCGCGATCAGCCGCGCCCGGTGACGCCGTGCATGCATCCAGGCGGGAAGGATCGTCTTGACGCTGTGCAACAGGATCGCGTCGGGCCGTTGCTCGCGCAGGGCACGCCCCAGGCCGGGCCATGACCTCCACGGACGTCCCGCGGTTGCCGCCACGTAGCGATGCGGCAGCCCCCGCTCTGCGCAGAGGCGCGCGTATTCCGGCAACACCGGCTCGATCCCGAGAAAGATCATCGCTCCCTGCCAGTCGCTCCCTGCCTGCTCCGCCGCGGCCTGCAGCGAGAAGGCGACGCTGCCATGGCCGCCCAGCCCGGAATAGAGAACCTGGCTTACCCGCATGGCCTCACCTCAGGCCCGCCGACGACATCTGCCAGAGGCGCACCTTCTTGGACAGCGTCCTGAAATCACGCCGGACAAGCCCCTTTGCCACGACGCGCGGCAGGGATCGTCGTGCCGCCTGCATCGCCGGCACGTTCCGGACGTCCCAGATATGATATTCCTTGGAGAAGCCGCGCACGAAGGCGGGATCGCGCGCCAGATAAGCGTAGAGCCAGGTCGTGCCCGCCTTCTGAGCACCGATCCCCAGTATGAACCTCCGGTCCATCGGCTCTACCCGTAGCCTTCGGGGTTTCCCGATTGCCAGATCCATGCGGAACGGCACATGTCTTCGAGGTCGCGCTCGGCCCGCCAGCCCAACACCTCCTGCGCACGGGTGGGATCGGCGCGGCTGACGGCATTGTCCCCGGCGCGGCGGGGCGCGATCCGGTAGGGGATGGCACGGCCCGAGACCCGCTCGTATGTCCGAACGAGTTCCAGCACCGTCGCCCCCTGCCCGGTGCCGATATTGAACACGTCACAGCCCGCATGCCCGGCGGAATGGGACAGAGCCTCGAGATGGGCACAGGCGAGATCGACGACATGGATGTAATCGCGCTCGCCGGTGCCGTCCCGGGTCTCGTAATCGTCCCCGAAGATATCGAGGGCGGCACGCCGCCCCACCGCGACCTGCGAAACGAACGGCATCAGGTTGTTCGGGATACCTGTCGGGTCTTCTCCGATCCGGCCGCTTTCATGCGCGCCCACCGGGTTGAAGTAGCGCAGGATCACCGCGGACTGCCCCTTGCCCGCGACGATCCAGTCGCGGATGATCTCTTCGTTGAACAGCTTGGTGCGGCCATAGGGATTGACCGGAGAAAGCGGATGCGCCTCGTCGTGGGGCACGTAATGCGGCACCCCGTAGACCGTGGCCGAAGAGGAAAAGACGATCCGCCCGATGCCGGTCTCGGTCATCGCCTGCAAAAGCGTCATCGTGCCGTGGACGTTGTTGCGATAGTAAAGCAGCGGATCGGCCGCGGATTCACCCACCGCCTTGAGCCCGGCGAGATGGATCACCGCATCGGGGCGAAACGCCGCGAGAGCGGCGCGCAGCTGGCCGGGATCGGTGATGTCCCCCTCCACCGCCTCGAAATCACGCCCGGCAAGCGCGCGCACCCGCTCCAGCGCGCGCGGAGTGCTGTTGCTGTAATTGTCAAAGACACAGGCCTGCCACCCCCGACCGAGGAGCGCCGTGAGAATATGGGTGCCGATATAGCCCGCACCGCCCGTAAGAAAGACTTTCACCGCTCGTTACCCTCGCTTCTATCAGCGGCGGGACAAACCTGAAGAAGTCCCTCCCGACGCAAGCGCAGTTTAGTGATCGAGAAAACCGGCATCCTTTCTCACCGGTGTATGATACACGGACCACGTTCAGGTTCGTAAGCCACGCCTGACGGCTCGGCGCAAGGCCCGTACCGCCTGCCAGACCTTCAAAGCAAGCCAATGGAGCCGACTTCCATATGCTCTAGCAGAAAGATCGGCATAGGCCGGGCGCACATTCGCCGCTCCACGATGTGGATAAACCCCGAACCACGAATTGGGCTCACGAAAGCCAAAATCAAAATATTGAACAGGCAAGGCGGTCTTCCAGAGTACGTAGGGTAGGCTGAACTGGTCCCGTGAACCAAAGCGCTCAAATTGCTCCCACCACAGCGCCATAGCCGGATCAAGGGCCGGGTGGCGGTGGTTCTTGAGAAGGATTGTAGCCTCGACAAGGCCCCTGTCGTCCGGGAAACCCTCCGCACGATGAGCGGCCACCTCGGCTTGCACCATCGCAGGATCGGCGATCTTGCCAAGTTCCAGGCATTTCGCGATCTCCTCGGTCACGCTCGCTCGTCGTCCATGCCGAAAGAGCACCATTGCGGTATCACCCTTATGGAGTCGTTGGAACAGTTCCGAACTTTTCCCCAGAAGGCGGACGTTGCCATCCACGTAAAGCGATGAGTCATATTCTGGAAGAACGCGATGGGCGAGCATCTTGTAATACCGGTTCGCCTTACGCACAGACGTGAATCGGCTCATGTCTACAACCTCGCTCCGCCAACCCGGTACTTTAAGTGAAGCATTGTCGGTGAATATCACATGGTCCAGACCGGGCTCCGGCCGAATTGGCGGAAACACTCGATCGTATCCGCCGAGGACACAAGTATAAACCAATGGACGCATCCGCCTACCTTTGAAAGCGGCGGCGTATACTTTTCGCAGCCTCTGAGGTGGACCGACGCACGGCGCGATACGGCAGCATGAATCCCGCCTGCAGATGGAACGAAGGTAGTGCGATGTCACGCCCTTCCTCCTGCGCCCTGGCCCATGCCACTTGTGCATCGAAATGCCTTGGGGTCATCAAACTCGGACGCAGCAATTGGGCCAAGCGTGTTTGGCGTCGCTTGCGGCGATCACTTAACCCATTATCACCAGCAATCTCGCCATGATGCCGAATTATGGCCTCAGGGTTGTATTGCCACCGTATTCCCAAATATGCGGCACGGGCAAAGAATTCCTGTCCGATAAACCCATACATCTTGAGACGTTCGCTAAACAGACCGGCCGAGATCCAATCCTCGCGCAACATACACAAATTGTTTTCAACGAGGGACGCGCGAGGCCATTCATGCCGAAACTCTGAGACAGTCATCGGTGTGAGTGGCGGTACACACGACAGACGCGCCATCTTTTCGGCCAGAATAGTGTCTCTCGCGTCATTCGGGACGCGCGGTCCACCCGTCATAACCCCCTGAACCACGCTGGATTTGTGCGCGGCTACAAAACCGGGGTCGGGAAAACTGTCATCATCCAAGACAACGACCGCACGCCCGTCCGCGGCCAAGATACCGCGGTTGCGCGCAACTGCCAAACCGTAACCATCGCATCCGGTATCAACCCATTTCATATCATAAGTTGGCGTTACCCCTGCCAACATCTCTTCGGTTGTATCCGTAGAACCATCGATGGCCACAACGACTTGGAAGTCACTTTCGGTTTGATTTTCGAGCGCGTACAGGAGGTCCTCAAGCACGCGCGCTCTATTGTAGGTCGTGATAACAATCGTCAGTGACATCTCGATCTTGGTCAAGGCATTGTAACCGGGCAAGCGCTCCACAAAGCATCTAGGTCTATGTCAATCCGATAGTCACGGAAGTGATCCTCGACCTCCTGTCGAGAGGTTTCACCATGCACCGCTAACGGTCCTTCTTGGTCGCGACCAACCGAGGAAAAATAGTCGAAGAACTTGAAACCATCACCTGACGGCCTGTCCGAAGGGCGCAGCCAGATAGACGGCACGCCATAGGCATCGGCGCAAATAATGCCATGCAGCGAAGACGATGCGATCAGATCACAAGATACGATTTCATCAACAACTTCTTCAATCCCACCGCAGATATCGATGAGCTTTGTCCCCTCCCACTGCATCGCGCGCGAAAAGAAAGGCTCTGCGGCCTCGTTATAATGAGCAATTAGGCCGAGGCGTGCACGGGGACGGTCCCGCGCGGGCGTGTAGAGTTTTGGCAAGAGCAGCGCGGCATCGCCGACGACGTCAGGACAATGGATTCCTGCCGTGCGCAAACGCATCACCGATTTCCAGCCTCGCACTGCACAGATGCGGCGTGGCGCGCGGGGGATAGTATCTGAATGACTAATGAACCCGGCCCCCCAGACAATGGAGTTACCCAAAGCACACGCAGAGGATAAATGACTACCGATCCAGTAATGCACCGGCAGACCCATTTGCCGCAAAACATCCTTGCGATGCACGAACGGCGCAGAACTCAACTTTTGGGCCATATAGGGGTTCAGTTTGTCCCCCCAGTTTCTTTGCACTGGTCCTTCCCTCGGCCAGTTCAGCACGAAACTCCCCGGCGTGGCCCGCACTCGGACGGAGGTAGCCAGCCGATTTGGCACAGCACTCAACCTGGAAATGAGCCGCTCTTTTTGGTCAGGCATCACAGGAATTATCCATCAGTTGCGATCATAAAGATTGCCATGACCGACTTCTAGCTCCGCTGTCCCGACTGGACAAGTTGCATAGCGAGAAACGACCCTGATCATCACGACTTGCGGCGGCCAGCAAAAGCTCCACGTACCCAACGGCGGATCGCATACAGCTTCTCGCGCGGTCTAAGCGCCTTGGAAAACAAGATTTCCTGCCACATCTGGTCGCTTGAGGGATAACCTAAATCGAAATAGAGACGCAACTTACGGCGTTGGATGTTGCGCGGCCGCCACTCGTTAATCAGTCGGAAACGTGCGTCCGTCACGAACCCCATGGACAAAGCGAACTCCGCGTCATCCTGATACTGACTGCCGATCCGCTCGAAATCGACCTTTCGCAGGCCCGCCGGCCCCGTGATATTCGTGGCATGAGCGCGCTTTAGGAGTAACGGGCGATGAATGCGCGCGCCATTTCCCCGCATCAGCAATCTGAGGGCTGAAGGGCTATCCTCACTAGAAAGTGCCACGTCAAGATCGGGGTAGTCCAGAAAGAGATCACGCCTAAAGGAGCGGGTGCTGCTGGATAGATTCGGTGCGCGACCCGATAGGTAGTCTTCAAGACTGAAAGTAACATGTCCATCTCTGCCTTCGGCAAAAGG
>ENA-ORCV01000851-ORCV01000851.1-marine-metagenome-genome-assembly--contig:-NODE-851-length-13460-cov-2.758275_pt1 | contig 13460 bp, 12 predicted proteins | sample MGYA00237779_ERZ508509 | MGnify/ENA primary metagenome ERZ508509 (study PRJEB26180, sample SAMN06268772) | marine metagenome | isolation source: Bioluminescent Bay, La Paraguera, Puerto Rico | place... | reverse complement strand
CGCCGTCCTGTCCAATACGACCTCCGGCCATTTCAGCCGGTTCAAGGGCCAGACGGTTCATGTACTCGCGATCCGGGTGCTATAACGGGGCCCGACCTTTCGTATCGTAAGGCACGCGCCTATAAAGTAGCCGAATAATGAATTTCCGGACCAAGGTCCGGGCAACACAGAAGAGCCGCGACCGTCCGGTCGCAGAATTCGCGCCAGTTCCAGGGAGGACTTCAGTGAAAGCGTTGAGACATTTGGCAGCCGGCATTGCGCTGGCCATCCTGTTTGCCGTTCCGGCATCGGCCCAGACGATCAGTTATTCGCAGGCGGTCGACGAACTGGGCAAGGCCTGCGGCGGCGATATCGGCAAGTATTGCAAGGGCATCAATCTCGGCAACGGCATGATGTCCTGCCTGGACAAGAACGCATCGAAGGTCTCGCAGAACTGCAAGGCGACCTTCGCCGTCACGGTGGCCTCGCTCAACAAGCGTGCCGCCGCCCAGGCGGCGGTGGCCGACATCTGCTCCTCCGACATCAGGCGGTTCTGCAAGGAATACGACCCGGGCAACGGTCGCATTCTGCGCTGCCTGCTGAAGACCGGCAACAAGGTGAGCGCCCCCTGCAACCAGGCCATCACCGACGCCGGCTGGCGTTGAGCCGGCTGACCGACAGATTTTCGGAGACCGACCATGAAAGCGTTCGTTTCGACTGTACTGGCGTTCGCCGCCGCAACTCTCTTCGCCGGCGCCGCGCATGCGCAGTCGGCCGTCACCCAGGCCGACCTGATCAACGATCTTCAGGGCCTCGGCGCCCGCACCACGGTTATCGACGTCAACAAGTTGCGCAATGACGTGCTTGTCGAGATTCGTGCAGAGAACAGCGAGGAAAACGTCGGCCGCGACACCTATCTCGACTATTTCGCCAACCTGCCGAACTTCAACGTGGAGATTCTGTTCGATTTCGATTCCGACGTGATCAAGCCGGAGTCCTATCGCATCCTTGGCGCCATGGCCGACGCCCTGCATAATCCGGTGCTGCTCGGCGACCAGTTCCTGATCGTCGGCCACACCGACGCAAAGGGCAAACGCGAATACAATCTGGACCTCAGCCAGCGGCGCGCCGATGCGATCCGCAAGGCGCTGACCTCGTTCTTCCGGGTCCAGCCGGAGCGACTCAAGGCCTTCGGCCTCGGCGAGGAACAGCTGAAGGACCCGGCCAATCCGGATTCCGGCGTCAACCGCCGCGTCCAGCTCGTCAATCTCGGACCGCTGCCGTAAGGCGGGATCGGGAAGCGAAAATGATTGGAACGGCGTGGATGTCTCGTCCACGCCGTTCGTGAGTCCGGCCGCTGCAATCAGATCGGCTGGCCGACGTCGATCCGGTTGCCTTCGGTGTCCTCGAAGACGAAGGCCCGCAGGCCGTAGTCCTTGTCCTGCAGGCTCCTGATGATCCGCAATCCCCGACGCTGGCAGATGTCGTGAACCGCGTCGACATCGTGCACGATCATGTGCGCGACGTTGAATCGGGCAGGTCGGTGTTCCGGCTGCAGGGTGAGGTGCAGTTCCGCATCGTCCCGCTTGAGAATCATGAAGCCGACCGGGCTGCCGTTCTCGAACGTCTTCTCGAACCCGAATGCCTGCGTGTAGAAGTCGTGGGCCCTGCGGATATCCTGCACCGGAAGCATCGCGGCAATCCGCCCGAAGCGGATGCCGTGATCGGCAACGTCATGCATCTTAAAACCTCGATTGGGAGACATCGGACGAGGGTTCGGACGGTGCCGGACCGATCGTGTGCTCCTTGTTCGTGTCAGATGAGACGGTGCTCACGGTAAGCGTATCTAACAGCGCCGGGCGCCTTCGGAAAGCGCCCGGGCCGGCTCAGGCCACTTCCTTCTCGATGCCCTCTTCGATGATGCGGACGATGTCGCCCATGATGTCGTTGAGGCGAAAATCCTTGGGCGTATAGACGGCGGCGACGCCGCTCGCCCGCAGGCTCTCGGCATCCTCGTCGGGAATGATGCCGCCGACCACGACGGGAACGTCGTCGATGCCCGCGCCCTTCAGCCGCTCCATCACCTCGGCGACCAGCGGCACGTGGCTGCCCGACAGGATCGACAGGCCAATGGCATGCACCCTGCCTTCCTTCGCCGCGTCGACGATTTCCGCCGGCGTCAGGCGGATGCCGTCATAGACGACGTCCATGCCGGCGTCGCGGGCGCGCACGGCGATCTGCTCGGCGCCGTTCGAATGGCCGTCGAGCCCCGGCTTGCCGACCAGGAAGGATAGCCGCCGGCCGAGCCGCTTGGAGACCCGGTCGACCTCGGCGCGCACGTCGTCGAGACCTTCGGTGTCGTTGCGCGCCGCCCGGCCGACGCCGGTCGGCGCCCGGAATTCGCCGAACACGCCGCGCAGCGCCCAGCCCCATTCGCCGGTGGTCACGCCAGCCCTGGCGCAGGCAACCGACGCATCCATCACGTTACGGCCTTCCGAGGCGGCCCGCGACAGCTCCTTGAGCGCCGCGTCGACGGCCATCTGGTCGCGGTCCTCGCGCCAGGCCTTGAGCTTCTCGACCTGTTCGCGCTCGACCCATTCGGGCACGGTCAGCACGGCCCCGGTGCCGGTCGACAGCGGCGACGGCTCGGTCTCGGTATAGGCGTTGACGCCGACCACGGTGCGTTCGCCCCGCTCGATCTCCTCGAGCCGTTCGGTATTCGAGGCAACCAGCGCGCGCTTCATGTAGCCGGACTCGACGGCAGCCGCTGCCCCGCCGATGTCGAGCACCGACTGCAGTTCCGCCCGCGCGGCAGTCTTCAGCTCGTCAACCTTGGCAGCGATCACCGTCGAGCCCTCGAAGATGTCGCCGTACTCCAGCAGGTCGGTCTCGTAGGCCAGGATCTGCTGCATCCTCAGCGACCACTGCTGGTCCCAGGGGCGCGGCAGGCCGAGCGCCTCGTTCCAGGCGGGAAGCTGCACGGCGCGGGCGCGCGCGCCCTTCGACAGCGTAACGGCGAGCATCTCGATCAGGATGCGGGAGACGTTGTTCTCGGGCTGCTGCTCGGTCAGGCCCAGCGAATTGACCTGCACGCCATAGCGGAAGCGGCGATAGCGGGCGTCTTCGATGCCGTAGCGCTCCGCGGTGATCTCGTCCCACAGCTCGGTGAACGCCCGCATCTTGCAGATTTCGGTGACGAACCGGATTCCGGCGTTGACGAAGAATGAAATGCGCCCGACCGCGGCCGGGAACTCGTGTTCGGGAATGGCCCCCGACGCCTTGACGCTGTCGAGGATGGCGATGGCGTTGGCGAGCGCGAAGGCGAGCTCCTGCACCGGCGTCGCGCCGGCCTCCTGCAGATGGTAGGAGCACACGTTGACCGGGTTCCACTTGGGCAGCTCCCGGCAGGTCCAGGCGGTCATGTCGGTGGTCAGCTTCAGCGACGGCTCCGGCGGGAACACGTAAGTGCCGCGCGAGAGATATTCCTTGATGATGTCGTTCTGCGTGGTGCCGGTGAGCTTCGTCCGGTCGGCCCCCTGCGCGTCCGCGGCGGCCACATAAAGCGCCAGCAGCCAGGCCGCCGTCGCGTTGATGGTCATCGACGTGTTCATCTTCTCAAGCGGAATGCCGTCGAGAAGCGCCTGCATGTCGCCGAGATGGGAAATCGGCACGCCGACCTTGCCGACTTCGCCGCGCGCCAGAACGTGATCTGAGTCGTAGCCGGTCTGGGTCGGCAGGTCGAAGGCGATCGACAGCCCGGTCTGCCCCTTGGCGAGGTTGCCGCGGTACAGACGGTTCGATTCCGCGGCCGTCGAATGGCCGGCATAGGTGCGGAAGATCCAGGGCCGGTCGCGGTCGGATTTGGTGCGGTCGGGCGTATTGGTCATAGGCGGTTCCCCAGGGTGCCTCTTGGCGAGGCTCCGCCCTATAAAACCGCTGGCCACGCTGCAATGCAATAAAACAAAGGCAGCATCGCGCCGTGGGCGATCGCCCCGGCGCGATGCAAATGGCTCAGATACCGAAGATTTTCGGCAGGAACCGTGTTCGTCAGGGCGTCAGGCCCTTTTGACCAGTCCGATGATGAACAGCAGGATCACCGCGCCGACGACCGCGCCGATGATATGCCCGACGATGCCTTCCATGGCGATGCCGAACTGGGCGAAGACCCAGCCGCCGATCAGAGCGCCGACGATGCCTACGACGATGTTGCCGATCAAGCCGAATCCCGCGCCGCGCATGATCAGCCCGGCAAGCCAGCCGGCAATGGCGCCGACGATCAGCAAAACGATAATAGATTCAATCCCCATTCCGGTGCCTCCTCTTGCCCCATTGGGCATGCGCCCACGCGGAGCGGCATTGCGAATCAATTTGAATCGCCACGCCTCCCGCTGCGTAATAATACCGCATTTCGCCCCGGTTCGCAGGCACCGATCAACATATAGTCTAAGGGCATGCCACGGCGGAGCGATGTAGAAAGCGCCTGAGACGCATCTGCGAAATCAAATGCGCACTGCTTGTTGCGCTGCAGCACCGTCTTGAGTCATTGGTAGGGCCGACACCGCCCGGCGGATCCGGGCGCGGCTCCAACAACCGCGGCCCCCGCCGCGGACAAATGTGAACGTGGGAGAAGAATCATGTCGGCCAGCGCGGCAGAAGTTGCAGGACCGCCGGTGTACGAGGCGGAAAAGAAGGATCTCTACGAGATCGGAGAGATCCCGCCGCTGGGTCACGTACCGAAGAACATGTACGCCTGGGCGATCCGCCAGGACCGTCACGGGCCGCCGGACGAGGCCATGCAGGTCGAGGTGCTGCCGACCTGGGAAATCGATTCCCACGAGGTGCTGGTCCTCGTGATGGCCGCCGGCGTCAACTACAACGGCATCTGGGCCGCCCTTGGCCAGCCGGTCACCCCGTTCGCGATCCACAAGGCCGACTACCATATCGCCGGCTCGGACGCCTCGGGCATCGTCTGGGCGGTCGGCTCCAAGGTGAAGCGCTGGAAGGTCGGCGACGAGGTCGTCATCCACTGCAACCAGGACGACGGCGACGACGAGGAGTGCAACGGCGGCGACCCGATGTACTCCAACTCCCAGCGTATCTGGGGCTACGAGACGCCGGACGGCTCGTTCGCCCAGTTCTGCCGCGTCCAGGCCCAACAGCTGATGCCGCGCCCGCAGCACCTGACCTGGGAGGAGTCGGCCAGCTACACCCTGACGCTGGCGACCGCCTACCGCATGCTGTTCGGCCACCAGCCGCACGCCCTGAAGCCCGGCGACAACGTCCTCGTCTGGGGCGCCTCCGGCGGTCTCGGCGTGTTCGGCATCCAGCTCTGCGCGGCCGCCGGGGCCAACGCGATCGGCGTCATCTCGGACGAGGACAAGCGCGACTACGTGATGGGGCTCGGCGCGCGCGGTGTCATCAACCGCAAGGACTTCGACTGCTGGGGCCAGATGCCGACGGTCAATACCGAGGAATACGGCAAGTGGCTGAAGGGCGCCCGCGGCTTCGGCAAGGCGATCTGGGACATCACCGGCAAGGGCAACGACGTCGACATCGTCTTCGAGCACCCCGGCGAGGCGACCTTCCCGGTCTCCTGCCTGGTGGTGAAGCGCGGCGGCATGGTGGTCTTCTGCGCCGGCACCACCGGCTACAACCTGACCTTCGACGCCCGCTATGTCTGGATGCGCCAGAAGCGCATCCAGGGCTCGCATTTCGCCCACCTGAAGCAGGCCAGCGAGGCCAACAAGTTCGTCATCGAGCGTCAGGTCGACCCGTGCATGTCGGAAGTGTTTCCCTGGGCGCAGATCCCCAAGGGCCACATGAAGATGTGGAAGAACGAACACGCCCCCGGCAACATGGCGGTGCTCGTCAGCGCACCGACCACGGGCCTGCGCAGCTTCGAGGACGTGCTGGAAGCCAGCGCGGAGTAGGCCCTTCCGGGCGACCATATCACCGGTGTGCCGGCCCGCCGGCCGGCACGCCGATTAGCCGCCTGACGTCACGATGCCCGGCGCCAGGCCTGGTTGCGCACGAATGTCTCCAGGTCGGCGACTGCCATCGGTTTGCCGAAGGCATAGCCCTGCAGCACGTCGCAGCCGAACTCCCTGAGCAGCTGCGCCTGCTTCATCGTTTCCACGCCTTCGGCCACAACCTCGATGCCGAGCGACTTGCCCATGTCGATGATCGACGACACCAGGCGGCGCTTCTCTATGGAGCTTGAGATCGGCGTCACGAACTGGCGGTCGATCTTCAGCCGCACCGGGCTGAGCTTGAGCAGGGAGACGATCGAGGCATAGCCGGTGCCGAAATCGTCGATCTCGATCTCGATGCCGAGTTCCTTGATCTGGTCGATGTTCGTGGCGACGACCTCGTCGGCCTCGTCGAGGAAGATCGATTCGACCAGTTCGAACGTGATCGTGCCCGGCTTGATCTCCATCTCGCGCAGGCTGTCGATCAGGCCGCTGTTGTAAAGCCGCCGCGACGACACGTTGACCGAGACCTTGGGAATCCCGAATCCCATCGTCTCCCAGCGTCCGAAGTCCTCGATCGCCCGCGACAGGATGATCCGGTCGATGGTTTCAACGGCGCCCATGTCCTCGGCAACTTTCAGGAAGCTGGCCGGCGCCAGGATTCCCCGCTCGGGATGGTTCCACCGCACCAGCGCCTCCGCCCCGACGATCTCGTGGGTGCGCGCGTCGAACTGCGGCTGGTACATCGCGAAAAACTCATCGCCTTCGATCCCCCGCAGGATGTCGTCGGCGATCCGCTTGGTGTTGACGATCTCCTCCTGGATTTCCTCGGAGAAGAACTCGAAGCGGCCCGGGCTGTTCTTCTTCGCCCGGTAGAGCGCGAGATCGGAATTGACCAGCAGGCTCACCGGATCGATTTCCCGGCCCGTCTCGATGGCGATTCCGATACTGGCGCCGAGCCGGCACAGATGCCCGTCATGGGGCACCGGCTTGCGGATCGCCTCGATGATCCGGTCGGCCAGGTCGGTGAAGAGCGAGGTCATCTCCGTATCCGACCGGCTGACGACGATGAACTCGTCGCCGCCGACCCGCACCGCCACGTCGTCCGCGCCGATCGTCGTCTCGAGCAGTCGGGCGACATGCATCAGCATCGCGTCGCCGGCGACGTGCCCGAGCGTGTCGTTGATGTGCTTGAACCGGTCCAGGTCGATGTGGAGCAGCGCCACGCTGCCGCCATGTCCGGCACAGTGCTCGGCATGGCTCGCCAGCATGCTGGCGAGGTAGCGGCGGTTCGGCAGGCCGGTCAGCGCATCGTGCAGGGCATTGTGCTCCAGCCGCGTCTTGGCCGCCTCCAGCTCTTCGTTGCGCGCCTCGGTCAGGCTCTTCGCGCGCTCGAGCGCGTCGTTGACCCGGTCGGTCTCCTCCTTGGCCAGCGTAAGCGCCTGCAGCGTCGTCTCGTGGCGTTCGATTTCCTTCAGGAGTTCCGACTGGCTGTCGACGACGCTCGAATAGTAGCTCGCCATGAAGAACGCATAGACGGTCGCGCAGAACACGGAGGCGACGCCCGCATAGACCAGGAACTCCGGGTCGATGTGATCGGGCATGCTGCGTCCGAGGCTGAAATAGGCGGCCAGGAAGATCCCCAGCCCCACCACGATCTGCGACAGCACGGCGACGCGTACGGCGAGCTTCGAGCCGAGATAGAAGAACGCCAGCATCGGCATCAGCATGTACCAGATCAGGAAAGGCGAACTGGCACCGCCGTAGAAATAGGCACCCCACAGGACCGCGAAGTTCAGGTTGGTGATCGATATGATCGCCAGCGCCGCGTAGCACTTCGGGCAGAACTTGAGCAGCACCAGGAACGCCCAGAACGCCAGGATCGACACGGCCAGGATCGGCACGTGCGGATACGGCGCCTTGTCGATGAAGAACAGGGCGATGGGAATCCAGATACTGAGGATCGGCCCGAAGATGTGGCTGAACAGGAACATCCGCACGCGCTTGTGCGCGTGGATGTCCTGCTTGAGATGCGCAGGCGTCAGCCAGTCAATAAAGGCACCGAGCCTGTCGAGCAGCGTCATGGCTTGGTTTCTTCTCGTTCCACCCCGGGCCGGAAGCGCAGACGCGGCACGGACCCGGGAATGCACCCGAGGTCCGCCGCGCCGCATCAGACCGCCTGCCGCAGCCGCTCTTCCCGTCCCGTCGCGCGGTCCGACATGGCACCGGCGCCCATTCGGGCCAGTTCGGCGGCCCCCGCGGTCATCGCCTCGGCCGTCGCCGCAACGACCTGGTCGATATCGTCGTGGGTGTGCGAGGCCATGACCTGGAAACGGAAGCGCGAATCGGAGCGCGGCACCGCCGGATACTCCACGAGATTGGCCATGCCGCCCATCTTCGGCAGCTGCCGCCCGACGAGACGTCCGAGCATTTCGCTGCCGACGCGGATCGGCACGATCGGCGACGGTTCGCCCAGGGCCTCGGCGCCGGCAGCCTCCATCTGCGCGCGCAGATAGAGGATGTTGTCCATCAGCTTGCGCCGGAGCATCGCGCCCTCTTCGGAACGGACGATGCCGAGCGCCGTCATCACCGTCGCGGCCTGTACCGGAGACAGGGCGTTCGAGAACGTCGTGGTGGCGCTGTAGTACTTGAGATATTCCGCCGCTGCTTTCGTCTTCACGGCCACGAAACCGCCGTTGGAGGCAAAGGTCTTGGAGAAGCTGGCGACGACGATATCCACGTCGTCGAGCATCCCGGCCATACCGATATGACCGAGACCGTCGTCGCCCATGGCGCCGAAATCGTGCGCGCAATCGACGAGCAGCGTCGCCCCATAGGCCTTGCACAAGTCGCCGGTCGCCTTCAGGTCGGGAACCGTGGCGTGCATCGAGAACAGGCTCTCCGTCACCACCATGATGCCGGATTCGGGATCGCGAGCTCGGATCGACTTCAGCTTGCGTTCCAGCGACGGGATGCTCAGATGCTTGAAATAGTGGATGTTGCCGGTGCCGGCCCTTGCGCCCTCCTGCAGGCAGGAATGCGCCAGGATATCCATGACGATATGATCGCCCGGGCGCACGAGCCCCTGCAGCGCGCCATAACCCGCCGCCCAGCCGGTGGGATACAGCACGATCTCCCGGCCGTTCAGGAACTCCGACAGGCCGCGCTCCAGCGTGATCGAATTGGCCGTGTTGCCGAGCAGCGCCGCCGACCCGGCGCTGTGTACGCCGTACTCCTGGATCGCCGCGATCGCCGCCTGCTTGATCCGCGGATGCGAGGACAGGCCGAGATAGTCCTGCGAGGCGAAATTGATGCCCGCAACGGCGTCGCCGACATCGGACCTGATCTTGCAGAAGGAGGCCGGCGCGGTTTCCGTCGACCGCGCATAGGGCCACAGGTCATGACGCCGGCGCAGATCCTGCCAGTCGTAGAAGCCCCGGGTTCTCCCGACGATGTCCGGCCCGGCCGGCGCGCGATGGTCCTTAAGGCTGCCTTCCAGCGCTGCAACGGGTGTGCGCAATTCAACGGCGCGCTCTGTCATGACATCTCCTGCATTGCGAAGCCCGTCCGAGGCTTCCGTCTCGCCCTGTGCCCTGCCGGAATTACCCAGCCGAGATGCCGCCGATCCTGATTGTCGGCAGTAAAAAAAATGCTTGATAAGTCAATGACTTAGTCGGCGAAATTTTTTCAGGTTTAATATTTCGAGAAGAAAACCGACCGGTTTGGATCTTTCCTGGGTTCCGAGGTTGCAGGACGGGCAAAACAGCCGGTCCGGAATCGGGTGGTTCGAATGCCGCCGGTCTGAGATCCAGAGCACCAGGCCCGCCTGCGAGAGAGGGAGATCCCGAAATGCCGGCACTGGAAGGAAAGGTTGCGATTGTCACCGGGGCGAGTTCGGGGATCGGCCGGGCAACGGCAAGCCTGTTTGCCCGCGAAGGCGCCGACGTGGTCGCGGTTGCCCGGCGCAAGCCCGAACTGGAGGCGCTGGTCGAGGACATCGCGCGGGACGGCGGGTCGGCGGTCGCACTCGCCGGCGACATCACGGACGATGGCCTTGCCGGAGCCGCAGTCGATCTCGCCACCGACCGCTTTGGTGGCCTCGACATCGCGGTCAACAATGCCGGCACCAACGGGGAGTTGGGCCCGCTTCCCGATATCTCGCAGGACGGCTGGCGGCAGACGATCGACACCAATCTGACCGGAGCGTTCCTCGGCGCGAAGTACCAGATCCCCGCGATGATCGAGCGCGGCGGCGGATCGCTGGTCTTCACGTCCTCCTTCGTCGGCCACACGGTCGGCTTTCCCGGCATGGGCGCCTACGCCGCCAGCAAGGCCGGCCTCGTCGGTCTCGCGCAGGTCATCGCCGCCGAATTCGGGGCTCAGGGTATCCGGGCGAACGCCATATTGCCCGGCGGAACCGACACGCCGATGGGACAGGCCGTGGCGAATACCCCGGAACTGCGGTCCTTCGTCGAGAACCTGCACGCACTCAAGCGCCTGGCGCGGCCGGAGGAAATCGCCAGTTCCATCCTGCACCTGGCATCCGACGCATCGAGCTTCATCACCGGCGCGGCGATCCTCGCCGACGGCGGAGTTTCGATCAGCCGGACCTGATTCCGGAACCCGGCACCGTGCGGGACCGCGCGGACACCGCTATACATGACCCAACGGATAGTCCGGCAGGAGGCCTCGTCATGACCGATACCGGTTCGCGCCCGTCGTTCGGTGCCCGTTTGGGCCGGACGATCGGCAATCTCGTCCTCGCGCTCGTCAATGCTACCCTGCTTCTGTTCATCGCGGCAGTCGTCCTTGCGCTCGTCCTGATCGACCGGACCCGCACGATCGCCGCCTACGTCGCCTCCGACGTGACGCAGGCTGCCATTTCCTCGACCGGACTGGATCCCGCCGACACCCTGGCCGAACTGCGGATCGTGTCGACGGAGATGGTCGAGTTGCGCACCGCGATCCAGGAGCGCCGCAGCGATCTCGACGCGCGGACCGCAGCCCTGTCCGAACGGCTCGGCACACTGGAAGCCACCCTTGAGGGACTGAGTGCGCGCAAGGAGGAATTCGCCGACGCGGCGATCGAGAAAGCCTCCATCGTCGCCGGCAATGCGCTGGGGCACCTGCGCGATTGCAGACCAATGGACACCGGATCCTAGACGGGATCGGAAAGCCCGGTGCGTGTCAGCGCCGCCGCCAGGCGTGGCGGACGATGCGCTGCCGCATCCGCTCCTCGTGCAGCGCCCGGTTGAGCGCGCCGGCATAGAGCAGGATCGTGCTGGCGAGATAGAAGAAGATCATCGCCGCAACGATGCCGGCGAGGCCCGCATAGATACGGGCGTAGTCGGCGAAGGAGGCCAGATACCAGGAGAATGCCCGGCCGCCGATCCACCACAGCGCCATTGTCGTCACGATCCCCGGCCACAGCGCCGGGCGCGGGCTCTTGTGAGCGGGCAGCAGCAGGTGGATCGAGAACAGCAGCACCGCGAGCACCAGCGTCAGCGCCGACTGGCGGAGCAACTCGAAATTCGGATGCAATTCCTCGACATCGGGGAAATAGGCGACAATCGCCGCATAGCCGACCGGGGCGACGACGGCGGCGAAGGCGACCATCACCAGGGCGGCCGTCGCCAGGATCACGAACACGATGCTCTCGATGCGCGTGCGGATCACCGAGCGCGGCTCAGCCAGCCCGTAGGCGCGGTTGAGGCCGCCGCGCACCGTCTCGACCGCGCTCGATACGCTGATCAGCACCACCGCGATACTGAAGGTCAGCAGGCCGCTGCCGGCGTCGCGGATCAGCACGTTGTAGACCTCCGGCTCGAGCGCCTGGGCGACCTGGTCTGGCAGCGTGTCGAACAGCGCGTTGGTCAGCCAGGACGCGAGATCCTCACCGCCGATGAAGCCGGTCAGCGCGGTGACGAAGATGAGGAACGGAAAGATCGCCAGCAGCACCGAGAACGCTAGCGCACTGGCCATGTACAGGCCGTCGTCCATCAGGAACCGCTCGGCCGACGTATAGATGGCCTTGGTCACCCACCAGCCCTGACGGGCTGCGCGCGAGTGCAGGAAGCGACGGACCGTGCGGGCGGTTGCCGGCGGGGCGGTATCCTGGGCTTCGAATTCCGCGTCCGTGCCGATCGGTGCCGGCGCTTCGGCGTCCTCGATGCGTTCCGGTTTGTCGGACCTGCGCATTTGCCCCTGTCGCTTTTTGCCCCGGCCGCATTCATCCGACCGCATTCGTATCGAACCGCCCGCCTGGCGCGCCGCGCCGATTTCTAGCCTTTCCAAGTCATACGTAGACTGAGATTTGTCAAACGCGCATGGCCGCCGTGCCGAAGCCGCCCTTGTGCCGCCCTTCGCAACCCGATACCCGGCACGGATGACGTCGCCCGCACCATCCAGACCGTCCCCGGATCTCTTCGTCCACGCCATGCCGGCCCTGTTCGTGCTGCTGTGGTCGACCGGCTACATCGGCGCGCGCGCCGCAGCACCCGGCTCCGATCCGCTGACCTTCCTGTTCGTCCGCTTTGCGCTGGCAGGCGCCCTGCTATTGGCCGCCGCCCTTGTCGCGCGCGCCGCCTGGCCGCGCGGACGCCGCGCGATCCTCGATTCACTCATTGCCGGGGCGCTCATCCAGGGCGGCTATCTGGGCGGCGTCTTCTGGTCGATCTATCACGGCATGCCGGCCGGGATCGCGGCGCTGATCGTCGCCCTGCAGCCGCTGCTGACCGGCCTGCTCGCAGGCCCCCTGCTCGGCGAGAAGGTCACCCGCGCGCACTGGCTCGGCCTTGTCATCGGACTGATCGGCCTGGTCATGGTGCTCGGCCCGAAGATCGAGCTGACCGGCGCAGGCATCACGCCGGTGACCGTCGCGGTGACCGTGATCGCCGTCCTGTCGATCGTGCTTGGCTCGATCTGGCAGAAGGCGCGTGCCGCCCATGTCGACCTGCGCACCGGCACCTGCCTGCAATATGCCGGCGGGGCGATCCTCGCCGGAATCGGCGCGCTCGCGAGCGAGGACCTGCGCATCGACTGGACGGCCGAGGTCGCGCTTGCCATGGCGTGGCTGGTGCTGGCGCTGTCGATCGGCGCGGTGCTGCTCTACATGCTGCTGATCCGCCGCGGCGCGGTCGCGAAGATCGCCACCCTGTTCTACCTGGTGCCGCCGTGCACCGCCGTCATCGCCTGGCTGCTGTTCGGCGAGACGCTGACCGCGCTGCAGATCGCCGGCATGGCGGTAACGGTCGCCGGCGTCGCGATCGCCACGCGGGTGAAGGGATGAGCCGAAAGTCGGTTTGCCTTCTCCGCCGCAGCCGCTATTTTCGCCGCACTGCAACATAAGAAGCCGGACCGCACGCATGTCTCTGCCCGCCACCGCCGCAACGCCCGATCTCTCCGCCGCTCTCGCCGAGGCCGCCGATTCCGCCGGCCGGCTTCTGGCCCGCGCACGGTCCGCCGTCGCCGACCGTGTCGTCGTCGACGGCAAGGTCTCGGCCGCGAAACTGG
>ENA-ORCV01000848-ORCV01000848.1-marine-metagenome-genome-assembly--contig:-NODE-848-length-13509-cov-3.294669_pt1 | contig 13509 bp, 15 predicted proteins | sample MGYA00237779_ERZ508509 | MGnify/ENA primary metagenome ERZ508509 (study PRJEB26180, sample SAMN06268772) | marine metagenome | isolation source: Bioluminescent Bay, La Paraguera, Puerto Rico | place... | reverse complement strand
GGGCGGACGTGCAGTTCGTGTTCCAGCCGGCCAAGCGCCTGACCCATCCGAAGATCCCCTTCCCGATCGGCCATGGCTACGCCATCAGCCCGGTGGGGCTCTATCCCAAGAGCCGCGGCACGATCCGCCTCGCCAGCAACGATCCGACCGCTGCGCCGCTGATCGATCCCAATTTGCTCAAGGAGCCGGAGGACATCCTTCCCCTGATCCGCGCGCTGAAGATCAGCCGCGAAGCATTCGCGACCCAGCCCTTCGCCAAATATGATGGCGTCGAGGTCGCGCCGGGGCCCGATTGCGTCACCGACGAGCAGTGGGACGCCTATATTCGCGCCACGGGCTATACCGTCCACCACCCCGTCGGCACGTGCAAGATGGGTGATCCGGGTGAGGCAAGTACGGTGGTCGATCCGCAGCTACGCGTGAAGGGCATTGCCGGATTGCGCGTAGCCGATGCCAGCGTCATGCCCAGCGTGATTGGGGGCAATACCAATGCGCCTTGCGTGATGATTGGCGAGCGGTGTGCGGACTTCATCCTCGGCAAGCCGCAGCTGCCTGCCGTAGAACTGCCGCCGACCAGCGTCGCGCGATACAAGTAGAATTTGGGAGAACAGGCCGATGGCCAAGGACACGATGATGAGCTGGCAGGTGGGCGATGTTAAGATCACCCGTATCGTCGAGCTCTACAATTTCACCGACAATATCAACATGACCATGCCCGATGCGACTGCCGAGGAGGTGATCGCGATGAAGTGGCTGCATCCGCATTATGCCACGCCCGAGGGCCTGCAGCGGATGAACTTCCAGGGCTTCGTGGTGCAGACGCCGGACCGCAACATCGTGGTCGACAGCTGCATCGGCGCCGGGCGCGAGCGCGATTTCGATGTCTTCTGCGACCTGCCCGAAGGCTTCCTCGAAGATCTCGAGAGCCTCGGCATCACACGGCATGACATCGATACCGTGCTGTGCACGCATTTGCACTTCGACCATGTCGGCTGGAACACCTACAAGGACCCGGAGACGGGCGAGTACAAACCGACCTTCCCCAATGCAAAATATCTGTTCGGCCAGAAGGAATACAAAGCCTGGCAAGAGGTGATCCGCCACGACGGGCACCATTCGGACAACCATCTGGTCGAATGCGTCGATCCCATCGTGGAGCTGGGGCTGGCCGAATTCATTGACGCGAACCACACTATCGCACCCGGCATCACCACCGAGCCGAGCCACGGCCACACGCCCGGCCACGTGCATGTCTGCATAGAGAGCAAGGGCGAGCGCGCGGTGATTACCGGCGATTTGATGCATCACCCGATGCAATGCGCCATGCCGCACCGCCATGCGACCTTCGACATGGACAAGGAAAGCGGCAAGGCCACGCGCATGGGCTTTGTCGAGAAATACAAGGATAGCGGCGTCGTGGTGATCGGCGCGCATTTCTTCGATCCCACCGCCGGCCATATCGAGACCGGTGCGGATGGCGAGACCTGGTTCCACGGATTAGGGCTCTGATCCGATGAACAAGGAAATCCCCCTCTTCCCCTATGACATCTTCACCCCCGATGCGGTGCGCAATGCCCGGGCGGTGGATGACGAGGTGCGCGAATTCGCCCCCGCGGTTCGCTTGCACGATGGCGTGGTGATGATCGCGCGGCACGAGCACGTGTCGCAGGGCCTGCTCGACTGGAAGAGCTTCTCCTCGACCAGCCGCCCGTGGCACGATCCCAATTCGCCGCGTCCTGAAATCCTCCTGACCGATGATCCGCCCCGGCACACGCAGGTGCGCAAGGTCGTCTCCGATGCGCTCAGCCCGCGCGCACTGGAGGGCGCCAAGGTGACCTTCCAGAATGCGGCGCAGGAATTCGTCGACGAGCTGCGTGCCAAGGAAGGCGAAGTGGTCGATGCCGTGGGCGATATCACCCAGGCCTATATCTTCCGCGTGCTGCCCGACGTGCTCGGCCTGCCCAAGGAAGGGCGGCACTTCATGCACGATTTCAGCCAGATGGTCTGGGCGACCATGGGCCCCCCGGGCGAGTTGTTCGACCAAGCGATGGACCACGACTTCTCGGGCGTGATCGAATGGCTCGGCACGGCATGCGACCGTGAGGCTTTGTCACCCGACGGAATCGGCCAGTCGATCTTCGCTGCCGCCGACCGGTGCCAAGTGACGATGGATGAGGCCAAGCTGCTGCTGCAGACGATCCTCTCTGCCGGGGCAGACACAACCTATCTCACCATGGCCAATTGCATCCGCGCATGGGCGCTGTTCCCCGATCAATATGCCAAGCTGCGGGCAGAGCCCAAGTTACTGCGCAAAGCGTTCGAGGAATCGCTGCGCTGGGACAGCCCCAGCCGCATGGCCGGACGCATCACCACCTGCGATGTCGCTATCGACGACTTTGTGGTGCCCGCGGGTACTCGTTGCGGGCTGATGTTCGCCGCCGCCAACCGCGATCCGCGCTTCTGGGACGATCCGGAGAAGTACGATATCACCCGCGACAACAAGCATTCTCTCGGCTTCGGCTACGGCGTGCACGGATGCGTCGGGCGGACGCTTGCGCAGACCGAAGCCAACGCCTTTCTGGGCGCTCTGGTTGATGCGGTGGAGGCATTCGAGATCGCCGGCGACTACGAACCGTGGATGACAACGGTCGGGCACGGTCCGATCCGCCAACCCGTAAAGCTCAAGTTTTCTTGAGTTAACCATGGTCTCGCTAGCGAATCCTGCGCCCGTCACCAAGATCCAGGCAATTCGTTACGCTCGTCACGAACGGACCGCAGAAGCCAACTTTACCATGCCTGTTGACGATCATGACCTGCCCATGCCGCTGGATTACTACGTCTGGGCGGTGCATCGCGAGGGCCATCAGCCACTAATCGTGGATACCGGCTTTGGTGAGCATGCGGCTGCCGCGCGCGGGCGGACCATGATCCGCGATGTGGCGCAGGGATTGCGCGATGCGGGGATCGATCACCTGCTGGTGGAGGATGTGATCCTCACCCACCTGCATTACGATCATGCCGGTTCGCTCAACGTCTTTCCCAATGCCAAATTCCATGTGCAGGATGACGAAATGGCCTTCGCCACCGGCCGCCAGGTTTGCGACCATGGCGTGCGCGCACCCTTCGATGGCGAGCCGGTCGCGCAGCTCGTGCGCAAGCTCTATGCCGACCATGTCATCTTTCACGATGGCGATGAGGATTTCGCCCCCGGCATTCGCCTGTGCAAGGCCCCCGGCCATACGGCGGGGCTGATGGTGGTGGTGTGCGAGACCGCGCGCGGACCCGTGGTCTTATGCAGCGATGCCGCGCATCTTTATGCCAATATCACCCGCTCCATCCCCTTCCCCATCTTCGTGGACGAAGCAGCCTATGCCGCAGCGCAAGTGAAAGTAATGGAACTGGCAGGCGGATCGCTGGATCATGTCATCCCCGGACACGATCCGCTGGTGCTTTCCTGCTTCCCATCGGAAAACGATATTGCCCGCGTCGACCTTCCACCGCATAGGCCTATTGCGGAGGAAATATGACGACAATCGGATTTCTCGGACTGGGTCGTATGGGCGCGCCCATGGCAGCCAACCTGTTGAAAGCAGGGCATGATTTGTTCGTCCACGACGTTTCTCAGGAAGCAGTGGCCGCTCTGGTACACCAAGGCGCCGAAGCCGCCGGGTCTGCATCGGCGCTAAGTCGGCAGTGCGAGGTCGTCTTCACCAGCCTGCCCACGCCCGTAATCGTGCGCGAGGCAACATTGGGACCGGATTCCATCTTCGTCCGCGGACAACCCAAGGTCTTCTGCGACTTGTCGACATCCGGCCCGCAGCTGGCACAGGAACTGTCTGCTGCACTCACGCCCAAAGGCGTCGCCTGTTTCGATGCGCCGGTATCGGGCGGCATCAAGGGCGCGCGAGAAGGCACCATCTCGATCATGGTTGGCGGACCCACAGCCGAATACGAAGCGATCCTGCGCCCATTGCTCGAAGCCATCGGCAAGCCGACGCATATGGGCGAAGCGCCCGGCGCCGGGCAGACAATGAAGCTGGTCAACAATCTGCTCGGCGCGGTCGCCATCGGCGTGACGGCAGAGGGCATGGCTTTCGGCATCAAACAGGGCCTTGACCCGGCCAAGATGATCGACGTCCTCAACCAGTCTACCGGCATCAACTCTGCCACGCGCGACAAATGGCCGCGCTCGGTCTTGCCGCGCACATTCGACTTCGGCTTTGCCGCGGCGCTCAGCCTGAAAGATACGAAATTGCTGATGGATGAGGCGGAATCTGCCGGTGTGCCCTTGCCATTGGGCAAGATCGTGCAGGATTACCTCGAGCGCACATTGGAACGCGAAGGCCCCGATGCTGACTTCACTGCCATCGCCAAGGTGGTGGAAGAGGCCGCTGGCCTTGATCCCGAGCGTTGAAATTCCAGCAGGAATCGCCGCGTCAATCCGATCTTAACCACCTGCTTCCTAGCATGGTCGAAGACCTTCTGGAGAGCAGCTACATGTCCTTCTTCAAAGCGGAAGATGGCTCATTACACGTCGAACGGCGCAGCAATGCGCGTTTTCGTCTCGCTACACCTGTCGAACTGCATCTGCCGAGCGGGACGCGCCAGGGGCAACTCTCCGATCTCTCCGAAGGCGGGGCCAAGATTTCTATCGACAATCCGCCGTCCAAAGGGGCGACCGTCAAACTTTGCTGGGCCAACCAGGAAGAATTTTGCCGCGTCATTTGGACTGGAGAGAAATCCTGCGGTGTGAAGTTCGAACGCGCCATCTCCAGCGCTATCGTGCTCGAGACCATGGGGCAGGACGAAGATCTGCAGGCAGGCCCGGTGGCAGACCGCAGCAATATCCCGCTGGGCCGCAAACGCCGCCGGCTGGGTGCAGGCGGCTAAAGAACCAGATCAGATGTCGTTGCGGATGGTCGCCAGTGCGCCGCCATCGATCTCCCATTTCGCGCCATTGACATAGCTTGCCTCGTTGCTGAGCAGGAAACTGACAACATCGCCCACCTCGCGCGGTTGGCCCACGCGGTTGAGCGTGGCAGTCCGGCCCAGTTTCTCCATCCCCGCCTCGACGCTATCGAACATCTGTTCGAGCATGCCGACGAGAAGCGGAGTCTCGATCACGCCGGGCATTACGCAATTCACGCGCACGCCCTTTTGCGCGACTTCGCTTGCAGCCGTGCGGGTGAGGCCGACCGCACCATGCTTGGCGGCATTATAGGCGCACGCCCCGGCGAGTCCGCGTTCCGAACCGATGCTGGCGGTGTTGACCACCGCGCCCTTGCCCGCGGCAACCATGTGCGGGATTACATAACGCAGGCCCAGGAACATGCCTCGCAGGTTGACCCGCAGTACCTTGTCGAATTCCTCAACCGGATATTCGTGGGTTGGAGCCAGGACGCCTTCGATCCCGGCATTGTTGAAAAAACCATCAATCTTGCCGAAAGCGTCCATGGCGGCCTTGACGTAGCCCTTGGTTGCCTGCTCGTCGGAGACATCGGCCTGATGTGCAATGGCGTGATGGCCTGCATCGACCAGCTGCCTTGCGCGATCGCGCAGTGCGTCCCGGTCGATATCGACCATCAGCAATTCGGCCCCTTCGCGCGCAAGGATTTCGCAGGTTGCAAATCCGATCGCCCCGGCCGCCCCGGTTACGATGATGGAGTTACCTTCGTGGCGCCCTGATCGGTCGATAGTACTCATTGGGCATCCTTCGATTTGCGGAACGGCATGGTGAGCAGGAAGAGCACGAGCTTGAAGCTCAACAGCTTGGTGAACTTTTTGGCTTCTTCGGGCGTCAGCACCGCCGTCATCGGCATGGCGCCATAGACCTTGCCCTTCAGCACAAGGTCATTGCCCTTGCGTTCGATCGTGCTGATTTCCATCAGTTCCGATTTGTCGGCTGCGCGGATCTTCATGGGGTAATCTCGTCGAAATCAATGCCAAGGTCTTCGGCCATCACCATGGCCGTGGCGCGGCCAGCGCCGAAAACGCCGCCGCCAGGATGCTGGAACGGGCCGACCAGGTAGAGCCGGTCGACGCCGGGCACACGGTAGCCGCCCAATTCAGGCGTCGGACGGTGCGAACCCGATTGGTAGGTGGTGGTGGCGATGCCGTGGAGATCGCCGCGGAAAAAGCTGGGGCTGGTGCGCTCCATGTCGACGGGTGAGTCGCAGTGATAGTCAAGCACGATGTCTGGCACATTGGTAATGAAGTCGCCCATGCGGCGGATCATCTTTTCGGCGAATTCGCCCTTTGCCTCATCCCAATCGCGGCCATCCTTGCGTGAGTAGGGAACATAGTCCCAGGCGTGGAAGATGCTCTTGCCTTCGGGGCAACGGCTGGGATCGTGTTGCGGCAACTGACCCACGCCCACCAGCGGTGTAGGACTGAAATTGCCATAGCGCAGCTCGTCAAAAGCGCGGCGCATGTCCTCGTAATCGGCAGGCATAAGCTCATACATCACGGCGGAAAGATCGCTGCCATCGGCATTCTTCGCCTTGAAGTGCATCGGTGCGTCGAGCGCGGCATGGACGGTGAAGCAAGCGGCATCGGTGATATGCGTGCGCTTGGCATGCGCGGCGACATTGGCCGGAACGCCGGGTACGATATCGGGCAGGATGTGCGGATGCAGCGCGCCGATTACGCCGTCCGCACAAGTCAACCGCTCGCCATTGTCGAGTACCACGCCCGCCGCCCTCTCGCCATCGGTGAAGACCTCGCGCACTTCGCAGCCCGAACGGACTTTGCCGCCGTGATCCTCGATACAAGCGATCAGCGCATTGGTGAGGCTGCCCGATCCGCCCACAGGCACACCAAATCCGAACTTCTCGAGGAAGCCGAGGAAGACATAGGCACCGATGCCAGTCGCCTTTTCGTCCGGACTGACGAGGTTCTCACCCGCCACGCGGCCGAAATGCGCCTTCACCTTGTCGTGTTCAAACAGCTCTTCCATCAAATCGAAGGTGGAGACGCCCATGGTGCGCATGATCTCCTGCCCCTCGGCGGACTGGTCCATCATTGCGGTCTGCGCGCCGAGAGGCATGGGCGGCGAATAGAGGCCTGCCATGATCATGGGTAGCCATTGCGCGGCCTGCTCACTCATCTTGAGGAAGGTCTGCGCATCCTTCTGGCTGAAACGCGCAATCGCTTCTGCCGACTTCGCCGGATCGCGATGCAGCGGCAGGGTCGAGCCATCTTCCCATACGCTCATCATTGGCACGTCGGGGAAGACATAGCGCAGCCCATACTTCGATTTGAGGCCAAGATCGTCATTCAGCAGCAGCGGATTACCCTGAATGAAGATGTGGCTCATCGAATGCTGGTCATGCATGAAGCCGGGCCGCGTCAGCTCGCGCGACACCACGCCGCCGCCATGCCATTCATTGCGTTCGAGCACGAGCACGCTCTTGCCCGCGCATGCCAGATAGGCCCCCGCAACCAAGCCGTTATGGCCCGATCCGATGATGAGAATATCTGCGTCTGCCATGTGCGGTATACCTCTATAAACAAGCGGAAAGTGCTAGGTCGGAGAGCTTGCCGCAGCGCTCGATATTCGCCGCCTGCGTCATGACGCCCGCACTCAGGAAAGAGAATGTCATATCGGCTTCGGGATCGATCCAGAACATCGTCGAACCTGCGCCGTAATTGCCGAAAGTCTCCGGCGATGAAAGCTGTCCGAACAGGTGCTGGAACACGCCCGTGCCGCGCACCTGGAAGCCTAGGCCCTGATTGGCCGGAGGCACCTTCCAGCCCGCGCGCAAGGCCACGCCCTTGTAGAGTTCGTTGGGCTTGTCGCCCGTGTGCACCTTGCGCGCGAGGCGCACCATACGCGGAGAGAGGATGCGATGGCCTTCCAACTCGCCTTCGCGCCGCAGCATTTCGGCAAAGCGCCACAGATCGCCGGTGGTCGATGCGCAGCCGACATGCGGCGCTTCGACTTCTGGGTCCTCGAACAGTGCGTGGTCGCCCTCGATATTGCGCGAGAGGTGCTTGATCGGCACCGTGCCGCGCATGTCCGGGCGCACATGGCGTGCGTCGAGGTCCTTGCGCAGGCCCATGGAGGTGGATTCCATCTTCAGCGGCGCGAAGAGGTCTTCGTGCAGCAGCGTCTGGTAGTTCCGCCCCTTTGGATCGGTGCGAACCAGTGCCATGCCCATCAGCACGTGGTTCACCAGCGGCGAATAGTCGCATTTCTCGCCCGGTGCCGAAGTGCCGTGCACATGGGCGATGCTCTCATCATAAAGCTCCTGCAGCCGGTCGAGATACATGCCTGGCTTGGGGCTCCACACGCCGGACATGCCGGCCTGGTGGGTGATCAGGTGCCAGAAGGTCGCCTCCTCACGCGGCATGCCGGTGAATTCGGGCAGGATATCCTTCACTTTGGTGTTGAGTGAAAAGCGCCCTTGCTCGATCGCGCGCATGATGAGGACGTTGGTGAAGGCCTTGGTGACCGAGAAGAGCGAGAAGACATCGTCTTTCTTCAGAGGCCGTTCGCCGCCCGCATATGCATGGCCGATCGCCTCGTCGAACACCACCACGCCGCCGCGCCCAATGCGCAGCACGGCGCCGAAATAATCGCCGCGCGCAATGTCGGCTTCGATCACCTGCTTCAGCTCGTCGAGCCGCTCCTGCCAGATGGCTGTCATGATCCCAATAACTCCTAACCCGCCGCGATGATTCCGCCATCGACGGCCAGCATTGCCCCGTTGATGAACTCCGCCTCGTCACTAAGCATGAAGGCGGCGGCCTGCGCCACGTCTTCCGGCGTCCCATTGCGGCGCAGCGGGATGTTCTTCGCCCGCTGCTCGTATTGCTCCGCCGTCACGAAGCCATCGGTCGCGGGCGTCGGCACGCTGCCCGGCGCAATCGCATTGACGCGAATATTGCGCGGTCCCAGCTCGCCAGCCAGCACTTTGGTGAGGCCAGCAATGCCCGCCTTGATCGTGGTGTAGGCACCGGTGTTGGGCCTCCCGCGATAGGCAACGGGCGAGGAGTAATTGAGAATATTGCCCTGCTTGCTTTCATCGCGATGGGCAAGGAAGGCCTGCACGCCCCAGAACACGCTCTTAAGGCCAGCGGAGAGCATACGGTCGAGCGTTTCTTCGGTGACCTGCTCAATCGGCTCGTAGACCAGAACCGAGGCGTTGTTGATCACCGCGCGCAGAGGGCCGGCATCGCTGGCGAAGTCTTTCGCCAGCTGGAAGAACTCGTCGCGCTTGCCGCAATCGGCACCATAGCTGAAGGCGCGGCCACCATCCGCGATGATCGCCTCGGCCACGCGCAAGGCGCTTTCGCCGTTGATATCGGCGATGCCGACGATCGCACCCTTGGCAGAGAGGTGCTTGGCAATCCCCTCGCCCAGACCGCGCCCGGCGCCGGAAATGAGGATCGGTTGCCCGTCGAACCTGCTCATCAATCCATCCCGAACAGCTTGGCGGTATAGTGCGAGTCCATATATTCGCGCATCTTGTCGATCTTTCCATTCGAGATCTCAAACACCCAGCAATAGTCATTGTCATAGACCTTGCCGTCCGGCAGCCCGCCGGTGGAGTTCGATTCCACACAAACCCAACCATCCCGGCTGAACATGTTGTGGACATGCACCTTGGGATCGCCCGGATTGAACATCCCCCGCACCGGCGCGAGGAATTTGTCGATGATGTCCATGCCGATGTGCTTTCCGGCACCGGCAATGTCCTTCACCTTGGGCTCCCACACGCTCTCATCGTGGTAAAACTTGCGCAGCTTTTCGAGATCGCCCGAAGACAGCACTTCGAAGAAATCGAGCACCAGTTGTTCGTCTGCATTGGCAGCTTTGACGGTCATGAAATTCCTCTCCCTGGATTATCCTATGTCAGGCCGCGCGCTTCGTCGCTGGGCGGCGGAATATCGGGCATGGCGCCGCCCTGATACAACGCGATGTAGCCAAAGCGGCGGGCGAAACGCCATTTGCCTTCCTCGTCGCGCACATAATCATCATTGAACCCGCCGACATAGATGCCGCCCGCTTCCTGCGGCATTTCGGTGCTGGCATGGCTCGACAACATGGTGAGGTAATTGGTGCCGCGCGCCTCGCGCTCGTTAATAGGCACGACCAGCACATTGGTGACGATGTGGCGCACCAGGATCGGTGGGCGGTCGCGGAAGATCGCCTGCACCTTGTCGCGGCCATAGAACGGATATTCGGGCTGGAATGGCCGTGCGAAGACGCAATCTTCGGTGAAGAGGTTGGCGAGCCCCACATGGTCTCCCGCATCGGCGAAGATTGCGAAGAGCGTCGGCAATTTGCCGCACTCATGTTCGATTTGCAGGCGCTGATCAGGTGTCATTGTCTTGCTCCGCTTCGATTTGGGCGAAAGCCTCATTGGCGATGCGGAAGCTGTCTACGGCAGCCGGAATGCCTGCATAGATGCCCACCTGCAGCAGCACTTCGCGGATCTCGTCCTTCGACAAGCCATTGTTGAGAGCGCCGCGGATGTGGATCTTGAGCTCGTTCTCGCGTCCCAACACGGCGATCATGGCAAGGTTTATCAGGCTGCGATCGCGCAGTTCCAGCCCCTCGCGGCCCCAATTCCAGCCCCAGCAATAGGTGGTGACCAGCTCCTGCAGCGGCTCGTTGAACGGACCGCTCTTGGCCAGTGCCTTGTCGACATAGGCATCGCCCAGCACCTTGCGGCGGATTTCCATACCCCGGTCGAACATTTGCTGTCCGGTCATTTCGGGTGGGCTCTTTTCATCACTCATCAGTATTTCCTTACAAGACGGAATAGGCAGCATCGATCAGCCGCCTTGCGCGAGGGCCGTTGTCGCCCACGGCATGCATCTGGTTGCAGCAGTATGAGAAGCCGAGCCTGGCATCGGGATCGCCGAAGCCGATCGATCCGCCCAGACCGTGATGGCCAAAACTGCGCATGTTCGGCCCCATATAGACCGCTTCGGGCGTGTTGAGCAGCACGCCCAGCGCCTGGTGATAGGGGCGATCCTGCAGCAGTTCGATCTGGTTGTGCTGCTCGGTTATCATGTTTTCGAGCGCCGGTTTCGAGAGCAGACTTATGCCGTCAACTTCGCCGGTGGCCGCGCCATAGATGCGCGCCACGCCGCGCGCATTGCCGTGACCCGATCCGCTGGCGATTTCGCAAGTGCGCCATTTGGGGCTGTTCATCGTTGTGTGCCACGGCTCGTCGGGGTTCTGCAGAAAAGCGAATTTGCGCAGCACCGCACCATCCTGCCAGCCTTCCGGCGTGGTTGGCTTGTCGGGCATGGCGGTGTCCTTTGCCGCGAACAGGCGCGCCTTGGTGTTGGGGAGGACCTCGGCGACGTGGCTCTGCTCCCCATCGTCCATGCCGCCGATGTAATATTCTGCGCCCAGCGGACCGCAGACATTCTTGCGCAAGAATGGGCCGACAGTCATGCCGGTGACGCGGCGCATGATCTCGCCCAATAGGAAGCCCTGATTGTGCACGTGATAGGCTGCGCGCGTGCCCGGCTCCCACAAAGGTTCCTGCACTTCCAACGCCTTGATGTAAGGCTCGTACTCGAGGAAGGCGCCCGGATAGAGAATGTCGGTGGTCAGCACGGGGATCGCCGCGCGGTGATCGAGACACCAGCGCACGAGAATGTCTTCCTTCCCGTTCTGCGCGAATTCGGGCCAGTAATGCGCCACCGGCCTGTCGATATCGATCAGGCCCTGGTCGACCAGCATGTTGAAGGCGATGCCGGTCACCCCCTTGGCCGTGCTCATCATACAGACGGTGGAATGCTCATCCCATTCCTCGCTGCGATCGGCGCGCGCCCAGCCGCCCCATAAATCGACCACCGTCTCGCCATCGACCACGACCGAGCAGGCAGCGCCCAGCTCTTCCTCTTCGGTGAAATTCTGGATGAAAGCGTCGACGGCCGGGCGGAACTTTTCATCATAGCGCCCCTGCAACGGGAATGTACCGCCGCGCGCCTCGATAACTTCATGAAATTCCGCCTGCGGCAATCGCCCTCTCCCTACGGCCAAAAAGTCCTTGCGACTCTAACGATCGTTATTGCTAGGGCAGTCGAACGCAAGGCGAAAGGGATCAATCGAGAAAAGCAATGGTCCTGAGTTCGATACTCTGCCTCGGTTCGGCGTCGGGCGGAGTGTCAGGATCGTCAAAGGCGCTATGCGCTGTGAACTGCACTGCGTCCGGATCGCTGTCGAACAGCTTGAACACCAGTACTTCCCACGGCTGCATATGCGGCACCCAATACCATTTGTGATCGGGCTGGTAGGCGAGGTTGAAGCCCCATAGCGAGCGCGAGACGCCGCCCAGCCCGCCGCGCACTTCGCTCTGGAACAGATCCTCGCGTTTCACCGTGCTGGCATCGGCCACGGCGAAGGGCGCGCTTTCCACCATGACGATGGGTCGCCAGACATTGATCAGCATGTGCCTGCCATTCAGGCGCCGCTCGGCTTCCTCCTTTGGCAGTAAGTCATATGTGTAGTCGGCAACGGTGCGCGCGCCGTAATCGACATGCGCACCGAAAGCTGGCTGGTTATGGCCATGCGTGCCGGTGGCATTGGTCCGGATAACGGGACCGAAGCTTATCACCTTGTCCGCGCCGGTAATGCGCCCGACCAATGCCTCGGTATCGCGGCTGTAACGTTCCAGCTGCTGCTCGTCGGTATAGTCGTCAATGCCGCTTGGCTCATCCACCACCACAAAGCCGTTCTTCTCCAGCGCCAGGTCGTGAATGAAGGGGCGCACATCATGCACCGTGACTTCATGCGGGTCCTGCGGCCAGTAGCTCTTCTCACGATCACCGGCATAAAAGATCGCCTCTTCGCCGCGCACGACATAGTTCATCGTGGTGCGAACATCGCAGGTAACGGTTTCCATCTCTCAAGCCCTTCCGGTCTTTATCCTTTGACCGATCCTCGCGCGCATCATAGCCTGACACGCAAGGTGCCGTCCATCGCCATGGTCTGGCCGCTGTAAAATGGGAGAAGGCATGGTTGAGGGATATCTGGACCCGCGCACGGTAATGCGCGAGCGGGCGATGAACCTGAAGCAATATGGCGTCGTCACGATCTGCGTGCTGATCAATATGATCGACGGATATGACATCCTTGCTCTGGCCCAGGCGGGCAGCGCGTTGAGCCGTGATTGGGGTCTTTCAGATGCCGAATTGGGCACACTGCTTTCGATGAACCTCGTCGGCATGGCGCTGGGCGCCTTGGGCGTTTCGCCCGTTGCAGACCAATGGGGCAGGCGGCCGGCCATGCTGATCTGCCTGATCCTCATGAGCGTGGGCATGGCGATATCTGCCGTGTCCGAAGGCTTCTTCTCCATGGCTGCAGGTCGGTTGGTCACGGGAATAGGCATTGGCGGGATGACCAGCACGGCTGGCACAATGGCGCTCGAATATGCCAGTCAGAAACGGCGCGAATTCGCTACAGCGACGGTTGCCTCGGCCTATCCGGTGGGAACGATCATCGGTGCGGCAGTCGCCGTGGCCGTGCTCGATAGTTACGGCTGG
>ENA-ORCV01000846-ORCV01000846.1-marine-metagenome-genome-assembly--contig:-NODE-846-length-13523-cov-2.725123_pt1 | contig 13523 bp, 10 predicted proteins | sample MGYA00237779_ERZ508509 | MGnify/ENA primary metagenome ERZ508509 (study PRJEB26180, sample SAMN06268772) | marine metagenome | isolation source: Bioluminescent Bay, La Paraguera, Puerto Rico | place... | reverse complement strand
CGAGGCGGGCATGCAGATGCCCGAGCGCGACCCGCAGGCGCAGCAGAAGGCCGACCGCCGCGCCGAACTGACCGAGGTGATGGAGCAGGCGGTCCGGCATTTCGGGATGCAGCTGCGCGGTGGCGCGGGGGCGGGCGCGCGCGACTACCTGCGCGGGCGCGGGCTGGGCGAGGAGACGCTTTTCCAGTTCGATATCGGTTTTGCGCCCGAGGGCTGGCAGGGGCTGTGGGATCATCTGACGGGCAAGGGCGTGCCGCCCGGGATGATCCTTGCCTGCGGGCTCGCGCGCGAGAGCGACCGGGGCGGGCGGCCCTACGACGTGTTCCGCAACCGCATCATGTTTCCGATCCGCGATGCGCGCGGGCGCTGCATCGCGTTCGGCGGGCGGGCGATGGACCCGAATGACAACGCGAAATACCTCAATTCGCCCGAGACCGAGATTTTCGACAAGTCGCGCACGCTCTATCACCACGGACCGGCGCGCGAGGCCGCCGGAAAGGGCCGGCCGCTGATCGTGGCCGAGGGCTACATGGATGTGATCGCGCTGGTCGCTGCGGGGTTCGAGGCGGCGGTGGCGCCCTTGGGCACGGCGGTGACCGAGCATCACCTGCAACTCTTGTGGCGCATGGCCGACGAGCCGGTGATGATGCTCGACGGCGACCGCGCGGGGCTGCAGGCGGCCTATCGGGTGATCGACATGGCGCTGCCGCTGCTCGAGGCGGGGCGCACGCTGCGGTTCGCGCTGATGCCCGAGGGCAAGGATCCCGACGACCTGCTGCGCGCCGAGGGCGCGGGCGCGGTGCAGGCGCGCATCGACACCGCGCTGCCGCTGGTGCGGCTCTTGTGGCAGCGCGAGACCGAGGGGCGCGCGTTCGACACGCCCGAGCGCAAGGCGGCGCTGGAGCGTGTCTGCCGCGAGAAGGCGGGGCTCATCCGCGACCCGGCGCTGCGCGGGTATTACGAGCAGGAATTGAAGGATCTGCGGTGGGACCTGTTCAGGCCGCGCAGGCAGGCGGCACCGCAGGCCGGGCGCGGACGCGGTGGCAAGGGCCGGTGGGCCGCGCCGCCCGAACCCGCGCGCGCCGCCACGCGCAAGTCCGCTCTGGCCGCCGGCGATCCGGCGCAGAGGGTGCGGATGCGCGAGGAGGTGATCCTCGCCACGCTGGTCTGCTGCCCCGGGATGGCCGAGCCGTTCGAGGCCGAGATCGAGCGGATGCGCTGCGACGAGCCGCGCCTCGCGGCGCTGCGCGCGGCGATCCTGCGCCATGCCGGGGCAGGGGCCGAGACGCTGCGCGCGCAGATCGGTGCGGAGATCGGCGAGGACGCCCTTGAAAAGCTGCTGGCGCTGCCCCATGTCGCGCTAGCGCCCCCGGTCCGGCACCCGGGCGATTCCGACCGCGCGACGCTGACCCTGCGCGAGGAATTCGCCAAGCTGGCCGCATTCGCGGGCGTCGAGGCGGAATTGCGCGAGGCGGTCGAGGATATCTCGGGGCTCGCCGATGAAACCCTGACCTGGCGTCTGGCGCAGGCCGCCGAGGCGCGCAACCGCGCGCAGCGCAGCGAGCAGGAGGACCGCACCGTCTATGACCTTGGAGAGAACGGTCTGCCGCTCGATCGCGAGGAACGCGAGGCCTTTGCGCGGCTGTTGCGGCAGGTGGAGCGGTGGAAGCCGGAAAAATAGGGATGGAACCGTGACCGATTCGCAATTCGCTGCGGAAACCGTGAGAAATAACCAGTAGACGGGTGTTCGAATCGGTTGATCGCGCTATTGATTCGGCCCAGACGAATCATATGCCGGCAACCGCCCCCACAATCGCCGAGGAGATGCGCATGGCCGCCAAGGACACCGACGAGCACAAGCCCGAAGAGCAGGAGCAGGAAGTCTCGCTCGACATGAGTCAGGCCGCGGTCAAACGAATGATCACGGCGGCGCGCGAGAAGGGGTTCATCACCTACGACCAGCTCAACCAGGTGCTGCCGCCCGATCAGGTGTCGTCCGAGCAGATCGAGGACGTGATGTCGATGCTCTCGGAGATGGGCATCAACATCATCGAGGAGGAAGAGGCCGAGGAGGAAGACGGCAAATCCACCGCCGTCGCCGAGATCGGCCGCAAGGGCGAGATCACGCTCGGGTCGGGCAAGGAGGAAAAGCTCGACCGCACCGACGATCCGGTGCGCATGTACCTGCGCGAGATGGGCTCGGTCGAACTGCTCAGCCGCGAGGGCGAGATCGCCATCGCCAAGCGCATCGAGGCGGGCCGCAACACGATGATCGCGGGGCTCTGCGAGAGCCCGCTGACCTTTCAGGCGATCACCATCTGGCGCGACGAACTGCTGGGCGAGGATATCCTGCTGCGCGACGTGATCGACCTCGAGACCACGTTCGGCAACCAGCCCGGCGAGGAGGGCGAGGAGCCCGTCGTGGCCGCCAATGTGAGCCGCCCGCCCGCCGGGTCGGGCGGGGACGGGGGCGAGAAGGCGCAGGAACTCGACGCCGACGGCAACCCGATCCGCAATGCCGAGGACGACGAGGAGGAGGACGAGCAGGCGAACATGAGCCTCGCGGCCATGGAAGCCGCGCTCAAGCCCCGCGTGCTCGAGACGCTCGACCGCATCGCCGAGGATTTCGCCGAACTGAGCGAGATGCAGGACAGCCGCATCTCGGCCACGCTCAACGAGGACGGCTCGTTTTCCGAGGCGCAGGAGGCGAAATACCAGAAGCTGCGCGCCGAGATCGTCGAACTGGTCAATTCGCTGCACCTGCACAACAACCGTATCGAGGCGCTGATCGATCAGCTTTACGGCATCAACCGCCGGATCATGCAGATCGACGGCGCGATGGTGAAGCTGGCCGATCAGGCGCGCATCAACCGCCGCGAATTCATCGACGAGTATCGCGGGCGCGAGCTCGATCCCGCCTGGCTCGAGGACATGGCGCAGAAGCCCGGGCGCGGCTGGCAGATGTTCATCGAGCGCTTTGCCGACAAGGTGGCCGAGCAGCGCGCCGACATGGCGCAGGTGGGCCAGTACGTGGGCCTCGATATCAGCGAATTCCGCCGCATCGTGGGCCAGGTCCAGAAGGGCGAGAAGGAGGCGCGGCAGGCCAAGAAGGAGATGGTCGAGGCCAACCTGCGGCTGGTGATTTCCATTGCCAAGAAATACACCAACCGGGGCCTGCAATTCCTCGATCTCATCCAGGAGGGCAATATCGGCCTGATGAAGGCGGTGGACAAGTTCGAGTATCGCCGGGGCTACAAGTTCTCAACCTATGCGACGTGGTGGATCCGGCAGGCGATCACCCGCTCGATCGCCGATCAGGCGCGCACCATCCGCATCCCCGTCCACATGATCGAGACGATCAACAAGCTGGTGCGCACGGGGCGCCAGATGCTGCACGAGATCGGGCGGGAGCCGACGCCGGAAGAGCTTGCCGAGAAGCTGCAGATGCCGCTGGAGAAGGTCCGCAAGGTGATGAAGATCGCCAAGGAGCCGATTTCGCTTGAGACGCCCATCGGCGACGAGGAAGACAGCCAGCTTGGCGATTTCATCGAGGACAAGAACGTCATCCTGCCGCTCGATTCGGCCATTCAGGACAACCTGCGCGAGACGACGACGCGGGTGCTGGCCTCGCTCACCCCGCGCGAGGAGCGGGTGCTGCGGATGCGCTTCGGCATCGGGATGAACACGGATCACACGCTCGAAGAGGTGGGGCAGCAATTCTCGGTGACGCGCGAGCGCATCCGGCAGATCGAGGCCAAGGCGCTCAGGAAGCTGAAGCATCCGTCGCGGTCGCGGAAGCTGCGGAGTTTCCTGGATCAGTGAGACGGCGAGTAAGTCAATACACGGCTAAACAAGCTTACAATACTATCCGTATTGTAGCGCAAGCGGTTATGACTGGTGAGAAATGGATCAGTTATTCGGACTTGGCGCGAAGATTGGGAATGTCAAATGACACAGGAAGAGGCTTAGGACCAATATTGGACGAGGCCGCTTTGAGATGTCGCGAAAATAACTTGCCTGATGTGAGTTCTGTGATCGTGACTAAAGCAACTTTGGACACAAGCCAACCGATGCCCTCTGAGGATTCGTTTGATAGCAATGGGTATTGGCCTCTGACAGGTATCCATCGAGACGATGTTCCTGAGGCTCAAAGAAAAGTGCATGAATTTGATTGGTTGCAGGTAAAGCAGTTGAAACTCGGGGACTGATATATGGCAAGCCGGGAAGCGTAGCACGATTATTGACCCACGTGCGGAGTAGTCGCGTGAGGGGTTCGGTGCGTTTATCCCTGTCTCGAGCCCCTTGCGCTCCTGTACGCCATCACGTACATTCCACCCATGAAACACACCACCTCCACCGATCTGCGCAAGAGCCTCTCGGCCATGATGGACCGGGTGAACGAGGATCATGAGCCGGTGCTTGTCACCCGCGCCAAGGGCAAGCCGGTGGTGATGATCTCGCTCGAGGATTATCAGGCGATGGACGAGACCGCCTATCTGCTGGCGTCGCCTGCCAACAGGGCCGAGTTGCTGGCCGCGATTGCCGAGGACGATCCGTCGAAGCGCGTCACGGTGACGATGGATGATCTGCTGGCGATGGAGCGCGAGTGAACCTGTCGTTTCAGGGTCGGGGATGGGCGCATTACCTGCACTGGCAGACCACCGACAAGGCGATGCTGCGCAAGGTCAACAGGCTGATCGAGGAATGCCTGCGCCACCCGTTCGAGGGCACCGGCAAGCCCGAGCCGCTGCGCGGCGATCTGGCGGGGTACTGGTCGCGGAGGATCGACCGCGAGCACCGTCTGGTTTACCATGTGACGGAGGACGAGATCGTCATCGTGCAATGCCGGTATCATTATTGAGGGCGGGGCCTGCGAGGCATGTGCCCGGACCCGGAAAGGAGGCCACCCATGTCCATCCTGTCAAAACTGTTCGGCGGCGGCGGTGGAGCCGCGAAGCGCGAGGCGCCGGGATTCCCGACGGAGGAGTACAAGGGCTATCGCATCACGCCCGCGCCGCAGGAGGCCGAGGGCGGGTGGCGGCTTGCCGCGCGCATCGAGAAGGAGGTGGAGGGCGCGCTGCAATCGCACCTCCTGCTGCGCGCCGACGTGCTGCGCGACGCGGACGAGACGGCGGCGGCGGCGCTGCGCAAGGCGAAACAGGTGATCGACGAGCAGGGCGAGCGGCTGTTCCGCTGAGGGCGCGCGCGCGTTTTGCCGGGGTGCGGGGTCTTGCACGGGGGCGCGGTTGCACCTACTCTTGGGGTAACTTGAAATGGAGGGCGTGTTGTCATGGCGCCCAAGCGTCCGATTGGTGCGGGCGCTATCCCGGACCCGGTCGAGAGCCCCGCGCCGAATCCGCCGGATCGGGCACCGCTTTATGCGGCGCTCGACCTTGGCACGAACAGTTGCCGCATGCTGATCGCCCGCCCCGAGGGGCGGACCTTCCGCGTTGTGGACAGTTTCTCGAAATCCGTTCAGCTCGGGGCCGGGCTGGAGCGGTCCGGTCGCCTGTCCCGCGCCGCCATCTACCGCACCATACAGGCGCTGCGCGTCTGTCGGCAGAAGCTGCGCCGCCACGATGTGCGGCGGATGCGGCTGGTGGCGACCGAGGCGTGCCGCCGCGCCGCCAACGGGGCCGAGTTCATGGCACGGGTGGAGCGCGAGACGGGGCTTACGCTCGACGTGATCCCGACCGAGGAAGAGGCGCGTCTGGCGGTGATTTCCTGCGCGCCGCTGGTCAGTTCGCGCACCGAGCAGTTGCTGGTGGTGGATATCGGCGGCGGCTCGACCGAGCTGGTCTGGATCGACCTGCGGGCCGTGCCCGAGCCCGAGCGCAAGCGCGCCATCATGCGGATGCACATGGGCTTTCAATCGGGGGGGGACGGGCCTGCGGCGCGGGTGGTGGACTGGATCAGCGTGCCGCTGGGGGTGGCGACGCTGCGCGAGCAGTTCCGCGATGTCGAGGACGACGCCGCGCGGTTCGCGCTGATGAGCTGGTATTTCGAGGAGAACCTCGCCGAGTTCGCCCCCTACAAGGACGAGCAGAGCCGCGACGGGTTCCAGATCGTGGGCACCTCCGGCACCATCACCACGGTGGCGGCAAGCCATCTTGGGCTGCGCCGCTATGACCGCAACAAGGTGGACGGGCTCACGATGACGAGCGACGAGATCGACCGGGTGATCCGCTCCTATCTCGCGCTTGGCCCCGCCGGGCGGCGGCGCGACCCCCGCATCGGGCAGGACCGGCAGACGCTGATCATGTCGGGCGCGGCGATCTTGCAGGCGCTGCTGCGCTGCTGGCCCACCGACCGGCTGTCGGTGGCCGACCGTGGGCTGCGCGAGGGGATGCTTTATGCGCAGATGGCCGCCGATGGCGTGCTCGAAGACGGAGAGGACTGATGGCGAAGGGGCCGGACGGCAAGAACACATCCGGGCGCGGACAGCGCGACCTGACCGTGAAGGTCAAGACCGCGCGGGGGCGGCGCTCGTCCTCGACGCGCTGGCTGCAGCGGCAATTGAACGACCCTTACGTGAAGCGCGCGCAGTCCGAGGGCTATCGCGGCCGCGCGGCCTACAAGATCATGGAGCTTGACGACAAGTTCCGCTTTCTCGTGCCGGGCGCGCGGGTGGTCGATCTGGGCTGCGCGCCGGGCGGCTGGTGCCAGGTGGCGGTGCCGCGCATCAACGCGCTGGGCGACCGGTCGGGCAAGCGGCAGGGGCGGCTCATCGGCATCGACCTGCAGGAGGTGGAGCCGATCGCGGGGGCCGAGATCCACCAGCTCGATTTCATGGAGGAGGGCGCGGACGAGCAGGTGAAGGCCTGGCTCGGGGGGCGCGCCGACGTGGTGATGTCGGACATGGCGGCGTCAAGCTCGGGGCACAAGCAGACCGATCACCTGCGCATCATCGCGCTGTGCGAGGCGGCGGCGTGGCTGGCCTTCGACGTGCTGGAGGAGGGCGGCACCTTCGTGTCGAAGGTGCTTGCGGGCGGGGCCGAGGGCGACCTGCAGAAGGTGCTCAAGCAGCGTTTCGACAAGGTGGCGAACGTCAAGCCGCCCGCGTCGCGCGCCGACAGTTCCGAGAAATTCGTGGTGGCGACCGGGTTTCGCGGCTGAGGGCGGCGCCGGGGGGCCGCACCCTGTCACGCCCTGAGCCGCGCGCCTTCCGGGTCGAACGGCGGAGCGTCCAGGATGCGCGCGCGGTGCGGCTGGCCCAGCACCATCACCTCCACCGCGTCGCCCGGCCCGGCGTCCCCCTTCACATATCCAAGCGCCAGGCTCATCCCCACCGCATAGCCGTAGGCCCCGGACGTCACGCGCCCCACGCCCACGCCGTCCTTGAAGATCGGCTCACCCCCCGTCGCATCGGCATTTGAGGCACTCACATCCGCCTCCTCCAGCGCCAGCAGCACCAGCCGCTCGCGCGCCGCCTCTCCGATCACCGCCTCCAGCGCCGCCTTGTTCAGGAACGCCTTGTCCATCTTGCACAGCCCCGCCAACCCGGCCTCCTGAGGCCAGTATTCGGGGCTGTATTCGCGGGACCAAGAGCCATAGCCCTTCTCGATCCGCAGGCTCATCAGCGCCCGGCTGCCCACCGGCCCGGCGCCGAATTCGCGCCCCGCCTCGATCAGCGCCGCATAAAGCCGCGCCTGATCCTCGGCCGCGCAATGCACCTCCCAGCCCAGATCGCCGGTGAAACTCACCCGCAGGGCCACGCAGGCCACCCCCGCGATCTCGATCCTCGCCGAGCGCATGAACGGGAAATCCTCGGTGCTGAGCGACGCGTTGGTCAGCCGCTGCAACAACTCGCGCGAGCGCGGCCCCGCAACGTTGAAGCCGCAGACCGACTCGGTCAGGCTCTCGAACACGGTCCCCTCCGGCAGCGGCACCGCATCGAAGAACCGCTTGTGATAGCGCTCGGCCATGCCCGAGGAAATCACCCAGAACTCATCCTCCGCGAGCCGCGTGACCGTCGCATCCCCCGCGATCCCGCCGCGCACACCAATGAGCGGCGTCAGGCACGACCGGCCCACGGCCTTCGGCATCCGGTTGGCAAAGACGGCGTTGAGCCAGTCCTCCGCCCCCGGCCCCTTGACCCGGTACTTGGCGAAATTCGAGATGTCGATGATCCCCGCCCGCTCGCGCAGCATCTTCGCCTCCGCGCCCACCGGCCCCCACCAGTTCTGCCGGGTAAAGCCGTTGGTATCGACGGTGCCGGGCGTCTCGGCAAACCACAGCGGATGCTCCCAGCCATAGTTGAGCCCAAAGACCGCCCCCATCCCGCGCTGCATCTCATAGACGGGCCGCACCCGCAGCGGCCGCCCCGCAGAACGCTCCTCATTGGGGTAATGGATCGCGAAACGATGCGCGTATTGATCGCGCACCTTCGCCTTCACGAACTCACGGTCATTGGCCCAGAGGCCGAACCGCGCGATGTCCCAGGCGAACATGTCGTATTTCATCTCGCCATGCACCAGCCATTCCGCCACCATCCAGCCCATGCCCGCCGATTGGCTGAAGCCGGGGATGATCCCGTTGCAGCAGAAATACCCCTTCAACTCCGGCACCGGGCCAAGGATCACATTGCTGTCGGGCGACCATATCATCGGGCCGTTGATCACCCGCTTGATCCCCGCCTCGCCAACCACCGGCACCCGGTCGATGGCGCGCATCATGTTGTCCTCGATCCGCTCCAGGTCGTCGGGGAACAGGTCATGCGCGAAATCGAGCGGCGTGCCGTCCTCGGCCCAGAATTTCATGTCGCGCTCATAGGCGCCGATCAGCAGGCCCTTGCCCTCCTGCCGCAGGTAGTATTCGCCGTCGCGATCCGCCACCGAGGGCAGGCGCCGGTCCATCCCGGCGATCTCGGCGATGGTCTCGGTCACGAAATACTGGTGCTCGGTGGGCTGCAAGGGCAATTCGATCCCCGCCAGTTTCGCCACCTCGCGCCCCCAGAGACCGGCGGCATTGATCACCCAGGGCGTGCGGATATCGCCCTTGGGCGTCTCGACGATCCACGTCCCGTCCGCCTGCGGCACGGTCGCCGTCACCGGGGTAAAGCGGTGGATCTCCGCCCCCCGCTGCCGCGCCCCCACGGCGTAGGCATTGGTCACGCCCGAAGGGTCCACGTTGCCGCCATCGGGCTCGTACATGATGCAGCGGATGCCGTCGAAATTCACCAGAGGGTGCAGCCGTTCGGCCTCGTCCCGCGAAATCTCGTGAAAGTTCATGCCGTAAAGCTTGGCCTTCGCCGCCTGCAGCCGCAACTGATGCGCCCGGTTCTCGGTCTGCGCGAGATAAAGCGAGCCGGGCTGGAACACCCCGCAGCTTTGCCCGGTCTCCGCCTCCAACTCATTGTACAAATTCATCGTGTAATGCTGCAACCGGCTGATATTGGCGCTGTCATGCAGCCCGTGAATGTTGGCCGCGGCGTGCCAGGTGCTGCCCGAGGTCAACTCGTCGCGCTCGAGCAGAACGACATCGCTCCACCCCAGCTTGGCCAGGTGGTAGAGGATCGAGCATCCGATAACGCCACCGCCGATCACGACAGCCTGTGCATGGGTCTTCATGGGGTATCCCTCGGGTTCTTCACCCCGCCACCCTGAAGCGCGCACAGGCCGGGCGATTGCCCGTTTCCGACACATCCTGTCGCGGTGATACACGGCCCCGCTGTTTCTTCTTGGCCGAAATACCCCGGAAAGCGGTCTCCTCGATGCGCACCTTCGGTGCGACGGGGCAGGGCCCCTCATCCCCACACAACCGGCGCGGCGCAGCCGCACCGCATCGAAAGACCCCGCGACCCAAGGGAAACGACACATCCTGTCGCAAACCGGCATGCGGCGCGGTGCAGCCGTCGCACTTTGGGCAAAACCCGAACCACAGGAGGCCGCCCCCATGAAAACCAACACCCGCGTCTGCGTCATCGGCGGCGGCGTCGTCGGCTGCAGCGTGCTCTATCACCTCACGAAACTCGGCTGGTCCGACGTCATGCTGCTGGAACGCTCGGAACTCACCTCCGGCTCCACCTGGCACGCGGCGGGGGGCTTTCACACGCTGAACGGCGATACCAACATGGCCGCGCTGCAGGGCTACACGATCCGCCTCTACAAGGAACTGGAGGAGATCACCGGCATGTCCTGCGGGCTGCACCATGTCGGCGGCGTGACGCTCGCCGACAACCGCGACCGCTTCGACATGCTGCTCGCCGAACGTGCCAAGCACCGCTACATGGGGCTCGACACCCATATCGTTGGCCCGGAAGAGATCGCCAAACTTGCCCCGGTCACCAATACCGAAGGCATCCTCGGCGCGCTCTACGATCCGCTCGACGGCCATCTCGACCCCTCGGGCACCACCCACGCCTATGCCAAGGCCGCGCGCATGGGCGGTGCCACCATCGAGACGCATTGCATGGTGCGCGAGACCAACCCGCGCCCCGACGGCACATGGGATATCGTGACCGACAAGGGCACCATCCACGCCGAGCACGTGGTCAACGCCGCCGGGCTCTGGGCGCGCGAGGTGGGGGCGATGGCCGGCACCTACCTGCCGCTGCACCCGATGGAGCACCAATACCTCGTCACCGACGAGGTGCCCGAGATCGCCGGGATCATCGACGGCGGGGGCGAGCACCCGCATGTCATGGACCCGGCGGGCGAAAGCTATCTTCGGCAGGAGGGGCGCGGGCTCTGCATCGGCTTCTACGAACAGCCCTGCCGCCCCTGGGCGGTCGATGGCACGCCGTGGGAGTTCGGCCACGAATTGCTGCCCGACGATTTCGACAAGATCGAGGACAGCATCGAGTTCGCCTACAGGCGGTTCCCCGCGCTGGGGCGCGCGGGCGTCAAGTCGGTGATCCACGGTCCCTTCACCTTTGCCCCCGACGGCAACCCGCTGGTGGGCCCGGTTCCGGGCCTGCGCAACTACTGGTCCGCCTGCGGGGTGATGGCCGGGTTCAGCCAGGGCGGCGGCGTGGGCCTGATGCTGGCGCAGTGGATGACGACAGGCGAATGCGAGCGTGACGTGACCGCGATGGACGTGGCCCGCTTCGGCGACTGGATCACGCCCGGCTATACCCGCCCCAAGGTGATCGAGAACTACCAGAAGCGCTTTTCCGTCAGCTACCCCAACGAGGAACTGCCCGCCGCAAGGCCCTTTCGCCAGACGCCGATGTATGACGTGTTCGACGGCATGGGCGCGGTCTGGGGGCACCAGTTCGGGCTCGAGGTGGTCAACTACTTCGCCGAAGGAGACGAGCCGCGCTTCGAGACGCCCTCCTTCCGCCGCTCCAATGCCTGGGAGGCCACCGCGCGCGAGGTCCGCGCGGTGCGCGAGGCCGTCGGCATCAACGAGGTGCACAATTTCGGCAAGTATCTCGTGACCGGGCCGGGGGCGCGCGACTGGCTCGACCGGATCATGGCGGGCCGCATCCCGAAACCGGGGCGCATCTCGCTCACCCCGATGCTGTCGCCCAAGGGCCGGCTCTGGGGCGACTTCACCGTGTCCTGCCTGAATGACGAGACCTTCCAGCTTACCGCCTCCTACGGTGCGCAGGCGGTGCACATGCGCTGGTTCGACCTCAACGAGGCCGCGGGCGTGCGGGTCGAGAATATTTCCGACCGCCTCAACGGCTTCCAGATCGCCGGGCCGCGCGCGCGCGACGTGCTGACGGCAGTGAGCCGCGACGCCGTGGCGGACATGAAGTTCATGGACCTGCGCCGCGCCACCATCGGCATGACCGACTGCCTCGTGCAGCGCGTCAGCTATACCGGCGACCTGGGCTACGAGATCTATTGCGACCCGATGGCGCAGCGCGCCCTGTGGGACACGCTCTGGACCGCAGGGCAGACCCACGGGATGAAACCCTTCGGGATGCGCGCGATGATGTCGCTGCGGCTCGACCGGTTCTTCGGCGCGTGGCTGCGCGAATTCTCGCCCGACTACACCCCCGGCGAGACCGGGATGGACCGCTTTATCGCGTGGTCGAAGAACGCCGATTTCATCGGCCGCGCGGCGGCAGAGGCCGAGCGCGCGGCGGGCGCCGCGCGCCGCCTCGTGGCCTTCGACGTGGCGGTCTGGATCGAGGGCGAGGTGCGCGGCTTCTGCACCTCGGGCGGATACTCGCACCATGCGGGCAAGTCGATCGCGCTGGCGCTCATCCCGAGCGGGCATGCACAGGACGGCCTTGAAGCCGAGATCGAGATTCTCGGAGAACGATGCCCCGCCCGGCTGATCACCACGCCGCTTTTCGACGCCGACGGCGCGCGGATGCGGGGCTGAGCCGTCCCCGCCTTGCGCTGGCGGAGGGGCCGGATTCGGGTATTTTCGCCAAGAAGAAGATCAGCGCCGGTCCGGCCCCTCATCGGGGTCGGGCTGGCCCACGCCGAGAAACAGGCGCTTGAGCGGCAGCACCCAGACCACGCCCAGCAGCACGAAGACGACCAGTTCCACCAGCATCGGCAGACCCTCGTAGCGCGCGCGCAGCCAATCGGTCAGGGTGACGGCGGCGACGATCCAGGCGGGCAGCGCCACCAGCAGCACCACCAGCGACCAGCGTTTGCGCGCCTTGTAGCCAAGGGCCATCTCTGCCTCCTCAATCGGCGAACGGGTCGGTGACGAGGATCGTGTCCTCGCGTTCGGGTGAGGTGGAGAGTAGCGCGACGGGGCAGCCGATCAACTCTTCGACGCGGCGCACGTACTTGATCGCGGCGGCGGGCAGGTCGGCCCAGCTGCGCGCGCCCTCGGTCGAGGCGGACCAGCCCTCCATCTCTTCGTAGAGCGGCGTGCAGCGCGCCTGCGCGTCGGCGGCGGTGGGCAGATAGTCGAGCCGCTGCCCGTCGAGATCGTAGCCGGTGCAGATGCGCAGCGTCTCGAACCCGTCCAGCACGTCGAGCTTGGTCAGCGCGATGCCGTTGACGCCCGAGGTGGCGCAGGTCTGGCGCACGAGGCAGGCGTCGAACCAGCCGCAGCGCCGCTGCCGCCCCGTGACGGTGCCGAATTCGCGCCCCCGCTCGCCCAGCCGCTGGCCGTCGGAATCGTGCAACTCGGTCGGGAACGGCCCTTCGCCCACGCGGGTGGTATAGGCCTTGACGATGCCCAGCACGTAATCGATCGCGCCGGGGCCGAGGCCCACGCCGGTGGCCGCCTGCCCGGCGATCACGTTGGACGAGGTGACGAAGGGATAGGTGCCGAAGTCGATGTCGAGCAGCGCGCCCTGCGCGCCTTCGAAAAGGATGCGTTTGCCCGCGCGGCGCTGCTCGCCCAGCACCTTCCAGACCGGCGCGGCATAGGGCAGGATCTGCGGCGCGATCTCCATGAGCTGCGCGATCAGCGCCTCGCGATCCACCGGTTCGATCCCGAGGCCGCGACGCAGCGGATCGTGATGCTGGAGCGCCCGGTCCACCCGCGCGATCAGCGTCGCCTCGTCGGCCAGATCGGCCACCCGCACCGCGCGGCGGCCGACCTTGTCCTCGTAGGCGGGGCCGATGCCGCGCCCGGTCGTGCCGATCTTGGTGCCCTTGCTG
>ENA-ORCV01000845-ORCV01000845.1-marine-metagenome-genome-assembly--contig:-NODE-845-length-13523-cov-2.943849_pt1 | contig 13523 bp, 10 predicted proteins | sample MGYA00237779_ERZ508509 | MGnify/ENA primary metagenome ERZ508509 (study PRJEB26180, sample SAMN06268772) | marine metagenome | isolation source: Bioluminescent Bay, La Paraguera, Puerto Rico | place... | reverse complement strand
CGGACCGGCTGCTGCTGCTGGACCAGGTCACCGACCCGCACAATGTCGGCGCCGTCCTGCGCAGCGCGGCGGCCTTCGACATGGGCGCCGTCGTCGTCACCGCCCGGCACAGCCCGCGCGAAACCGCGGTGCTCGCCAAGTCCGCCGCCGGCGCACTGGATGTGGTGCCGCTGGTACGCGTCCGCAACCTGTCGAGCACGATCGACGAGCTGAACGGACGCGGCTTCACGACCATCGGTCTCGATGCCTCGGCCGAATCGGGACTGGAGGACATCCCCCTGCCCGGCCCGTTCGCGCTTGTGCTGGGCGCCGAGGGCAAGGGCCTGCGCCAGAAAACGCGGGAAACCTGCTCTGCGCTCGCCCGCATCGACATGCCCGGCCGGATGCCGAGCCTCAACGTCTCCAACGCCGCGGCGCTGGCCCTCTACATCGCCGACCGGACCTCGAGAAAGACCTGAAGACCGTTGCGGCCGACGAATTGAGCGGATCCCAAGGGTATCCTAACGTTCCCCGACGAGAATCGGGGAGACGCTAATGACCGTCCGCAAACTGATATTTGCCTGCCTCGCCGGACTGGTCGCCGCCCTCGCGACCGGCGAAACGGCCCGTGCCGACGTCGAGCAGGATGCAATCGGATCGAGACAGGCGGCTATGAAAAAGGCCTATCAGCGATCGATCTTCGAATCCGCCGTGAAACGTCCGGACTATCGCAAGCGCCTCGTTCCCATTGATGCCAGAAAGCGCAGGGTCACGGTCATCTCGCTGACCCGCAAGGCCGATCCGCCGGACGAGCCCGACAACCCGTTTCCGCAGGACAAAGGCTATTTACAGCTGGAGCCGCAGCCGGGCGGCAACGGGACGCTGATCCGCAACACCTGGATTTCGCTTCCAGACGAGCTGGCCCCGAAATGCCGGGGCGCGGCCGATCCGCTGCTGAAGCTGCAAATGCTGCTCGGCATGCCGCCGGAGGGCGGTAAATGGGAACTGGTTCGATTCGACGTCGCGACCAAACACATGTTCCGTCCCTGCGCCAGCGGGCCGTCGATTACCAGCCGCAGGTGTTCGTTTGACATCCCCGACGGCGGTTCGAAGGCTGACCTGGAAACCCAACAGTTCGTGTTCCAGCAGATGTGGTCGTCCTACACCAAGGGTTTCCGCTGGCCCGGCTACCCCTTCACCGGCATGGGCTGGACCTACAACTGGGATCCTGATGCCCGCAATCCCTATGGCATCTCGGAATATGTCGTGCGCCAGGGCTCGCCGATCAGCGGCATCGAAACGCTATCGCCAAAGACGTTCTGCGCGGCCTCCTGAAAACGGCCGATGCCCGGGGCCGTGGCGCGGCTAGCGGTAGCCGCCGCCCTTCGGGTTGGCGCCGTAGTACCCGTAGCTTGGAACCGGCGGATAATAGACGTAGCGCTTCGGCGGCACGACGAAGTAGGGCGGCGGCGCATAGACGGCATCGCGATACTGGTACCAGTGGCGCCAGTTCGGGCCGACATAGATGTAGCCGCGCGCCGGCGCATACCAGCGGTAGTAGGAGACGGGATAGCGATAGGCGCCGCGATCGCGCACATACCAGTAGCCGGTCGGATGGTACTGATAGCCGTGCGCGAACGGGAACAGCGCACCGAGCGCAAAGCCCGCCAGTCCCGCAGCGACGACGGCGCCGCCGTCTGCCTTTGCCGGCTGAGCCGCGAAATTCGATCCGCCGATAACCAGTGCGGCGACGGCGGTTGCCAGGATGCGTTTCATGGGACGTCTCTCCTGTCTGCCCCCGACCCCTCGCCGCCTAAAGTATACCAGCTCCGGTTACGGAAACCCGAATCGCCCGGTCGATCAGCCAGAACGAGGCAAGCGTCCCGATTACATAGGCCGCCGCGACACGGCTGCGCGACAGCCTGACCAGTTCGTGTCCGCCTCCCAGCGACCGCACCAGGCCATAGAGCGCCAGCGCGACCGCGCAGAATGTCAGCTGGCCCGCCTCGATGCCCAGATTGAACGACAGCAGCGCCAGCGGAATCTCGTTTGCCGGCAGGCCCACTTCCGAAAGGGCCCCGGCAAATCCGAACCCGTGCAGCAGGCCGAACGCGAACGCCATCATCCACGGAAAGCGCCGCATCACGGTACGGTGCCGATCCGGCGCCCGGGCAAGCTCGACCGCGACAAGCAGGATACTGAGCGCGATCAGCGCCTCGACCGGCGCCGAGGGAATGGCGACGACGCCGAGCACGGCGAGCGACAACGTGATGCTGTGGCCTACCGTGAAGGCGGTGACGGTGAGAACCAGCGCCCGTCCCGTCGACACCAGCAGCATCAGCCCGAGCACGAACACCAGATGGTCCGCCCCCGTCAGGATGTGTTCGAAGCCGAGTTCGAGATAGCTCCGCACGACGTCGACGGCGCGCGCCTGCTCGGGCACCCGGAACACCGCATTGTCCGACGTCAGGACGGTATTGAAGACCCGCCCGTCGGCAAGCGCCAGCCGGACGACGACGTCCGCCTTGCTGGCGGCGATGCCGTGAACCTCGATATCGCTGCCGGGAAGCGGTTTCGAGCAGTCCACCGTCCAGGTTCGAACCACCGCGGTTCCGGCTGCCCGCTCGTTGGCCTCTCCGTTTGCCGCACAGTGCGCCGGCAATTTCGGCACCATCCGCGCGCCGGGAACCTGGTTGGCGGGCGTCTTCCACTTCACATCGGCTGTTCCGGCGCCGGTTTCGACGATTTCGAGCAGCGCGGGCGCCATCGGATGGGCACCGGCTTCGGCGGCCGGCAACACCACGCCACCGGCCAGCGACGCCAGCACGATCAGGATCGGCCGCAACAGTCTAGCCATCCCGGGCCTCCGTGATGGCCGCAGCGTCGGGCTGGTACGGCGCGATGTCGATCGAATAGCCCGCGCGCATCGACTTCAGCGTTTCCGAAACCCGCCAGTCGCGCCGCGCGTCCATCACCGCCCGCATCACGTCGTCGCGAACGCGCTCGAGCGGCGGCGTCACGGCCGGACGGACATCGTGCACCCAGACCAGGTGCCAGCCATAGGGCGAGCGGATCGGGTCCGACCATGTCCCCGGTTCGAGGTCCGCCACCGCATCGGCGAACTCTGCGCCGAGCATCGAACGCAGCCCCTGCCGGGTTTGCCAGCGCAGGTGATGACCGCGCAGGAACGGGTCGCCGGATTCGGGGGCCATGTCAGGGACTATTGCTGTGGCCCTGAGTGTGTCGGCAAGAACGCGCGCGTCTGTCTCGCCCGCCGACCCGCGCCGATCCTCGCTCAGATAGACGTGGGTCAGCCGGAACCGGGCCGGCTCTGAAAACCGGTCGCGGTGCGCCGCCAGGTATGCTTCGAGTTCGGCGTCGCCGGGCGGCATTTCGCCCGCCAGCGGCGTATTGCCGGCGGCAAGCCGCATCGTCATGGCGAGCTGCCGGCGCACGACCACATCGCTACGGTCCAGGCCGAGGTCCAGCGCGAGCGCATACAGCGCCTTTTCGTCGAGGCCCTGATCGTCGGCGACGAAACCGGCGATCTTCACGAGGCGCTGGCGAATGGCGGTGTTGCCGCGGTCCAGCCCTGCGGCCAGCGCCTCCCGGTACAGGATTTCCTCGTCTATCGCCGCCGCGATCGCATCGCGAAGCTGCCTCGGGCCGGGCGGCCGGCCTGAACGGGTGATGACATCCTGACGCAGTTCCTCGATCTGCCCGACGGTGATGACCAGCCGCTCTCGCGCAATCCCTGGCCCCTCGCCGTCCCGCACCGGCCACCATCCGACTGCGGCATACAGCAGCCCACCGAGCAGCAGGAAATGCAGCACCGGGGCGCGCAGCAGCCGGGGGATTACGGCCACCCCGTCAGCCGCCCGGCGCATACCAGACCGGCGAGGTCCAGGCACGTTCCTGAATGGTCCGCTCGATGAAGGGGTCGTTCTGCTCGGTCAGGCAGCAGCTGTTGAACGGGACTTCACCGAGTGCAATCTCGCCGTTGTTCGCCGCATTGGCGTTGGCACGCGCCGCCTGTGCCCGGCAGCGTTTCGGCCTGGCGAAGGGATTGACGTCGGCGGCCAGGCAGACACGGGTGCTCCACCGGCAGGTCGGCGTCTCCAGCACACGCGCGTAATAGAAGGCCGGCAGGTAGGCGTTGAAACCGGGATCCTTCCAGACCGTGCACAGCTCGTTCCGACCTCGGTCAGCGAGCGCGGTTCGGGTGGTCTGATCGGCATTACCGGACGTGACTTCAGCTTCGCATACGCCCTTGAGATAACGCTTGGTGTAGTCGCGCGCCTTCCCGGCCACGTCATAGACCCGTTCATGGGTCTGACCGCCGGCGTCGACCCAGCCCTTGACGATCTGGATGCGCTCGAGTTTGGCGCTGTCGGGATCCCGCAGCGCGGCGGCCAGGAACCGCGGCCGTCCCGACCCGGCCGTCATGTCCGGCAGATCGCCGCCCATCGGCACGCCGTCATCGTAGCCGACGGCGACGCGGTCGGGATTTTCGCAAAGCCCCGCATCGTAGTCCCAGCCGCCGAAGAAACGCACGACCGGGCGCGTCCCGCTGGTGCCGTATGTTTCCTTGCGACGCATCGCCGAGAAGATCGAATCGCGCGAATTCTCCTCCGCCCACACGACCGCCAGACCGCCGGGGCCGAGCCGGAAGTTCTCGATCAGCGGAACCACGGGCGCGTCGATCGTGCCCCCGTGGCCCTGGAAATCCTTCTCCACCGTATTGCCGGGGTCCCCGTTGTGGCTGTCGGTCGAGCCGATCAGCCCGTACTTGAACGGATTGACGCCCTCCAGATCCGGCGCCAGGGCCATGCCGTCCTTCAGCGCGTTGCGCACCATGTTGCGCGGCGGATACTGGTAGATGTCCGGCGGATCGGACTGCGGCCCGAGGATACTGCCCAGCACCTGCTCGAACGTGCAAAGCGAATCGTTCGTCTCGACGCCGGCCTGGGCCTGCCGGTCGTAGCGGCATTCCGAGGCAGCCTTGTGCTGGTAGATCTCGGTGAGCGGCTCGAAGAAAGCGCGCTCGGCCGCCTCCTCCGGGCTTGCCGGATCCGGAAACATCAGTCCGCCAGCCAGATTGGCGTTGTGCGGGATGGTCAGCACATCGCAGTCGGACCCTTTGCGGTCGATACACCGCCGCCGCAGTTTCTCCCACAGAACGGTCGGAAACGGCCCGCCGGTGGTAATGTTGCTGACCGGAGCCAGCGGCACGTCGGCGTTTCGGAAGATCACGTTGCGGTGCAGGTTCGAAAGCAGCGGCTGCGCCGTGTATTCGTAGCCCACGAAGGTGGTGAAACTGCAGGCCGACGTGCGGTCGTAGTGATCCTCGGCCGCCTGCTGGATTTCCTGCCACAGCGAAACCTCCGCGGTCTTGCAGTCGGCCGTCTTGCACAGCGGCAGCAACGGCCCCGAACCGTTCGGCCTGAGCAGCGGATTGGCCGCCCAAAGCCCGGATACGCCCTCCGGATTGAAGCTGGTCGGATCGCCGGGATCGATCTCGCCGGTCCGCATCTGGCGACACTGGATGCTGCCGCGGCCCGTCGTCCCCTTGGGCGACCGGGTGCAGATCTCCATCGGCCCCAGCAGTTCCGAGTGGTCGGTCACCGCGGCGAAATCGAGCGGCTTGAGCAACTGCGCCGTCCGGGTCTGCGGTTTGCCCGCTCTCGCCGAGGCATCCGGCAGCATCACCGTACCGCCCTTGGCGAATTCGTAAGCCGCATTCGGGTCGTTGCGAACCGACAGGGTATAGGCGTCGAAGGAAAAACTGGTGTGGAGGTGGGTTTCTCCGAAGAACGGCTGTCTCAGCGCCTCATGGGAATCGCAGTCTTCCCGGATTTCGGTGCGCTTGAACGGCAAATCCGATTCTGCGCGAACGCCATCTGCTGCGACAAGTGCAGTCGCGGAGCACAGTGCCAGAATTGCGGCAAGGCGTGAGAGAACCGGTTTCATATCGCTGCTCCAATCCAGGCGGCTCATGAAGATAGTTTGCACCGCCGACGTAAGAATCGATCAATATTTCCCCAGCGTTATTCTAAGATGAATACAAAGATCCGATTCGTAAAGATTTGAGATATCCCGCTCGATTTACTGGCGCCGGATCTTGTATTGTTGCGCGAGACTGCGTGGATCCCGGACCGGCAGAAAATTTTTTGACGTCTTCGCATCGCCGAGTCTCTCTAGGGGCTGGCCGAAAGCCGACGAGATGCCGTTGAACGCCGCTTTCGCGCATGCTACGTCGGCGACTGGGAACGGACGCGACGGGTGACTGCCTGCTACCGCAGGACCGGTCGCTCCACGCAAGCGCTAAATTGTAGACGTGGCGAAACGGTCGCCGGCTTAGCTCAGCTGGTAGAGCAACGGTTTTGTAAACCGTGGGTCGGGGGTTCGAGTCCCTCAGCCGGCACCAACCAATCTCCCGACAACCGGACTGTCAGCGGCAGCGGACCCATACGCCGGAAAGATAAGCGATCTGGGCGACCGCCAGATACCCGAACGCGGTGAGAATATAGCGAACAGATATACCGTTTATATTTAAGTAGACAAATAAAAATATCGCCGAAAGAAAAAGAACGGCGTAAACGCGAAAATACAGGCCGAGCAAGAAGCCAATCAAAGCGCTTGTGAATAGCTCGATCATCACTCGACCCCCAAGTGGAGAAGAGATGATATGGGCACGAATTTCTGAATTCAAACACTGAAATATTAATGGTTAAATGTAGAAGGAAAAGTTAATTTTATAAAAATTTCATCGAAATTGTATCGAATGCAGGCCCGAGTGTGCGCGCCCTTCGACCGCGGGTAAAGCGAACAGAAACCCGGCTTCTCCACGCGTCTGCACCGAGAAAACCCGCATCATGGAATTCGGCGCGCCCTCGGTGCACCGAATTCCGAATGCCTGCCCCGGCCGTCAGTCCACCGTTGCGACGCGCCCGGCACCGGCGGACGTCCCCAGCGGCGAATAGCCCGGCGGGATGTCCAGAGGCTGCGTCGGCGTCCCCGCAGTTGCGGGATCGGCCTTGAGGACTTTCACGCTGACCGTATCGACGTCATAGCGATGATCGCCGTCGTTGCCGGGCCCGCCCATCACCACGGCGACGCTGCCCGTCTTGAAGGTCGGATCCGTCACCGTGCACACCTTCACGTTATTGACGAAGAAGGAGTGGACGCCTTCTACGCTGACAACCCGCAAGGTGTTGTAGCGATTGTCGAACACCTTGATGTTGCTAGCAGTACACAGCAGTGCGTTGCTGCCGCCGGAGTTGGTCTTGCCGTTGTGATGGGCAAGCCGCCAGACCACAGCCTGGCCCTTGTTCGCGTCGTCGCTGGTATCGCCCTTGTTGTAGGCGAACCACATGCCGGACATGTTCTTCTTCTTGTCGATCTTCGAAAACAGGAACAGGCCGGAATTGTAGTTCAGCGACGTCGACGGATCGATGCGGCGGACCCGTGCGGTCACCTGCATGCTGCTCGCGCAGAACGGACTGGTGGCGGCCAGCCAGATATGCGGCAGCGCCCCGGTGACCGACATCGTGTTGTTGACCTTCTTCCAGTTGCCCAGATCGTGCTCCCACTGTTCGACCTGCGCCTTGTTGCGGAAGTTCCAGGACTGCCCGTCGGAAGGCCGCCGCAGCACCCTGTAGGCTGCCAGCGCATCGATCCGCGGCTTTGTGATGGTGCCCCGGACAACGTCCTCGCCAGTGCAGGCAAGCGCCTTGAGCACCTGCTCGACGGTCGCCTTCGTCCTGGTCTGTCGCATCAGCGCCCAGGCGCCCGCGACATGCGGTGCGGCCATGGACGTGCCGTTGAAGCTCGCGAACTTGTTGTTCGGCACCGACGACGTGATGTTGCTGCCCGGCGCCATCAGGTCGATCAGCGCGCCGTGGTTCGAGAAGCCGGAGACGGCATCCTTCTTGGTCGAGCTGCCTACGGCGACCGCCGAGGATATGCAGGCCGGCGCGGCGATCGAACCGGTATAGCCGGCGTTGCCGGACGCAACGACCACGGCGATCTTCCTGGACACCAGATTGTCCATCGCCATCTTCATGTCCTCGGAATCGTCGTCGCAGACGGCCGAGAAACTGCCGCCGCCCAGGCTCATGTTGACCGCGGCGATCTTCCGCTTCTTGGCTAGTTTCAGCACGCGCTGAAGCGCGAGGATCTGGTCGCTCTCGAAGCTCTTCGCGCACGGGCTCGACGAGCCGCACTCGGCCGCGCCGGTGAACCGGCTGAACACCTGGATCGGGATCAGCGTCGCGCCCTTGGCCACGCCCTTGTAGGCGTTGTTGGGACTGCCGACCGCGATGCCGGCGACATGAGTACCGTGCTTGCAGCCGGAGATCGACAGGCTGCAGTTGGCGCCCGACCCCTTCTTGGTGGACCGCGCCACGCCGCCCGGACACACCGACGTCGAATTGTCGATCGCGCTGGTCGTCGAATAGCACGCCTCCGAGACAATCTTTCCCTTCAGCGACTTGTGGTCGCGCTGCACGCCGGTATCGAGAACGGCGACGGACCAGCCCTTGCCGGTTTTCTTCTTCTTCCAGACCTTGTTGGCCTTGATCAGCGGAACGCTCTGCTTGAGCAGCGGCGGGACCGCCCTGTCCTCCCGGATCGCTGCGACGTTCGGGTCGTCGAGCAGCGACCTCAAACCCTGCATGTCCACGTTCATCGCAACCAGAGGCACTGTATCGTAGCGCTTGACGTTCTCCGCGCCGCCGACGCGGGCGACGACCCGATCCGTGAGGCTCGCGATGGCCGCGCGCTGATTGGCGACCTGGAACGTTGACAGGGTGCCCTCGGCGGCGAAATCGAGACGCAGGCGAACGATCACCGGCATTCGCCCGCGCGTCCGCAGCCTTTCCAGAAAGGCATCCGCATCGGTCCTGACGACGCTGCCTTGCGCGTTTTCCATGCGAAGAACCGGACCGTCCTGCCCGATGCCACCAAACGCAGATCCGGGATCCGGGGCGAGCGCCAGGATCGGAACGATCGCGACGATGGCGGCGAATGCCCGGAGCCCCGCTCTCACAATGGCGGAACGGCCGGAGAAACCGGTGTTCAGACATGCAGACATGACGTGCCCCTTGTTACATTGCGCGACGAACAGCACGGAAGAAGGCGTCTCGGCCGCCTCCCCGGCGCATCGCTTTCCGATCGAAAGGCTAAGGCATTCGCTTCGCCGACTGATTGATCGGCGTCAATACAGGCCCGTCAAAGACCGCAATCGATATCAATATTTTTCGCTGTATATTTCGAAACAGACGCAAAATAAATAAATTATACGATCGCGAAAACAAAATCCAAGGTGCGAATATAATTTGTAACAAAGAAATACTATGGCGCTCTGAACGCAGTATACATATTCAAAAACATGAATGTTGCTTGCCTGAAGGAACACGAGACCCGACCTCTGCCGGGCGCAACCTCCGCCGGGCGCGGCCGCCCGTCCGGCACGGACAATCGAATCGGTCGCATGAAAAAGGCGGCGCCTCGTGGCGCCGCCTTCGTCGATCTGAGACCGCCTTTCGGGATTGCGATCAGCAACCGTTCTTCAGGGCGTTGTGGCCTCCCAAGGCATCGATACGGGTCTTCGTGATACCCGCGCGGCTGACCTTCACGCCGGAGCACTTCAGCGCTTTCTCGATCTTGCCGACGCCGGCCTTGGCGTTGGTCTGGCGCAGCAATGCCCACACGCCCGCCACGTGCGGCGTCGCCATCGACGTGCCGCTCTTGAAGCCGTAGCCCTTGGTGGGAACCGGCGCATAGATGCTGCTGCCCGGCGCCATGAGGTCGACCAGCTTGGCATGGTTGGAGAAGGACGAGATCGCGTCGCTCTTTGTCGTGCTGCCGACCGTAACCGCCGAGGAAATGCACCCCGGGGCGCCGACGGAGCCGTTGAAGCCGTTGTTGCCGGAAGCAATGACGGTCGCGATCCGGGCCTTGCGCAGATTGTCGATGATCGCCTTTCGCGGATCGGAGTTGCACGCGCTCGAATAACTGCCGCCGCCGAGGCTCATGTTCACCGACGCGATTTTATATTTCTTGCGCTGAGAGTAGACCCGCTCCAGCCCTTTGATCTGGTCACTCGTGAAGCTCAAGGCGCACGGATTCGAGGACCCGCAGTTCGTCATGCTGTCGAATTCCGAGAACACCTGGACCGGGAAGAGATAGGCGCCCTTGGCGACCCCCTTGTAGGGGCTCTTCGGATTGCCGACCGCGATTCCGGCCACATGCGTGCCGTGGTCGCAGCCGGTCACGCCGAGATCGCAGAACTTGGCGGAGTTCTTCGCCGTCGAACTTGCCGCACCGCCCGGACAGGCCGAGGTCGAATCATAGGTCGCAGCGGAGGCGGTCGTTGAATAGCAGGCTTCCGTCATCACCTTCTTCCGGAAGGCGGGGTGCTTCGGCGCCCAGCCCGTGTCGAGGACCGCAACGGTCCAGCCCTTTCCGGTCTTCTTCTTGTTCTTCCAGACCTTGTTTGCCCGGATCAGCGGAATGCTCTCGTTCAGCGTCGGCGGCACCGCAACGTCCTCGTAGACCGCCTCGACATTCGGGCTGTCAAGCAGCGCGTCGAGCTGATCGGCGTTCACGGTCACGGCGACGAAAGGCACGGTCTCGAAGGTCTTGACGTTTTGCCCGCCGGGCACCCGCGACAGAATGCGCCGCTGCAAGCTCGCGATGGCTGTGCGCTGGTTCGCCACGGCAAAGAGCGAAAGGTCGCCTTCCGGCGTGAAATCGGTGCGCATGCGCACGATGACAGGGACGGTGCCGCGGCTCTCGGTCAACGTAACGAGCCGGTCCGAACTGGCCGGGACAGTGCCACCCTTGCCGTCGCCCAGGAACACATTGGCCCGCGAGTTTGCGGCCTGCGCGTTCTCAGCGCCGGCAAGTCCGCCGGCGGTGACGAGTGCGGCAAGCGCCACACAGGCCCCGCGAACCGCACGCGCGGCGCGGGAACCGGGGAAACGGGTATTCCGGAAATCGTAGGAAGTGATGGTCGCAGACATTATGGGATAACCCCCTTGCTGGCGCGGCATCGGCAGGTCTTCGCCTGCCTGGCAAACTCCAAGAGTTCTTTATGGCCGCCTCAAGGAAACAATATGACAACGGATTCTGACTTTACGCTGCGACACTACGCTGAGGCGGCCGCGCAAACAACGGATCGAGCCGATCCTCCCGGAAACTTGATTAAATTGGGTTTTTAGCCGGTAAACGCCATCCAAAAATAAAAGATATTTTAAATTTAGATATCAGAACCCTCAACAAAAATTATAAAACTAAATAATATATATCAAATATTTGTCACATATGGAATGCGATATAGATACTCACGCGGGGTATGAAACATAATTTATGCGCACGAATATTTAGGGCAGAACCAGACTGTCAATATTATTGCACATCCTCGGGCACCGGCGGCGCCGGCAGCCATTGCGCGGCGCGCTGCTGGACGGCGTGCAGTTCTTGCGGACTGAGCTGTGTCTGCACGTAGCCCCGGCGCGTAATCACAAGTTCGCGTTCATTTCCCGGCGGCAGGCCCGCAGCAGCGAGATTGAGCCAGAGATGCGCCTCGATGTAGTCCTGTTCGACGCCGTGGCCGATGAAATAGAGATAGCCGAGCAGCCCCTGAGCATAGGGGTAGCCCTGCTCGGACGCGCGACGGTACCAGACCACTGCCTCGCCGTAGTCCTGCGGCACCCCCTGCCCGTGATAGTAGGCAAGCCCGAGCGCCGTCTGCGCCTTGGGATCGCCGGTTTCCGCCAGCGGCCGCCACAGCCGCACGGCCCGGAAATAGTCGCCGCGCTCATAGGCCGAAACCGCAAGCTCGAAATCGCCGGCCCGCGCCGGACCGGTGCCGGACATCGCAATCGCCAGCGCCGCAAACGCGGCCAGCAGCAGGCTGGAGACGCGTCCGCCAGTCCGGTAGCCGACCATTGGCATGTCGATGGGTCTCCTCATCCCCACAGGCCCTCCGATCCGAAGACCGCTGCGTGCCAGAACAGCCAGGTTGCCCAGATCGCCGGCGCCAGGAACACGCCGAATGCGAGCCGCTTCGACGCCGTCCATCCGCCGCCGCGCAGCACCCGCGCCCCGACGAAGGCCAGCGCCCCGGCCGCGGCAACGAAAACCGCGAGCGGAAACATCTCCCAGCCAAGCCAGGCGCCGCCGGCAGCGGCCAGCTTGACGTCGCCGAGCCCGAGGCCATCGACACCGCGCAGGCGAAAGAAGACCTCCCGGATCGCCAGGAAGACACCGCCGCATACGACGGCGGAAAGCACCGTCGAGCCGATGGCCAGAAGCAGATTCTCGTCCGACCGGAACCGGACGGCCGCCGTCCAGGCCAGGCCCGCCGCCAGCGCCCCGTAGACCCACGGGTCCGGGATCCGGAACCGCAGCATGTCCTCGAAGGCGATCGCCGCCATCATGGCGCACAGGACCGCCGAGGCAGCAATCTGGGCGGGCGCGAACAGCGGCGCAGCGGCGATGGCGCCGACGGCCCCGCCGCAGGACGCGGCGACCAGTTGCCGCCGCGAAGATGGCGACAGTGCAGCCGCCATCGCGGTCACCGGGTGCCCGGTGAGCGCTGCATGTTCCACATCCGCGCCCTCAGCTCTTCGGCCACGTGCTGCGCATCCTGGCCCTGACGGATCACCGTAGGGCGGATCAGCACGATCAGCTCGTTCCGGTCGGACTGGTTGTCGGTGGTCCCGAACAGATCGCCGACGCCCTTGAGGCGGTGCAGCACCGGAATGCCGGTGTCGTTGTTCTGGCGCAGTTCGGAGATCAGACCGCCCAGCAGCACCGTCTGGCCGCTGGCCACCGAAACCGTACTGGCGATGCGCCGCTTGGTGAAAGTCGGCGTCAGCGTCGACGCCCCCGACGCAATGTCGGAGATTTCCTGCTGGATCGACATCGAAATGATGCCGTTTTCGGCGATCCGCGGCGTCACGTTGAGGATGATGCCCGTGTCGCGGAACTCGATCTCGTTGACGGTGGGCGAGTCCGGATCGATGTTCGACTGCGACTGGCGCGTGGTCACCGGCACTTCCTCGCCGACCTGCAGCGTCGCCGTCTGGTTTTCCAGAACCACGAGCGAGGGCGACGACAGCACCGACACGTCGGTGATCTGGTCGAACGCCGAGATGATGATGTCGGGGCTCTCCTCGCTGCCGATCACGAAGTTGAAGCCCGGCAGCTCGCGGCTGATCGTGTTGGCGACGGTGTTGAACAGCCCGACCGATCCGACATCGTCCTTGAGCCCGACGCTGCCGCTCTTCACGAAGTACTGGACGCCATAGCGGAGTTCGTCGTTCAGCCGGATCTCGGCGATCACCACGTTGACGGCGACCTGCAACGGCGGCACGTCGATCTGGCGCAGCGCCGCCAGGATCTTCAGGTAGGTTTCGCCGTCCGCGTAGATGACGACCGAATTGTTGGACGTATCCGCGCTGAACCGCGGCCCCGCACCACCGCCCCCGCCTCCAGGGCCGCCGAACAGGTCGCCGGTCCCACCCGGCGCCGCC
>ENA-ORCV01000844-ORCV01000844.1-marine-metagenome-genome-assembly--contig:-NODE-844-length-13535-cov-2.952742_pt1 | contig 13535 bp, 13 predicted proteins | sample MGYA00237779_ERZ508509 | MGnify/ENA primary metagenome ERZ508509 (study PRJEB26180, sample SAMN06268772) | marine metagenome | isolation source: Bioluminescent Bay, La Paraguera, Puerto Rico | place... | reverse complement strand
TGGTCGAGTTCATGATGAGCGAGCCGGTTGTCGTGCAGGTCCTCGAAGGCGAAGACGCCGTGACCCGCAACCGCGACATCATGGGTGCGACCAACCCCGCTGACGCTGCCGAAGGCACTATCCGCAAGGAACTCGCCCTCTCGATCGGCGAAAACACGGTCCACGGCTCGGACAGCGACGAGAATGCCACGATCGAGATCGCCTTCTTCTTCAAGCCGGAAGAAATCGTCGGCTGATCGATCCGGATTTCAGATCACCAAGGACCCCGTCGGAGCAATCCGGCGGGGTTTTTTGATCCGCCTCAACGAGGTATCGTTCCCACTGTCCTAGCATGTTTCAACAAGGATCGAGAAAGGATCACGAATGTCCCATACGCCGCATGAACTTGCCGATGAATTTCCGCAGGATCACGACATCCTCCACAAACTGAAACTTGAGGACAAGCACTTCCAGAATCTCGCGGAAAAATATCACGAGGTGAATGGCGAGATTCACCGGATCGAGGCCGAGATCGAGCCGACCTCTGATGAATATGCCGAAACACTCAAGAAGAAGCGCCTTGCGCTGATTGATGAGATCGGAGCGATTGTCAGCAAGGCCAAGGCCAACGCCTGACCTTTAGCCGGTCAGAAATGGTCGGCAATATTCTGCAATTTGGTGAGGCGCTTGGGTGCGACCGCACTCCAGCTGCGCTGTAGCCAGTCGGCAATGTGATCCCAATCGACATCGGTACGGTTGAGGATCACTCCGACCCACCCTGACGCGCCATAGAAGGCCGGCTTGAAATAGCGGTCGGGGTCGCGCTCTACCAATGCATGCAGCTCGTCGAGGCCGGAGGTCTTGACCAATAAGCCGATATGCTCATCGCCATGATGATGGTCGTCGAAATAGGCGAAATACTTCCCGCTCTTGGCAGCGATCTTCCATCCGGGAAGACCATGACTGTCGCGGCATTCGACTTCCGGCAGCGCCATCGCCAGTTGCTGGACCTGCTCGAGCAGCCACTCGGGCCGATTATGCCTCCCGACATAATCGGCGAACATGCGCGGGTAGAGCTGGTATTCGGCAAGGATCACACGCTTGCCCAGGCTCTCTCCGGTGTCGCCAGGAAGGATGGCGACGGGCATCTGGCCTAGCAGAGGGCCTGCATCCAGTTCCGCCGTCACAATGTGGACCGAACAGCCACCGAATTTCTCTCCCGCATCGATGGCGCGCTGGTGTGTGTCGAGGCCTTTGAACTTGGGCAGTAGGGAAGGGTGGGTATTGACCATGCAGCCTTCCCAGCCATTGACGAAACCAGCTGTGAGGATGCGCATGTAGCCGCACAATGCGAGATATTCGGCGCCTGCATCACGCAGAGCCTTGTCCATGATGGCCTCATGCTCCTCGCGGCTCATTCCCCTATGGTCATGCGCGAATGTGGCGATGCCCTCTGCCTCGGCAATCTTCAAGCCCGGCGCGTCGGGCACGTTGCTGGCAACCAGCACGATTTCATAGGGGCAGTCGGGCAGCTTTGAATGGAACAGCAGCGCCGACATGGTCGTGCCGTTGCCCGAGAGGAGACAGGCGACCTTTGCCTTTTCAGCCATTATGAGTGGCTTCCCAGTCTTTTTTGGCCGACCATGTGCCTGCCGAACCCCTTACCGTGCAGCCCTTGGTGCCATTAATGATCTCGCCTATGCGGAAGACCTGTTCACCGGCCTCGGCGAGATCGGCCATCACTGTATCAACCTGATCGGGCGTCACCGCCAGCACCATGCCTATACCCGTGTTGAAAGTGCGCGCCATCTCGCTAGGCTCGATATTGCCCTGCGCCTGCAGGAACGCCATCAGCCGCGGCAGTTCCCAGGCATCGGCTTGGATCACAGCATGTGCGCCGTCGGGCAGTACGCGCGGGACGTTTTCGAGCAGGCCACCGCCGGTGATATGCGCCAGCGCATCGATCTTGCCCGCGCGGATGACCGGCAGCAGGCTCTTCACATAGATGCGTGTGGGCTCTGCCAGCACATCGACCAAAAGGGCTTCCTGATCGAAGATAGCGGGACTCTCCATCTTCCACATCTTGTCTTCGGCAAGCCTCCGGACCAGCGAATAGCCATTGGAATGGACGCCCGAACTGGCCAGCCCCAACAGCACATGGCCCGGCGCGACCTTCTCGCCCGTTAGCTGCTCGCCGCGCTCCACTGCACCGACGCAGAAACCCGCAAGGTCATAATCTCCGGCAGCATACATGCCCGGCATTTCCGCCGTCTCTCCGCCGATCAGTGCGCAGCCGGCAATCTTGCAGCCTTCGGCAATACCCGCGATCACGCGTTCGGCAACGCCATTGTCGAGCTTGCCGGTGGCAAAATAGTCGAGGAAAAAGAGCGGCTCTGCACCTTGCACGATCAAATCGTTCACGCACATGGCGACAAGGTCGATGCCGATCCTGTCGTGCCGGTCATAATCGATGGCGATCTTGACCTTGGTCCCCACGCCATCATTGCCTGCCACGAGCAGCGGGTCCTTGTATCCGGCCGCCTTGGGATCGAAGAAGCCGCCGAAGCCGCCGATCTCACCATCCGTGCCTGGCCGCATGGTCGCTTTGACCAGAGGGCCAATGGCCTTGACCAGGCGATTGCCGGCATCGATCGAAACGCCGGCCTGTTCGTATGTATATGAGGGCGTGTTTGAAGACATGCCCCCAGCCTTTAGACTTTCCAGCTTGGATTTCCACTCGCCTTTGGGCAAAAGGGCCGCGATTTCCCCGATGAGTAGCCTGACCAACCCTTCTTTTCTGCAATCGCAACGCCTGACTTTGCTGGCGGTCACCGCTGTCTTGCTGGTGGTGTGCGGCGCCGCGCTGTTCGCGCAAGTGTCAGGCGATCGCGGTATCGCGCCCGTTGCCAGTACAACGGATATCGATGTGCGCGGGATAGAGGTGGATATTCGTGGCGTTAGCGGTGTGGAAGCGCGCGCGCGAGCCTGGCGCGATGCCAAGCGGACTGCGTGGAATCGCTTGGGCGGTCCGGACATTTCCGATTCGGAGCTCGAATCGCTTGTTGCCGCCATTATTGTGGAAGAAGAGCAGATCGGGCCGCGGCGCTATATCGCGCGGCTTGGTGTGATCTTCGACCGCCAACGTGCAGGCGGATTGCTGGGCGGCATAGGTGCGCAGGCGCGCTCTGCACCTATGCTGACCTTGCCTGTTCTCGCGGCGGGCGGAACGTCCACCATGTTTGAAGTACGCAATCCTTGGCAACGCGCTTGGGCGGAACATCAATTCGGCACCTCGCCGATCGATTATGTCCGGCCAACGGGCGTGAGCGGGGAAACGCTGCTTCTGACTTACGGCCAGACAAGACGCCGCAGCCGTGCCTGGTGGGCCGTGGTGCTCGATGAATTTCGGGCAGCGGATATTTTGGTGCCGATTGCCCGGTTGGAATATCAGTGGCCGGGCGGGCCGGTAGAGGGACGGTTTACTGCACGCCATGGTCCGGACAATCGCTTTTTGGGCGAATTTTCCATGCGGGCAGACAGTGTTGAGGAATTGCCCGATATGCTTGATCGGGCTGTCGCGCGCTTTGATGAGATGTTCACCCAGGCGCTGGGTGAAGGCACATTGCGTCCCGATCCAACACTGACTTTGGACAAGATCGAGGTTTCGCCAGAGATTCGTGCTCTTCTTGAAGAAGCCATTCGGGCGGAAGAGGCGCAGCAAGCATTGGCCGCGGGCGAGACCTTCGATCAGATTTTTGCCGATATTCCGCCCGTGGCCCAACCGGTTCAAGCACCAACATTGACGGCTATTACCGTACAGGTCGTGACACCTGACCCGCGCAGTTTTGATGCCGCATTGACGGGCATTCGTTCGCTTCCCGCGGTAAGCGGTCTTTCCGTGAGCAGCACCGCAATCGGGGGAACTTCGGTGTTGCAGGTCAACTATGCGGGCGACATCGCGCAACTCGCGGAAGATTTGCGGAGCACCGGGTGGCAGGTCAGTGAAGGAAACAACGCGCTTGCCATAGCACGCTGACAAGGCGCAGGAAGCCTTTCGCACCATGTCCCAGATTGCATTGCCCTTGAAAGCCGGTCGCGACGGCCCCCAACGCATCGTAATCGGTGCGGCCAACATTCAAGTGGCCGAAGCATTGGCGAACCCTGAAAGCTGGCCTTTCCGCACCGCCGTGCTCACAGGACCGCCGCGTTCGGGCAAGTCCCTGTTCGCGAGTTGGTTCCAGCAGACCGGAAAAGGAATGGCACTCGATGATGCGCAAAAGTTGCTCGAAGACGAGGTATTTCATTGTTGGAACCGCGCGCAACAAAACGGTGAGCCGCTCCTGATTGTCGCGGGGGAGCCACCTTGGGAGATTGTCCTGCCAGACCTCAAGTCGCGTCTCGGGGCTGCACTTCAGCTGGAAATTGGAACGCCGGACGACGAATTGGCGGGTGAACTGCTATTGTCGCTTGCACAGGAAAGGGCGCTTCCCCTCGGACCTGAGGCGGTAGACTATTTGATTCCGCGCATGAACCGTTCTTGGCAGGACATTGAAAAACTTGTTGAAATGATTGACCGCTTGAGCCTGGAAAGAAAATCCCCACCTACGCTGGGTATCTGGCGCTCCGCGTTGGGGGCGGTGCATGGTCCGGAAGAGCCACGCTTGCTTTGACAAGGTTTTAGTGAGAAACTGGTTTGGCGATGTTTGAACGACTGATCAGCTATCTGGACTCGGTTCGCGCTCGCGACCCGGCTCCACGCTCGCGGTGGGAAATCCTGCTCTATCCCGGCGTCTGGGCGCTTGGTTTGCACCGTGTGGCGCACTGGCTGTTCGAATCCGAAATGTTCTTCCTCGCCCGTTTCGTAAACCATTTCAGCCGTTGGATCACCGCGATCGACATTCATCCCGGCGCGACAATCGGCAAGAACTTCTTCATCGATCACGGCTTTACCGTGATCGGCGAAACGGCCGAGATCGGCGACAACGTGACCATCTATCAATGCGTAACATTGGGCGGCACCAATCCCACCAGCGGTGAAGGGGGCAAACGTCACCCCACATTGTGCGACAATGTCATCATCGGTTCGGGAGCGCAGGTAATAGGCCCTATCACTGTTGGAGAGCGTGCCCGTGTGGGGGCCAATGCCGTGGTGACGGACGACGTGCCGGAAGGTGCGACCATGGTCGGCCTCAAGGCCCGATCAACACTTGTTCCGGCCGAAACTTGGCTTCGCGAATTTATCCCCTATGGCACGCCATGCGATGAGCCTTGCGAGCCTGACAATTCGCGCGTCGAGGCCCTTGAGAAGGAACTTGCCGCGCTAAAGGCAGAATTGAATAGCTTTCGCCAGCAGCAATTGCCGCTGGAAGATCCCGCTGCGAAGCGCAAGAGCGGCACAGATAGCTGATGCGAGTTGGAAGTCCTGCCGTTGCTGGCGGTCCAAATATCGTAGCATTTCCCGGTCAGCGCCTTCCCGAACAAGTTGGTTTCGAACGGCAAGAACTGGCGCGTATTCTGGACCTCTATGGCCGCATGGTCGCTGCGGGTGAATGGCGCGACTATGCGATGGACTTCACCAAGGAATGCGCCATTTTTGCTGCCTTTCGTCGCACCGCAGATGTCCCGCAAATGCGGCTGGAAAAGCGCCCCGCGCTCCGCAATCGTCAAGGTATGTGGGCGCTTTTTGGCGAACACGGCCAAGTGCTCAAGCGCGGTCATGAACTCGCCAATGTCCTCGCGCCGATGGAACGAAGGCTGGTGAAGGCTGTTGAGGGCTGATCAGGCCTAACTGGCAGCGATGTTCCGCAGAGCAGGCAACAACTCGCTGTAATGATGAATCAGCGCGTCAGCGCCCAATTGCTCTGGCGGAACGTCGTGATAACCGAAGCTGAAGACGACAACCTTTTGCCCGGCATTGCGCGCAGCGAGCACGTCGAAGCTCGAATCGCCAACCATGGCGAACGACCCTCCGTCGCAACGGGCGATGGTCTCGTGGATCATGTCAGGTGCAGGCTTGGCGCGTTCGCGGCCGAGCGTGTCGCCGCCCATGATGCTGGCAAAGCGATCGGCCAACTCCAGTTCGTCTATAAGCTGACGTGCAAGACCTTCTGCCTTGTTGGTAACAACCGCCAGCTTGCAACCACGTTCAAGCAGCGCATCAAGCGTCTCCACGCAGCCCGGATAGGGTAGGGTATTGGCGGCAATGTTGGCGGTATAGTGCTCCAGCAATGCCATATGCAGTTCTTCGAAATGGTCTGGTTCCACCTGTCCGCCCGTGACATCCAGCGCACGCTGGAGCATGCGGCGGGCACCGCCACCGATCAATGAACGGGTGGTGTCCAGCGACACTGGTTCGCGACCGGCAAAGACCAGAGCGTGATTGACTGCAGGACACAGGTCCAGAGCGGAATCGACCAGCGTGCCGTCGAGATCGAAACCGATAATCTTGAAAGGAAATTCACTCATGGCCATGCCCAGTGAACGAGGCCGGTGGAAACCGCAATGATTTGGTGGCATGGCTGCTCACCATGATGGAAGCCGAACGTCCGATCGCCGCCGTTGTTCTTGCTGCCGGCAAGGGCACCAGGATGAAGAGCCAGCGGCACAAGGTGCTGCACGCCATAGGCGGCAAGCCGATGATCGAGCATTTGCTGGACGAGGTCGACCGCATCGGTGCTGAACGCACAGTTGTTGTCGTCGGCGAAGCGCGAGAACAGGTGGAAGAGCACCTGGGATCGCGCGTGTCCTATGCCTTCCAGGATCGCCAACTCGGAACTGGTCACGCGGTGATGCAAGCGAAGGGTGCGCTGGAAGGCTTCGAGGGCGATGTGCTGATCATGTATGGCGACGTACCTTTCGTGCGCGCCGACACCATGATGAGCATGCTAAAGCGCCTGCATGCCGAGGATGCGCCCGCTGCCGTTGTGCTGGGCTTCAAGCCGTGGGACCCGCTTCAATATGGCCGCGTGATTGCCGAAGATGGCCGTATCCTGAAAATGGTCGAATACAAGGACGCTACCGAGGAAGAGCGGCAATGCCCCTTGTGCAATTCGGGCCTGATGGCGGTACGCAGCGATATCCTCTTCAATCTGCTGGGCGAGGTGAAGAACGATAATGCGCAGGGCGAATTCTACCTGCCCGATATCGTCAATGTTGCGATTTCTGCCGATGTGCCGACTGCGGTGGTCGTGACACGCGATCCGGATGAAGTGGCCGGCATCAATTCGCGCGCCGAACTCGCCGATGCAGAACGCCGCTTTCAGCAGGCGCGCCGCGCACAGGCGATGGCCGGTGGTGCGACGCTGACCGCGCCGGAAACCGTCTTCTTCAGTCACGATACAGTCCTGGGGCAGGATGTACTCGTCGAACCCAATGTAGTCTTCGGCCCCGGTGTGAAAGTGGCAGACAATGTTCGCATCAGGGCCTTCTCTCACCTCGAAGGAGCAACACTGGCGGAGGGAGTAGAAATTGGCCCCTATGCCCGTCTGCGTCCCGGTGCAGTGCTGGAGGCCGGGTCTAAGGTCGGCAATTTCGTCGAAATCAAGAATGCCACGCTGGGAGAAGGCGCCAAGGCGAACCACCTCTCCTATTTGGGCGATGCCACGGTAGGCGCGAAGGCCAATATCGGGGCGGGGACGATCACCTGCAATTACGATGGCTATTTCAAGCACCAGACCGTAATCGGGCCGGGTGCTTTTATAGGCTCAAATTCTGCACTGATCGCACCTGTAAAGATCGGGGCGGATGCCATCGTGGCCGCGGGAAGTGCGGTCAGCCGCGATGTTTCCGATGGCGAGTTGCGCATGGTGCGTGCCGAGCAGTTGGTCAAACCCGGCTGGGCGGACCGATTTCACGATGCGATGAAAAAGAAGAAGAAGGAAGCCCCGAAAAAATGAGCACTGAAGTCAACGAAGAGGAGTTGTCAAAGCGGCGTGCGCTTTTGCTGCAAGCGTCGCGTGACATGGCATTTGAACAAATGTCGGTCGGCGCGCGCATGGTTCCCTTTGCAGCAGGCGTGAACCGTGAAGGGGAAATAAAGTTCTTTCGATTTGCGGAGGTCGATACGCAAGTCCCAATGGCTGAGGTCTATTCGGATACTCAGAACCGCATGGCGGGTGCGGCCAAGGAAGGTTCAGTCATAGCCTCCACGACCGTCGCAATCGTTGAAGACTCCGGGCTTGAAGACGGTTTTCAAACTGCCGTCGGCGTGCATGTGGAAGAGCCAGGCTTTAGCCGCATGGTCTTGGCGCCATATCGGATCGATCCCGGTGCAGGAGAAGATGCCAAGGGCAAGTTGGTGACCGGTGAGATGATCGCCTACAACGTCGCGCCCGTTGTCTTTGCCGGCTGAGAGAAGCTGGGACAAAATCTCCTTTCCAGCTGCCCTTTTTTGTTCAGCTTTCCTAAAAGGGCTGCAACTTAGGACGCTTAAGAAGCAAGGGATTTCTCCTTTATGTGCGGAATAATCGGGATCGTCGGCAAGGAGCCGGTGGCGAACCGCTTGATCGATGGGCTGCGACGCATGGAATATCGCGGTTATGATTCCGCGGGCATTTGCACGCTCGACAATGGCGCACTCATTCGACGTCGGGCGGAAGGAAAGCTGGCCAATCTGGTCGGTGAGGTTGAAGCGCACCCTGCGCCCGGTCATACCGGTATTGCCCATACGCGCTGGGCAACACATGGTGCGCCAACCACCCAGAACGCACACCCGCATGCTACCGGAGAGGTGGCAATCGTTCATAACGGAATTATCGAAAATTTCGCTTCTTTGCGAGCTGAGTTGCTCGAGCGCGGACGCGTCTTCGAGAGCGAGACGGATAGCGAGATTGTGGCACATCTCATATCCGAACAGGTGGAGGAAGGCAGGAGCCCGCAAGACGCTGTCGCCCAAGTATTGCCGCGTCTTCGCGGAGCCTTCGCCCTCGCTATAACCTTTCGTTCGCATCCAGAGATCCTGATTGGCGCACGGCTGGGTTCGCCACTTGTTGTCGGCATGGGTGAGGGCGAGACTTATCTTGGTTCCGATGCGCTAGCTCTTGCATCGCTGACGCAGCAGATCGCCTATCTCGAAGAAGGCGACTGGACAGTGATCACGAGGGACGGTGCGAAGATCTTTGATCGCGATAATAATCCCGTTGACAGGGAGGTCGTATTTTCGGGTGCAAGCGCGGTTGCGATCGAAAAGGGGCAATTCGATCACTTCATGCAAAAGGAGATATTCGAGCAACCCACCGTCGTGGCGCAGACGCTTAGAAGCTATCTGCGCCCGCTCGAGAGGAAGGTCGCGCTTCCACAGATCGATTTCGACATTACCGCGATCAACCGCATCACCATCGTCGCCTGCGGCACCAGCTATTATGCAGCCATGGTCGCGAAATACTGGTTCGAGAGCTTTGCTCGCGTTCCGGTTGATATCGATTTTGCATCCGAGTTTCGGTATCGCGAACCAATCCTGGAAGAGGGTGGGCTGGCGCTATTTATCTCGCAGAGCGGGGAAACCGCCGATACGCTGGCTGCGCTCAGGCATTGCAAGGCGGCGGGCCAGGTCATCGCTGTGGTCGTTAATGTCCCCACCAGCACCATGGCACGCGAGGCTGACTTGCTTCTGCCGACCCATGCAGGCCCCGAAATCGGTGTTGCATCGACGAAGGCCTTTACCTGTCAACTGGCGGTGCTGGCCGCACTGGCGGCACACTTTGCGGTGAAGAAGGGACGGATGTCGGCAGAGGAAGAGGCGGAGGTCGTCAATCACTTGCTGGAAGCGCCTGCCGCCCTCAATGCTGCGCTTGACCATGATGACGATATCAAGCGTATGGCTCCGCTGATCGCGCCGGCGCGTGACGTACTATATCTCGGACGCGGTGCGGATTTCCCTTTGGCCTTGGAAGGCGCGCTCAAGCTCAAGGAAATCAGCTATATCCATGCAGAAGGTTATGCGGCGGGTGAAATGAAGCATGGGCCGATCGCGCTGATCGACAAGGATGTGCCGGTGATCGTTCTGGCACCGTCTGGCCCACTTTTCGAAAAGACCGTATCGAACATGCAGGAAGTCGCTGCGCGTGGCGGTCGTATCGTACTAATTTCCGATGAAGAAGGTCTGGCTGAGGCCGGCAAGAACTGCATGGCCACGATCGCCATGCCCAAGGTCCACCCGCTGATCGCGCCGCTGGTCTATGCAGTACCGGTGCAGTTGCTGGCCTATCATGTAGCCTGTGCTAAAGGAACTGATGTGGATCAGCCCCGAAACCTGGCGAAATCGGTAACGGTTGAATAAGTGGTATCCTGCTTACTGTTAACCATCTCTATATTATAAGAAAATAACCATTCGCCGCGTACTTCGGCATTGTGACCGAGAATTACGCAGGTTTGCCTGGTTTGCCATTGCGCCTTAGCGCTATGCAAATCATTGGCTTTCGCTCGCCCGAAGAAGGCGACTGGGCATCCTTGCGCTCGCTGCAATATCGCGATCTGCACAGAGGAAGCCTGATCCGGACGGCTGCGCATGGTATCGCTGCCATTATCCTAGTTGGCATATTGCTCGGCAAGGTGCCGCCGCTCTTCCTCGGCGGCTGGATGCTGTCGGTCTTCGTCGCCATTTTCGCCGCGACAAAGATTGAGCGCGCTCTGGCCAATATCGATCAGCGCAGAATGACCAAGGCGGAATATCATCGTCAGGCTTGGACGATGACCGTCCTTGCCGCCATTTGGGGTGTCCCGATCTTGGCCTTTATGCCCTATGGTTCGTTGACTGATCACTTGTCGGTCTGGGCCGTGATGGTCATGTTGATTGCAGGCATGTCGGTCCTGCTCGCTCAAGTGCCGGTCGCGACAATAATCTTCACCAGTCTTTGCGGAATTTCTGCCAGCGCTTCCTTCGTCCTTGCGGGCCAATATGACTTTGCCGCACTGACGGTCATCTTTTGCGTCATGATGATTGTGGGCGTCCTGGAATCTTCGAAGGTCTTCCTGACCGCACGCATCGCGGAAATGGGTGTGGCGGAAAAGGAAGAGGTTGTTTCGCTCCTCTTGCGCGAATTCGAGGAGAACGAGGCGGACTGGCTGTGGCAGGTCGATCCGCAAAGATGTGTCAAAGCGGCTAGTCCGCGCTTTGCTTTCGCCTTGGGAAGCGAACCTTCCCAGGTAGAGGGCAAGCGGCTGATCGAGCTGATCGCCGGCCCTAACTGGCAATCCGGCAAGTCACCACCCAGCCTGCATGAACTGGCTGACCGGCTCAAGCGCCGCGAAAGTTTTGCCAATCTGGTTGTTGAGGTGGACCTGGGCGACGAACATCGTTGGTGGGAACTTTCTGGAACACCGATCTTTGATGAACGTGGAAACTTTGCCGGCTTCCGCGGTGTCGGATCCGACGTCACCGAACAGCGCGAATCTTCGGAAAAGATCGCCTATCTGGCGCGCTATGACACGCTCACAGGTCTGCCCAATCGCCTGATGCTGACCGAAGCATTGAACGAGGCATTACGTTATGCCGAACAATGGCGGACACGCTGCTCGCTGCTTATGATCGATCTCGACCGCTTCAAGGCTGTAAACGATTCTCTAGGTCATCATGTGGGCGACAAGTTATTGGCACAAGTGTCCAAGCGCTTGAATGCCGCCATGACCGATAACGAACAGGTCGGCCGCCTCGGTGGTGACGAATTTGCCGTTGTTATCCGTGATGCCGAACGTCCAGGCTATATTGGCGAGGTGGCGGAACGGATCATCCATTCTCTGTCTGCGCCGTACACGGTCGACGACCATACGCTCTATATCGGAGCTAGTGTAGGTTCGGCTGTCGGTCCGCGCGATGGCGTGAATGTTGAAACGCTCATGCGTAACGCTGACCTTGCTCTCTATCGAGCCAAGGATGAAGGCGGGGGAGAGCATTGCCGTTTCCAGCCTGCGCTTCACACCGACGCGCAAGAACGCCTCAGGCTCGAAGCTTCGCTACGAAAAGCGATCGAAAATGACGAGCTGGAGCTGCACTATCAGCCCGTGGTCAGCGCCATGACCGAGGGAGTGGTCAGCTTCGAAGCTTTGCTGCGTTGGAACAGCAAGGAACACGGAAATGTCAGCCCGGCAAAATTCATTCCTCTTGCGGAGGACACCCGCCTCATCGTTCCGATTGGCGACTGGGTGCTCCGCACTGCCTGTCGCGAGGCTACCATGTGGCCGGAAGAAATCCGCGTTGCAGTGAACGTTTCGGGCGAACAAATCATAGAACCGGATTTCACCAAGACGATTGTCCGCGCCCTGAGTGAGACAGGACTTCCTGCCAACCGGCTTGAGATCGAAGTGACCGAAAGTATCTTCCTTCGAGACGACCGTTTGGCACGGCAGGTGATGGAAGAGATTCTGGCGCTGGGATGTTCGATCGCTCTGGACGATTTTGGCACCGGCTATTCGTCTCTTGGTTATCTACGCACCATGCGCTTCTCCACCATCAAGGTGGACAGGAGTTTTGTGCAGGGCGCTGCGCAGCAGAGCCCGGAAAGCCTTGCCATCATCAACGCGGTGGTCGCTATGGCGCAAAGCCTCGAAATCTCCACGACGGCAGAAGGTGTGGAGGATGAGGTGCAGGCGCAGCTTGTTCGCGAACTGGGCTGCACAAAGATCCAGGGATACTATTTTGGCCGTCCCATGCCGGCGAGCGAAGCTCGCACCTTGGTGGTCCGCAGCCGCAATAGCGCCGTTGCCTGATCAGGCGACCGACAGGCTTTCAAAAACACTTTCGAACAGAGCACGGCCATCGCTGCCACCGTGGTCGTTTTCGATTGCGCGTTCAGGATGGGGCATCATTCCCAGCACATTGCCGCCGGCATTGAGGATGCCCGCAATGTCGCGCTGTGAGCCATTCACAGCTTCTCCATATCGAAAGGCCACACGACCATCGCCTTCGAGGCGATCAAGCGTTTCTTCGTCAGCGAAGTAATTGCCATCGTGATGGGCCACAGGGATATGGATTGTAGAGCCAGCCTCGTAACGGCTGGTGAAAAGCGATTGGCTGTTTTCGACCACCAGCGGCACGGTACGGCAGATGAAGGTCTGGCCCGCATTGCGCATCAACGCACCGGGCAGGAGGCCGCTTTCGGTCAGAACCTGGAAACCGTTGCAAACGCCCAGCACGGGCACACCTTTGCCAGCTGCCTCTACAATACTGCGCATGACGGGGCTGTTTGCCGCCATGGCGCCGGAACGCAGGTAGTCGCCATAGGAGAAACCACCGGGCAGGGCGATGAAATCGAGCCCATCGGGCAGGGAAGCTTCGCCATGCCAGACGCGGATGGGAGCCTTGCCCGATATCTTCTCAACAGCCACCGCCATGTCGCGGTCGCAATTGGAACCGGGAAAGGTGATGACCGCAGCCTTCATCATGCTGTCTCCAGCTTCTCTATCCGGTAATTCTCGATGACCATGTTGGCGAGTAGCTTGCGGCACATTTCGTCCAGCGCCTCATCCGACGTGCTGTCTGCCACATCGAGTTCGATCAAGCGCCCAACCCGGACATCTTGCACGCCGCTAAAGCCGAGGCCTTCGAGGGCATGGTGAACGGC
>ENA-ORCV01000843-ORCV01000843.1-marine-metagenome-genome-assembly--contig:-NODE-843-length-13650-cov-2.774037_pt1 | contig 13650 bp, 10 predicted proteins | sample MGYA00237779_ERZ508509 | MGnify/ENA primary metagenome ERZ508509 (study PRJEB26180, sample SAMN06268772) | marine metagenome | isolation source: Bioluminescent Bay, La Paraguera, Puerto Rico | place... | reverse complement strand
CGTGTCCGGCGCAGCTCGCAGCCGCATCTCGCGGGGCACTGCCAGCGATGCCGTCGGGCAAAGCGCCAGCGCACCCGCGGCGGTCAGCAAACCGCGTCGGCTTACTCCGGGCGGCAGGGCATGCGTCATCTGTCGTGAGCAGGTTGTGAGCGTTGTGTTCCTAGCGCCCGCCAGACCTTCTCCGGTGTCGCCGGCATCTGGATCTCGGCGCCGTCGAGCGCGTCGCGCCAGTCGGGGATCAGGCTGAGCCCGTGCTGGGCGGCCTCGGTCTTCGAAACGGTCGGATCGCAGACGGCGACGTTGCTGTAGCCCGCGGCTTTCAGCGCCTTGAGGAAGGGCGCGACCGGCGTAAAGCGGCAATCGCCCGAGTTGGTCTTGAAGGAATAGCCCAGCACCGCGACCTTGGCGTCCTTCGGCGCGTTGGAATCCGGGTTGAGCGCGACGGCTGCGAACGGGTCCCGGTCGATCAGGACCCGACCGAGCAGTTCGGCGGCCAGGTGCTGGGCATCGGCCGCCGATCCGCCGTTCCCGCAGAAATAGACCCGATTGCCGGCCCGCAGAGAAGCTACGATGATCTCGGTCGCCCGACGCACCTCCGCCGACAAACCGGTTATCTTCTGAAACGTCGCCGCTATCGCGTGCAGGTGGACTTCTTCGCGCCGGGTCATCGGTTCAGCCGCCCTCGCCTTCCATCGACCATCTCATTTTCCAGAAAGTCGACCCCTCGTTGGTGAACGACAGACGGACGACGTGGCCTTCCATCTTGTCGAGCACCGCGACAGCGCGTTCCCTGTCGATCGGATCGACCATGAACATCATGAATCCGCCACCCCCGGCTCCAGATACCTTTCCGGCCAGCGCGCCCGCATTCATCATGGTATCGTAAATCGTCTCGATGCGCTCGTTGGTAATCCCTTCGACAGCCGACTTCTTGGCGTGCCAGCTTCTCTTGTAGATTTCCGCGATCCTGTGGATCTGGCCCTGCAGGAGGGCGGCCTTGAGATCGATCGCGTCCTGCTTGATCTGATGCATCGCGGCAAGCGATGCCGTGTCGCCGGACCGGACGGCTTCGGATTGCCGGTCTATGATCTCCGCCGAATGCCTGGACGCCCCGGTGAAGAACAGCAGCATGGAGCTTTCCAGCTCATGCAGGATCGTCGGGCGCACCCGCAACGGATTGACGATCACGCGGTCATTCTCGGCGAATTCGATGAAATTGACGCCGCCGAACGTCGCCGCGTACTGGTCCTGACGTCCGCCGTTGAGCCCGATATCCAGCCTTTCGATGATGTAGGCGAGATGGGCGACGTCATACTCGCCGAGCGGCAGGTCGAGCAGACCCCTGAAAGCCTCGACCAGCGCGACTGTCAGGGCCGACGACGATCCCAGACCGGACCCGAATGGCGTATCGACGGATGTCACCAGAGTCAGCGGAATCGGCCGACCGTCGCAGAAATCCCTGATAATGCGGTTGTAAACGCCCCTGTGAAGGCGAAGCCCCTCGCCGGTCGGATAGTTCGGCGCGAGGTCGATTTCCTCCTCGACGCCCATATCGGTTGCCACGAACCTGACGCGGCCGTCGGGTGAAGGCAGGATCGTGGCATAGGCGTTCAGGTTTATCGTGACATTCAGAACAGCGCCGCCGTAGGTGTCGCAGTATGGCGACACATCGGTGCCGCCGCCGGCCAAGCCGATGCGGAGCGGCGCCCGGCCGCGAACGATGTCATTGACGTCCTTGAAGGCCATATTCGATCGACGTCCCGCTCGCCATGGACTTACCGGATTCAGACCGCGCCGGCCGACCGGCCGGCGTACAACTGGTCGATCATCTCCTTGACGCGGGCCGCCCCGACACTGCTGCTGCACACCTCGTCGATATAGGCGAGGCTTCGCTCCGAAATGCGTTGCCAATCCCCGGGATCGTCGTGCAGACGAATGACTGCTTCCGCGAACTCGTCTTCGTCGTCGCGGATGACGATGTTCTCGCCGTCGATCAGGCCCATGCCTTCGGCTCCGCAGGTCGTCGCGATGACGGGAAGCCCATATGCCATGGCCATCGTGACTTTGCCCTTGGTGCCGGCCCCGTAGCGCAGCGGCGCGACCGACAGGCGGACGTGGTCGAAGCATGTCGCCAGGTCCTCGACATAGCCGAGCACGCGAATGTTGTCGTGACCGTCCAGTTCCTGGATTTCCGGCGGGACGTGGCTGCCGACGACGTAGAAAGGCATTTCCGGCCGCTCGGCGTGAATCTTTGGCCAGATCCGGTCGGCAAAATAGAGCACCGAGTCAACATTGGGCGGATGGCGATATCCACCGAGGAAGGCGATTCCGTTGCGTGCCTCGAACGGCGGCTCGCTCGGGATCGTGTCGACGATCCAGGGAAATACGAAGACCTTCGCGTCGAGGGCGTGCTTTTCGATCAGCTCCTTCTCGAAGAAGCTGTGCACGATCGTCATGTCGGAACGGATGATCGAATAGAATTCCTTCGCCTGCGACTGCCGGACAGTGCGCCTGTCCTCCAGTGCCAGCCCTTCCAGTTCCGCCTTTCGACCCTCGCGGACGAAGTGGAGGTCGGAAACGTGGAAGATCGTCTTGGCTCGCGGAGCAAATTCGTCGATCACGTTGAGCAGTTCGAAGGCGAGTTCGTTCCGGAACACCATGACGATGTCGTAGAGCGATCCGTGTTCCTTCAGATAGTCCTCGAGAGAGGAATAGAACGGATGGTAGATCGCCTCGATGCCGATACGCTGCAGGGCCTTGGTCTGCTTTGGCAGGAATGCCGGATAGGAATGGGGATAGAAGGCGACCTTGTAGCCGTTCGCCTGGAAGGCTCTCATCAGCTCGAAGCAGGTGACCGAACCCGCGTCCTCGTCCGGCGCAGGCGTCAGCGCATCGACGACCAGAATGCGCTTCTCGACCATTCTCTCGCGCTCGCGCGCAGGATCCCGGCCGGCGGGACGATGGGTCGACAGGGTCTTTTCCCAGCGTTCGAACAGCTTCCGGCCGTTGGTGACCTGGTACCTCTTCACGCCGCTGTCGAGATCCGTCCCGGAGGAAACGCCTTCGAAATGCAGGGCGACCGACCATGGCTGGTAAACGACCCGACGACCCGCCGCGCGCACGCGGAACGCAAGGTCGCTGTCTTCGCAATAGGCAACATCGTACCAGGTATCGAAGCCGCCTAGTTCCTTCCAAAGCGCCCGCGGCAACATGATCGAGGCACCCGACACATAGTCGACGTCGCGGAGGTAGCTGAATTCGGGGCGGCGCGGATCGTGACCGCGTCCGTAGTTCCAGGCGGATCCGTCGCGCCAGAGGATGCCGCCTGCTTCCTGCAGGCTGCCGTTGCCAAACAGCAGTCGCGAGCCGACATAACCGATGTTCTCGTCGCGATCGAACGTGTCGACCATTTCGTCGAGCCAGCCCGGCAGGACAAGCGTATCGTTGTTCAGGAATGCGACGAACCGGCCGCGCGCCACTTCCGCTCCGGCGTTGCAGTTGGCGATAAAACCGCGGTTGGTGTCGCTGCGTACCAGCCGCACACCCGCAAGTCGCCCAAGAATTGCTGTGGTTTCGTCGGTGGAGGCATCGTCCGCGACGATGATCTCGAATTCGCGGTGCGCGCCCAGGTCCATCAGGGAATGGACGCAGGCCATCGTCTGCAGGACGTGGTTGAAAACCGGGATGACGACGGAAACCTCCGGCGCGGCGGCCGGTACGCCTGCGCCCAGGTTCAGCATCTCCTCGACCCAGGCGTCCACCATTTGCTCGGTGGGCTCGATAGAGCCGGGGAGTTCGTCACCGGACCCGAGCCGGTAGCGCATGATATAAGCGCCGATCCGGTCGGCGCATTCCGTACCGTACATATCCGAAAGCATTTCGCTTACGGCGGCGGGAAACCGGCCTTCTTCGCGCCCGTACTCCCAGAAGTGGGCAAACGTTTCGAGACTGCCGCCACCGATATCGGGGTAGCGTTGCGCGTACCACTCCGGATCGAAGAGCGCGTTGGGCTTCTGTGCGGCGGTCCGGCCGTTCTTGATGAAATGTGCGACGGGGACCGTCTCGTCGGTCTCGTCGGTGAGGTACCTGGCGGTGTACCAGGTGGAATCGAACAGCGGATGGGGATCGCGTTCCGCCGGTCCGCCGACATCGAGATAGTGGGCCAGCAGATTCGAATGCGTCTGGAGCGCATCCGGGTTCTGTTCCCGATACCACTCCGGCTCGAAGAAAGACGACGGCTTGCAGCCCGCGTCTTCGCCGAACTCGATGTAGTGGACCAGCGGATTTATGCCGGACTCGAGCCGGTCGGCGTAGCGCGTGCGATACCACTGACTGTCGAAGAGCGGATTCGGCCAGCGGTTCTCCCAGGCCCCGTAGATGGCGTAGTGCACGAGCGGATTGAGCCCGCCCGCGCGGATGTCCTGATAGACCCGCATGTACCAGCCGCCGTCGAACAGCGCGGTCGGCTTGCGGCCTTCGGCCGCGCCGATGGCCATATAGTGCTCCGCGGGCAGCATGCCGGTATCAGCGACATCGGGATACAGTGCGCTGTAGTAGGCGTCGTCGAACAGCGGGTGGGGATTCCGGCCGACCTCGCGCCCTTCGGTCAGATAGTCCTCAAGCGGATTGATCTGTCTCTCGGCGACGTTCCGGTAGGTCTTCAGGTACCAACTGCTGCTGAAGATCTCGCTCGGGTCTCGGCCTTCCCGCCCGCCGTGGCGATGATAGTGATCGAGGGGATTGATCCCGCCCTGCGCAATATCCAGGTTGCGCCGAAGATAATGTCCGGTGTCGAACAGCGGGTTGGGAAACCGGCCGTCGCGAATGCCGTGCTCAAGATAGTGGACGAGCGGATTGATTCCCGTAGCCGCAACGTCCGGATAGCGCTTGAGATAATAGCCGCTGTCGAACAGCGGCGTCGGTTTGCGGCCTTCAAAACCGCCCGCATCCAGATAGTGCGTCAGCGTATCGACCGGTGCCAGCCCGAGGTTGTGATAGGTATCGGAGTACCAGATGCAGTCGAACAGCGGATTGGGCCGGCGCCCTGCCGCGGCGCCGCCGGTGATGAAATCCAGAAACGGGATCATCCCGGCCGCATCGACGTCGGGATACTCGCGCCGGTACCAGGCGCTGTCGAACAGAGGATTTGGGTTCCTGCCCTCGCGCCCGCCGCGTGCCAGGAAATCCGCGAGAGGGTCGACGCCGGCTTCCGCGACTTCCCGATAAGTCTGCGCATACCATTCCGGATCGAACAACGCGTGCGGTTTCAGCCCCTGACGGACGCCGACAGTCGCGTAATGGGAGAGCGGATCGGTATCGTCCGGAATCAAACTCGAATACCGGTCGATGTACCAGGCGACATCGAAGACGGAATTCGGTTTGCGTCCGACGCGCCAGCCGTAGGTTACGTAATCGACAAGCGGATTGATATCCGCCGAGATGATTTCAGCATATTTGTCCCGATACCATACGACATCGAACAGCGGATGCGGCTGCCTGCCTTCCCGCCAGCCGTATCGGACGAAATGCTCGAGCGGCTCCATGCCGGAGCCGACCACATCCTGGTTCTTTCTCAGGTACCATTGCGGATCGAACAGCGGATGGGGGCTGCGGCCTGCCGACCAGCCGTGCCTGAGATAGTCACCCAGAGGATCGCTGCGCGCCCTGTCCGGCTCGGAGAGCTGCGCGAGATACCAGTCCGGATCGAACAGCGGATGTGGCTGGCGGCCCTCGGCCGCACCGTGTTTCAGGTAGTGACGCGCAGGGTCTATTCGCGCGGCGCCAACATCGGGATACCGGGAAAGATAAAAGTCCGCATCGAACAGTACCGCCCGCAATTCGGGGCCGTGGCGTTCGGAACCTTTCGGTTTCGCCGGAGGAGGTTTGGAGGCCGTATCGGACATCTGTTCGATCTTCCGCAACCGGTTGCCAGCGGCGCTTCAGCCGGATCTCAAAGCCGCCAGTACCGACTCGGCGAACAATCGCTTTTAGGCCCGCCAATATGTTCGTTCAAGTGCGAAGGCATATTGTTGCTTTGCCGCATACCCTTGTTACGTAAGGGCATTTCCCGCTCGTTACCAAGGCCGAAAGTATTCGGCCGCCCCGCCGCCCCTACATCCACTGCCGGAAAACAAAATGTGGGTAAATCTGCTCGCAGTTCTTTCCGTCCCGGCGGATAACGACGTCTTCGACGATTTCCGTGGCGCCGAGGCAGGATGAATAGTGAGCGTCATCGAAGGCGATGTATCCGCCATCGATCATGTTGTCGCGGACGATATCGTATGAATACCGGACGGCATCCTTGATGTCGCAGTCGATGTGGGCGAGCGCAATCGGCCTGGCGCGTTCCAGCACGCCGGGGGCGGTGTCCTCGAACAGCCCTTTCACAAAGGTGAGGTTGTCGAGCCCGACGGACTTTGCATAGGCGACCATCTCGTCATAGTCGACGTCGTCGAAATCGCCCCGGCGGTGCAGGTCGATGGTCAAATCGGTCTTCGGCATGCCCTCGAAAGTGTCGAGTGCCCAGACGTGACTGTCCATGCCAAGCGCCTTCACGACCGCCGCCAGGAAGATCGCGGATCCGCCCTTGTAGGATCCGAATTCGATTATGTCGCCCGGCTCCAGCTTCTGAAGATAGAAGCGCACGATCAGAAACAGGTTCATCCGGCACGCCTCGGCCTGGATGGTCCGACCCAATGCGAGTTGCGCCGCATCGCGATAAACAGGGTCGGCGAGAACCTTTTCGCGAAGATTGTTGAACTGCAGCCCCCAGCCGCGAGAATAGCCTTCCTTGGCATTGCGACCTTTGACTATGCCGGCCGGCAAATCGGTCGAAACCAATGTGCAATAATCTTTCATTTGATTTCGATGCCTGCCCCGGTGTCCGAATCGACCGCCATGAATCGTATATGGTCGGGACGGGTCGACCGCAATACGTAGCCGGCGAAATGGAATCATATGATACAGCTCTCCAACACGGCGGCAAATTGGGATAGAGACCCCGAAAGCGTCGCGTCCTTCTCTCGTTCGAACCTCCATCTCTGCCCGAATACCCTCGAAGCATGATGTCCCGAATCCGGTTTATCGTTTTCTCTTCTCCGCGATCGGGGTCGACGGCGCTTCGCGAGGCGCTTCACAGGCACAATGGCGTTACCTGCTGCGGCGAGATTTTCGGAAAGAACCGGATCCTCAGCTTGCCGCGGCACCTGCTGGGCGCGACGGGGGCCGAGCTTCTGGATGAGCGCAACGCCGATCCGGCGGCATTTGCGGAAAGAGTTTTCTCCGCCGGCCGGGACCCGGCCATCGGCTTCAAGCTCCTTCCAAGCCAGATCGTGACGCTGGAAAACGCGTCTCTGTTTCGGCTGATTCTCGAGGACACCGCGATCCGGATCGTGTTTCTCTGGCGCCGCGATCTTGCCCGGCGGTATATATCGGAGCGCAAATTCCTCGAAGCGGGGCGGCGGGGCGGCTCGGAGGACGAAGGCGACCTCGTGATCGATACGGAGGACATGCGTGCCGATTGCCGGCGCTACGCCAACCTGCGCAGGGCGATGCGGACCATCCTGATGCGGGAGCACTTCGCCGAGGTCTACTATGAGGACCTCGCCGCGAACGATCCGCAGGCGTTCAAATCAATCTCGGACCTGCTTGAGTTGAGCGAGCCGCTCGCCGGTCTTGGCGACGAGAACACCGACCGACGCAACAGGGGCACAGTCCGCGTCGCCAACGAGCAGGACCTCCTCGACCGATGCGCTTATACGATCGGGCAGGAATGAGCACGCTTCCGCTCCACTCACATACGCAATCCGTCCAGCCCGGCTATCGATCTGCATGAAGCTGATCCGTTTCGCCAAGATCCTGCGAAAATGCACGAGCATGCTGCTTGCGTCTTCGCCGCCTCACGAGGGATCGGCAACCGACCGGCTTTGCGCCGTTCTGAATGGCAGCGACAGGCCTGGCATGTGCGCCGATCACGAAGCGCGCCTTATCACGTATCTGGCTTCGGCCTATCGCGGCGACGCCTTCGCCGATCTGTCACCCGGTTATCTGAACGCGCTGCTGCTCGCCCTGTTCATGGAGCGAACGGTCATCATGCGGACGAAGGGATATTTATATGGTGACGGATCGGATGGGTTTCATTCGCTGCTCTCACACGGTGCTCGCCGCGAAAGCCTGCTGTCTTGCCTGAAAGCCGGCGGTGCATCGGTTGGCGGGACCCAGGACACCTCCGTAACCAGTCTCGTTCTCTGTCATTCGGGTGCGGACCAGGACGATGACAGCCTTCGGCGGCTGAGGGACAGGATCGGTTCGCGGATCGACTTCAGTCAGTTCGATTTCCTCGTGGCCGCTCAAACGCCCCGGCTGGCGAAATCGATCTCCGACGAAATCGTCGGCAGCCATGTTTTCGAAGAAGTGCTGTTTCCGGCGATGGGCAAGGCAAAACCATACGGGGGGCTTTGCCTGCGATGCAGTTCGTAGAGCTTCACGAGGTGTGCCGGCTCGAACCGCGGGCCGATACCATCTGGCAGACAGGCGACGAATTGCACTGGCAGCAGGCCGATCCCTTCTGCGTCGTCGGCGTTTCCACCGGCGCGATGGTCAACCGTCATCGCCAGAGCAAATGCATCCTGCCGGCACCCGGCGTTTATCGTCTCAGGGATGCCGAGGTTCATGGACGCGGCTGCGTGAAGATCGGCGACAGTCTTCTGGGCGGCGAAAGCTGGCCCGGCATCGGCGTTTTCGATGGTCCCGCAAAACGGCTGCTGCATACGACGCCGCGCGACTACTTTGCGGACAAGGCCCCTGCCCTTCCGGTGCGCCGCGTGCCGGGACGCTCGGTGCTGCTGTCTCACTCGGCCGACCACATCTACGGGCACTGGCTTCTGGACATCTTCCCGGTTCTGTGGATGGCGAAGCGATCCGGCGCGACTGACGGGGCACGCGTGATCGTCCGCAGCGATGCTCCCTCCTATATCGATGCGTGGCTTCTGGCAGCCGGCTTCGGTCCGGACGCCATCATACGCCACGATGTCCACGGCGAGATCCTGCTGGCGGAAGAGCTCGTCGTCGGCACCTATCTGCGGGTAAAGGAATACGTTTATCCGGAGATGGCTGAATACGGCGACTGGTTCCGCGGCATACACGTTGCGGATTTGCCGCCGCGGGCATCCGACGGAAGCAGGCTCTACGTTTCCCGGTCCGGTATCGAGCGGACGAGAAGGAACCTGATCAACCGACCGGAGATCGAAGAGAAGTTCGCCGAACTCGGATTCGAGGTATATCGCCCGGAAACCGATACGATCGAGACCCAGATCCGGAAGTTCTCGAAAGCCGGGTTCATCATCGGGGAATCCGGATCGGGTCTCCATAACAGCCTCTTTTCGCCGTCGGATACGATGGTCTGCGCCCTGACGTCACAAAAGCGGCTGAACCTTATCCAGAGCGCATTATGCCAGGCGCGCAATCAGCGGATCTCGTACATTGTCGGGACCGCTTTCGATCGCGCCGGGCTCGGCAGCACCGTCGACTTCCATATCCCGCCGGACGACGTCGACGTCCTGCTGGAACAGTGCGGGACCGTTTGAGCGGCAGCACGGTAGATCGCAATGTCCGTAACCATCATCGTTCTCGGCATGCACAGGAGCGGTACCAGCGCCCTGATGGGGTTGCTGGAGTCGACCGGCATCTATATTGGCCCGACCAATCCGGCGGTTCGCGAGCCCGGATCGCTCGTCTCCATCGACAATGAGATCCTCGAGATTTCCGGCGGCGCGTGGGACGCCCCACCTGGCGCCCCTCTCTCCTGGAACGATCGCCAGGAAAAACGGGCCAGGCGTTTTCTCAGGAGTTTCGACGGGCAGGTATCGTGGGGCATGAAGGACCCCCGCCTGCTGCTGACGCTCGATTTCTGGTATCCACGCCTGCTGCCAGAAGCCAGACTGCTGGCGACATTCCGCAATCCGGTCGCCGTGGCGGCTTCGCTGAACAGGCGCAATCCGAAACGCTGGACGATTTCCGCCGGGCTGGAGCTCTATACGGAATATAACCGCCGGCTGCTGCGCCACAGCGATGCCCATGGATTCCCGATCATCAATTTCGATCTCGAGGCAAATGCCTATCTCGCATCGGTCGAGCTGGCCTTCAGGGCCATCGGCTACCGGCCGGCGCGCGAGCAGGACTATTTCGATCCCGCGGAACGTCACCACACGCAGGTCGACCTGTCACGCGCCGATACGGAATCGCGGGAGGTCTACGAGGAACTATGCCGGCGGGCAATCAAGCCGCCGGAGACGGACCGCACATAAGTCCCCGGAGGTGTGGCGCGGCGCGGCGTTTATGCCACCTGCTCTGCCAGGGCAAACCGATAGGTCTTCGCGACGTGCGCGAAGATTTCCAGATCGTCGGCATTCGCGGCTTCCAGTTCGTCGTAGAGGCCCGCCCCGATCTCGCCGCGCATCGTTTCCAGCCGCGTGTCCAGCGAGCTCACGTCCTCCTGCGTGACGTTGCGTCTGAACTCATAGGCGGAGAAATCCGGAAACATCGGCCGCAGACGCTTTTCAAGGACCTGAAGTGATTCCGAAAATGTCTCGACAAGCCCGATAAAGGAGAGCTGCTCGACGGCGCGGCGGGCCCGCTCGATTTCGGACCCGGCGTTCTCGTCCTCGTTCAGCGACAGCCGGAACGTCTGGAAGTTTTTCGCGGCGCGATGGGACTTGTGGTCGAGCAACGTCCGCAGATACCCCGCGAGGTCGGTTTCCTTGGCCAGTTTCGCGCCGAAGGTCTCCGCGTTCTGGCGGCGCTCGAACTGATAGGCGGAGCGCAACCGATCGATCGGATGCCGGATGAACATGATCGAGAAGATATCCGTGTTCTCGACGGTCGGGACCGGAAGGAGCGCCGTATGGGACGACAGGGCGAACAGATCCGGGCGGCTCGCGATGAAATCGCCGATGGCGTCCCGGTTCGAATGGAGCGCCGGTTTCGGCCCCTTTGGTCCCGTATCGACGAATTCCTGCTCTACCCAGGTCTTGCCAAAGTTCCATTCGAGGACAGCGTCGAGCGATGTGCCTGCGTTCTTGAACAGATGGTAGTGGAGGACGAAGGTCCGCCGCCCGGAATCGGGCGCCGTCGAAGCAGTTTCCCGGGCCGGCGTTACAGGCTTCAGCGAGGAGACATTGACCCCGACCATCATGCCGGAGAGCAGGGCAATATCACCGAACTGCCGGTTCATGTCGGCAACCGCGGCTGACCTGTCAGCCGCCGGTGTCTGCTCCCATTTGCACAGGAGCCGATAAAGATCCCGAACCGGGGTGGCGACCGTCGGCATGGTTTCGACTGCCGCTTTCGTCATCTTGTGATGCCGGTCTGCCGCACTCACATAGTTCGTCAGCTGTTCGGTCGCGGACGCGTCGCCACCGTCCGGGTCGCCGACAGCAGACATGACACGCCGCAGGGTATTTTCCGGCTCATTGAGCAGCTCTTCATAGTCGACAACCGCCGCGAGCTTTCCCGTCTCGGCATTGCCGAGCGCCGTCAGGTTGTAGTGCAGCCACAAACGCATCACCCGAAAGATTCCGAGCTGATTGCGCGTGCGCAGGGAATCCGCGACTTCCAGCGGGTTCCGGAAAATATGGACGAGCCTGGCATCGTAGCCGGCTTCCGACAGGGCCTTTTCCCAGACCGGCCACAGAAGGGTCAGCCGCGGATCCTTCAATACGATCCGGTCCGCGTCGCCGAACGACTTGCGGATCGCATTGGCCGAGTCACCGGCGTATCGCTGGGCAACCGCCTTTTCGACGGCCTGCCGGCTTTCCTCAGTCGAGAGACCGGGTACGAGGAACGGCCCGGGGCGGTCCCAGGCGGCCTTCAGGGCGGCCAGGATTGAATTGTTCAGCCGCACAATGCCCTGCGGTTCCCAGTGCCCCTTCGGATTGTCGGCCTGGACCTTCATGAGATCCTGCGGCAAGCCGTAGCCGAAAAAGGAGATCGCCCGTGTCAAAGCGGACGTACCCGACCGGTGCATACCGGTGACAACAATCGCTTTTCTATTCTGCATTCGGTGTGGCCGCCCCGCCGATGGACCGATCCGCATCGATCCAGCTCTCACCAGAAACCATATCGTCTCTGCAGATGTACGTCATGCCCAACCGGCTCCGCCCCGCGGGCCGAATCCCGTTACCGGAATTCGAATCCGAAGCCGGCAAGACTACGATCTTGTGCAGGCGGAGGCACGAACAAATCCGGGCACAGCCGTGGATCACTCGGCGACATACGCATCGGCTTCCGAGCCTCGATACTGCCGAAATTCTGGGCGCGCGGGCCATCCGTCCGCCTCGACGGCAGCCATCCCTTTAACTCGCAATGTTCAAACTGGAACCGATGCCGTAGCGGTAGTCAACGGTATCCGCCGGCCGGCCCGCGACAGACGCACTCATCCGCGCATCCACATCGCCACCGCTGTGGATTTCAGGTCACGGCCGGTAGCGCTACCGCAGCACCATGACCGAGCAGGGAGCATGACGTACGATCCGCGCCGCGTTCGAACCGAGCAGATAGGTCGACATCGCCGGACGGTGGGACCCCATGACGATCAGGTCCGCGCCTGCCGATTTCGCTTCGTCGAGCACCTCATGATAGACGGACCCTTCGCGGACGACCGTTGAGACGTTGACCTCGAGGCCGCTTTCCTGGGCCAGCAGATCCAGCTTCGTTTTGGCGTCGCCGAGGATACGTTCGTGGGTATCGGGCGGGAGGTAGTGCGCGACGGACGGCTGCACCGGCGGCACTACGGTCATCAACCGCATCTTCGCCCCCGATTGCCGCGCCATGTCGGTCGCGGTCCGGACGGCATCCTTGAAATGCTCGGGATCGGCCAGATCGACCGGTACCAGAATCGTCTTGAACATCGCTGAACACTCTCTCTCAACAACCTGACCGAACGGGCTGCGGCGCCCGGCTCGATCCGATCATAGCAGACCGGGCCGGGGCGCAACTTTGAGAATGATCAGACCCGCCGCGGAACCGCCGGCAGACCGTTTGCGGCAGCCGGTGCGATGTCAGCCGTGCTTGACCATCACATGCCGTACCGCCGTGTAATCCTCCAGCGCATAGAGCGACATGTCCTTGCCGTAGCCGGATTGCTTGAGGCCGCCATGCGGCATCTCGTTGGTCAGCATGAAATGGGTATTGATCCAGGTGCAGCCGTACTGCAGGCGCGCCGCCGTCGCCATGGCGCGGGAGACGTCGGCCGTCCAGACCGAGGATGCCAGCCCGTAGTCGGAATCGTTGGCCCAGGCGACCGCCTCGTCGACCTCCGAAAACCGGGTCACCGAGACGACCGGCCCGAACACTTCGCGGCGGACAATCTCGTCCTGCTGCAGGGCGCCCGCGACGACGGTCGGCTGGTAGAAATAGCCGTCACCGTCGGCCGGCTTGCCGCCGGTGGTGATCTCGATGTGGTTCAGCTCGGATGCCCGCTCGACGAAGCTCGATACGCGTTCGCGCTGGCGCTTAGAGATCAGAGGGCCGATCTCGTTCTGCGTGTCGTCGGGATCGGCATATTTGATGGTCGAGACGGCCGACGACAGGTCGGCGACCAGCTTTTCATAGACCTTGTCGCCGGCATAGATACGGCAGGCCGCCGTGCAGTCC
>ENA-ORCV01000842-ORCV01000842.1-marine-metagenome-genome-assembly--contig:-NODE-842-length-13681-cov-2.799030_pt1 | contig 13681 bp, 13 predicted proteins | sample MGYA00237779_ERZ508509 | MGnify/ENA primary metagenome ERZ508509 (study PRJEB26180, sample SAMN06268772) | marine metagenome | isolation source: Bioluminescent Bay, La Paraguera, Puerto Rico | place... | reverse complement strand
AAAAGCGGGGCAGTCTCCGCGCCACACGGACCTATGTTGCCGGACGGCTCGTCCACGCTGCGGCCGGGCAGGCGTAGACAAGCAGAACCGGCCGGCAAGCCGGCGCCTCAGTTTGTGATTGCCGTTTCCATCATACGAACTGCACCGCTACGGCGCCAAGCGGACCGAAATCCGCATGCAACGTGTCGCCCTTCTTCGCCCAGACCGGTCTTGTGAAGGAGCCTGAGAGCATCAGATGCCCCGGCTCCAGCGTGGTGCCGAAGGGGCCAAGCTTGTTGGCCAGCCAGGCAATCGCCATTGCCGGATGCCCCAGTACGCCGGCGGCGATCCCCGTCTCCTCGATATCGGCGTTGCGGTAGAAGATGGCGCCGACCCAACGCAGGTCGACATCTTCGGGCCGCACGGGTCGGCCGCCGAGCACGATGCCCGCCGCTGCGCCGTTGTCGGCGACCGTATCGTAGATCTTGCGCGGCTCGGTAACGCGCGCGTCGATGATCTCGATCGAAGGCACCACCCATTCCGTCGCCCGCATCACGTCGACGAGACCGACGCCGGGTCCCTTCAGCGGCTCCTTGAGGATGAAAGTCAGTTCCGGCTCGACGCGCGGCACACAAAAACTTTCGAAGGGGACCTTGGCGCCGTCCTGCAAAACCAGATCGTCGAACAGATACCCGTAGTCGGGTTCATCGATCTTCGAAGACGCCTGCATGGCCTTCGACGTCAGACCGATCTTGTGTCCGACAATCCTGCGTCCCTGACGAACGCGCTCCTCGGCGACGGCGGACGATATCGCATAGGAATCCTCGATCTCTATATCTGGAAACATCTCGGACGGACGCCGGCCCTGCACCTTTGTACGGTGGCTTTCCAGCAACGAGGCAACCGCCTCCGCGCGCTGTTCTTCGCTAAGCATTTTTTCCTCGAATTTCAGAATGGATCGTCATTGGCCTTGATTGCCCGGCGGCCGGAGAACTCCATGCCCCCCATCGTATGCGTGTCGATGATTTGCGCAGTCTCCCAGAGTTCCTATACCGCTGTAAATATCGATATTCCCATATCAACCGAAACCCGCCCCGTTGCCCGCGACCACTCATGGAGCCCGCAAAAGCAATATATTTCCGCGTTATGGGAGCTCCGGCTTACGAGGCCAAATTACAGAAAACAATCTGGCTTGTGATTTTTTTTCGATTTTTCAGAGACTGAGCACGATGCGTGAACCAAAAAACTGCAAGATAGCGCAATACCGAAAGATAGCGCAGCCCCGAAAGCGCTGCGGTTCGGCCGCGCCTGAAGATGTACCTGCCCGGCTGCCGCCGGGGGCGTGTGAGGATGCCGGACGAGCGACGCTCTAGTGGCGAATCATGCCTGCATCGACATTCAGCGTCTGGCCGTTGATCCAGCGGGCATCTTCCGACGCCAGGAAAGCGACCACGTCGGCTATGTGCTCTGGCTGGCCCTTGCCTTTTGTCGCTTGAAGCATCTCGACGAACTCGAAAGCCTCGTTGTGCGGGCTGGCCTTGACGCCGTCGCTTTCGATCAGGCCCGGCGTTACCGCGTTCACGGTGATGTTGTGCGGGCCGAGCTCGGTCGCCAGTGCGCGGGTAAAGCCGATGATGCCGCCCTTGGCCGCGACATAGGCCGCCATGTTCGGCGTTCCGGCGAACACGGTGTTCGACGAGATGCTGATGACACGCCCGGCGACGTTGTTCGCCCGCATCTGGTCCGTTGCCGCACGCGTGACGATAAACGCGCCGGTCAGATTGACGGCGATGATCTTCTGCCAATGTTCGAGATCGACGTCGTCCCAGGCGATGAACGGCACGATGCTGGCATTGTTGACCAGCACGTCGATGCCGCCCGTCTTCGATGCGATCTCCGAAAACAGCGCGGTGACCGAGGCCTGATCGGAGACATCGGCCGCTATCGCAATGGCACCGTTGCCGATTTCCGCTGCCGCGGCCACGCCGCCGTCTGCATTGATGTCGCTGATGATGACCTTCGCGCCGTCCGCGGCGAGGCGTTTGGCGATCGCCTTGCCGATGCCCTGCGCGGCCCCCGTCACAAGAGCGGTTTTTCCTGCCAGCCGTTCACTCATGATTTGTCCCCTCTGGTCCGTGTCTGTTGTCAGGCCGCGTGTTGTCAGGCGGCCGCGTCGATCTCGGCAAGCGCGGCATCGACTCCCTTGCCGACGTCAGCCGGATGGCCAAGCGAATTCAGCGCGCCGCCGAGCGCCGTCAGCGCGGCGACCGCATAGATCGGCTGCGCCGTCGGGCCCATGTGGCCGATGCGGGTGAGCTTGCCGAGCGTTTCGCCGCGCCCCGATGAAAACACGACGCCGTATTGTTCACGGGCCGCGGCACGCAGCGCCAGTTCGTCGATCCCGTCCGGCGTGCGGATTGCCGTGGTGGTGGGCGAGGCGATCGCCTCGTCGGCGGCCCACAGCTCCAGCCCCATCGCCTTAGCGCCGGCGCGCGTCGCCCGGGCCGTCAGCGCATGACGATCCCATACCGCTTCCGGTCCCTCGTTCAGGTAGAGATCGAGCGCGACGTCGAGCCCGTTCATCTCGGCTACCGACGGCGTGAACGGAAACGGCTGCTCGTGCGACCAGGCGTTTTCCCAGTCGAGGATGCTCAGCATAGACGCGCGCGGCGCGGCTTCGTTCGCCTTCATCTTGTCCCAGGCACGGTCACTGACCCCCATCATGGTCAGCGCCGGCGGCGCACCGAGGCACTTGTTCGGGCCGGTCACGTAGATGTCGGCCCTGCAGTCTTCGGGATGAGTCTTCATGCCGCCGAAGGACGACACCGCATCGACGATCAGATAGGCGCCGTGATCGGCGACGACCGCGCCGATCTCGTCAATCGGATTGATGGTGCCCGACGGCGTGTCGTGATGGCAGACAGAGACGACCGAGATGTCCGGATGCGCCTTCAGCTTCTCGGCAACCGCCTGCGCGCCGATCGCCTCGTTATAGGGTACCTCGATCTCGACCAGCTTCGGCGAATAGCGTGCCGCCCAGTAGCCGAAGCCCTTGCCGTAGACGCCCGACGCCAGGTTGAGCACCGTGTCGTCGGGCGTGATCAGCGAAGCCGCCGCCGCCTCGAGGCCCAGCACCGGTTCGCCATGCAGCACCAGCGGCCGCGTCGACATCCGCATCGCCGTCTGCGCCTTGTCGATCACCTGCTCGTAGAACAGCTGGAAGGCGGGGTCATAGTCGTAGAGCACCGTGCGGGCGAGGCCGCGCAATACGTCGGAATAGGCGTTGACCGGCCCGGATGTCAGCGTAATCACCGGCTCGGCACTGGCGGAATAGCGCATGGGTTTCCTCCCCGTGGACGGGTCTGCCTGGACGCGGTCAGCCGTAGAACTGGGTCCCGGTCCTGTAGGTTTTGAAGTTCTCCATGTCGTGGGAGAACATCAGGTCGGCACCGTGGTCTTCCGCGAGCTGCTTGACCCGGTTCATGGAGTTCACGCCGGCGACGGGATCGATGTGGAAGGAGGCCTGGCACAGCGTTACCAAGCTCTTCTGCGTATAGGCCGCATCGATCGTGAACAGGATCGGCGCGCGGTTTCCGAACTCGACCATCAGGCTGTAATGGCCGATCGAATGGCCCGGCGTGAAGAACAGCTTCACCCCCTTGGCCAGCTCGACGTCGCCCTCGACGCCCTCGAAGGTCGAGTTGGCGACCGTGGTGCCTTCCATGAGCTGGTCGGTCATGCCGCGCGCTTCCGCCGCTTCCGCCGAGAAACTCACGTCAGAGTAGCCGAGCACCTCGAAGGGCTGCGGGTTGCAGGTCTGCGGGACTTCGAGCTTGTGGCAGATCTTCTTGGCGTGCGGGAAATACTTGTTGCCGCCGCAGTGATCGAAATGGAAGTGGGAGTTGAAGACCACGTCGATGTCCTTCGGCTCCAGGCCGAGCTTGGCCAGCGCGCCGGGGATCGTCTGCTCCTTGGTCTGCATCGGCTTTTCGAAGGGCAGCACCTTCATGACGTGGTCGTAGTCGTAGCCGGTATCGATCAGGAACCGCCCTTCGGCGTGTTCGATCAGGATCGAATAGACCGGGAAGCGCACTTCGCCGCCGGGGCCCTTGTTCCAGAAGACATGGAAGCCGTCGAGGACCAGCGAGCCCCCGTCGAGCAGATAGACCTTCGTATCCGACATTTCCCTCTCCTTCGTTATTCGTCGCACGGCATCACCGCCGGCGTTGTGGCTTCCGGTTCCTCACCTGGCGCCCCGCTCGTATGGAATTCCCAGGGCTGCCGGTAGGCTCGACTGGCGCCCGAAGATCACCAGCATGATCATCACCGCGAGGAACGGGATCATCTGGATGACGTCGGTCGGAATGTTGATGCCGGCGACCTGCAGGGCGGTGGTGAGCGACAGGCTGACCCCGAACAGAAGCGCGCCGAACAGCACCCAGAGCGGCCGGCCACGCGCCAGCATCGCCAGCACGATGCCCAGGAACCCCGCGCCGTTGGTGATGAAGGGCACGAAGATGCCGGCCCCGACATTGGCGAGATAGGCGCCGCCGAGACCGGCAAGTGCGCCCGTCGTGAGGACCGCAACGGTCCTGGTCCGCACCACGTCGACGCCTGCGATATCGAGCGCCGCCGGCTTGTCGCCGGCCGCCTGCAGGTTCAGCCCGAGCTGCGTACGCCGGTAGATGAAGACCATCACCGGCACCAGCAGGACGGCGAGATAGACGACCGGATTGTGCTGGAAGAAGGCCGGTCCGACGATCGGGATATCGGCCAGCAGGGGGATCGACGCGATGTCGGCGGCCGGAAGCCTCGGATAGGTGCGCGAGAACTGGACGTGGTGGAGGAGAGCGGTCAGGCCTTCGAGCCCGAGCGTCAGGCCGATGCCGATGACGATCTGGTTCAGACCGAGCCGTACGCATAAAAGCACCATGACCAGCGACACGACGGCGCCGGCGGCCGCCCCGCCCGCGAAGCCGAGCCACAGGGATTCGAAGGAGAACGCCGCCAGGAAGCCGAAATAGGCGCCGGCGATCATCATGCCCTCGATGCCGATATTGAGGACGCCGGCCTTCTCCGACATCTGCTCGCCGAGGCCGGCAAGAAGCAGCGGGACCGCGGCGGTGACCGCGCCGAACAGAAGGGCGCTGAGGAAGACGTCGCTGAACAGGCCGGTCATGTCGGGCCCTTCATGTCATGCTCTCCGGGCGCTCAGGTAGCGATGGTCGACATATTCGACGATCGCCAGCACGATCAGCACTATGGCGATTAGCACCAGGGTGAAATGATTGGGCACGCCGATCCGCCGCGCCGCGCTCTCGCCGCCGATCGACAGCACCGACAACAGCAGAACGAAGGCGATCGACGCAAAGCCGTTCAGCCGGGCCAGGAACACCATCGGGATCACGGCAAGCCCGTAGGCCGGGTTCCAGTCGGCGCGCACGTTGCCCTGCACGCCGAGCACGTCGACCGCGCCGGCGAGCCCCGCCAGTCCGGCCGACAGCGCGAAGACGCCGATGGTCAGCCAAGGCACGCCGAGACCGGCATGGACGGCGGCGCGCGGGTTGGCGCCGACGACGCGCAGCTTCAGGCCGAAGGACGTGCGGGTCATCATCAGGTGAACGGCGATGACGGCGATCAGGCCAAGGATCAGGCCACTGCTGATGGTCGTATCGAACAGCCGCGGCAGGCGGTCTTCGACGGGCAGGGTGCGGGTTTGCGGCACGGTCGTGCCGGGATCGAGGAACACGAGCTTGACCAGCACGTTGGCAAGCGAGATGCCGAGGAACGTCATCATCAGCGTGGTGATGATCTCGTTGACCCCGTGATAGGCCTTCAACAGCGCCGGGACGAGCGACCAGGCCATGGCGACGATGGTGCACATGACGAAGGCGATGACGACGGCGAGCCAGGCCGGCATCACCATCGCCAGTAGGGGCGCGGCGGCGGCCGACGTCACCGCGCCCAACAGGAACTGTCCGTCGACGCCGAGGTTCCAGATGCCGGCCCTGAACGCGACGATCAGCCCGGCGGCAAGGAACAGCATCGGCGCCATCCGTGTCAGCGTCTGCTGAATGCCCGTCGGCGACAGCAGACCGCGCTGGATGACATAGCCGTAATAGGCCAGCGGATCGACGCCAACGGTAACCAGGATCAATCCGGCGATGACGAGCGCGATGACAATCGGGCCGACGGTCAGCAAGGTCCGGTGCAGGATCGCCTGGCCCAGCCCGCCCGTCTCGACCGCTTCGGTCGCCTCGAGGTCCGGTGACATTTCAGGGGCGGTATCGACGCTCATGCCGCCAGTCCGATCATCAGACGCCCGACGGCCGGGCGCGCGTCGTCACCGTTGTCGACCGTCCCCACGATTGCCCCGCCGGACATGACCGCGATCCGGTCGCAAAGCCCGAGCAGTTCCTCGAGGTCGGTCGAGATCAGCAGCACGCCCTTGCCGCTGGCGGCGATATCGTTGATGCGCTTGCGGGTGGCCAGCGTATTGGCGAGGTCCAGTCCGTAGGTCGGCTTGTTGAAGATCACCACCCTGGCGCCGTCGGCCAGCTCGCGGGCGAGCAGCACCTTCTGGATGTTGCCGCCCGACAGCCGCGCCACCGGCGTCTGCGGGCCGGGCGTGCGCACATCGTATTCGCGGATCAGCTCGCGAGCGCGCCGGTCGATCGCCGCGCCCTGCTCAATGCCGTGTTTCCAGAACGGCGCCGTGCCGATCTGCTTGAGAAAGAAATTGATCGAGACCGGAAAGGTGCCGACCGTGCCCTCCCCGAGCCGGTCGTCGGTCAGGTAGCGGAGCCCGGCGTCGCGCCGCGCGCCGACCGGCAGCGTCTCGACGCGGCGTCCGTCCAGTTCGATCGTTCCGCCGTCCTGCGGCGTCTGGCCGGCAAGCACCTCCGCGAGCTGCTTCTGGCCGTTGCCGTCGATGCCGGCGACTCCAAGCAGTTCACCGGGCCGGATGTCGAAGGAAACATCGGTCAGGCCGGGCGTGACCGCGGTCGGCGCCAATGCCAGCCCGCGCACCGACAGGACCGGGGGTCTGCCTTCTATACTCGGGCGGGGCGCATGAAACTCGTCTTCCGGATCGCCGTGGCGTTTGCCGAACATCAGTTCGACGAATTCGGACACCAGCGCGTCCTCGCCAAGCGTGCGGAACCGTTCGGGCGCGATCTCGCCGACCTTGCGGCCGAGCTTGAGGACGGAAATGCGGTCTCCGAAGGCCGCGGCCTCCTTCAGCTTGTGCGTGATGAAGATGATGGCGAGACCGCGTTCGACGAGCCGCCGCATCAGGGCGCCCAGCTCTTCGATGCCCGACGGCGTCAGCATCGACGTGGATTCATCGAGGATCAGAATCCGGCTGTCGCGGATCAGCGCCCGCAGGATCTCGACATGCTGCTGCTCGCCAAGCGACAGTTCGGACGCATAGGCGTCCAGGTCGATCGCAATCCCCAGCGATTTTGAAATCTCGTCGACCTTCGCGCGCAGACTGTCCTTGCGCGGCCGCTGCCACCACGGCCCGCCCAGCAGCAGGTTCTCGGCAACCGTCAGGGTGGGCACCAGCATCGTATGCTGGAACACGGTTCCGATCCCAAGCGACAGGGCATGGCGCGGCGAGGTGATGGCTGTCGGCGTCCCGTCGACCAGGATTCGGCCGTCGTCGGGCTGCTGAAGGCCCGACAAAAGACCGATCAGCGTCGACTTGCCGGCCCCGTTTTCCCCTAGCAGGACATGCACTTCGCCCGGCCGGATCTCCAGATCGACGCTGTCGTTGGCCACCACGCCCGGAAACCGCTTCGTCACGCCCTCGAGCGCGACGATCGGCTGCCGGTCAGTCGGGGCTGATGTTGCTTTGGACGTCACGTCGGCCAGTCCCGGGACGATTGCGGCGAAGGAGCCGGGAGCGAGGGATCGCCCCCGGCTTCAATCGTCTATTCCTGTACGTCAGACATCATGGCGCGAACGTCGGTCGCTTCAAAGACCGGCTCGACCGTGATCTTGCCGTCGATGATGTCAGCCTTCAGGCCTTCGACCGCGGCCCAGACGTCGTCGGGGATCTGCGGCGTCTTCAGAAGCGTCAGCGAGCCGTCCTCAAGGCCGATCGCGTAGCTCTTCGTGCCGAACGTGTCGGCCTTCAGGTCAGCGATCATCGCGGAATAGACCGGCTCGATGTTCCAGACGACGGACGACAGGAGATGGCCCTTGTCGATCGCGGTCTTGTCGCCGATCACGTCGATGAACAGCACCTTGCCACCGTCGGCGGCCTTGGCGGTCTCGACGGCCTGAAGCATGCCGAAGCTCGAACCGTTGCCCTGGCCGAAGATGATGTCGGCGCCGGCCGCGATCACGCTTTCGGTGACGCGCTTGCCGCCGGCCGCATCGCTGTAGGCGGCGGGTCCGATCACGGCATAGATGACCTTGACGTCCGGATCCTCGGCCTTGACGCCTTCGGCGAAACCGGCCGACTGCGAGTTCCAGGACGGCGGCTCACCGGAAACGACGATGCCGACGGTCTTCGACCGGGTCATCTTGGCGGCCATGCGGCCGGCCAGATAGGCGCCCTCGTGACCCGACAGGGTGTAGTCGGCGATCAGGCCCTTCTTCAGAGCCGTAGGCGTGTCGACAATCGCGACGGGAACGGACAGTTCCTCGGCGATTTCCGGCGCCGCCGTGTTGTAGCCGCTGGCGTGCGCGATCATCAGATCCGCGCCTTCCTCGGCAAGTTCGCGCAACGTGGGCCGCACATCGCCGTAGCCGAGACCCTGCGCCACCAGCACCTCGACGCCGGCGGCCTCGCCGGCCGCCTTGGCGGCGTCGACACCCTGCTGGTTCCAGCCGTAGTCTGTGCCCTCCTCGGGCGTCAGCACGGCGATCGTCTTGACTTCGGCAGCCGACGCGCCACCAAGCATTAACCCGGCAAATATAAGGGCACTCGCCCCCTGGATCAGAAATTTTTGCATTTCAACCTCCACTTTCTGTTCGTAGTTGGTATTCTCCGGCTTACTATCCCCACTCTGGAATTTCTTATGTTCTCCTGACGGTGAGGTAACTCAGTACATGCCAGTACGGCTCGCGCTTGTTTCGTTCCTTGTTCTTGCGACGGCCGCCGGCGCGGTGGAATTGCGTTCGATCGACGTGCGCGTGGGTACCGACGGGCTGATCAGCGTCCCTCTATCGGTCTCGAATGCCGCTTCAGTGCCGATGGTTTGCATCGGCGAACTCGCGCACTGGTATTCCGCCGAGCTGGCCCGGGCGGCGGCCGGCGAGACGGCGCTGGTCGAACTGTGGTTCGATCCGCAGTCCGGCACGTACACGGTGCTCAACGACAAGCGGGAGAACATGCCGGTCGAGGCACTGTGGTGCGGCCTTGCGGGACGCTCATACGAGACGCGCGGCCAGATCTTGCTGGAACGGCGGCCCGGCAAGGCGCCGACAGCGCTGGCGCTCACCTGTACGGTGCGCGACGGACGGCTGGACTGCCGGTAGGACACCATGCCTGCCTCGCTCACTCGCCCTTTGCGTCGACCAGCGCCTTCAGGCGCTCGTATTCTTCGTTGACGGCCGGATCCGCCGTCACCAGTTCGGCCGCAAGCGCCGCGAAATCGGCTTCCATCCGGGCCTGGTCCTCATCCGACAGCGTGTTGACGACGCCGCCGTTGTCCGTCCAGATCCCGTAGGTCCGTTCGACATTGTCGATGCCCCACTGGAAGACGGCCTCCTCGGCCGCACGGCCGGCCTCCAGGATCGCGGCCTGCACGTTTTCGGGCTGCGCCTGGAACCAGTCTTCATTGACCACGGTCACGGAGACGATCTCGGCGAACCGCAGGTCGGTGATGTTCTTGCCGATGTCGTAGAACTTGAAGGCCGTCAGGATCGGCATGCCGACCAGCAACCCGTCGAGCCCGCCACTCTGCAACTGCGGCACGACCTCCGACAGCGCCAGCGGCAACGGCGTCGCACCCAGAAGCTCCATCGGCTTGACCTGCATCGGCGAGGCGAAAGTCCGGATCTTCAGGCCCTTCATTTCAGCCAGCGTCGTCACCGGCTTGGTGGTGAACACCACCGTCGGGCTGTTGTAGATCGCGCCGATCACCCGCAAGCCCTTGTCGAGGAACAGGGTCTCAAGGCGATCGCGATATTCGGGATCGTGGATCGCGGCATCGACATCCTGCGGCGTCTTGAACAGGCCCGGCACATCGAAGGCCTGGAAGCGCGGGTCGACATTGGTCATGAAGGAGGTCGGTGTTGTGAAGGCCTCGATGGTGCCGAGCAGCACGCCTTCGGCCATGCGGGGGATCGGGCCGAGCTGGCTCGCCGGGTAGATTTCCGTCGTCACTGCATCGCCGACACGCGCATTCAGTTCCTCGGCGAACACCTTCTGCCACTCGTGCTGGACGTCGTTGATGGTGGCCGACGCCAGCTTCATGGTCGCGGCGTCGGCCGGGCCGGCGCCGATCGGCGCAAGTGCCGGGAGGAGGCAGAGCGCGGATCCGACGACGCTGGCATGGAGGAGCGATTTGATCATCATTTGTCCCCTTGTTTGTCTCTACAGCGAGCTGCCGAGCGTCATCGACAGCGCCGGCACATAGGTGATGACGAGAAGCGCGAAGATCTGGACCGCCACGAAAGGCAGCACGCCGCGATAGAGCGCGTGCGCCGGCAGTCCCGTGACCGACTGGGCGACGAAGATGTTCAGGCCGAATGGCGGGGTGAACATGCCGATCGCCAGATTGACCGTCATGATGATCCCGAAGTGGATCGGGTCGACGCCGACGGATACGGCGATCGGCACCAGCAAGGGCGCCAGCACAAGGATCGCCGAGGTCGGATCGAGGAAGCAACCTATCGCCAGCAGCAGAATGTTGACGGCGAGCAGGAAGCCGAACGCCGTCATGTCGAGGGCCTGCATCCAGGCGACGATTGCCTGCGGAATGCCCTGCGTCGTCATCAGCCAGGTCAGCAGGCCGGCCGTGGCGACGATGATCAGGATCTTCGCCGACAGCACCGCCGCTCTGGCTGCCGACTGCACGATTTCGGCCAGGCTCATCGACCGGTAGACGAAACGGGCGACCAGCATCGCATAGAGGCAGGCGAAACCGCCGGCTTCGGTCGGCGAGAACCAGCCGTTGTAGATACCGCCGAGCACGAAGACCGGCATCAGCAGCGCCCAGGCCGCCTGCCGAGTCGCCTGCCAGGCCAGAGAGGCATCGAAGCGCCCGCTCGTCGGGATGTCGTCGCGCACGGCGACGAAGACGATGAAACCGGCCATTGCCAGCGCGATGACGAGGCCGGGGAGAATGCCGGCGATGAACAGGCGCGGGATCGACTGCTCGGCCGCGAGCCCATAGAGGATCATGGCGATGCTTGGCGGAATGACGATGTCGATGGCGCCGGACGATGCGAGTAGCCCGGCCGAGCGTTCCCGCCCGTAGCCCGAGGCCTGGAGCCTGGGATAGAGCGTCTGGCCGAGGGCTGCGACCGCGGCGACGCTCGATCCGGAAATCGCCCCCATCGCCGCCGACGCGCCGACGGTCGCGACTCCGAGGCTTCCCGGCACGCGGCCGGTCAGCGCGAGGACCCAGGCGATCAGCCTGGCAGCCATGCCGCTCGAGTTCATCAATTCGCCGGCGAAGATGAAGAACGGCACCGCGAGCAGCGCGTAGTTGTCGAGCCCACCGAAGACGACCTGCTGCAAGACCAGCGGCGGCAGCGGCAGGAGGAACGCGACGGCGACCGCGGCGCCCGCGAGGAAGACGAGGAACACGGGCGTTCCAAGCACCAGGAGCACGACCGGCAGGACGATCAGCGTCGCGGTCATCGGACTGCCTCCCGACCGGACTCAGATTGCGGCTCCGGTGCGTTCGCGGCAAAGGCCCGGACGTCGCGGATCAGGCAGACGAGCGCCACAATGGCCATGCCGGCAAATCCGGCGAGCACGGCGGCGTGCGGGATCGTCATCGGAATACCGAGCGCCATGCTCCTGGTGTCGAGCCGCGCGATCCGCTCGACATACGCCCATGAGGCCTGCGCCGTATAGGCGGTCGCCGCCAGTGCGATCAGGTCGTGCAGGATGTAAAGCGCGTAGCGCCGTCGCCCGGTCGCGTAGGCCGGCAGCACGTTGACGTTGATGTGCTGGCGTCCGGCCAGCGCCAGAACGGCCCCGGCCATCACGACGAAGATCAGCGCGTAGACCATCAGTTCGTCGGCGCCGGTGATCGCCTGCGAAAACAGGTAGCGCCCGGCCGCGTTGACCACGTTCACCGCCACGACGCCGATCAGCAGCAGGCCCATCGCCCACTCCACCGCGTTGCCGACCCGTGCCGCCGCGCCTGCGGAAGCCTCAGGCTTGTCGACGATCCGGGCGGGGGCGGCGGGGGCGGCCATCGGTCAGTCCCTGCCCTCGAGAATGCGTCGGACCGCCACCAGCTTGCCCGCCCGCGCGGCCTGGAGTTCGAGGATTTGCTCCGGCGTATAGGAATAGATGCCCTCGCCTGATTTGATGCCGAGCTTGGAGGCCGCCATCTTCTCCTTCACCAGCGGCGCCACGTCGTCGCGGCTGGCCAGGTCTGAATTCAGGAAGGAGGACACCGAGCTGTAGATGTCGAGGCCGGCCATATCGAGCAATGCCATCGGCCCGACGACGGCGATCTTGTAGCCGATGCCCCAAGACACGCAGGTATCGAGGTCTTCGGGCTCGATTACGCCGCGCTCGACCAGATCGACCGCTTCGCGCAGCAGGGCATAGAGCACGCGGTTCTCGACGAATCCCGGAACGTCCTTCTTCACGACGACCGGCAGCAGCCCGAGGCCCCGGATGAAGTCGCGCACCGTCGCCACGGTTTCCGGCGCGGTTGCGCTGCCCCCGATCACCTCGATCATCGGAATGATGTGCGGCGGGTTCGACCAGTGCATGCCGACGAAGCGGCCGGGCTCGGCGAGGCCGGCCTGCAACTCGGTGATCGGGATGCCGGACGTATCGGTAGCCAGGATCACATCGGAACCGATCAGCGGTTCGATGGCGCGGTAGGTTTGCGTCTTGATGTCCTGGTTCTCGGGCACGTTCTCTATGACAAGATTCGCGCCTTCGACCGTTTCCGCAATCGACGCGGCGAACCGCACCGTTCCGGACCCGGTTTCCGGCGGGGCGATATCGAGGCGGTCGAGCACGCCGCCGTGGCCAGGGATCGCGCTCGACATGTCCTTCACGGAGATGTCGCGCTTGAGCGCCGACTCCGCGAGGTCGCCCAGCACGGCCGCCACGACCGCGCCGAGTCCGACCGCCGTGCCGATCCACCAGCGGCCGTCGAGGAGGATGAAGGCCGCGACCGTCGCGGCCGCGGCGGCGTGCCGATTCGACAGGCGTGCCGCGATGCGCTGATACAGCGGATACAGGATGCCGGTCAGGATCGCCGCGAGCATCACGGCTTCCAGGAACGGCCAGATCAGGATCAGGAACAGGACCGAGAAGATCAGAACGATCGCGAGGGCGAAGAGCTTCTGGAAGCGGTCGCTCTGTGGAACGAGCGGCGTCTGCATCGGGACCCCTTCAAGCGCCGGCCCGATCGGCCTGGCCGGCCGGGGCGGCGCGCAGGCGATGACCGTCTGCGGCCGCCCGGCCGGTTATGGCGACCTGGACGCGGCTAATGCACGTCGCGACCCCATTCGTCGACTTCCCTCTCGGCTTCGTCGCGATCCTTGC
>ENA-ORCV01000841-ORCV01000841.1-marine-metagenome-genome-assembly--contig:-NODE-841-length-13692-cov-2.542270_pt1 | contig 13692 bp, 8 predicted proteins | sample MGYA00237779_ERZ508509 | MGnify/ENA primary metagenome ERZ508509 (study PRJEB26180, sample SAMN06268772) | marine metagenome | isolation source: Bioluminescent Bay, La Paraguera, Puerto Rico | place... | reverse complement strand
GATATTGTCCACGGTATATTCGGAGATCGGGCCCAGCAGGATCGCGAGGTCGATCTCGCGGCCCAGCAGGCGCTCGCGCAGGTCGAGCGAGATATCGACGTTGAACTCGATCTGCAGCCTGGGAAACCTGTGGTGCAGCCGGGCGATCAGATCGGGCAGCCAGCATTGCGCGATGGTCTCGGAGACGCCGATGCGCAGGTGCCGCTCAAGCCCCTCGGGGTCGATCACGTCGCGCTCGATCATCTCCTGCAGGCGTTCGAATTTCTCGGCATGGACGAGCAGGCGCTCGCCCAGCCGGGTGAGGCTCATGCCGCCCGCCTCGCGGTCGAAGAGCGTGCCGTGCAGGCTCTGTTCTAGGTTGCGGATGCGGGCGGTGACGGCGGGCTGCGTGAGGTTGAGACTGACGGCGGCGCGGCGCACGCCGCCGGTGCGCACGACGGCGAGGAAGGTGTGCAGATGGGCGAGGTTGAGGGGCGGCATGGGGCGGGTCCTGCGGGAGCATTGCGTGTGTCCGGCACAGGGTATCCGATTCTCGGAGGATGCGTTGGGGCGAATATGGGCTGGGTCGGGTGTTGGGACGAGCCGCGCAGTGCCCGGCCGCGGGTGGGCGCTCAAACGCTTGTGGTCGTCACTTTATGGTGCACGTTACTTGAACGATTGTGCGGGCTTGGACGTTGCAAAAGCGCCCGTCCGGGGGGTGGTCGGGCGCTGCGCGGCGGTGCCTTGCGGCACTTTGATTCCGCGCGGGGAAGGCGTCGAACGCCCGCTCAAGGCCATGACCGCCCCGCCTGCATCCCCGCCTCACCCTTCAGGTGCCGGTCGAGAGGGCGTAGCCGGGGGGCGCGAGGGCGGTGACGCAGGTGATCGGTGCCGCCCCGAGCCAGGTGCAGCGCTCGATCACGAAGAGCGCCGCGCCCGCTTCCGTGCCCAGCAGACCGGCCTGCGCCGGGGTCGCATTGGCGGCGGAGAAGCGCAGGCTGTAGCGGCTGTAGGGCCGGTGCGACAGCAGCCATTCATTGGCGCTCTGGGTCTTGAGATCGACCTGCGCGATCTCGGGCACGGTGGCGAGGCTGATCCAGCGGTCCTCGAACATGAAGGGGCGGCGGTCGGCGAGGTGGAGGGCCTGCGCGCGCAGCATCCGCTCGGGGGAGGCGAGGCCCATGGCGGCGGCGACGGCATGGGGCGTCTCGGCGATCTCGCGCGCCACGAGTTGATAGCCGTAGGCGCGGCCCGTCGCCTCGACTTCCTCGCGCGCGACGGGGATGTCGAAGGTGGCGCGGGTGACGGGGCGGGCGAGGACGCGCGTGCCGCCCTTGCGCTTGCGCTCGATCAGCCCCTCGTCGGCCAACGCGTTCATGGCGCGCTGCACGGTGGTGCGGGCGCAGCCCAATTCCTCGGCCAGGTCGGCGTCGCGCGGCAGGCGCGCGCCAGGCGGGTAGCGGCCCGTCAGGATCCGCTCGTGGATGAGGTCGCGCAGGGCGCGCCAGCCGGTGACCTGCGGGGCGGTCATGATGCGCGCTCGAGCGCGGCCATGGCGGCGCGGAAGCGGGCGCGGATCGCGTCGCGGTGGATGTGGCGGCCCTGTTGGACCACGTGCCGGCCGCTGCTCCAGACATCGGTGATGCAGGCCTGCCCGTGGCCGCCGAAGATGGCGGTATCCAGAGCGGTATCGCCGGTGCGGTTGCAGAGCCATTCGTTGTCGGTGTCGAGTGCGACGAGATCGGCCCATGCACCGGGCGCGATCCGCCCCGCGTCCCGCCTGCGCGCCGCCCGCGAGGGCCATGTCGAAGAGCCTGCGCCCGGTGGAGGCCTCGGGCGTGGCGAGCGCGGCGCGGCTGCGGTCGCGCAGGCGCTGGGAATATTCCAGTGTGCGCAACTCGTCGAAAAGGGCGATATGGACGTTCGAATCCGAGCCGACACCGGCGCGGCCGCCTGCGTACAGGTAGCGCACCCCGTCGAAGATGCCGTCGCCGAGATTGGATTCGGTGATCGGGCAGAGCCCGGCCACGGCCCCGGTGGCGGCGAGGCGGGTGGTCTCGTCCGGCGTCATCTGCGTGCAGTGGATGAGGCACCAGCGCGCATCGACCTCGTGATTGTCCAGAAGCCAGGTGACGGGGCGCGCGCCGGTATGGGCTTCGACCTCCTCGACTTCGGCCACCTGTTCGGCGAGGTGCATGTGGATCGGGCCGTCTGCGGCGAGCGCGAGGGCGGCGGCCATGCCCGCCCCGTCCACCGCGCGCAGCGAATGGGGGGCCACGCCGATACGGTCGTCGGCATGGCCATGGGCGCTGAGGTGCCGCGCCGCGCCCTCGTGGAGCCGCGCGAAGCTGTCGGGCGTGGAGCCGAAGCGGCGCTGCCCGTCGCCCAGAGGCCGCGCGTCGCAGCCGCCCCATTGGTAGAGTACCGGCAGGAGCGTGAGGCCGATCCCCGCCGCCTGCGCCGCCGCAACGATCCGCGCCGACATCTCGGCGGGGTCGGCATGGGGCTGTCCGGTGACGGTGTGGTGGAGGTAGTGGAATTCGGCCACGGCACCGTAGCCCGCTTCGAGCATTTCCATGAAGACCATGGCCGCGATGGCCTCGACATGGTCGGGGTCGAGTCGGTCGAGGAAACGGTACATCTGCCGCCGCCACGTCCAGAAACTGTCTGCCGGGTCGGGGCCGCGCGCCTCGGTCAGCCCGGCGATGGCGCGCTGAAAGGCGTGGCTGTGCAGGTTGAGGGGCGCGGGCAGGAGCATGTCGGCATGGGTGGCGGCGCGGGTGGTCATCGGGGAGAGGGACGCGATTCGCCCGTCCTCGCCGATGCGGATTTCCACGTCGCTCTGCCAGCCTTGCGGCCCAAGCGCCTGACGTGCCGTGAGAATTTGCATGGCGCGACTCCGTTGACAAAATAAGTGCATACATATTACGATTAATTGCATCGCTAATCAAGGATCGACGTCATGCCCGCGCCCCTGCTGCTCACCGACCTGCGCGCCGCCACGATGCAGCCCGGCGGGGCCGCCTATGGCCTGATCGAGGACGCCGCAATCGCCATCGAGGGCGGCGCGATCCGCTGGGCGGGGGCGGCGCGCGACCTGCCCGATGATCTGGCGGGGTGGCCAGCGCAGGGCATGGGCGGGCGGCTGGTCACGCCCGCGCTGATCGACTGTCACACCCATATCGTGCATGGCGGCGACCGCGCCCGCGAGTTCGAGATGCGGCTGGAGGGGGCAAGCTATGAGGCGATCGCGCGCGCCGGTGGCGGGATCGTCTCGACGGTGCGTGCCACGCGGGCGGCGGATGAGGAGAGCCTGTTAGCGGGGGCGCTGCGCCGGGTCGATTCGCTGATCGCCGAGGGAGTGGGATGTATAGAGATCAAGTCGGGCTATGGCCTTGATCTTGAAACGGAACTGCGGATGCTGCGGGTCGCGCGGCGGATCGGAGAGATGCGACCCGTGAGCGTGGTCACGAGCTTTCTGGGGGCGCATGCGGTGCCCGCCGGAGAGGACGCCGACCGCTATATCGACGACATTTGCCTGCCTGCGTTGGAGGCGGCACATGCCGAGGGGCTGGTCGATGCGGTGGACGGGTTCTGCGAGGGAATCGCCTTTGATGCGGGCCAGATCGCGCGGGTGTTCGACCGCGCGGCGGCGCTGGGCCTGCCGGTCAAGCTGCATGCCGAGCAGTTGAGCCACATGGGCGGCACGGCGCTGGCGGCGCGGTATGGCGCGCTCTCCGCGGATCACGTGGAATATGCGAGCGCCGAGGATGCTCGTCTGCTGGCGGATGCGGGGTCGGTCGCGGTGCTGCTGCCAGGCGCGTTCTATACGCTGCGCGAGACGCAAGTGCCGCCGGTGCAGGCGTTCCGCGAGGCGGGCGTGCCGATGGCGGTGGCCACGGACCTCAACCCCGGATCATCGCCGCTGGGATCATTGCTGCTGGCGATGAACATGGCCTGCACGCTGTTTCGCCTGACGCCGGAGGAGGCGCTGGCGGGCACGACGCGCCACGCGGCAAGGGCGCTGGGCCTGCGCGACCGGGGCGAGATCCGCGCCGGGCTGCGCGCCGATCTGGCGGTGTGGGACGTGGAGACGCCCGCCGAACTCTCTTACCGGATCGGCACCAATCCGCTCCATTCCCGCATGTTCGGAGGACAGGCATGACCGAGACGCTCATCCCCGGTGCCACGACACTGGCGCAACTGGAACGGCTGTGGCGCGCGGGGGGCGCGGCGCGGCTGGACCCCGCGGCGCGCAAGGGGATCGACCGCGCGGCGGCGCTGGTCGAGCGTGCGGCGCGGGGGGAGGAAGCGGTTTACGGCGTCAATACCGGCTTCGGCAAGCTGGCCTCGGTCAAGATCGCGGGTAAGGACACCGCGCAATTGCAGCGCAACCTGATCCTGTCGCATTGCTGCGGCGTGGGCGAGGCGCTCGATGCCGCCACCACGCGGCTGATGATGGCGCTGAAGCTGCTGAGCCTCGGGCGCGGGGCGTCGGGCGTGCGGTGGGAGATTTGCGCGCTGATCGAGGGGATGCTGGCGGCGGGCGTGGTGCCGGTCATCCCGGCGCAGGGATCGGTGGGGGCGTCGGGCGATCTGGCCCCGCTGGCGCATATGGCGGCGGTGATGATCGGCGAGGGCGAGGCGGTCTTCGAGGGCGAGACGGTGCCGAGCGGCGTGGCGCTCAGCCGCGCGGGGCTGGCACCGGTGGTGCTTGGCCCCAAGGAGGGGCTGGCGTTGATCAACGGGACGCAGTTTTCCACCGCCTGCGCGCTGGGGGGGCTGTTCGAGACCATGACGCTGGTGCGCGGGGCGGTGGTGACATCGGCGCTTTCGACCGACGCGATCATGGGATCGACCGCGCCCTTGCATCCGATGATCCACGAATTGCGCGGGCATCGGGGGCAGATCGACGTGGCCGCCGCGATGGCCGCACTGATGGAGGGCAGCGTGATCCGCGAGAGCCACCGCGAGGGCGATGCCCGCGTGCAGGACCCGTATTGCATTCGCTGTCAGCCGCAGGTGACGGGGGCGGCACTCGACCTCATCCGCTGGGCGGCGCGCACGCTGGAGGTGGAGGCGAACGCGGTGACGGATAATCCGCTGGTGCTGACAGGCGATGGCGCGATCCTGTCGGGGGGGAATTTCCATGCCGAGCCGGTGGGGTTCGCCGCCGATACGCTGGCGATGGCATTGTCCGAGGTGGGGGCGATTGCGCAGCGGCGCGTGGCGCTGATGGTCGATCCGACGCTGTCATTCGATCTGCCCCCCTTCCTCACGCCCGATCCGGGGCTGAATTCGGGGCTGATGATCGCGGAGGTGACGACGGCGGCGTTGATGAGCGAAAACAAGCATCTGGCGCATCCCTGTACCATCGACAGCACGCCCACCTCGGCCAATCAGGAGGATCACGTGAGCATGGCGGCGCATGCGGCCTATCGCCTGCGGCGGATGACGCGCAACCTGTCGGTGATCCTGGGGGTCGAGGCGATCTGCGCGGCGCAGGGGATCGAGGCGCGCGCGCCCTTGGAGACATCGGGGCCGTTGCGGGAGGCGGTGGCGTGCCTGCGCGGGGTGGTGCCGGCACTCGGGGCGGATCGCTACATGGCGCCCGACCTGGAGGCCGCCGCGACGCTGATCCGCGAGGGCGCGCTGGTGCGGGCGGCGGGGCTGGAGCTGGCGCTATGATCGAAGTGGTGCAGGGGGGCGGGCCGCTGGTGCTGGGCCTGCCGCATACGGGGACGTATGTTTCGCCGGAGATCGCGGCACGGCTGAATGCGAGGGGCCGGGCGCTGGCGGATACGGATTGGCATATCGAGCGGCTGTATGATGGGCTGGTCGGGGATGTGACGACGGTGCGCACGCGGGTGCATCGCTATGTGATCGACGTGAATCGCGATCCGAGCGGCGAGAGCCTCTATCCCGGGCAGAACACCACGGGATTGATTCCGTTGACGGATTTCGATGGTGAGCCGATCTGGCGGGAGGGAGACGCGCTCGGCGCGGCGGAGGTGGAGGCGCGGCGCGTGGCCTATCACGCGCCCTATCATGCCGCGCTGTCGGCAGAGATGGAACGGGTGCGCGCGCGGCACGGCTTTGCGATCCTCTACGATTGCCACTCCATACGGTCGCGTATTCCGTTCCTGTTCGACGGCACGCTGCCCGATCTGAACATCGGCACCAATGGTGGTACGACCTGCGCGCCGGGGATCGCGGCGGCGGTGCAGGGTGCCTGTGCGGCGAGCGGCTACAGCACCGTCACCAATGGCCGGTTCAAGGGCGGCTGGACCACGCGCCATTACGGGCGGCCCGGTGAGGGGCTGCACGCGATCCAGATGGAACTGGCGCAATCCACCTATCTCGCCGCCGAGGCCCCGCCCTGGGACTATGACGAGACGCGCGCGGCGCGCCTGCGCGCCGTGCTGCGTCCGATGCTTGAAACCCTGTCCGAATGGAGACCGTGATGACCGATCCCCGCAAGAACACCCGCGATGTCTATCCCCCCACCGGGCCGGAGTTGAACGCGAAAAGCTGGCTGACCGAGGCACCGCTGCGGATGCTGATGAACAACCTGCATCCGGACGTGGCCGAAAACCCGCATGAGCTGGTCGTCTATGGCGGCATCGGGCGGGCGGCGCGGACCTGGGCGGATTTCGACTGCATAGTCGAGAGCCTGAAGGGTCTGGAGGCGGACGAGACGCTGGTGGTGCAGTCGGGCAAGCCGATTGCCATCGTGAAGACGCATAGCGATGCGCCGCGCGTGCTGATCGCGAATTCCAACCTCGTGCCGCATTGGGCCAATTGGGACCATTTCAGCGAGTTGGATCGCAAAGGGCTGATGATGTACGGGCAGATGACCGCCGGGTCGTGGATTTACATCGGCTCGCAGGGGATCGTGCAGGGCACGTATGAGACCTTTGCCGAGGCGGGGCGACAGCATTACGGCGGCGACCTGACGGGCAAGTGGATTCTGACCGGGGGCCTTGGCGGGATGGGCGGGGCGCAGCCGCTGGCGGCGGTGATGGCCGGGGCGTGCTGTCTGGCGGTGGAGTGCAACCCCGACAGCATCGATTTCCGTCTGCGCACTCGGTATGTGGACGAACGCGCCGAGAGCCTCGACGAGGCGCTTGCGATGATCGAGCGCTGGACGGCGGCGGGCGAGGCGAAATCGGTGGGGCTCTTGGGCAATGCCGCCGATATCTTTCCCGAGATCTACCGGCGCGGCATCCGGCCCGATATCGTCACCGACCAGACGAGCGCGCATGACCCTGTCAATGGCTATCTGCCGCAGGGGTGGAGCATGGCGGAGTGGCGCGAAAAGCGCGAGAGCGACCCGAAGGCGGTGGAGCGCGCGGCGCGGACGAGCATGAAGGTGCATGTCGCCGCGATGGTGGATTTCTGGAATGCGGGCGTGCCGACGCTGGATTATGGCAACAATATCCGGCAGGTGGCGCAGGATGAGGGGCTGGAGAACGCCTTTGCCTTTCCCGGTTTCGTGCCCGCCTATATCCGGCCGCTGTTCTGCCGTGGCGTCGGGCCGTTCCGGTGGTGCGCGCTCTCGGGCGATCCGGAAGATATCTACAAGACCGACGCCAAGATGAAGGAGTTGTTTCCCGACAATGCCAAGCTGCACACCTGGCTCGACATGGCGCGCGAGCGGATTTCCTTTCAGGGCCTGCCCGCGCGGATCTGCTGGATCGGGCTCGGGGACCGGCATCGCGCGGGGCTGGCGTTCAACGAGATGGTGGCGAAGGGCGAGCTGAAGGCGCCGGTGGTGATCGGGCGCGATCATCTGGATTCGGGCTCGGTCGCGAGCCCGAACCGCGAGACCGAGGCGATGAAGGATGGCAGCGACGCGGTGAGCGACTGGCCGCTCTTGAATGCGCTGGTCAACACCGCCTCGGGGGCGACCTGGGTGAGCCTGCATCGCGGCGGCGGCGTCGGCATGGGGTTCTCGCAGCATGCGGGCGTGGTGATCTGCGCCGATGGCACGCCGGAGGCGGCCAAACGGCTGGAGCGGGTGCTGTGGAACGATCCGGCGAGCGGCGTCTGGCGGCACGCGGATGCGGGCTACGAGGAGGCGCTCGACTGCGCGCGCGCGCATGGGCTGAGGCTGCCGCGCATCCTTGGGCCGGAGACGTCATAAAACCGTTACATACTCGTTACATTTCCCGCTGCGCGTGATATCGCGGGTAAAACGCGCGGCGGCGAAGCCTGAGGCTGGCAGTTCGCGCAGATTCGCGCGAAAGGGATGATCGGTTTGGAACAGGCGAGTCTCACCGTTTTCTTCTTGCAGATCGGCGGCGGCGCGGCGCTGCTGATCTGGTCGGTGCGTCTGGTGCGCACCGGCGTCGAGCGCGCGTTCTCGGCGCGGCTGCGGCTGTGGCTGCGCCGGTCGGGGCAAAGCCGCCTGCTCGCCGCGCTGGCGGGCGGCGGCAGCGCCATGGCGCTGCAAAGCTCGACCGCGGTGGCGATCCTGGTGGCCAATTTCGTGGCGGCGGGGGCGGTGCCCGCGGCGGCGGGGCTGGCGATGGTGCTGGGGGCGGACCTCGGCTCGGCGCTGGTGGCCAAGCTGCTGCTGGCACGGGTGCCGTGGCTCGTTTCGGTGCTGCTGCTGGCGGGGGTGGTGCTGTTCCTGCGCGGGCGGCAGAAGCGGGTGCGCCAGAGCGGGCGCATCCTGATCGGGCTGGGGCTGATCTTTGCCTCGCTCGACATGCTGCGCGCCGCGACCGAGCCGCTGCTGGACAGCGCGGCGGCGGGGGCGGCGATGCAGTACCTGGCGCGCGACACGCTCACCGCTTTCCTGATCGGGGCGGTGTTCGCCTGGCTCGTGCATTCCTCGGTCGCCGCCGTGCTGCTCTTTGCGACGCTGGTGACGCAGGGGCTGATGCCGCTCGCGGCGGCGGTGGCGCTGATTCTCGGGGCCAACATGGGCGGGGCGACGATCGCGGTGATGCTGACGCTGGCGGCGCAGGCGGAGGCGCGGCGCGTGGTGATGGCCAACCTGGTGCTGCGGGGCGGCGCGGCGGCGGCGGTGCTGGCGGTGCTGACGGCCGTGCAGCCACCGCTCGGCTGGCTGGGCGCGACCCCGGTCGCGCAGGCGATCAACCTGCATATCGCGTTCAATCTGGGGCTGTTGCTGGTGTGTCTGCCGCTGGTGCCGGTGGCAGAGCGGCTGGCGCGGCATCTCGTTCCGCAGGGCGCGCCGTCGGGGCTGGTGCACATGACGGCGCTCGATCCTGCCGCGCTCGATGCGCCGGACCGGGCGCTGTCTTGCGCCACGCGCGAGGTGATCCGCATCGGCGAGACCGTCGAGGCGATGCTGCGCCCGGTGCCGACGCTGTTCGAACACTGGGACGAGGCCGCGGCGCAGGCGGTGAGCGACAGCGCCGAGAGCGTGCGCAAGCGCCATCTCGACACCAAGCTCTATCTCGCGCAGCTCAACCGCGCGGGGCTCGATGCCGAGCGCAGCCAGCGGGCGATGGACTTGTCGGGCATCGCCGCGCATTTCGAGGCGGCAAGCGACACGATCGCCACCTCGATGCTGGGGCTGGCGCGGCGGCTGCACCATGAGGGCGTGCATTTCTCGCGCCCGGGATGGGAGGAAATCTGCGATTTCCACGACCGGGTTCTGGCCAATGCGCAGCAGGCGCTGGCGCTGATGATGTCGCAGCATCCCGACGATGCGCGCGACCTGGTGGCCGAGAAGGATACGATCCGCGATATCGAGGCGCGGCTGCAACGCGCCCATCTGGGGCGGCTGCGCGAGGGGCTGCCGGAGAGCATCGAGACCAGCAATATCCACCAGGAGACGCTGCGCGCGCTCAAGCAGGTGAACACGGCATTCACCATGGTGGCCTACCCGATCCTGACCGAGACGGGCGATCTTTTGTCGAGCCGTATCTCGGGGCGGGCCTGAGCGCGATTGTGTCGCTGCCGAAGCTGGCCTAGGACAGAAGCAGGCAGGCGGAGGGCGGGCGATGCTCTGGATTCATATCGGGATGCCCAAGACGGGGACGACGGCGTTGCAGGCGTGGCTGCACGACAATCCCGACCTGCTGGCGCGGCACGGTATCCGCTATCTGGTCGCGGGGCGCGACCGGGGCACGGGGCGGGCGCTGCTCATTTGCCACAACGCGATGGCGGTGGCCATGAGCCGCGGCTGGCAGGGCATGCCCGAGGGCCAGCCCGAGGCGATGGCGGCGGAATGCCGGGCGCATGCCGGCGGTCACACCATCCTGTCGAGCGAGATGTTCTTCGGCCGCGATCTGACGCCGTTGCACGAGCGCTACCTGTCGCGGATCGAAGGGCCGGTGCGGATCGTCGCCTACCTGCGGCGGTTCGACGATTTCCTCGAGGCCGATTACAAGCAGCGCGCCAAGAACGCGCTGCCTACCGGCGGGGCGGCGGGCTATGTCGCCGGGCGGATCGCGAAGCTGGCCGCCGATCCCGACTACATGAACCTCGAGACCGAGGTCGCGCGCATCCGCGCGCAGGTGCCCGGGGCCGAGATCGTGCCGCGGCTCTACCTGCGTGACGAGATGGCGGGGGGCAACATCATCACCGATTTCCTGTCGCTTTTCGGTGTGCCGCCCGAGGAGGTGGCGCTGCCCGAGCGGGTCGCCAACCGGTCGCTGTCGCGGGTGGCGTCGGAGGCGCTGGGGCTGTTCGACGGGCGCGCGGGCTATGACAAGAAGGCGCGGCGGCGGCTGGGGCGGGCGCTTCAGGCGAGCGGGGATGTGCGGCTCTTTGGGCGTGGCGACGTGCTGACGGCGGAGGAGCGGGCCGAGGTCAACGCGGCCTTCGAGGCGCGCAACGCGGGCTTTCGCGCGGCGTATTTCCCGGGGCGCGAGCGGCTGTTTTCAACGGCGGGGGCGGACGAGGCGCGGGGCCGCGATCACCCCGATGATCTGGCCGATTTCCAGCATGCGGTGCGGATGCTCTTGCGGCTGGCGCGGACCGGCTGAGATCAGGCGCTGTTGCGGGCGAGGCGCGCGCGGCGGTTGGCGTAGCGCTGCTGGTTGGGGGCGATGTCGGCGGCGCGGTCGAGCGCTGCGACGGCCGCCGCCTCGTCGCCTGCCTCGCGGCACAGGTCGGCCAGACGGGCGTGCAGTTCGGCGGTGCTGTCATCCATCGCGCTCGCGCACTCCATGGCATCGCGCGCCGCCTGCATGTCACCGGCCGCGCGGTGCAATTGCCCTTCGAGATAGTGCCAGAAGGCATGGTCGGGGGCCATCGCGCGGCAGGCGGCCATTTCGCGCAGCGCGCCCGCGTGATCCCCGGCAAGCGAGAGGATTTCGGCCTGCCGCTTGGCGATGAGGGGCGCGTCGGGCTGTGCGGCGCGGGCCTCGGAATTGCGCGCGAGCGCCGCCTCGACGCGGCCCATGCGGGCCTCGAGCAGGGCGCAGAAACTGTCGGGCAGGGCGCCGGGGGCAAAGCGCGGGTCGGCCTCGATCCGGTCGCGCAGCGCGGTCAGGTCTCGGCGGCTGTTCAGGAGCCGCGCCACCTTGCCGTCGATGGCGAAATCCGGCCACTCGATGGCGATGGTCGAGAGATCGGACGCGCGACGGCGCAGGATGCGCGCCTGCTGCACGAGGATGTTGGTCTGCTGATAGGGGATCGGCAGCATCAGGAGCGTGTCGCGGTCGAAGGGCAGCACCGCGCCGGGGCGCAGCCGCCGCCGCTTGATCATGAAGGTGCCGATCACGGTGACGTCGGGCAGCATCGGTTTCTGCCAGAACGCCCGCAGGAACGAGCGCCGCGCGCCGTGCCGCCGCCCGAGCGCGCCGAGGATATGGGCCTCGACGGCGAGCGCGGTGACGGTGTTTTCCTGCCATTGATGCGGGTGGGCGAGCGCCGTGCGGACATGGTCGCGGGCCGCGTCCCAGCGATGCAGGTAGATGCCGCAGATCGCCTGCATGAGCGGCAGGAAGGCGTTGTCGGCGCCTGCGGCGAGGATCGCCTCGCCGATGTCCCAAGCGGCCTCGTCGCGGCCCGTTTCCTGCAACCGGCGCGCCAGCTTGACATAGACATGCGCCGCCTCGCTGGGGGTGATGAAGGCGTCGATGCCGCTCTGGAAGCGGGCGAGCAGGCGCTCGTAGGCGGCCTCGCGCTCGGGGACGGACATCACCTCGTGAAAGCATTTGCGCTCCTGCCCGCTGAGGCGCGCGGCGGCGCGGCTGAAGGCGCTGATCGGGGGGGCCACGATCTCGGAGGCGCGCGACATGGCGTAAAGCTCGAGAAAGTCGCGCTGCACCGGCTTGCAGTCGGACAGGTCCACGAGGTCGTCGATGCGCGCCACCTGCGGATGCGCGGCGGTGAAGCGGGCGATGCTCTCGGGCTGATCCGAGAACACCAGCGCGCCCGCATCGGCGTTCTTTTCGAGATAGGCGGAATAAAGCTCGTCCGGCTCGATCTTGGCGGGCCATTCCTTGTGCTTCCACGGGTCCTCGTTGAGGATGTCGCCGCGGCGGATGTGGTAGGCGATGCTGCGCCCGCCGCGTGCCGCCATCGCCGCCCCGATGCGGGCCATGTGACGGGCGACCGACGGGTTGAAACCGATGCGGTCGATATAGCCGCGAAACCGTCCGCGCAGCGCCTCGGCATCCTCCCACGGGAATTCGACGATCTCGAAGCCCTCGTCGAGCAGCACATGCCCGCCCTGCGCGAGATGCGCCTCGAGCCGGTCGGGGCTGTCGTCGCGTGCGAAGGACCAGAGTGGCTCGGTGCGGTCGTCGAGCGCCTCGAAATCGACGTTGTCGATGAAATGGCGCTCGATGAAGGCGGGCGCGAAGAGATCGGAGGGCGTGTCGAGCTTGGGGGCCATCGCGCCGCGCGGGAACCAGTTGACGCGGAAATCGGTGCGGTAATCCTCTGCGAGGCGGATGCTGTTGAGCATCATCAGCAGCCGCGCGCCAAGCTGGTCCTTGCGCAAACCGATGAACAGGCCGCGACCCGGTTCGGGAGCATTCGACATAAAACAACCTTTTCCCGTTGTGGAAAAGTCTATACACTCAATGGAAACAGTCGCAAGCGCTCCCGCTGCCGGGCAGTGGCGAAGGAGTTAACCGGTTCATGACAGCAGGGTCCAAGCTGTTGCTGAGCACCTCGCTGGTGCGCCCAACCTCCGCATTCCTGGAATGGCTGGCCTGGCATCGCATGATCGGTGCGGGGCTCGTGACCGTGATGATCGACCGGCGGCAGGCCCCCGATCAGCCGCTGCTGGCGGCGTTGGAGGCCGCGGGGGTGCTGCGTGTGGTGCCGGTAAGCATCGATCCCGACATGAAGGAAGAGTTGCACAATTCCGCGTTGCGGGCGGGGGCGATGGAGGGCGCGGAGAGCGGCGGCTATGGGCTCTATCTCGGCCCGGATGAGTATTTTCGCATCCACAGCACGGCGCAGGGCATCCCGACGCTGATGCGCGGGGCCGGGGGCGCGGATGTGATGTCGGTGCCGGTCTGCGAGGCGGGGACCGGAGGGCACGAGCATCACCGGCCCGGCCCGATGCTGCATCTGCCGCGCCCGGTGGGTGTGCCCGGTGGCGCGCTGCGCAGCGTGGCGCGGCTGGGCCTGTTTCGCGCGCGCACACCCGAGGTGCCGGTGGGGCCGGTGACGGGCGGCGGCCCCGTGCGGTGGGTGGATGGCGACGGCGCGGACTTGCCCGCGCCGCAGAGCCGCGTGGCCTGGGCACGCGCGGGGCAGGGCCTGGGCATG
>ENA-ORCV01000839-ORCV01000839.1-marine-metagenome-genome-assembly--contig:-NODE-839-length-13730-cov-3.187651_pt1 | contig 13730 bp, 13 predicted proteins | sample MGYA00237779_ERZ508509 | MGnify/ENA primary metagenome ERZ508509 (study PRJEB26180, sample SAMN06268772) | marine metagenome | isolation source: Bioluminescent Bay, La Paraguera, Puerto Rico | place... | reverse complement strand
TTCGACGGCTTGCCGCTGGCCGAGGCCGAATCCATGCGGGCGCAAGTGCTGGACAGTATCGCGGCGGTCGATTTTGCCAATCTGCCCCGCTGATCAGCGCGGCAGCGGCGCGCGGACATCTTCCCATTCGGGATGCTTGCCAAAGGCGCGAACCACATAGGGGCATTGTGGTGCGATCCTGAAGCCCTCTTCCCGTGCATCGGCAACAATCGCTTCAACAAGACGCAAGGCGATGCCTTGCCCACGTGCTTTGGGCGGAGTGAAAGTGTGCTCGACGACCCGGATATCGCCGTCCGCGCCGCCTGCTTTCCAGCTAAGGATGGCCGGGCGGTGCGCGCTTTCGATGGCCATCGTATAGGCGCCGCCGCCCTCATGCTCCTCGCGGATGATCGGGGCTGGATTGTCCATGGTGCAATTTCTCCTTCTTGCCAGAGCGGTGCGGCGGGGCCATTGCTTGGCCATGCAGTTCCTGTCCGACAATTCCGCGCGTGTCCATCCCAAGGTCTGGGCGGCGATGCAGGCTGCCGATGCGCCTGACACACCCTATGACGGCGATGCGCTGAGTATGCGGCTGGATGAGGAAATGTCCGCCCTCTTTGGCCGGGATTGTCACGTGCTCTGGACGGCGACAGGGACAGTGGCCAATTGCCTGGCGCTCGCCACCATGGTGGAGCCGCATGGCGGCGTAATTTGCCACAGGGAATCGCATATCGAGATGGATGAATGCGGCGCGCCGGGGTTCTACCTGCACGGGGCCAAGCTGTTGCTCGCCGATGGCAAGGGGGCGAAGCTGGATACGCAGTCGATCGGCGAGGTTCTGGGCGGCATTACCCGTGGCATACATCAGGTGCACGCGCATGCGATCTCGATAACCCAGGTTACCGAATACGGCCTTGCCTATACACCTGCCGAACTGAAGGCGATCGGCAGTTTGGCAAGCAGGCAAGGTTTGGGCCTGCATATGGATGGAGCGCGTTTTGCCAATGCCGTGGCGCACCTCGATTGTTCCCCAGCCGAGGTCGCGGGACCTGCCGATGCACTGAGTTTCGGCTTCACCAAGAACGGGGCGATGAACGCCGATGCGATCGTCTTCTTCGACGCGGGAAAAGCTGACCTGGCGCGCTGGAGGCGCAAGCGGGCGGGGCACTTGCAGAGCAAGGGTCGCTTCCTGGCCGCGCAAATCTTGGCCATGCTGGAAGGCGATTTGTGGCTTGCCAATGCGTGCGCTGCAAATGCTGCTGCAGCTCGGATTGCTGAGGGGGCGAAGGGCCGATTGGTCCATCCCGTTGAAGCGAACGAAGTGTTTTGTCACTGCAGCGCTACCGAGCGCGAGGCTCTGCGTGCACAGGGCTTTGCTTTCTACGACTGGGGGCCGGATTCCGCGCGTTTCGTGACTTCATGGGACACGCAGCCGGACAAAGCCGAAGCACTTGGCAAGGCCATTGCCGGCTTATGACTGGCTCGCCCGGAACGAGCATGCTGCGCCTTGGCGTAATTATTCCATTCATGCTGACAGGAACGATCTGGGGCTCGACCTGGTTCGTGATCACCGGCCAGATCGATGGCGTACCGGCGGCATGGTCGGTCTTCTATCGTTTCCTGCTGGCAACGCCCGGCATGTTCCTGCTCGCGCTGGCGATGGGCCATTCGCTAAGGCTGGAGGCGAAGGGTCATGTGCTGGCCTTGCTGGTTGGCGTGGCGCAATTCTGCGGCAATTTCATGTTCGTCTATCACTCGGAATTGCACCTCACCTCGGGCATCGTTGCGGTGATGTTCGCCCTGCTGATGGTGCCCAATGCGATCTTCGCGCGCATATTCATAGGCGAGCGGATTGAGACAGGGTTCATGGTCGGCAGCGCAGTGGCCATTGCCGGTGTGGCGCTGCTGCTCGTGCATGAAACGCGTAGCTCCACTTTAGGCGGCGATGTTGGACTGGGTATCTGGCTGACCGTGGGCGGCATATTGAGCGCATCGCTCGCCAATGTGGTGCAGGCCAATGAGGTTGGCCGCAAGATCGCCATGGTCAGCTTGCTTGCATGGGCGATGTTCTATGGCCTGGTGGCAGACCTGCTGTTTGCGCTTGTCACCGTGGGGCCATCGCCCTTGCCGCAAGGCTGGGCATTCTGGGGCGGCACGGCCTATCTCGCGCTGATTGGTTCGATCGTCACCTTCCCGCTGCATTATAACCTGGTGCGGGAGATCGGGGCAGGTCGAACGGCCTATAACGCTATCGTTACCGTTACCGTCGCCATGCTGCTTTCCACCCTGTTCGAGGGTTATGTATGGACCGGGCTGGCGGGGGCCGGGATGGCGCTGGCCCTTGCAGGCATGGTGCTGGCGCTGCGTTCCAGGCGCATAAAGAGCATCAAGGTAGGACAGGCGACTACGCTGCGCCACGATCTGGATTAAACCAGAGCAGCCAGCCCTTCGCGATAGCTGGGATAGGCTGGCTTCCAGCCGAGCACGCGCTTGGCCTTGCCATTCGCCACGCGGCGGTTCTCTGCATAAAAGCCGCGTGCCATGGGGCTAAGCCCGGCCTCCTCCAGCTTTTGCAAAGGCGGCGGTTCCTGGCCGAGCAGGCGGCAGGCCTCCTCGATCACGAGGTTTTGCGAACAGGGCAAGTCATCGGCAAGATTATAGGCGCCTGCAGGATGGTGCATTGCTTCGACCACGGCACTCGCAATATCCTCGACATGCACCCGGCTGAAGACTTGTCCGGGCAAGTCGATCCGGTGCGCCTTGCCATTCTTGATGCGGTCCAAGGCGCTGCGGCCAGGCCCATAAATACCCGGCAGGCGGAAGACATGGGCGTGCAGTTCCAGCCAGGCAGTGTCAGCGCGCGTCCTCGCGCCGCGGCGACCAACCCCCACAGGAGAACTTTCATCGACCCAGGCCCCTCCTGTGTCGCCATAGACCCCCGTCGAGGACAGATAGCCGAGCCAGCGTCCGGCCAGCGCATCGCCATAGGTCTCCAGCACCGGATCCTCGCCACTTTCGCGATCGGGCGGCACACTGGAAAGCACGTGGCTGGCATGGCTTAGCGATTCGAGCAAGGCCTCGCGGTCGCCGAAGCTCAGATTGCCTTCGCTGCCCGTGGCATCGACCTGCCAGCCATCCGCCTCAAGGCGCGCGGCGATACGTTTCGCGGTGTATCCGAGGCCGAAGATCAGGAAATGCTTCATCGCGGCGATCTCCCTTGGATGCTGCCTGCAATGATCCTAAGTTGGGTGCATGGATATCGCAACAGCCCCCGTCTCTTCGCCCGACACGGCAGACGCCGCGCCGAACCCGCATGAACCGCTCGTCATCAGGCGCAAGGACTACCGCCCGTTCGGTTGGCTGGTTCCCGAAATCGCCCTCGACTTCGATCTCGGGCTTGAAAAGACCACTGCGCGCGCATCGCTCACCGTGCAGCGCAACGCCAAGGCCGATCATACCGACACGATCCGCCTCAATGGCGATGGCATCGCACCGCTGGAAGTGAAGGTCGATGGAGAAGCCATCAACAGCTGGTCCATGGATGGCGATGATCTGATGGTCCCGCTCCTCGGTGACAGCCACCTGATCGAAATCACGACCGAAATCGATCCATCGGCCAATACACAGCTCATGGGGCTCTATGCATCGAACGGCATGCTCTGCACGCAATGCGAGGCGGAAGGCTTTCGGCGCATCACCTTCTTCCCCGATCGACCCGATGTGCTTTCCATCTATCGTGTGAAGATGACCGGCTCCAAGGAGCAATTCCCCGTCCTGCTCGCCAACGGCAATCTCGAAGCAAGCGGCGATAATGAGGACGGCACGCATTGGGCCGAATGGCAGGATCCCTGGCCCAAGCCGTCCTATCTCTTCGCCATGGTGGCGGGGGATCTCGTCGCCAATACGGATACCTTCACCACCATGAGCGGACGCGAAGTCACGCTCAATATCTATGTCAGAGAAGGCGACCTCGAGCGCACCGGACATGCGATGGAATCGCTGAAGAAATCGATGCGTTGGGACGAGGAGGTGTTCGGCCGCGAATATGATCTCGACCTGTTCAACATCGTGGCCGTAAGCGATTTCAACATGGGCGCGATGGAGAACAAGGGTCTCAACATCTTCAACACCAAATATGTGCTGGCCGATCCCGACACTGCGACCGATGGCGATTTCGACGCGGTCGAAGGCGTGATCGCGCATGAATATTTCCACAATTGGTCGGGCAATCGCGTGACCTGTCGTGACTGGTTCCAACTGAGCCTGAAGGAAGGGTTCACCGTTTTGCGCGACCAGCTCTTCAGTGCCGATATGGGCAGCGAGCCGGTGAAAAGGATCGAGGATGTGCGGATATTGCGCGGCGTGCAATTCCCCGAGGATTCGGGCCCGCTCGCCCATCCGATCCGGCCCGATAGCTACCGCGAGATTTCCAATTTCTACACCGCCACCGTCTACAACAAGGGCGCCGAAGTCATCCGCATGATGCGGACCATGGCGGGCGAGAAAGCCTTCCGTAAAGGATGCGATCTCTATTTCGACCGACACGATGGCGAGGCGGCGACCTGCGAGGATTTTGTCCGCGCGATCGAAGAAGGCGCCGGGCTCGACCTGTCGCAGTTCCGCTTGTGGTATTCCCAAGCGGGCACGCCGCGTCTTGCTCTCCGCATGGAGCACGATGGCGAGGTGGTGACGCTCCACCTTTCGCAAAAGGTGCCGGAGACTCCGGGGCAATCCGACAAACGGCCCATGCCTGTGCCGCTCAAGATCGCGCTGTTCGATCGCGCCAGCGGATCGCACAAGGGCGAGGAGCTTGTCGTGCTCGACAAGGCCAACGCCAGCTTCGTCTTCACCGGTTTTCCCGAGCCGCCGGTACTTTCCGTCAATCGCGGCTTCTCCGCGCCGGTCACCATCGAGCGCGACATCCCCAGCGAGGACCTCGTCTTCCTTGCAGCGCATGATGACGATCCCTTCGCCCGTTACGAGGCGATGCAGGAACTGATCGTCAGTCACCTGAAGAACGCGGTGGACGGCAAGCTGGACGATGCTGCGCGCGAAGCAGGGCGCAAGGCCATTGCCGGTGCGCTGGCGGCGGTGCTGGCAGACGATTCGCTCGATGACCTGATGCGTGGCGAATTGCTGGTCCTGCCCAGCCAGACCTACCTTGCCGAACAGATGCTCGTTGCCGATCCGGGCCGCATCCATGAAGAGCGGCAGGCACTTCGCGGCTGGCTGGCCAAGGCGCTGGAGGCGGAGTTCGTTGCCCTGCATAATCGGGCGAACGCCGTGCCTTACAGCCTCGACGCCACAGCGCGTGGCGCGCGCAAGGTGAAGACGCAGGCGCTCGCCTATCTGGCGGAGGGCAATCCTGACCGCGCGGCCAGCATGGCGGCGGCGCAATATGATGCTGCCGACAATATGACCGACCGTCAGGGGGCGTTGGTGGTGCTGGCGGGGTTGGATGTGCCCGAAAGCAAGGCCAAGCTGCTGGACTACTATAATCGCTATCGTGACAATGCGCTGGTATTGGACAAGTGGTTCGCGATCCAGGCAAGTTCGCTCCATCCGCAGGCTTTGGAACATGTGAAAGCGCTGGCGGAACATCCCGAGTTCACGCTCAAGAACCCCAATCGCGTGCGCTCGCTCTATATGGCCTTTGCTGCCAGCCCGCAGAGCTTTCACGCTGCCGATGGGGAAGGTTATCGCATGATTGCCGACCTCATCCTCGAACTCGATCCGCTCAATCCGCAGACGGCGGCCCGCTTTGTCGCGCCGCTCGGTCGCTGGAGGCGGATCGAACCCGGCCGTGCGGCATTGATGCGCGCAGAGCTGGAGCGGATTGCAGCGGCGGACAATCTTTCGCGCGATACGCATGAGCAGGTCACGCGCAGTCTTGGCTGAAGCATCTCGTCATTCGGTGGAAGTGATTCGCGCCGCAACGCTTGACGGAGTGGCGCATGGCTTTCTCGGCCGAAGGGGCGGGGTCAGCACAGGCGCAGTGGCCGGGCTACAGGTCGGCCTCAATGCGGGCGATGATGATAGGAATGTGCAGGAGAATCGCCGCCGCGCGCTTGAGGCGACTTGTCCGGGTGCGCGGCTCGTTACCATAAAGCAGGTGCATTCGCCTTTGGCGGTGATCGCCGATGCGTCTTGGGAGGAAAACGCAAAGCCCGAAGCCGATGCTATTGTCACGGCGACACTAGGACTCGCGCTCGCAATCGTCACTGCCGATTGCGCTCCCGTCCTCTTCGCCGATCGTGCGGCTGGCGTCATCGGTGCAGCACATGCCGGATGGCGCGGCGCGCATGGCGGTGTGCTCGAAGCAACGGTCGCAAAGATGGAGGAGCTTGGCGCTACAAAATCGCGAATCGCTGCCGCCATCGGCCCCTGCATCGCGCAGGCGAGCTATGAGGTGGGGCAGGATTTTCGCGAACAATTCGCTTCTGTGGACGCGCCATTTTTCGCGCCGGGCAAGCCCGGCAAGTGGCAGTTCGACCTTGAAGCCTATGTCGCACATCGCCTCACCGCCCTTGGCCTGGGAAAGATAGAGAAAACGGGGCTGGACACCTATTCTGCCCCCGAACGCTTCTATTCGCACCGCCGATCGGTCCATGCGGGCGAGCCCACCTATGGTCGGCAGTTTTCCCTGATAGCGCTCTAGATTCCCCCTACATTCGGTGGGCAAATGCCAATGATGTCACCTTCATGCCAAAAGGCGGGTTGGCATGGGCGATTTGCTCGTCTATCAGCCGCGCCAAGCCGCCGCCCCCGGGGCATTGTTTCGGCGAGCGGCAGGTCGTTATTCTTTTCGGATGATCGCGGGTTTCGGTCCGTGAAATAGTCCGGCAGGCAAGGCAAGGTAATGGCAACCACCACTGATACCGCCGACACGGTTGTGGCTGAAGACGGCGTTCGCCGTCGCGACTTCATTGAGATTGCAGCTGTGGCAACAGCCGGTGTGGGCGGAATATTCACGCTCATCCCGCTGATCAGCCAGATGTCGATGTCCAAGGACGTTCTGGCCGATAGTACGACAGAGCTGGATATTTCCGCGCTCGAACCTGGCCAGTCGATCAAGGCGATCTTCCGCAAGCAGCCGGTTTTCGTGCGCAATCTGACCCAGGCCGAGATCGACGCGGCCAATGCGGTCGATGTCGACGATCTGCGCGATGCCGAAAGCCTGGCGGATCGTACGTTGGAAGGCCATGAGAACATACTGGTTGTCATGGGCGTCTGTACCCACCTTGGTTGTGTGCCGCTGGGCGCTGCCCAAGGCGAAATCAAAGGCGAATTCGGCGGATATTTCTGCCCCTGTCACGGCTCGCACTATGATACCGCAGCCCGTATCCGCAAGGGTCCCGCGCCGACGAACCTCGAAGTTCCGGAATATACCTTCACCTCCGACACCACCATCGTGATCGGCTGAGGCGAGAGGCACACGACATGAGTTTTCCCTGGGCCAAGCAATACGAACCCACCAACCCGCTGATGAAGTATCTTGACGAGAAGCTGCCGCTTCCGCGTCTTGTCTACAACGCCGTGGGCGCGGGCTATCCGGTGCCGCGCAACCTTTCCTACATGTGGAATTTCGGCGTGCTCGCAGGTTTCTGCCTGGTGCTGCAGATCGTCACCGGCGTTGTCCTGGCGATGCATTATGCCGCCAATGATGCGGTTGCCTTCGATTCCGTCGAGCACATCATGCGCGATGTGAACTGGGGCTGGTTGATGCGTTATGCGCATGCCAATGGCGCCAGCTTCTTCTTTATCGTGATTTACCTGCACATCTTCCGCGGCTTCTATTACAGCTCCTACAAGGCGCCGCGCGAGATGATCTGGCTGATCGGCGTGGTCATTTTCCTGCTGACCATGGCCACTGCCTTTATGGGTTATGTGCTTCCCTGGGGGCAGATGAGCTTCTGGGGCGCCAAGGTGATCACCGGTCTGTTCGGCGCTATCCCGCTGGTTGGCGAATCGATCCAGGTGTGGTTGCTGGGCGGTTATGCGCCCGACAATGCCGCGCTCAATCGCTTCTTCTCCTTGCACTTCCTGCTGCCCTTCGTGATCGCGGGTGTCGTGATCCTGCACATCTGGGCGCTGCATATCCCGGGTTCCTCGAACCCGACGGGCGTGGAAGTGAAGAGCGAGAGCGACACGCTGCCCTTCCACCCTTATTATACGGCCAAGGACGGCTTGGGGCTGGCCGTGTTCCTGATCTTCTATGCGGCGTTCGTGTTCTTCATGCCGAATGCGCTGGGCCATCCGGATAACTATATCCCGGCCAATCCGCTTTCGACGCCGGCGCTGATCGTGCCCGAGTGGTATTTCTACCCCTTCTATGCGATCCTGCGCGCCTTCACCTTCGACTTCATACTGCCCGCCCAGCTGTGGGGCGTGCTCGCCATGTTCGCATCGATCCTGGTGTGGTTCTTCCTGCCTTGGCTGGACAAGTCACCGGTGCGCAGCGGCCGCTATCGCCCTCTGTTCCGCAAGTTCTTCTGGGTGCTGATGGTTGATATGGCCGTGCTGTTCTATTGCGGCGGCGCGCACGCGGAAGAGCCGTATATCATGATCAGCCAGATCGCGACCGCATATTACTTCCTGCACTTCCTCGTTATCCTTCCGATCATCTCTTCGATCGAGAAGCCCGAGCCGCTGCCCTTCTCGATTACCGAGGCGGTGCTGGGTTCGGATGAGAAAGCGGCGCAGGGCGACAGCGCCGGAACGGCCGCTTGAGCGCGCGGGTTTAGGGGAAAGATACGATGATCCGCCTTGTTGGAATTCTGGTTGGCCTTGGTTTCACCTTCGTGGTGCTGCTGGCCTTTGGCAGCGGCGCACTGACGGTGATGGGCCAGGGTTACTTTGTCGAAGAAACCGCCGAGCACGCCTTCCATGAAGAAGCGCATATGCCCGCCGAGGGCTACAGCTTCGATGGCCTGATGCCTTCGTGGGACCTGGCGCAGCTGCAGCGCGGCTATCAGGTCTACAAGGAAGTGTGCAGCGCCTGCCACGGCCTCAACCAGATCGCATTCCGCAATCTGGATGAGCTTGGCTATACCGAGGCCGAGGTAAAGGCCGAAGCTGCCAATTGGGTTGTACCCGGCATCAATCAGGACACGGGCGAAGCCACGACGCGCCCCGGCTTGCCGACCGATTATTTCCCTGATCCCTATGCCAATGACATTATGGCTGCAGCGGCCAACAACAATGCCATTCCGCCTGATCTCTCGCTGATGACCAAGGCTCGCCACAATGGCACTGCCTATGTCTACAGCCTTTTGACCGGCTATCAGGAACCCTCGGCCGAGCTGGCCGAACGTTTCCCGGATTCGGTTCCCGGTCCCGGCCTCTATCACAATCCCTATTTTGCCAACCTCAACCTGGCGATGGCTCCGCCGCTGACGACGGACGGCCAGGTGACATATGCCGATGGCACCGAAGCGACCGTCGACCAGATGGCGACCGACGTCGCCGCCTTCCTGACCTGGACGGCCGAACCTTCGCTGGTTGATCGTGTGCGTTTGGGCTGGATTGTCATGGGCTTCCTGATCTTCGCCACCATCCTCGCGTGGCTGGCCAAGAAGCAGGTCTGGGCGAAAGCCAAGCGCAAGGACTGACATGGTTTCAGGGCCTGATGGCAATGCTGGTCCGTTGACGACCGGCGCGCTCAAGGCCCTGATCCGCACCATTCCCGATTTCCCCGCCAAAGGAATCCAGTTCCGCGATATCACTACGCTTATCGCCGATGGACCCGGCCTCGCCGCCTCGATCGATCATATGGCCGAGCGCGCCCCTGCGGGGATTGCGGCCGTCGCCGGTATCGAGGCGCGCGGCTTTATTTTCGGCACGGCACTGGCCATCAAGCTGGACGTGGGCTTTATCCCTGTACGCAAGGCCGGCAAGCTGCCGGTCGAGACCATCGGCGCGGACTATGCACTCGAATATGGCGAGGCGCGGATCGAGATCGACCCGACGCTGGTGAGCGATGGCGAGAGGGTTTTGCTTGTGGATGACCTGATTGCTACCGGCGGCACGGCGCTCGCGGCCGCGCAACTGCTGCGCCGTGCAGGAGCGACATGCGACCAAGCGCTCTTTGTGATAGACCTTCCCGACCTTGGCGGTGCGGCGCGCTTGCGCGATAATGGCATATCGGCGCAGGCATTGATGGAATTCCAGGGCGACTGATGCTTTCCTAGGCGTTACGTACTGGAGGCGCATGCTGACAGCAGTCGACGCCATCGATCACCGTTGGGAGTTTCATGGAGCAACAGGCATTCGTCATAGCCTTGGTCGGCATCCTCGGGATCGGCGCCCAGTGGATTGCCTGGCGCACGGGGTGGCCTGCTCTGGTCCTGATGCTGGCCGCCGGATTTGCGGCTGGCCCGGTTTTCGGGCTGCTCAATCCGCAAGCCGCCTTTGGCGACATGCTGATCCCGATGGTCTCGATCGGTGTTGCCGTGATCCTGTTCGAGGGAGGGCTAAGCCTCGATTTTCGCGAATTGCGCAAGATCGGCGGCGGGGTCTGGCGGCTGGTGATCCTTGGGGCACCGCTAGCGTGGTTTTTCGGGTCTCTGGCGGGATACTATGTCGCCGGGCTCGTCTGGCCCGTCGCCATTCTATTTGCCGGCATCCTCGTCGTCACAGGTCCAACTGTGGTCCTGCCCCTGCTCCGCCAATCGAACATCCAGCAGCGACCAGCCGCGCTGTTGAAATGGGAAGCGATCGTCAATGATCCCCTGGGGGCCCTTTGCGCGGTCATTGCATATGAGTATTTCCGCTATGCAGGCGAAGGGGCAACCATGGTGGAAGTGGTCCCTCCGCTTATCTTCGCCGCCATTATCGCCGGGTTGATCGGCTATGCGGCGGCCTGGCTTGTCGCCTGGGCATTCCCCCGCGGATTGGTCCCCGAATACCTCAAGTCCCCGGTTCTTCTGGTGATGGTGGTAGGCACGTTTGTGCTCTGCAATGCCATTGAGCATGAAGCCGGTCTTGTCGCCGTGACCGTCATGGGCATCGCACTGGCCAACATGGATATGGCGAGCATGAGGAGCATCCATCCATTCAAGCAGAACATCGCCGTCCTGCTTGTTTCGGGCATCTTCATCCTCCTCACTGCCAGCCTAGATTTTGAGGAGTTGCGCCAGTTCGAATGGCAGTTCGGCCTGTTCCTGCTCGCGCTGCTGTTCCTGGTGCGGCCGGCTACGATCCTGCTGAGCCTGCTGTTCAGCGACGTCCCGTGGAACGAAAGGCTTTTTCTCGCCTGGATCGCTCCGCGCGGCATCGTGCTGGTGGCGATTAGCGGCCTGTTCGCCCTGCGCATGACCGAACTGGGCTATGCCGATGGCACGATCCTGATCGGGCTAAGCTTTGCCGTGGTGGTTGCCACCATCGTTTCGCATGGCTTTTCGGTAAACCTCGTTGCAAAATGGCTGAAGGTGAAGGGCGAGAGCCGCCCCGGCCTGCTTATCGTAGGGGCCACGCCGTGGACAACTGCGCTGGCGCAGCAAATGCATGAGCTCAAGACGCCGGTCATGCTGGTCGATGCCAACTGGCACAGGCTGAAACCGGCACGCGCAGCAGGCATCCCTACATTTCACGGGGAAATCCTGAACGAGGCGACCGAGCACAAGCTCGATCTGTCGCCCTTCCAGGTGCTCATCGCGGCAACGGATAACGAGGCCTATAACACCCTGGTCTGCTCCGAATTCGCGCCCGAGATCGGCACCGATTCAGTCTACCAACTGGGCGAAGGGGCGGATGATGACAATCCCAGAAAACTGCCAGCCAGCCTGCGCGGACGCGCCCTGTTCTCGTCGGGCTTTGGAGTCACCGACGTCCATGAACGGCAATTGGAGGGCTGGATATTCCGTAAGACCAAGCTCTCCGAGCAATTCGACCTCGAAGACGCAAAGCAGACCCTCCCCGAAGCGGCCAGCATGCTGCTACTCTTGCATCCGGACGGCAAGATGCGATTCTTTACGCATGCCTCGGCACCCGAGCCGAAAGCCGGAGACACGATCATCAGCTTCTCCCCGCCCGGGAAGAAGCAGCAGCAGGAGAATGCTGCCCCCGTATCCGAAGGGGACAAGACGCAGAATAGTCCGGCATGAGACGAGAGGAGTTTGTGATGACCAGGACAATCCAGGCACTGCCCCTCGCCGCTATAGCCTTGCTGACCCTTTCGGCTTGCGAATTGCGCCGAGACGAGTCGGAATCCGCGCCCGCGGCAGAGGAGAACGCGTCGGCAGAAGAGGGACAGGACGAAACGCCAGGCTCCGAGCCAAGCCAAGCGCCCGAGGAAAGCGAAGAGCCTGTTGTCTCGATCATTCGCGAGGATGCCCGCGCTACTCCTCCCGAAGAGCCGGTTGAAACTGTCAGACCGCTCGAAGCGAGCGTGCCTTTTGCCGACGGCGGGATCGACCTTGATGCTGACGCACAAGAGGTCTTGCGCAATGTGCTCGACAGCGCGGCCCTGCGCGAAGGCTGGCCCGTGATCTTGCGAGGTCACACCGATTCCTCCGGCAATGACAGCGCCAACATGCGTGCATCGCGCGCGCGGGCGGAAGCAGTGGCAGCCTGGCTTGTCGAGCGCGGTGTCGATGATGAGAGGATCGAAGTCATCGCTTTCGGGGAGCAGAATCCGGTCGCGCCCAACGCAAAGCCGGACGGCACTCCGGATGAGGAAGGGCGCGCACGCAACCGCCGTGTCGATATTGAGATTGCCCCGGCTGAAGAGGATGCGGCTGAGTCGGACGATTCGAGCGATGAGGACGCTTGACTAATCACCCCTGCCGGTGGCAAGCGGCCCCTCCGGAGCAGGCGGGTATAGCTTAGTGGTAAAGCCCTAGCCTTCCAAGCTAGTTATGCGGGTTCGATTCCCGCTACCCGCTCCATTCTCCCCTTACGGTTTAAAGCGCGCGCCCCGGATATGGGTGAAGCAGTCGCGCGCCGGGTCCACTTCGTACATGGCGATGGTTTCCACATCTCGCTTGTCGCCCGCCATGGTCGGCCAGATTTCGAAATCGGGCCAATCCTTGAAGGTCTCGAATGTGGTGCGGCAATGCATGGCGATCCGCGTGGGGGTGACGATCACGTCCAGCGGCGTGACCACTTCGACGATATGCGCCTTCACCTCGCGATAGAAGGCGAGGATGTTTTCGCGCCCGACTATGCGCTTGCTGCCGCCCAGCTCGAAGATCACATCGTCGGCATAGAAGCGACCGAAGCCGTCGAAGTCATTGGCGTTGAAGGCGGCGACATAGGATCGGAAATCGTCTTCGGTCATGCTGCTATCCCTTCAACATGCATATTGTCGATCAGCCGCGTTGTGCCGATCCGCGCGGCCACGAGCAAGCGGGCGTCGCGCGTCGGTGTGCTGTCCAGCAGGGCGAGACTTTCGGAGTCGGTCAGGCTGGCATAGTCGATGGAGGCAAATCCGGCCTGCAACAGTGCTGCCTCAAGGTCGGCAAGTGTCGGAGCGACCTTTCCGCCAGCCTCGATTCCCGCGATTGCCTTTCTCATGGCAACGTTGAGCTGTGCAGCTGCGGCGCGCTCCTCCGGCGAGAGATAGGCATTGCGGCTGCTCATCGCCAAGCCATCCGCTTCGCGAACCGTCGGCACGCCGATGATGTTCCCGACATGCGGCTGCGTCAGGTCGAGGTCGCGCGCCATGCGGCGGATCACGGCGAGTTGCTGCCAGTCCTTCTCCCCAAACCAGGCGACATCGGGGCGCATCTGGGTGAAAAATTTGCACACCA
>ENA-ORCV01000838-ORCV01000838.1-marine-metagenome-genome-assembly--contig:-NODE-838-length-13732-cov-3.047748_pt1 | contig 13732 bp, 13 predicted proteins | sample MGYA00237779_ERZ508509 | MGnify/ENA primary metagenome ERZ508509 (study PRJEB26180, sample SAMN06268772) | marine metagenome | isolation source: Bioluminescent Bay, La Paraguera, Puerto Rico | place... | reverse complement strand
AAGAAGTTCCCGTGGCAGTTGTCTGGTGGCATGCAGCAGCGTGCGTCGATTGCAAGGGCGCTGAGTTTTGACCCGGATATGTTGTTGATGGACGAGCCATTTGGGGCGCTTGATGAGATCGTTCGCGATTATCTCAATGTGCAATTGCTCGAGCTTTGGGCAAAAACGCAAAAGACCGTTGTGTTCGTCACCCACTCCATTCCGGAAGCTGTGTTTCTCTCCACTAAGATTGTGGTGATGAGCCCGCGCCCTGGTCGCATTCACGAAATCATTGATTGTGATTTGGGACCAGACCGCTCGCTGGACATTCGCGAAACGCCAAAGTTCTTGGAAATCGCGCATCAGGTGCGAGAAGGCCTAAAGTTAGGGCATGGTGAGAATGACTGAGCGGGAAGGCATCGCAGCATTCATTCATGATCGGTTTATACCGATTGGTACGGTTGTGCTCGCCATCATCCTATTGTGGTACGCGTTCACCGTGGTGCTCAACGCCCCATTTGAACGCGATCAAGCGGCTCGCGCTGGCACCGAAATTTCAACGCCGGAGTTGATTTCCAACACCATGTCGCAAAAGCGACCGGTGCTCCCTGCCCCACACCAAGTAGGCGTTGAGATTTGGAAGACAACGGTCGAGAAGAAAATCACGTCAAAGCGTTCGCTGATCTACCACGGTTGGGTCACGCTATCGTCCACCATGTTGGGCTTCGCGCTTGGCACCGGATTAGGCATTTTGCTGGCGGTGGGCATTGTCCACTCGCGGGTGCTTGATAAGAGCCTTATGCCGTGGATCATTACTTCGCAAACCATCCCCATCTTGGCCATCGCGCCGATGGTAATCGTGGTGTTGAACGCCATCGGCATTTCCGGGTTGCTACCGAAAGCGATCATTTCAATGTACCTATCCTTCTTCCCTGTTGCTGTGGGCATGGTGAAGGGCCTTCGCTCGCCAGAAGTGATGCATCTTGATTTGATGCACACTTACAATGCCAGCCGCTCGCAAGTGTTTTGGAAACTGCGCTGGCCAGCATCTGTGCCGTTTCTTTTCACCTCGATGAAAGTCGCTGTGGCGATTTCGCTTGTCGGTGCGATTGTGGGTGAATTGCCTACCGGTGCGTCAGCTGGTTTGGGCGCACGTTTGCTTACCGGGTCATATTACGGCCAGACCATTCAAATCTGGTCGGCGCTTATCTCCGCCGCCGTTTTGGCCGCCATTTTGGTGATGATCATTGATCTGATCGGTCGGTCTGTCACCCGTCGCATGGGAGTGGTTTCATGAACTGGGCATGGATACTGATTGCGATTGTGTTTTGGCTTTCGACCTGGGGCATCAACCAGCGACTAGCTGTGTTGAACATCAAAAACCCAAACCTCCAGCGCGGTGTGGATATATTGATCCCGATGCTGTTTGGCGCAGCCCTGTTGATGCTGTGGGAGGGCGTTTGCCGCGGCTTCTCCGTTCCGACGGTTCTTTTGCCACCTCCATCCATGATTTGGGCCCGCATCACTTCGTCGGTCGATATATTGTGGGCGGATTTCCAACAAACCTATCTCAAAGCCGTTGTGGCTGGTTTCATAATGGGGTGTGGATCGGGCTTTGTTGCCGCGATCATTGTGGATCGTGTGCCGTTTTTACGAAAAGGCTTGTTGCCTGTCGGCAACCTTGTGGCCGCCCTCCCCATCGTTGGCATCGCGCCGATAATGGTGATGTGGTTCGGTTTTGACTGGCCTTCAAAAGCCGCCGTAGTGGTGGTGATGACCTTTTTCCCAATGCTGGTGAATACCGTTGCTGGTCTTGCTGCATCTGGGCAAATCGAGCGGGATTTGATGCATACTTACGCATCAAATTATTGGCAGACATTGTTTAAGCTTCGGCTTCCGGCTGCCATGCCGTTCATCTTTAACGCGCTCAAAATCAATTCAACGCTCGCGTTGATTGGTGCAATCGTCGCCGAATTTTTCGGCACCCCCATTGTCGGCATGGGGTTCCGCATTTCCACGGAAGTGGGACGGATGAATGTCGATATGGTTTGGGCTGAGATTTTTGTCGCAGCTCTTGCCGGTTCGTTGTCATATGGGGCTCTGGCCCTTTTGGAACGCGCCATCACTTTTTGGCACCCCTCTTATCGATCAAAATAAAACCAATAATCAGGTCGCTGAGGTCGCATTAACTTGGAGAGGAACGAAATGAAGAAACTTACTGCATTAGGTCTCGGGCTGGCTACCAGCCTTGTGGCCGCCACAGCGGGCTTTGCCGCTGACAAACTCACGCTTCAATTGAAGTGGGTCACGCAGGCTCAGTTTGCTGGCTATTATGTAGCGAAGGACAAAGGCTTTTATGACGAGGTTGACCTCGACGTAGAGATCAAAGCCGGTGGCCCTGACATTGCCCCACCACAAGTGATCGCTGGCGGTGGCGCCGACATCATCATCGACTGGATGCCATCTGCTTTGGCATCACGCGAAAAAGGTGTGCCTTTGGTCAACATCGCGCAGCCATTTAAGCGCTCAGGCATGATGCTGACTTGTCTCAAAGAGACAGGCATCAAATCACCTGATGACTTCCCTGATAAGACTTTGGGTGTTTGGTTCTTCGGCAACGAATATCCGTTCTTGTCTTGGATGAGCCAGCTTGGTCTTGCAACTGACGGTTCTGCCGGTGGCGTCACTGTATTGAAGCAAGGCTTTAACGTTGACCCAATCATTCAAAAACAGGCTGATTGCGTGTCTACAATGACCTACAACGAATATTGGCAGATCATTGACGCGGGCATTTCTGAAGATGATCTGATCACCTTCAAATATGAAAATGCTGGCGTGGCGACGCTTGAAGATGGTCTTTATGTGCTTGAAGACAGCCTGAAAGACGAAGCAAAAGTCGATCAATATGCACGCTTTGTACAGGCGTCTATGAAGGGCTGGCGCTACGCTGAAGAAAACCCTGATGAAGCGGCAGACATTGTTCTTGAGAACGATGACACAGGCGCACAGACAGAAGAGCACCAGCGTCGTATGATGCGCGAAGTGGCTAAACTCACTGCAGGCACAGACGGTCGCTTGAGCGAAGAAGACTACAACCGCACAGTAGAAACACTACTTGCTGGTGGTTCAGATCCTGTGATTTCAGGCGTTCCGCAAAATGCGTGGACATCTATTGTCACGGATAAAATGATGTAGGATTTGATCCCTCCATACATCAATACTTGAAAGCGCGGTCGCAAGACTGCGCTTTTTTTAAATCGCATTCACGCGTGTAAGCTCGCGCACCAGAATATCCTGAACCAATCGAACACGCGGACTTGATTGCATCGCACGGTGCGTCACAGCCCAAATCGGCACGCGTATGGCAGCTTCGGTTGGAAACAACTGCACCACTTCCGGCGAACGTCGCGCCACCTCTTTCGACATGGCCGCCACACCCAGCCCTCGCTTCACCATTTCCCACGCCGCCGTGGCGGAGTTCGATGCAAGTTTGAAGTCTTTTCCCCCAACCCGAAATCCAAGAGAACTCAAATGACCTGCGAGTTGCTCAACATCACCGAACCCGATCAAATGCTCGCCCTTAAGATCGGACGGTTTTGCCGGAAGGCCGTGGCGCTTTACCCAATCCTTGGAAGCGAAAAAGTACGCTTCTGTTTCGCAGACAAACTCGCCAACTAGCTCCGGCTGGTCAGGCTTGGCATGGCGTATTGCAATATCGGCTTCCATTTGATTCAGATTTGTTTGGGCATTGTCCACATCAAGCACCAACGAGACGCCGGGCGCCTCTTGCCTCAAAATGTCAAAAATCTCCGGCATCACATATGTCGACATGCTGTCGGTCGCCGAAATGCAAACCCGACCGGTAATTTGCGCATGTCCGTTTGCGCTCATCAGAACACTTTGCGCGGCCTCATTCATTGCGCTTGCGTATTCCAACAACTCTCTGCCATGCCGCGTTAACACAAGTTTTTTGCCTTGCCGTTCAAACAGCACAACACCCAAAGTCTGTTCAAGTCCATTCACTTGGCGAGAAAGCGTTGGTTGTGTCAGGCCGAGTTCTCTAGCTGCAGCTGAAAGACTGCCCGTTGTGGCGGTCATATGAAATGCCCGCAGCAAATTCCAATCTGCTCGCTTCATCATTTTTTGCATATGCACCCCACAAATTTCATCAATTTACGACATCAATGCATATGCGATAGCAGTTCCCTACGCAAAATTTTGAATTGCTAGGAGTAGGAAAATGACAAATTACGCACGCCTAATTGGAATTTCGATGATTTTGGCGTTCATTGCAGGCGTTTTGAGCGTCTCGCCTGCGGTTGATTCCGCAAACTATCTCACTGACGCCGCACAACAACACGCACAAGTCATGCTGGCAGCATTGGCGCAGTTTACGATGGCCGTTTTCTATATTGTCGCTGCAGTCCTACTTTTCACTGTCATTAAATCAACACATCAAATCGCAGCACTGAACTTTCTCGCGTTTAAGATGTCTGCCGCCACTTTAGTAATTTTTTCGACAGTGTTGCTAATCTCGGTTTACGTGATCAGCGCTGAGTTTTTGCAAGCTATGCCGGCAGAAGATACAGCTTTTACCGCAATCGGGGCAGTTTTGAAAATCACCCGCGACCAGCTCAACCATGTCTTTATGATTTGGCTACTGTGTATTGGAAATCTGTTCCTGTTTGGCGTCTTCCTAAAAACCAAGTTGGTCCCAATTTGGCTATCAGCAATAGGAATTTTTGGTGCTATTTTGTCGTCTGTCGCTAGTGGGCTCGTGTTGTTTGGTATCTACGATATCATCACGCCAGAATATTTGGCGATGAACGCGCCAACTGCGATTGCCGATCTCGCATTGAGTGTTTTGTTGATTGTAAAGGGGTTCAATTATAGCGCGACGCCAAGTTGAGCTGTTCTTGATCACTCAAAGAGGCTCCAGCTAGTAGACGCGATACGACACTTTGCGCTTGATTTGGTGGCGCTAAAACTGCCACAAGCAGTATATGACGAGCCAAACCCGAAAAACTGGCAATCCGACGGTCCAAGATGTTGCCCGTGAGGCCAATGTTTCTACAGCCACTGTAAGCCGCGCCCTTTCTGCACCTGATCGCGTTTCTGAGAAAACGCGCGAGCGCGTGGCGAAGGCGGTGGAAAAAACGGGGTATGTGCTCAACCACGCTGCGCGCAACCTGCGCCGTCGCGACACTGGCACCATCGTTGCTTTGGTGCCAGACATCGGCAACTCGCACTTTTCAAATGTCCTGCAGGGTATTGAAACGGTGTGCGCCGCGCGAAATTTGAAGGTTCTTATCGCCGATACGCGTAAGCCTGCTATTTCACAATCAACCTTGAACGACTATTTTTCACGCGCGAATTGCGATGGCATCATCACATTGGACGGTCATTTCTCTATTGCCAAGGTGCGCGAGAAAAATCCAGATTTGCCATTTGTTGTGACAGCAGGTGAATGGTGCGACGATCCGAATGTGCCAACAGCTTTGATCAACAATTTGATGGGTGCTCAGCTGGCGATGACCCACCTGCTCGAATTGGGTCATACCAATATTGGACATATTACGGGTTCGCTCGACCACCGTCCGGGTGCCGACCGTTTGGAAGGGTTCACCAAATCGCTCAGCGATGCAGGGATCGACCCGACCAAAGCGTGGATTACCAAAGGGGACTATAGCTACCAATGCGGGGTCGAAGCCGCCAAACAGTTCTTGGCGCTCAAAAACCGACCAACGGCGGTGTTTGTCGCCAGTGATCGAACCGCGATTGCCTTTATGTCGGAGCTTAACAAAGCTGGCGTGAGTGTGCCTGACGATGTGTCCATTGTCGGCTTTGACGATTTGGACATCACAGAGTTTTACATCCCACCGCTTACAACGGTTCACCAACCGCGCCGGAAGGTGGGCGAGCAAGCCGCAAAGCTGATGTTGAAGCTTTTAGAAAGCGGCAAACCCGATTTGTCTCGCGCACAAATTGAGCCTTGGCTCGTGGTGCGCGCGAGCACTGCCCCGATTAAAAGCGAAGACTAGTTTTCCCAGTCTATTTCTGGCGACATTTTGCTCGCGTTTGCGATCAATTTTGCGAGTGTGTCTACGAACATATCCTTTTGTTCCTCGCTCAACACACCGAAAAACAGTTGCTCGTTCTCATCCGCAATTGCTTTTGCCTTTGGAAATGCCTTTTTTCCTTTGTCTGTCACATTGATAACAAAAACACGGCGGTCTTTTGCGCTTCGTTCACGGGTCACAAACCCCGCCGCTTCCATGCGGTCTATCGTACGCGTAACGGCAGTGGGGTCAGTTGAAAAATAGCGCGCGAGCTCCGCCCCTGTCTCCGCTTTCCCCGAAATAAGCGCACCAAGTGCAGCAAACCAAACTGGCGTCAAACCAATTTCTGCCAGCTTATTGCTCAACCTTGTTCGTATTATTTGGCTGAACTCGCGCAGCATTAAGCCCGGCCGAGACTTGACGGGTCTTGAATTCATAAGTCACCACACCATTTAATAGCCCAGGCTATAATGGCCTAGGCATTTATTTGTTCTATTTCAGATAGGAGACTGATATGACACACATTATAAATCAAGTCGTGCGGCCAGCATTTGTTGGAGCGACGATCCTTTTAGGTCTTGGGACCACGGCGACACTTGCGCAAAACTGGGCACAGATCGTGCCAACAGACGCGCCCGGCTGCGCCAAGGGAACACAATTTTCTTTTTGGGCGCGGGAAGGAAATCCCGAAAAGCTGGCCGTGATCTTCCCGGGTGGTGGCGCATGTTGGAGTGGTGACAGTTGCGACCAGTCCAATCCATATTCGAACTACAATGCCACCACAGGTCTACAGGACAATCCGACGGGCGAAGGTGGCATATTCGACTTTGAAAACCCGGACAACCCATTGATTGATCGCAGCTTTGTCGTCATCCCAACGTGCAATGGCGATGTATTTTTGGGCGATAGCGAGCCAAACTATAAAACATCAGGCCATGGCAAACCGGTAGAAGAATACGAGCTGAAGCATAAAGGCTTTGCCAACGCCATGACAGCGATCGACTGGGCAACGACACAGTTTCCAGATGCGAAAGACATCACCATAATGGGCTGGAGCGCTGGCGCTATTCCATCGCCGCTCTACACGCATATCCTGGCCGACAAATATCAAGACGCCAAAGTGTCCCACGTTGCCGATGGCGCTGGCGGATATCATGTGGATGACGAACTCGACGCCGCATTTGAAGCATGGGGCACGGCGAACGTGTTGAAACAAGTCAAAGGCTTTGAAACGCTGGATCCAAACAATCTTTCGTTTGAAGATATCTATGTGCGCGCCGCCGAGCTCAATCCAAATATCAACTTTCACCAACTCAACATCGCAAACGATTATACCCAAGAATACTTCTTGCGTGGCCTTGGCGTTGATAACCCAAACGTCCACGAACGGATCAACAAGGCACATGCCTACATAAATGCCAAGGTGCCGAACTTTAGAACATTTACGATTGGCGGCCGTGCCGAAAACATCATTGGCGGCTATTTCGACGGTTTCTTGAACGAGTCCCTGGTGAACAACGGCAAACCATATGTTGTTGATCGTCTTTACACATATGAGTCAAACGGCGTGCCTGCTCTTGATTGGATCAACGACGCCATTGCGCACAAAAATGTAGCCAATGTCTCTTGTGTGGACTGCAGCACTGCAGAATACAATGTCGATCTGCAGTTTGATGAAGACAATGACGACTAGTCTTGCTTGATGCCGGGCAGAGCAATTGCGGCCGAACCGCAATTGCTTTTTCTTCACTATTCAGCCGCAGCACCGTTTTTATAGACCTCAAAATCAAGGTCATCCACGGGTTGCATATTCAGCATCATGTTGTAGCCAAACAGCAAGCACGCTTGCAAAAAGATGCTGGTCATCACAGGGTCGAGTATCTCAAACCCAAAGCGGTCGGCGGCTGTTGTCATGATCAAGAAGACACTCATGATCGTGCTGGAAAAAACAAGCGATTGTACGGTGGCGGCCACCTGTTTTTGATGATCTTTCGCCGCTTTGTAAGGGTCATGCTTTTTCACGAGCGCAACCTTTGCGATGTAAATGGCATAGCCCACATTTACCGCCGTAATGGTCGCCAGGCTGAAATAATGATTGGCTCTCCAAGGTGCATCAAAGCCTAAATCGTAAGCAAAGAACGCTACCCACCCCAAAAAGGCAACAACGGCCAATACGACCCAAACCGGCGCGACGAAGTCAAACAAGCGTCGCGGTGCGAGATTTGCTGAGCGTTTGGCGTTGCTAAACGCCGCGCGCATGCCTTTAAGCTGCTGATATTCGCAGACACCGAGAATGATGATCGGCAAGGATTGCAGGATAAAATAAGCCACGACGTAAATCTCGCTGCCGCCCATTGGGTGCGGTTGGAAGCCGGAGACATACATTGCGACCAGCAGCGCCAAACCAATAATCGCGATGATGTAGTTTGAACGGCGATAAAGCGCGCGGGCGCCGCCAACTTTTGTAAAGAGGCTTCCCGAACCACCTGCATAAAGGTTGGGATAGTCTTCTTTTGGAAAATGCTCACGCACATAGTCGATCCGCCGCAGCGTTTTCGCGGGCAAGTAAACCGAAGCAAATAGGATTTGCACGGCGAAGGTGATGTAAAACAACGCCAAAATGACGCCCGTTGGCATATTCTCAATCATTTGATTTCTCCCTGTTTGGGCAGTTGCATTACCTCGCCAAAGGCGATGCGAATTTCACTGTCTGTTGCGCCCGCCTCGCGGCAAGCACTAACCGCCTCACCCAGCTTGGCATTGATCAACGCAGGCAAATCGACGGTGCTGTTTTTGAGGGCATCGGCATGCACAAATGTGCCGCGGTAGCCTTTTGTTCGGATAATCCCATCGCGCTCTAATAGCTTGTAGGCTTTGGCAACAGTTTTGTTGTTGAGGCTTAGATCGCTCGCCAACTGACGGATTGAAGGCAGTGCCTGCCCCGGCGCGAGCTGACCCGCCTGCACCGCCTGCTTGATTTGGTTGACCAATTGACCAAAAAGCGGCTCTTCACTTTCGATGTCTATTGTTACTTGCATAACATGACCCCTATGTACCATTAGCACTATGGGTACATTGACTCGAAATGAAATGCAACCCTCAATTTAAGGAGCGCAAACTAGACGCAAGAATAGGCGTCATATTCTTGACGGCATCATGATGTATTGAAACAATCAGGCCAAAGCCGAAGCGTATATTTGAAGTATATTTTCACCGCGTTCAATTTAACCGAACCACGGAACAATATTCATGCCCGTAAAACTACGACTTGCGACATTCAATATTGAAAACCTATTCACGCGCCACGATTTTAACGCCTTTCTTAAAGGCCCACGCAGCCGCGAAGCGCGATATTTGGCGCCGATTGCGCAGTTTTTCGCCAATTATGGTGATGGCGACCTCACGGACTTTGGCGACTTTAAACAGCTGATCCAAACCGCATCCGTTGCACAAGATGATGATAAACGCCAGCACACAGCCCTGGCCTTAGCGCAGCTGAATGCGGATGTTGTTGCCTTTCAAGAAGTGGATAGTTTTGACGCGCTAAAGCGCTTCCTTTCCGCCTATTACGGCAAATTGGGCGAAAAGCCCTATCGTCATGTGGCGCTACATGAAGGCAATGACATGCGAGGGATCGATGTGGCGGTGGCCGCGCACGACGATTGGCCATTTTACACCCGATCACACGCCGACCTCACACCCTCTTGGGTGGACAACACCGCCAGCGGCGAGGCGTTGCTGGACCAGTTCCCTAAAGCCAAAAGCAAAGCGTCCAAACTAGCGCGTAAGCGGATATTCCGCCGTGATTGCCTTGAAATTGTCCTGACAAAGGCACCGGTGACCGTTTTCAATTGCCACTTTAAATCCATGGGCGGCGGCCGCGATGACAGCATGGGCATGCGTCAGCTTGAAGCGATTACGGTGCGCGAAATCATCAACCGCAAGTTTGACAATCCCGCAGATGCGCTATGGTGCGTCGTGGGCGATTTGAACGATTATCAGCAGGTGATCAAAGTGCGCAAAGAACTGGATGCAAACGGCAATCAGGTAGAGGATGTGGTTGTCGAAAATGAGTCCGGCGTCGACCCGCTTCTTGCCGACGGCTTTGGTGTCAATCTGGCGCAAAATTTGGCCGATGCGGACCGTTGGACCCACTACTATGCGTCAGGCCGACACAAAACCCAGCTCGACTACATCATCGCCTCACCCGCCCTCGCCGCAAAAATGGTCGGACAACCCGAAATCGTCCGCATGGGCATGCCTCACCGCGTACCAAATTCGGCCCACATCCCCCGCTTCCCCCGCATCGGCTGGGACCGCCCAAAAGCATCCGACCACTGCCCACTGGTGGTGGAATTTAGGGTTTAAAGAAGAAGGGATAACTCGTTTCCCAAAGTCGGCAATGCTGACTTTTTTGCCGTTCGTTGCGATCAAACTAACGTCCGCTTAGAGTTCTTCCTAGGAATCAGAGTGAAAAGCATCCGGATCCAACGCTCAACAGACCTCTTTGGCAACATCGCAGTTATTCGCGATGTTTGATCTTAAAAGCTTGCGAGAATCACCGTAATTGGACCCACTTCGTTTTTAGGAATTGTTCAATGTCTGATACAGCAGAACATATAGATGCTCCCTTGTTCATGCAGGTGAAAAAGGAAGACTTTCGGCATATCGATATCGACATCACATTGGCGGATGTTGTCGATGCGGAATTGTATGAAATTGAGCAACTATTGCGATCTGCATCAGAGGACGCGGAGAACGGCAAAAATTTGAGTGCTGCCCGCGCGTTCGCTGCTCTGTCAGCAGCAGCAAATCTTCACTTTACTGCTGAAAACCACAATGAGCCGTTCAGTGCGATGGTGGTCATGAAAAACGGTCGTTCGGCAATTCCCGATGACTTTCTGGGTGAACCTCTGGCGGCGATTGAAGGTATAGCGCAAACAGTTAGCAACACCGCGCTCCGTGCGCGCTTGTGTGACTTGGTTTGGTTACTCAAAAGATCGAACTATCAAAGCGGAGCAGTCGCGGCGAGTAGTTATCACAAATTGGTATTGGGTGTACGGGATGGAGTACTTCAACTCCGAAACTCTGATCAAAATGAGTTGGGCATTCGCTGTCAGGGATTTCTTAGACGTGCATTGTCCATTTGCCGGGGTTTAAAAAATCCCGAGGAAGTACTGGCCCCAATTGCTGCTACCTTGCTCGAACTCTCTGACCAAGCACTGACAGAGAAACATCCATTTGCAGTAATGCAGTTTTCTAAACTCTGTTTGGAATTTGATCTCTTGGAATATTCGGTCATTGCCTCCAATCTTGAGGAAGCAACACAGTGGGAAGAAGATGCTTCACACAAGGCCAAACTCTGGTCATTGGCCTCAAATGCGTATCATTGGGCAAAAGATGATAAAAACAAATGGCGATGCCGCGTTGAGTGTGCGGAATGCTATGTGCGACATGCCGACGACATGGGCATGGCGATGCTCAAGTCACGCTGGCTATCCACCGCACTTGCGGCTTATCACGGCATTCCTGATCAACGAGCTAGGCGTACCGAGTTAAGACATCAGCTCATCGACGAGCAGGCTCATATCAATGAGGAAATGACTCAGTTCAGCCAGCCCATGGATCTGACTAAGCTAGTCGAAATGACAAAAGAGAGCTTTGAGAGTACGACGGCTTTTGAGAAGCTCGGGCTCTTAGCAAATGTGCATCAAAGTGCCGATCCAGAAACGCTGAAAGCAGAGGCGATCAAACAGATTCAGGAACACCCTTTGTCGAGCATTTTCGGCAAAACGCAACATGATTCAGACGGAAAGGTCGTTCACAAGTCAGAGGGAGGTGGTTTCGCAGATTCTTGTGATGGGGCTGTAATTGATAAGATTTCTGAAAGCCAAACCGTGATGCGTAATATCGTTGTTGGATCTGCAATTGAGCCGTTCTTGTACTCGATTTCTGGCGAGAATTTTCCATCTGGCTTTGATCTAAATTCGATTTGTGAAAACAGCCCGTTTATCCCCGTTGATCGCCAATATGTTTTTTATGAGGGCATTCGAAATTTCCTGTTTGGCAATCAACTGGTGGCCCTTAATCTACTGGTCCCACAATTAGAGAATTCAATCCGCCATATTCTCAAGCAGAATGATTTTGATCCGACGTCATTTGATGAAGCTACCCAGATTCAAGAGGATCGTCCGCTTACTGCCATCTACCAGGACATGCGCGCGGAATTGGAGCAGTGTTTTGGCTCGAATATTGTGTTCGAGATTGAGCATCTCTTTTTAAGAAAAAGCGGGCCGAACATTAGAAATGAGGGGGCGCACGGGCTTATGTCCGATGGCGCAATGTCTGGTCCAGATGCGACCTATGCCAATTGGTTCATCTATCGTTTGTGCTGCATTCCACTTCTGCCGCATTGGAAGGAGATTGATCCTGGTAAGTAGTTCAACGTCTCGGACAAAGTCGTCTACTCTACCAGACTCGAAGCAGACATTTGTTCCTTCGAAAAATATGCCTCGAATGGGATCAAAGCCGCCCTTCATCTAAACTTTGCACCTCCCCACCCCAACCATTTGACTCCTTCGTCACTACAATATATCGTTATTTCCCGATATAACGACAAAATGAGCTAATATGCAGCACGCGGATATGCTTGAGGTTTTTCGCGCTTTGGCGAATGAGAACCGGCAAGAGATTTTGTTTTTGGTATTTTCTGACAAGAATTACCACACCGTTGGTGAAACGGCGGAGCGCATTGGGTTGGCGCAATCCACCACATCGGAGCACTTAAGTATTTTGCGCAAGGCGGGGCTTTTGGATGCGGAAAAGGTGGATCGTGAGGTGCGCTATCGGGTGAATAAGAAAACCGTCACCCAAGTGCTTTCACAGATGCAGAATTGGCTGACATGTTGTTGAGGCAAATTGCAATGCATTCCTTTAAAAACTGTCTTTCGCAGCGACACTTGCAGGAAAGGCTGCAGCCTTTGTTCTTGCAACTTCGGGTGACAGTTTAAACACTAAACGCGCTACCTAGCCCACCGTTACCGCCCTAGCTCGCAACGAAAACCATACCAACATACAAACCTACGCTCATTCACATCGTCAAATCCCGATATAACGAAAGAAAATCATGAAACGTTCAATTGTCTTCCTTTCCGTCGCAGCCGTTGCTCTTGTTTTGGGCGCCATTGGCTATAACTATGTTTGGCCAAAACTGTCGCTTTTTTACCCCGAGCATCGGGTTGAGCGGTTTAGGTCACTTTCAAGTGCGTTCCCTGCCCGGCCCGTCAAAGCAACAGCGGGCGCGCAGGCGTTGCCCGAAGCCTTTGCGCCCATTGTGTCCAGCTATCAATACCAGGGCATTGAGCGCAAATTGGATGCGTTTTTAGCACGCAGCGCGACCACTGCGTTCATTGTCATCAAAGAAGGCGCCATCGTTCACGAAGCTTATTTTCAGGGCAATACGAAAGATGATCTGGTCACCTCATTTTCCGTTGCCAAATCCATTGTCAGCACATTGGTTGGCGTGGCGATTGATGAGGGGTTGATCGAAAGCGTGAACGACCCGATCACAAAATATGTGCCAGATCTTGCCGCGTCGGGGTTCGATGGCGTGCCGATCATCGACATTCTCACCATGTCGTCTGGCGTCGATTTTAGTGAAAAATATGATGATGAAACGACCGACGCATTCACCA
>ENA-ORCV01000836-ORCV01000836.1-marine-metagenome-genome-assembly--contig:-NODE-836-length-13739-cov-5.049114_pt1 | contig 13739 bp, 12 predicted proteins | sample MGYA00237779_ERZ508509 | MGnify/ENA primary metagenome ERZ508509 (study PRJEB26180, sample SAMN06268772) | marine metagenome | isolation source: Bioluminescent Bay, La Paraguera, Puerto Rico | place... | reverse complement strand
AGTGGAGAGTATGACATGGCGGCAGTTTTTTTCCGGGCTTTTGGGGGCGATTTTGTCCCGCGTTGGCTGCTTTTCGTCGCGCTGGTCACGTCTTTGTACGCGGGTTCGCTGCGCGCGGATGCCCCCGAGAGTGCGGCTGATACGAAGACGCTGGTGATTCTGGGGGACAGTATCAGTGCGGCCTACGGTATCGACGAGCAGGCGGGCTGGGTGCAGCTGTTGCGCAATCGCCTGGCGGAGCAGGGGCTGGATGTTGAGGTGGTGAATGCGAGTGTGAGCGGGGAGACGTCTTCCGGCGGCCTGGCGCGCTTGCCGCGCCTGCTGAGTGAGCACAGTCCGAAGTGGCTGGTGGTGGAGCTCGGGGGCAATGATGGGCTGCGCGGTTACCCGCCGCGGGCTTTGCAGGGCAATCTGCAGCGGATGATCCAGCTGGCGCAGGAGCAGGGGGTGGAGGTGCTGTTGTTGGGGATGCAGATGCCGCCCAATTACGGCAAGGCGTACACTCGGGCGTTTGCGGCGGTGTATCCGACGGTGGCGGAGGCGGAGCAGGTGCCGCTGGTGCGGTTTTTTCTCGAGCCGGTGGCGCTGGTGGAGGGGGCGATGCAGCAGGACGGGATTCACCCTACCGCCAAGGCGCAGCCGGCGCTGCTGGAGCACGTGTGGCCCTGCCTGGAGTCGATACTGAAAGGCAATGAGGATATACAGTCCAATAGCCTGTGCACTTCTTGATCGGAAAGCGTACAATCGCGCCCTGATTTTTTTCGAGATTTACCCATGTCTGATCTGGAAAACCGCCGCGAGCGGCTGGAATTTAATAAGCTGCAAAAGCGCCTGCGTCGCAATGTGGGCAAGGCGATCGCCGACTTCAATATGATTGAAGAGGGCGACAAGGTGATGGTGTGCCTGTCCGGGGGTAAGGATTCCTATGCGATGCTGGAAATCCTGATGAACCTGCAGAAGACCGCGCCGGTGCACTTTGAGCTGGTGGCGGTGAATATGGATCAGAAGCAGCCGGGTTTTCCGGAGCATATTCTGCCGGAGTACCTGCAGTCCATCGGGGTGCCGTATCACATTGTGAACAAGGATACCTACAGTGTGGTGAAAGAGGTGGTGCCGGAGGGGAAGACGACCTGCGGTCTCTGCTCCCGTTTGCGTCGCGGTACGCTGTACGGTTTTGCGGAGGAGATCGGTGCGACCAAGGTGGCGCTGGGGCATCACAAGGACGATATCGTTGAAACGCTGTTTCTGAATATGTTTTACGGTGGTCGCCTGAAGGCGATGCCGCCGAAGCTGCGCGCGGACGATGGGCGCAATATTGTGATTCGCCCGCTGGCTTATTGCCGCGAGTCGGATCTGATTGCGTTTGCGGATTACAAGCAGTTCCCGATCATTCCCTGCAATCTGTGCGGCAGCCAGGAGAATCTGCAGCGGCAGGCGATCAAGGGCATGCTGAATGATTGGGAGAAGAAGTTTCCGGGGCGCAGCGATAATATTTTTGCGGCGCTGACGCGGGTGTCGCCGTCACAACTGGCGGACCGGGATCTGTACGATTTCGAGAGTCTGGAGCTGGACCGTTCTAAGCCCGCGCCCGCGGTGGATGCGCGCTCGATTGAGCAGTCGGTGGATTCCTGGATTCCCGAGGACGCCCGGGAGCAGGACGGCGAGCCGGCAGCGGCTGAGGCTGCGCAGCCCCTGTATATTGAGGCGCGGAATCTTTGACCGGCTCTCTCACCGGTTCTTCGATCGGGTGATCGACGTCCACAGCCGCGGTTTCCCCCGCGGCTGTTTTGTTTCCGGCGTCTTCATTCAGGTGCGGCAGTTTCTTTACCGGTTTGATCAACCGGCAGTAGCTGTCGACAAAATCCCGCAGGCTGGCGCTGGGGCCGTGGTGGAAATGTTTTTTCCACAGTTTTGCCATTTTCGGAAGGTCTTCGCTTTCCACTTTGTCCACGCCGGCGGCGCGGTAGACCAGCCAGGCGATGGCGGTGGCGTAGCGCAGGTTGGTGGCGAGTTCGGCGTGGGGGTGTTGCAGGAAGTCGCGCTGGCTGGCGAGGCCGCGCACTTTTGAGGCCAGGGCGGGGAAGTTGATCAGGTACTCGTCCCAGATCTGCCGGTGGGTTGTGGGCTGTATCTGGAAGATGCCCATACCGTGCCGGCGACCGAGTTTGAGGTGAAATCCCAGCTCGGATTCCTGTGCCGCGGTGCCGAGTAACAGGGCTTCCATCCCCGGCGACCAGGCGCGCAGCTGTTTCAATGTGGGACGAACCACCAGCGTGCGCAGTTCGTCTAGACAGATGCTCATAGTGTTTTGTGATTCCCTTACTGCTTGGTCAGAAAATGCCGGTCCCTGGCGTTTCCCATGTATGCTGTAGCGCAACGTACACCCTTGGTTTAGTTTGCCGATTGAGCAAACGCCAGCGAATCGGTAGATTTACGCGCAATAAAGACTAAAAACGACGGATTCAGCCTAATCTTTCGCCAAAGAAGGCCTGATCTGCCAATTCTGACGGGGAATCCCTTATGTCCGGACAGTGGCTTGTTGCCCTCACTTTTATTGCTTATCTGGCATTGATCCTGGCTATCGGCGTCTACGCCTATCAGCGCACCAAGAATGCCAGCGATTATTTTCTCGGTGGCCGCTCGCTGCCGCCGGCGGTGGCGGCACTCAGTGCCGGCGCCTCGGATATGAGTGGCTGGTTACTCCTGGGGTTGCCCGGTGCCGCCTATGCCACCGGCCTGTCATCCGGCTGGATTGCCATCGGCCTGTTCAGCGGTATTCTGCTGAGCTGGGTTACCATGGCGCGACGCCTGCGTATCTATACCTACGCCCTGGACGATGCGCTGACGGTGCCCGCGTACCTGCACCGCCGCTTTAATCTCGGCCATCCGTACCTGCGCACGATCTGTGCAATTTTTATTTTGCTGTTTTTCCTTTTTTATGTGGCTTCCGGATTGATTGCCGGTGGCAAACTGTTTGAAACAGTTTTCGGTTGGGATTATCAGTGGGCGGTGGTGATCGGTGCTGCGGCAGTGATTTCCTATACCCTGTTTGGTGGTTTCCTCGCGGTTTCCTGGACCGATGTGTTTCAGGGGCTGTTGATGAGCCTGGCTCTGGTCATCGTGCCGGTGATGGTGATTGCCGATGAGGGCGGGCTGGGCAATGCCTGGGCGATGATGGAACAGCAGCATCCGGAGCTGATGCACTGGATGACGGACAATACCGGTACCGCGCTGTCGGTTGCCGCGATTCTCAGTTCGCTGGCGTGGGGGCTCGGCTACTTCGGACAACCGCACATTCTGGCGCGCTTCAAGGCGCTGCGGCATCCGGATGATGTGCCGGCAGCCGCTACGGTCGCGGCAGTCTGGTCGCTGGCGGGTTTCCTCGGCGCTATGTGTGTCGGCCTGTTCGGGCACCTGGAATTGACCCAGACGCTGCCGGACGGCGAGCGGATTTTCATGGCGCTGGTGGAAGCGCTGTTCCACCCGCTGGTGGCGGGTATCCTGCTGGCGGCCATCCTGTCAGCGATCATGAGTACCGCGGATTCCCAGTTGCTGGTTTCCTCCGCGGCCCTCGCGGAGGATATCTACCACGTGTGGATCGGCCGCGCGACCTCCTCCGAGAGTATGGTGCGGGTGGGGCGCTGGGCGGTGGTGGCACTCTCTCTGATTGCGGTGGGGGTGGCAATGGATCCTGAGTCCAAGGTGCTGGATGTGGTTGCCTACGCCTGGGCGGGGTTGGGCGCGGCCTTTGGCCCCGCCATCCTGATCAGCCTGTACTGGTCGCGTATGACCGGTGCCGCTGCCATTGCCGGTGTTGTGGTGGGCGGTCTCACGGTGGTGATCTGGAAGCAGCTGTCCGGCGGAATCTTTGACCTCTACGAGCTGCTGCCGGGCTTCTTGCTCTCTGCAACTGCTATTGTTTTAGTAAGTGCAGTGACGCATTGCCCCGAAGAAATATCAACGCGCCATCGTCAACTACTGGGGCAAAAGCATTAAATTACTCACTGCGCGTCGCGTATTTCTACGCGTGTGAACGGTGGTGCCCGCGGTTGGAGTAAGTGGAGTGATCGAAGTACACCTCGGTGATATCACTCGGTTGCATGTTGATGTGATCGTCAATGCAGCCAACCAGAGGCTCCTCGGCGGCGGTGGTGTGGATGGCGCCATACATCGGGCGGCAGGCCCGGAACTTCTGGACACCTGTCGCCATATCGGTGGCTGCCCAGTGGGCGAATTGCGCGCTACTCCCGGTTTCCGCCTGCCCGTCAAGCGTATCTACCACACCGTCGGCCCGGTCTGGCGCGGCGGTAACCTCGGCGAGCCGGAATTGCTTGCCAGTTGTTACCGCCATTGCCTGGCCCAGGCCCGGCGAGAAAATCACCATTCCATTGCGTTCCCCGCCATCAGTTGCGGGGTCTACGATTATCCCCCCGAGCTGGCTGTGGAAATTGCTGTTGAGCAGGTACAGCAACATCTGGAGCGCGAGGGCGGCCCCCACCACATCATTTTCTGTTGCATCGACGAGGGCATGGCCGAGCTCTACAAGTTGCAGCTGGACGCCTGCGTGCGACGATAACTTTGTTGTTATGACTGGTTAGTTCTGGCGAACTGTTGCGCTACTATCCCCATCGCGAGAATAAAAACGATAGATGAGGATGATTCCATGCGCACAGCAGAGCAGTGGTTCAGTGAATACGGTGAAAGCCACCAGAATGCCACCAACAAGGCCATCCACTGGGTGGCCGTTCCCGTTATCTATGCCACGGTGGTGGGGCTTCTGTGGTCGATTCCCCAGCCCCAGTGGATGGCCGAGGTCAGCTGGCTGAACTGGGCGGTGGTGGCTCTGATCCCCACACTTCTTTTCTATGTGGTGCTGTCGCTGCCGCTGGCACTGGGTATGGCCGCATTGTCTGCCCTGTGCCTGTGGGCCTGCAGTGCGCTGCAGGCTGCCGGGCAGAGTGTGCTGTGGTGGTCCGTGGGGGTATTTGTGGTGGCCTGGATCTTCCAGTTTATCGGCCACCACGTCGAGGGCAAAAAGCCGTCCTTTTTCAAAGACCTGCAATTCCTGCTGATCGGCCCGGCCTGGGTGATCGGCTTCCTGTACCGCAAGCTGGGGATGAAGTATTGAGTTTCTTTACCCGGGCCTTTTCCTGCTTTTGACTTCTCTATTCCGCTGGCTTGCCGTGGCCATGCTCAGGGGGTTGCGGTGACGGTGTGTCGGGAGATCCTGTTTCTCCCCGATGCACCTTCTCCCGCAGCCCCTGAATGATTTTGAAGAAAATCGGTACCAGCAGTGTGCCGGCGATACACGCCATAATGGTTCCCCCCATCACGGCTGTTCCGAGAGATATCCGGCTGGCGGCGCCGGCACCGGATGCGATCACCAGGGGTATGGTGCCCACCACAAACGACAGAGTCGTCATGATGACCGGGCGGAAACGCAATTTAGCCGCGGTAATCGTCGAATCGTGCAGCGACAGCCTTTCCACCTCGCGCTGCGTTTTGCCAAATTCCACGATCAGGATTGCAGTCTTCGCGGCCAGGGCGACCAGCAGTACCAGGCCAATCTGGCCGTACAGGCTGAGCGGTTCCCCGGTTATGATCAGTGCAGCAATGGCGCCGACGATGGCGATGGGCACCGAGAGAATAATCGCGAAGGGCGTCAAAAAGGATTCATACAGGGCCGCCAGGAACAGGAAGGTAAATATCAGGGACAGCGCCAGGGCAATGGTGGATGCATTGCCGGATTTTCGTTCCTCATAGCTGGAGTCGGACCAGTCGTACTTGAAGCCGGCGGGAAGCGTTTCTATCGCCACGCGCTCGAGTGCATCCATGGCATCGCCGGAGCTATAGCCCCCCGCGACATTCGGGCCTCCGCTGATTTTGGCCGCATCATAAGTGTTGTAGCGCTTGAGTGTCACCGCACCGAGCACCGGTTCTGTGCTCAGAATCGCTGGCAGCGGCACCGGTTCTCTCTTGTTATTGGTGATATAGATTTTCGTCAGGTCTGTTTCCTGCTGGCGGAATCTGGACTCGGCCTGCACCATGACCTTGAAGGTTTTGTTGTACAAATTGAAGTCGTTGACATAGATAGCGCCGAGTTGCGTTTGCAGAGTGAGGAAAATATCGCTGATTTTTATCCCCAGCGTCTTTGCTTTCACCCGGTCGATGTCCAGGCGGATCTGGGGCGAGCCGGCCTTGAAAATAGAGAACGCTCGGGCGATTTCCGGCTGCTCGGTGGCGGCGGCGGAGAAGTCCTGTACAACCTTGAATAGTTCCTGGGCGCCGACACCCTGAGTGTCCTCGAGCATAAAGGAAAACCCGGCCATGGCGCCGAGACCGGGAATCGCGGGCGCACCGAATACCAGTACCTCGGCCTCGGGCAGTCGGGCAAACTGTGCCTGGTATTTTTTCTGCAGCGCCTGCTGCGATAACTCGGGTGATTTGCGTTCATCCCAGGGCTTGAGCTTTGCGATTACCATGCCAGCGTTGGATTGCAGCATGGCGTTGAGCAGGCTGAACCCGTTGACCGACAGAACTTTGTCGACCGCAGGGTCCTCCATCAAAACCTCGTTGATCTCATCGATGACTTTCGCTGTGCGGTCCAGTGCCGCGGCTTCCGGCAGCTGGATATCGACCATGAAGAACCCCTTGTCTTCATCGGGGATAAAGCTCTTGGGAACAGATTGAAACAACAGGAACAGGCAGGCGAACAGTCCGGCAATGATGACCAGGCTCAGCAAAATATGGCTGGCGAGCCAGTTCACGATTTTGAGGTAACCGCCGGCGACCTTTTCAAATCCCCAGTTGAAACCGCGGATCACCGGATTGGGCTTGTGGTGACCCTCCTTCAGCACGGTCGAGCACAATGCTGGGCTCAGGGTCAGTGCATTGATCATGGAGATCAGGACGGAAACCGTGATCGTGGTGCCGAATTGCCCGAACATTCGACCGGTCATGCCGGGCAGTAACATCGTCGGCCCGAATACGGCGAGCAGGACCATCGAGGTCGCAACGATGGGGCCCGACACCTCCTTCATGGCTTTCGCCGTGGCGGCGCGCTTGTCCAGACCTTCATCGTGCATGATGCGCTCGACATCCTCGACGACGATGATGGCGTCGTCCACCACCACGCCGATGGCGAGGATCAGGCCGAACAGGGTCACCGTATTGATGGTCATGCCCATGGCATACAGGACGCCCAGGGTGCCGATAATCGACACCGGTACCGCCAGCGTCGGCACCAGTGCCGCGCGTACATTACCCAGGAACAGGTAGGTGACGATGATGACCAGGATGACGGTCATGATCAGGGTCATCACGGTTTCTTCCAGGGATACGGCAATAAACTCGGTGGTGTCGTGACCGATGACCGCTTCAACCCCTTCGGGAAAATACTGTGAAAGCTCCTCTACCTTGGCTTTGACATTGTCGGCGACTTCCAGCGCGTTCGCGTCCGACAATTTGTAAATCGCCAGCAGGACACCGGGGCCGTTGTTGTATTCGCCGTACCCCTTGTACACCTGGGCTCCAAGTTCCACCCGCGCAATATCCCTGACACGAACCACGCCACCTTTTTCATCGGCGCGCAGCACGATATCCCCGAACTCTTCCTCCGAATTCAGGCGACCTTTGGTGGTGAGCACATATTGGAATTGGGTGGACTCGGGCGATGGCGGTGAACCGAGCTGGCCTACCGCCGCCTGAATATTCTGCTCCTGAATCGCACCCAGGACTTCGGGCACCGAGATCTCCAGATTTGCCATTTTCACCGGATCGAGCCAGATCCGCATACCGTAATCCAGCGGGCCTATGATTTTCGCCTCGCCCACACCCGGTACACGCGCGAGTTCATTGAGCAGGTTCAATGAGGCAAAGTTGGACAGGAACACGCCGTCAAAGCGTTCGTCCGGGGAGAACAGGTTGACCACCATCAGCATGTCGGATGAGCGCTTGCGCACTTTGATACCGCGCTTCAGGACTTCCGGGGGCAGGGAAGGCTCCGCCAGGGCCACCCGGTTCTGCACGTCGACCTGCGCCATGTCGTCATCGGTATCCATGTCGAACGTCATGAACAGGGTATAGGTGCCATCGCTGCCGGAGTTAGAGGTCATGTACACCATGCCCTCGGCACCGTTTACCTGTTCCTCGATGGGTATGGCCACGGCGTTTTTCACCGTCTCGGCATCGGCACCGGGGTAGCTGGCGATGACGGAAATTTTTGGCGCGGCGATATCTGGATACTGATCCACCGGCATTACAAACGCAGCAAGTGCACCCATGAAAGTGATCAAAATGGCGATCACAAACGCGAAGCGCGGTCGTTTGATAAACAGGTGCGTATTCTCATTCACAGATCACTTTCCCGCGCTACTTGCCAGTTTCGTAGGGGGTGTAGACATCGCCAGGCTGGTTGCGCTGCCGCGCTTCCATGATCGACCTCTGGTACTCCCGGAATGCTTCGCGCTCGTTGCGCAGCTGATCGCGCAGGGAGTGGGGCGGCGGGCGCAGATTGCTGGGGACGGGGTTCTCAAGCTGCTTGATGTCAACTGGCGTCACTTCGACCACATCTCCGGGGCTGACTTTCTGCAGCCCCTCGATCAGTACCTGGTCTCCCACTTTTAGCCCCTGCCGCACCGCCCAGTTGGGGCCGATGCGCATGCCCACTTCGATGTTTGCCCGTTTGACTTTTTTTTCTTGGTCCAGCAGGTAGACGTAATGCCCCTGCTGATCCTGTGAGACGGCCTTCTGCGGAATGACGATGCGCTCTACTTCTTCCAGAAGTTTGCCATACAGGGTGACATTCTCTTCCGGAAGCAGCAGGCCGTCGGGATTGTGAAACAGAACCCGGGCGGCGACGGTACCGCGGGTGGCGGCGGCGGTGGCATCCCAGGAGAAAAACTCGCCGGTGAACGGATACACGGTGCCCCCCGGTAACTCGATATAGAGTTCCATATTCGGGATGGCGCGCCCCTGTTGCTCCAGTTTTTCCACGGCCGCGTAAAACTCGTTGTAGGCCTTTTGCCCGACATGGGCGAGCACATACACCGGGTCTATCTTGACCATCTGCGTGATCGGCACGGAGTTGGGAAGAATGAAGAAGTCGCCCACGGCGTAGTTGGGGTGCCCGACGCGCCCGGAAAATGGTGCGACGATGGAAGTATGAGAGAGGTCCTGTTGTGCCTGGTGCAGTGCCGTCTGGGCGGTGTTGAGCTTGGCTTCCGCCGCCTGCATGGCGGCCTTTGCGGTATCGAAGTCCTTCGCTGAGATATATCCCTGCGGACGCAGATTTTGTGCGCGGTCGAAGTTGGCCTTTGCTTCTTCGTAATTTGACATCGCTTCGGCGATGCTCGCCTCCGCGGTGGCTACCGCCGTCTCGAAGGGGTAGGGATCCAGCCTCACGAGCTCTTCGCCCTGCTCGAAATATTTACCGGGCTCGATGTTCTGGTAGAGGATTCTCGAGGCGACAATGGGGAAAATCTGTGCCGTCTCCACGGCTTCTATCACTGCCGGTACTTCAAAGCTGGGCCTGAAACTCACGCGCTTGGCCTCGACGACTTCCACTTTCTTCGGCGGCGGTGTCGGTTTGGCGGCTTCTTTGTCTCCACAGCCCAATGGCAGCAAGCAGGCCAGGAAAACAAGATTCTGCCAACGGAGGTGGTTACGTAGAGGCTGGTACATCATTTCCCGCAACGTGAGTTCATAAACCTATCTCCCTTAATCGTAGAGGTCGCGGTGCCGGATGGTGGCAGGGCGGTCAATAGTTGGCGTGAATCTGCTTTTTCAGTGCGCTTAGCGGTTGTAGTGCACCGGTACCTCCAGGGTTTCCTTCACCTGTTCCATGACCACGTAACTGGTGCATTCCTGCACTTCCGGCAGGGTGAGCAGGGTCTCGCCATAGAACTTGCGGTAGGCGCTCATATCCGCCACCCGCGCCTTGATCAGGTAGTCGAAATTGCCCGAAACGAGGTAGCACTCCTGCACCTCGGGCAGCTCTGAGACCGCGCTGCGGAACTCCTCGAAGGCATCCTGGGCCGAGCGGTTGAGGCGGATCTGCACAAACACCACCAGGGCCGCGTCCAGGTATTCCGGGTTGATCAGCGCGGTGTAGCCCTGGATTACCCCATCCGACTCCATTTTCTTTACCCGCTCCACACAGGGGGTGGCGGTCAGCCCTACCTGGCGCGCCAGCTCCGCGTAGCTGGTACGGCCGTTTTTCTGTAATACCCGCAGGATGTTGCGGTCGATGGTGCTGAGCTCATTGGCGCGTCTTTTCATCGGTGATTCTCTATCTGAAAGTGGTGAGCTTCTGACCTCACAGTCTGTTGCAATCGAAACCCATCGGACACGAATCGGGCTTGCATTGGCTGTGGCACCAGAAGTGGTCTTCTCTGGATGAATAATGTGCAGAAATTCTGGATAACCAGTGGAATCCACTAATCCTAACTAAAAATTTGCAGAAAACAACTTTTTGAGCGGCCCTATACTAGCGGAAAGCCAAGAACAAAACGGGGCGTGATACCCGCGCTCACGGAGCTATTCGAGGAGAAAACGTTATGTTGATTGGTGTACCAAAAGAGATCAAAAACCACGAGTACCGTATCGGTCTGACCCCGGCCAGCGTTCGCGAGCTGATCGGCCACGGCCACGAGGTCATCGTGCAGAAAGACGGCGGTTCAGCCATCGGCTTTACCGACGAGATGTATGAGCAGGCGGGTGCCAAGATCATCGACACGCCGGAGGAAATCTTCGCCGCTGCCGACATGATCGTGAAGGTAAAAGAGCCCCAGCCCCACGAGTGCGAAATGCTGCGCCCGGGCCAACTGCTGTACACCTACCTGCACCTGGCGCCAGACCCCAAGCAGACCGAACTGCTGGTGAAGTCCGGTGCGACCTGTATCGCTTATGAAACCGTCACCGACCGCTTCGGCGGCCTGCCGCTGCTGGCGCCGATGTCGGAAGTCGCCGGCCGTATGTCCGTGCAGTGCGGCGCGCACCACCTGGAAAAAGCCCAGGGCGGCCTCGGTGTACTGCTGGGCGGTGTGCCCGGCGTAGCGCCGGCCAAGGTGCTGATTATCGGCGGCGGTGTTGTGGGTACGCAGGCGGCCAAGATGGCTCTGGGTATGGGCGCGGATGTAACCATTCTCGACCGCTCCCTGCCGCGTCTGCGTCAGCTGGACGATATCTTCGGTGGCGCTGTGCGCACCGAATACTCCACCAACGATGCAATCGAGAAGCACGCGCTGGAAGCGGACCTGGTTGTCGGCGCGGTGCTGATCCCGGGTGCCGCGGCACCGAAGCTGCTGACTCGCGACCATATCAGCCGTATGAAGAAAGGCGCGGTGGTAGTGGACGTGGCCATCGACCAGGGCGGTTGTTTCGAAACCTCCAAGGCGACCACCCACCAGGAGCCGACCTACGTGGTAGACGGCGTCGTGCACTACTGTGTGGCCAACATGCCCGGTGGTGTTGCCCGTACTTCCACCATGGCCCTGAACAACGCCACCCTGCCGTTCGCGGTAGCGCTGGCCAACAAGGGCGCCAAGCAGGCACTGCTGGACGACGCCAACCTGCTGGAAGGCCTGAACGTACACGCCGGTATGGTGACCTACAAGGCGGTCGCCGATGTACTGGGTTACGAGTACGTAGATCCGAAACTGGCACTGCAGAAGTCTGCGGTGGACTCCGGGGTAGCGGCCTGATTCAGGCCCTGCCAGGAGCACAGTCTCAACTTTGTTTTAGCTTAGTCAGTTCTCTTCTCGGGGCTGCCCCCAGCCCCGCTCTGTGAGACCCGGCAGTGTCTGACTGCCACTTGTAGCCGCGCTATTTAGCGCGGCTTTTTTATGGGCGGGTGTTATTCGGGGGCAGGGCAGGCGTATTCGGAGACGGTTACCTTGCCGGAAACAGGCGGCTGAGCAGCACCGGCAGGGCGGTTTCCACCCGCAGGATACGCGGGCCCAGGTGTACGGATTCGAAGCCCTGTTCCTGCAGTTTTTCCACTTCATAGGGGATAAAGCCGCCTTCCGGGCCCACCGCCAGTGTGGTCTGCTCGGCAATATCTACCGGGCAGCTCTGGTTGGTTACCGGGTGCGCTACCAGTTTGCGGGATTGCGCGGCGATTGCTGGCAGCTCGTCTTCCGCAAACGGTTTGAAACGCTTGCGCAGGATAATCTCCGGCATCGCCGTATCTACAGCCTGTTCCAGCCCCAGCACACACTGCTCGCGCAACTTGTCTTGCGCCAGCCAGGGGCTCTGCCAGAAAGACTTTTCCACCCGGTATGCATTGATCAGATAGAGCTTTTTCACGCCCAGCGCGGTCGCGTGCTGCACGGTGCGCTTCAGCATTTTTGGGCGGGGCAGCGCGAGTATCAGGGTCAGTGGCAGGGGCGGTGGCGGGGATTTGTGCAGGGATACCCGCAGGGTGACTTTGTCCCCGCTGCGCTCGAGTACTTCACCGCTACCGATATTGCCGTCCACCAGACCGACCTTGAGCGTGTCTCCGGTTTCTGCGCGGTGGACTTCCGCAATATGGGCCAGGCGGCGGCCGCGGAGGGCAACGGTATCCGGGCCGGTAAAATCACCGGGCTCCAGCAGAATCAGGTTCATGGTGCCGGGCCCTGAATTCAGCGCCTGGCGCGGGCGACGGCGCCCTTGCCGATGCCCTCGTAAGCGCGCACCTGGATCTCCCTGCCGGGGTTATCGGCGGCCAGGGTATCGGCAATGTACTGGGCCAGCTGTTCCACCGTGGTATCGCAGTCGAGTATTTCGCAGCGCCCTGCGGGCATGCTCAGGGTGAATGCGCCCTGGCGGGCCTCGTAGGCAAAGTGCAGTTGCCGGCCGTCCTGCCGCACCAGGTCTTCCCGGGTGCCCAGGTAAATGTCCGCCCAGCGCTTGGCCCACAGGGATTCCAGTGCACCGGAGCGCGCACCATCCATATCGATACGGATGCGGGAGCGGTGGCCGTGGGCGATGCGTTGGCAATTGCCGTCGTGCTTTTTCAGGCCGTGGCTGTAGTGGTAGTAAGGCGTGGCGATCTCTTCGCTCACGAACTCGAGAGCGAGCTGGTCGACACTGGTGGGGAATACCCCCGCCAGCTGCTGTACGCACCAGGCGGCGACGGATTCCGGCGAGATCTCCGCCACATCCACCAGCGCGAATGCCTGCTGCGGGCCGCTGACGGCGATCTTCTCGCCGCTGGCCAGGTCCCAGGTCAGCTCGAGTTTTTCCCCGGTCCGGGACAGTTGCAGGTGCGAGGCGCGGGTGGGCACCAGCAGGCGGTGATCCAGCTCGGTATCCAGCCAGTTGCGCAGAGTCTTCTTGACGATGCCGAAGTCACATACCATCCCCTGGTGGTCCAGGGCGCCATCCAGGGCGGCGTTGGCCAGCCAGGTTTCACCGACGATTCCGCGGTTGTGGTCGAGGTAGCTGAAGTCCACATTGGTGAGGCTGTCGACGAACAGGTGCATAGAGATTCCGACTGCAATTGAAAGGTCCGTCCCGGATGCGGGCGCCGCACAGTATAGCTATTTGGTCGCCGGAATTGTTATCTCATCGCCGCAGAACGACATCCGGCAACACCGATTTTCGCCAGGGGGTAGCACCTGGCGCGTTGAGTCTCTATAATCGCGCCCTCTTCGAGTGCAGACACTATCGCAGTGTCAGATCTGGTCGCTCGGAGCGTTGTGGCGGCCCTTCCGGTCTCCTCGCAATGATCAGCTGTGAACTCCGCCAGGCCCGGA
>ENA-ORCV01000835-ORCV01000835.1-marine-metagenome-genome-assembly--contig:-NODE-835-length-13742-cov-4.664398_pt1 | contig 13742 bp, 11 predicted proteins | sample MGYA00237779_ERZ508509 | MGnify/ENA primary metagenome ERZ508509 (study PRJEB26180, sample SAMN06268772) | marine metagenome | isolation source: Bioluminescent Bay, La Paraguera, Puerto Rico | place... | reverse complement strand
CCCGCCAATCTCCTTTTCAGCCTCAAGAAGGCGCCGGCCCGTTTCGAGCTTGGCCGCTTCGGCTTCTTCCGCGCTCAGGATACCGGCGCTCTGCCGGTCCTCAATCTCTTTCATCTGCGCGGCGAGATAATCACGCTCGTCGAGAGCGGGGTTTTCCTTTTTTCTGCGAAGGAATGGCTGCACAAGCAAGATCAAAGCCGCGGTGGCGATAAGGACAATTACGAGCCAGGTCATCATCCGCGCTCTTCCATGATGCGCCGAAGTTCCTCTTCATCTTCATCGTCCAGCGGCGCAAGGGGCGCCTGCGGACGGCCGCGCAGATAAACCCCCGCAGCAGCGAGACCCGCAAGGAGGATGAAAGCCGGGAATACCCACAGAAAAACCGTATCAGACCGAAGACGAGGCTTTAAGAGAACATAGTCGCCATATCGTGCTACGATATATTCGATCGCCTGCTGATCGGTATCGCCCTCGACAAGACGCTCGCGCACAAGGAGTCGTAAATCCTTCGCCAACGGCGCATTTGATTCCGAAATCGACTGACTCTGGCAGACGACGCAACGCAACTGCGCATCAATAACGCGCGCGCGCGCTTCCAGCGCCGGGTCGTCAAGCACCTCATCCGGCTCAACTGCAAACGCAGCGCTGGAGGCTAACAGGGCGAGTACGAGCAAGAATGTTCTCATTGTCCGCGCAGCTCCTCGATGAGCGGCGCCAATTCTTCTTCCCATGCCTGCGGCGTAATCGGGCCTATAAATTTGTACCGCACCCGCCCGTTCCTATCGATGACGAAGGTCTCAGGCGCCCCGGTGACGCCAAGATCAATCGCGACGCGGCCGTTCCAGTCATCGCCAATCCGCGTGTAGGGGTTTCCCAAACGGTCCAGCCAAGCTTTTCCGTCTCCCGGCTTGTCCTTCCAGTTGAGCCCGTGAATCGGGACGGCGTTCTGACGCGAAAGCTCCATCAGCACCGGATGTTCGATCTGGCAGCTTAAGCACCAGGAAGCAAAGACATTGAGGAGCATCACCTCGCCGCCAAAGTCCATCGAGGCGAGCCCTTCATCCCTCCCCTCGATTGCAGCAAGCTCGAAGTGCGGAAGAGGACGATTAATCAGCTGCGAGGGAATATTCGACGGGTCGCGCTTCAGACCGTAAGCGAAGAACACTCCGACGCCGGCAAACAATAGAAGCGGCAACAAAACCAGAAAACGCCTCATGCACCAGCCTCCTGCGGCGCAGTTTCGGGCCGCACGGTCGTCTGCGTGGTTTTTCTCACCCGCGCCGGTTTGCGCCCACGGTCGCTGATTGAAAGCGCGCCGCCAATGACAGCAATTGCCGCGCCCCACCACAACAAGCCGACAAGAGGGTTGAAAAACGCCCGGACAGGCCAGCCCGATCCGGAGTTCTCACCGAAATTGATATAAAGGTCGCCGAAGAGTTGCGGCTTTATCGCCGCTTCAGTTGTCTGCATACCGCGCACCGGATAAAATCGGCGTTCGCCTGAAAGCGAGATCGTATTTCCGTTTTTCGCGGCATTGAAAAGAGCGCGCTCGGCGACATAATTGGGACCCGCGATATCCTCAACCGAAACAAGCGTCACCTGATAGCCGGCGACGCTGATCTCGTCGCCCTCATTCATGAGGGCGATTTCTTCGCTCTTCCAGAGGCTTATGCTCGCCGCGCCTAAAGCGAAGAGCGCCAGCCCGCCATGCGCCAGCGCCGCACCCCAGGCCGCCCTCGGCAAACCGCGCGCGCGCGACAGGACATCGCCGAACGGAGCGCGGAACAACTTCACTCTAGAAGCGATGTCGACAAGCGCGCCGCCCGCAAGCCAGACAATAAGCGCAACGGCTACCGCGCCGATCACGCGATGACGGTCGACCATCACAGCGACGATCACTGCTCCTGCAAGCGCCGCAGCACCCGGATAGATGAGCCGTTGAAAGGCGGCGCCGAGAGACGCTTTCTTCCAGGGAAGCAAGGCGCCGATCGCCGCCACAAAGAAGGTGAAACCAGCTATAGGCGTGAAGACAATGTTGAAATACGGGGCGCCCACTGAAATTTTCTGCCCCGACAACACATCAATAAAAAGCGGATAGAAAGTGCCGACAAAGACGGTGGCGCTCGCGGCGATCAGGAACAGGTTATTGAGAATGAGCGACGTTTCCCGGCTGACGAGTTCAAATGCGCCCGTCGGTTTCAGCACCGTCGCCCGCATCGCGAAAAGCGTCAGCGAACCGCCGATCGCCGCAATAAGGATCATCAGAATGAAGACGCCGCGCGCCGGATCGACAGCGAAGGCATGCACAGACGTCAACACGCCCGATCGGACCAGGAAAGTGCCGATCAGGCTTAAGGAAAAAGTGAGGATAGCGAGCAGGATCGCCCACGCCTTCATGGTGTCGCAGCGCTCAACCACTCGCACGGAATGAATCAGCGCAACGCCCGCCAGCCAGGGCATGAACGACGCGTTTTCAACCGGATCCCACGCCCACCAGCCGCCCCAGCCAAGTTCGTAATAGGCCCACCAGGAGCCGAGCGTGATGCCAATCGTTAGAAACGTCCAAGCCGCAAGCGCCCAGGGCCGTACGAGCCGCGCCCACACGGCGTCCGCGCGCCCGCGTATAAGCGCAGCAACGGCAAAGGAGAACGGGACCGAAAAGCTAACGTAACCGAGATAAAGAAACGGCGGATGAATGGCGAGACCGATATCCTGAAGCAATGGGTTTAGTCCCTGCCCGTCAGCCGGCGACGGAATAAAGCGCTCAAACGGATTGGACGTCAGCAGAATAAACGCGAGAAACGCTGTGATGATCGTCGCCTGAACGGCAAGCGTCAAAATATGCAGGGAAGGCGGAATGGCGCGGTCCTGTATGGCCAGCATCGCACTGAACAAGGCCAGCACAAGCGCCCAGAGCAGCATCGAGCCCTCGTGATTCCCCCATGTGCCGGTAAGCTTGTAGATGAACGGCTTTGCGGTGTGAGAATTCTCGAAAACATTCAGTACGGAAAAATCCGAAACCGCATACGCATGCATCAAAATGAAGAAGGACGCAGCGACAAGCGCAAAGACAAGTATCGAGGCGCGCCTTGCGAAATCGCCGGCGCCGGGCGTTGAAGCGCGCGCAGCAATAAACAACGCCGGCGCCTGAACGCCGGAGACAATTAGCGCAAGGATCAGCGCAAAATGTCCTATCTCTGGCCACATGGACTTAAATTCTCACCTGCAGACCTCACCACAGACGGGGATACGCGGCTCATGCCCGCCGTCAATGCGGTGAATTAGGCTCCGCTTCGGCCAGCGACTGCATTCACGTAGACCTTAGCTGAAAAACAGGCCTTGCCTTATCAGAACGGTTGTTCTAAAGACCAGAACACCCATTCTGGAATTAACGTTCTGATGCGAGAACCGCCTGTCTGATGACGCCCCGCGCCGAAACCGATCACGCCAGCGCCATAAAAGCCGCAAAAGAACTTTTCTGGCGGCGCGGCTATCACGAAACCTCCATGGAAGAGGTCGTGAGCGCCACCGGCCTTAACCGCTATGCTCTCTACAACGCATTCGGCGGCAAGCTGGAGCTCTTCCTGAAAGTGCTTGAGCTCTATCAGAACGAGCGCAAGGAACTCTTTCTCCGCGTACTCAACGATCCCGAACGCAGTCCGCTCGACGCGGTCAGGACCGTGGGTGAATTCTGCATTAGCGAGATGGCGGAGCGTGGCGCGGGCTGCCTGATATGTAATGTCGCGCTGGAATTCGGGCCTTGCGAACCCATTGTCGCCGAATGCGTCACGGGTTACCTCGCCGAAGTTCAAAGCGCGAAAGAAATGGCGCTCGAGCAGGCCGCGGCATGCGGCGAACTCAATCCCGCCATAACGCCTAAAGAAGGCGCCGCAATGCTGATGACTCACATGCTGGGGGTCGGCGCGCGCGCGCGCAATGGCGCCAGCCGGGAGGAAATGTTGCGCTCCCTTCATTCATGTGTGGCTGTTTTGAAAGCCACGCGGATCGAAAAAGAGGCTTCCTGATGCAGTTAGCCGCTGGATTTGCATAAGAAGCCAGAGATCAGTTTGTTGTTTGAAAAGTAGACGGCGCCGCCGTCTTGAGGGGTAAGGAAATGGCTGCAGTAAATCGGCTCGATATATTCGCCGCCGGGTTCACGCGCTGGATGATCCGTCTGCGCTGGTTGGTGATACTGGCGTCAATCGCCGCCGCCTTCTTTATCGGCGAAAACGCTGCGAAACTTGAATTTTCGAATAACTACCGGACATTTTTCTCGAAACAAAATCCCGAGCTGCAAGCGTTCGAGGATTTTCAGGCGACCTACACCAAGAACGACAACTTCATGTTCGTCCTGGCGCCGAAGGACGGGAAAGTCTTTACAAACGACACCCTGTCGGCGGTTGAATATGTCACCGAACAAGGCTGGCAGATTCCCTTCGCCCTGCGCGTCGATTCCATCGCCAACTTCCAGCATACCTACGCTGACGGCGACGAACTGATCGTTGAAGACCTCGTCGCGGGCGCGGGAAGCCTGACGCCTGATGAGCTTGCGAGAAAACAAGAGATTGCGCTCGCCGAACCGCTCCTGCGCAAGCAGCTGATCACAGAGAACGCCGACGTCACCTCCATCAACGTCGTTCTTCAATACCCGGAAAAATCGCTGACCGAAGTTCCGGAGTCGGTGACGGCCGCCCGCGCCCTTCGCGAAGATATCAAGAAACGCTTCCCCGACCTCGATGTCTATCTGACCGGCACATCGATGCTCAACAACGCCTTCGCTGAGGCGAGCATCAACGATTTCGGATTCCTCGTGCCGATGATGTTCATCATCATCCTTGTGACAACGGCGGTTGCCGTTAGGTCAGTGACAGCGACTTTATCGACGCTCCTGATCATCATACTCTCCTGCGTCATCGCCATGGGCTTCGCCGGATTTATCGGGGTCAAGCTCGCAGGGCCAAGCCCCTCCGCGCCGATCATCATTCTGACGCTCGCCATCGCCGATTCCATTCACATTCTGATTTCCATGCGGTCGGCCATGCGCGACGGACTCGCGAAGAATGACGCGATTGTCGAAGCCTTGCGGATCAATTTCCTGCCGGTCGCGGTCACTTCCATTACGACAATCGTGGGTTTCATGTCTCTGCGATTCTCGGACTCGCCGCCATTCTGGGATCTAGGTTACATCACTTCGGTCGGCATCTTATCTGCATGGGTCTTGTCGGTGACCGTTTTGCCAGCGCTTTTAAGTCTGATGCCAATCCGCGTGAAACCACGGACAGCGGCGCAAAACCGAAGCGGTCTCATGCTCGGTCTCGCCAATATCGTTATCCGTCATTCAAGAATTTTGTTTGTGATTTTCGGCGCAGCCGTGATCGTTCTCGTCACATTCATTCCAAACCTCAAACTGAGCGACCAGTGGCGTGAGTATTTTGCGCCTCGCATTGAATTTCGCGCCGAGACCGACAAGGTAATCGAACATTTCGGCTTTTATCCGGTCGAATGGTCCGTTCCGGCGAGCGAGCCCGGCGGCATATCAGATCCGGAATTTTTGCGGAAACTGGAAGCCTATACGACCTGGTTGAGAGCACAGCCGAATATCACACACGTCTATTCAATCACGGATATAATGAAGCGGCTCAACCAGAACCTCAATGGCGATGACCCATCCTACTATCGCTTGCCGGAGGACCGGGAGCTTTCGGCGCAATATTTGCTGCTTTACGAGCTCTCCCTGCCCTATGGCCTCGATCTCAACGACCGTATCAATATCGACAAGTCCGCAACCCGTGTAACGGCGACCATGGAAGGGCAGGTCTCAACGGAACGCGTACGTGAACTGTTAAGACAGACGGACGAATGGTTCGCTGATAACGCGCCGGAGATGACAGCCCCGGCCACCGGCGCGCAGGTAATGTTCACATTCATCGCCCAGCGCAATGTGCAAAGCATGATCGCCGGCACAGCCGTCGCTATTACCGCTATCGCCATCATCATGATCCTGGCGCTCCGCAGCTTCCGCATGGGAATGCTGAGTTTGATCCCGAACGCCATGCCAATCCTTGCGGCTTTCGGCGCTTGGGCCTATTTCTTTGGAGAAATCGGGTTCTCGGTCGCGGCTGTTGCGGCGATCGCTCTCGGGATCGTTATCGACGACACCGTTCACTACCTCACAAAGTACATGCGCGCGCGCCGTGAGAAAGATCTCTCGGTTGCGGACTCCATCCGCTACGCCTTTGAAACGGTCGGCATCGCGATTATCGTCAATACAGTGATCCTCGCCGCCGGTTTCATGGTGCTCACTTTTTCCGCCTTCAAGATCAATATGGAAATGGGCCTACTGACCTCGATGACTATCGTCTTTGCGCTCATTCTCGATTTTTTCTTCTTGCCTGCGCTGCTCTTGCTGCTTGCGCGCTTTTCCGGCGAAACTATCGATATCAAAGGAGACAATTATGTCCGACATACGTTCAGCACCGCGCCTTAAAGCCGTTCTGGCGGCGGCTTTCCTCGGCGCTTCCGCCCTCGCCTTCCCCCTTGTTGCGCAAGAGCCGCCGGTTTTCACAGACGACCCCATCGCCAAGGGCGAAACGCCGGAGGCGCACAAAGGGTATGAAATCGCAGCGCGCGCTGACCGCAGCGATTACGGTTTCGGCGACAGCACCAGCGAGGCGACGATGGTCCTAAAAAACGCCGCCGGTCAGACGACCGAACGCAGCCTTTCTTTTTCAACGCTGGAGAAAGAGGATGAAACGGTCGGCGACAAATCGCTCGTCATGTTCAATTCGCCCCGCGATGTCGAAGGAACCGCGCTTCTCTCCCACGCCAAGATTCTCGAGCCCGACGATCAATGGCTCTACCTGCCGGCGCTGAAACGCGTAAAGCGCATTTCGTCCGCGAACAAATCCGGCCCCTTTGTCGGTTCGGAGTTCGCCTTTGAAGATTTCACTATTACAGAGCTCAACAAGTTCACATACGCCTATGTCGGAGAGGAAGAGCTTGACGGCGAAATGATGGATGTCCTCGAACGTTTTCCGCGCTATGAAAAATCCGGCTACACAAAGCAGAAATCGTGGATCGACCAGAAAATCTTTCAGGCTCGGAAGCTCGAGTTTTATGATCGCCGCGGCGATCTCCTAAAAACGCTGACGCTTTCAGACTACCGCGACTATGACGGCATGTGGCGCGCCCACAAATTGACTATGGTCAATCACCAGACCGGCAAAGAAACCGATCTCATATATTCGAATTATGAATTCAAGACCGGACTGGACTCTAACGATTTCGAACAAGGCGTGCTGACACGCCTACGCTAATAACGGGACAGAGGGGCGATTCAGTGCGTTTGCTATATAAACTCGCAGGTCTGGCGTTTGTTGCAACGCTAATTTCGCCCGCAAGCGCGCAAGAGTGGGATCTCGGCGTCGAGATCGCTGCGGAAGTTCGTTACTTTCCGAATGAACCGATTTATCCGGATCAGTTCGAGCACTGGCAGCCCTCATTCACCATCCAGCCTGATATTCGCTGGGAAACGGACGACCGCAAGCATCAGGTTGTTTTTATTCCATTCGCCCGTATCGACACGCAGGACGACGAGCGCACGCATTTCGATATTCGCGAGGGCTATTATCGCTTTAATTCTGATGACAACTGGTCGCTGACTCTTGGCGCCGTCAAGGTGTTCTGGGGACGAACCGAGTCACGCCATCTTGTCGACATTATCAATCAGACCGACTCTGTTGAAGACATCGATGAAGAAGACAAGCTCGGCCAGCCGATGGCGAATCTGACGCTGATCAGGGATTGGGGAACGCTCGATTTCTATGTGATGTCCGGTTTTCGCACGCGCACTTTTCCCGGGACGGATGGCCGATTACGTTTCGGCTTGGTTGTTGACACGGATTATCCCGTCTTTGAAGCGGATTGGGGACGCGGCGCAGTCGATTTAGCCGCCCGGTATTCGCACTATATCGGCGCGTGGGACTTTGGCGTTTCAGTGTTTCACGGCACGTCGCGAGAACCTCGTTTCGCTTTCGCCGAAGACGGATTTTCGTTGCGGCCCGTTTATGACCGCATCACACAGGGTTCGATCGACCTGCAATACACAAAGGACGCCTGGCTCTGGAAACTCGAAACCGTTGTGCGCGAAGGCCATGGCGAAATCTTCGCAGCTGTTGTCGGCGGTTTTGAATATACAATCTATCAGATTTTCGGCGGCGCCGACCTTGGTCTGCTTGCAGAGTATCAATATGACGGACGGGATGAAGGCTATGTCCTGGAAGATTTCGGCCTCGCCTTCGCTGCACCGGCGACAATCGCTGATAATGACGTCTTCGCCGGCGCCCGCCTCGCGTTGAACGATATCCAGGATACGTCGATGCTGATCGGAACGACGATCGACGCAGACGACCAATCCATGGGCATATTCATCGAAGCTGAGCGCCGGCTCGGGCAGAACTGGACAGCCGAGCTGGAAGCGCGCCTCTTCTTGAATGTTGATCCAGACAATCTCCTGGATGCATTCCGGGACGACGATTTTCTGACCTTTAGACTGACCCGCTACTTCTAGCCTGCATTTACATGCGCCCGGCAAATTGCCGCCGCTCTGGAACTGCTCTAGGAATAAAAAAGGAGCACATTCCTGACAGGGGCGCGTGATGAGATTTTCCAAAAGAACATTAATCAAGGCGGCGTCTGCGACCGCGCTTACCGGCGCCCTCTTTCCGCTCGCCGCCTGCTCGAAAGGGACAAGCCCCATGGAACTGAAAGACATGACAGGCGACGTCAGCCTGATCACGCCGCAGGAGCGGCTGTCGCGGATTGAAAAGGCGCAGGCGCTGATGAGTCGGCAAGGCGTCGGCGCGCTCATCATTGAAGCCGGGACGACACTGACATATTTCACCGGCATTCAATGGTGGCGCTCTGAGCGCTTCACCGGCGCTGTGCTGTGTGCAGATGGCTCGTTCTGTATTGTGACGCCATTTTTCGAAGAACCATCGATCCGCGAGCAGATGACCTTCGGGGACGATGTGCGCACCTGGCACGAGCATGAGTCTCCGTTCGAGCTCGTTTCCGGTTATCTCGCCGAAAAAAATGCGCGAGATGCCCCGGTCGCTGTTGAGGAAACGGTGCGTCATTTCATTATCGACGGCGTCTCCCATGCTGATCCGCATCTTCAGTTTGTTTCCGGCGCGCCGGTCGTGCGCGGCTGTCGTATGCACAAGTCGCCAGCCGAGCTGGCGCTGATGCAAAAGGCCAACGACATCACCATTGCGGCTTACAAACATACTTATGACCGCATTGAAGCCGGCATGACGCCGCGTGATGTATCAGCCATCATGAATGATGCGACCCGCAATCTCGGCGGCCGCCCGAGCTTCGCCCTTTGCCTCTTCGGCGAGGCGAGCGCTTATCCGCATGGATCATCACAACCGCAATCGATCAAGGAAGGCGAAGTCGTACTGATGGATTGCGGCTGCAACGTTCATGGGTACGAATCAGATATTTCCCGGACATGGGTGCATGGCGAAGCCTCAACGCAACAACGCGACGTCTGGAATACGGTGAAGCGGGGCCAGGTGCTTGCGCTCGAAACGGCGCAACTCGGCGTTCGCGCCGGCGCGGTAGACGACGCCGTTCGCGCCTATTACGAAAGCCTTGGCTATGGCCCTGGCTATGCGGCGCCGGGCCTTACACACAGGCTCGGCCACGGCATCGGCATGGACGGACATGAGCCCGTCAATTTTGTTCAGGGCGAAGAAACAGCGCTGGCGCCGGGCATGTGTTTTTCGAACGAGCCCGGCATATATATTCCCGGGTCATTCGGCATCCGCCTCGAAGACTGCCTTTACATGACCGAGAATGGACCAAAACTCTTCTCGGCGCTGTCAAAATCCATTGATGCGCCGTTTGGATAGTTCGCGCGAGGTTGGCTCAGAAATTCTGATCAACAAAAAAGCCGGAACTAGAAACTAGATCCCGTCAGCACCCGGGTGCCGGTAATGGCTGTTGAAACCGCCGACCGGACAATCAGACGGTTGATGTTTTCCGAGTAGTTGGGAATTCTCGATATCAACTCGGATGTCTGGGTGAAATGCATCCCGTCTGCCGAGTTACTATACACAACCGTGCCCCCAGCTCCCGACTGAAGGCCTTTGACCAGGTTTACGATATCCATGGCCGCATCTTCCGCGCTCTCCTCTCTCTGCAGATTCGTAGAGAGCGTTTGGTGCTCCGCAGGAGCGGGGCCCTGGTCCGGGTCGGGCTTTTGACTTAACGTCAAAGCAAAGGTTGGCTCAAGCGCCACTCCGGAGGACTCAGGGGGAGGCGCTTTCGCTTCAGACGCTACCGGCTGATCCGGGGCGGAAGGATTGGGCGGCCCAGAAGGCAACAATGTCACAACCGATGTCTGCGTCTGTTGTGTAGTATTGTCCGTTACAGGAACAGCATCCTGAGTAGATGCCGGGACAGATTGGGTGGGCGCCGCCGCGACTGTCGTCTGGGTCTGGGAATCTATATTTGTCCCTGATGGCGCAGTTGTCGTTTGAGCGTGAGGTTGTGATGAAACTGTGTCAGACGCTGGCCCGGATACAGACACAACGTCCACAGCTTGTGATCCGCTTCCCGCCGCCGCAACATCTGTCTGCCCTGACCCGCCAGCCGACCCTTGGGTCGTCGTCGCCGATTGGGCAGGAATTGACGACGACGATGAAGAGGGCGTGTTGTTAGACGCCGGGACAGTCGACGCGGCCCCACTGCCTGAAGAGGCGGCTCCATTGCCAGAAGTCGACGCGGCGACTGTTGTGGTCGTCTGTGACGCTCCATCGCCGCCTGTGCCTGCACCGCCCGCATCCGAGCCCTGCTGACCGAACACGCCGCCTTCACCAAATACGCCCTCCTCGCCGAACAAACCGTCCTCTCCAAACATTCCTTCATTTTGGGGAGCCGGCTGAATGGGCGTCATCGAAAAGGAGAAATTGAATGTGAAGCCGGCGAAATCCCAGCCGCCGCGCGCATCAATCAACTCTTCTTCTGTCATCGGCGTTTCCGACAATAGAAGCAGCGCTTCCTCGCCATTTGCCGCAGCGCCTGTGTCCGCAGAAGCAGCGCTAATAGAAATGAAACTGACAGTACTTATTAATCCAAGTTTGCCTAAGGTCGACATAATCAGGGCGTCTCCACGACAGTATCAATGGAAAATCCGGAAAAGGACGGACGTGTTTGATGTAGGGAAACAGACTGCAAAGTCTCAACATCACCGGCCCGGTCATAAGGCGGTGACGGCGCCAACTTCCAGTCCGCAACGCGATTAAAATTCGCTTTGCCACGCTCAACATCGGAACGAATGAACAAGACCGTACCGTCCCAATGCTCTTCGAATTGCTTGCGCGACTTCGAATAAACCCCACGGGACGGATCGCCAACAAGCACGGTTTTGTCCGTTATGCCTTTGATAACGACGAAATGCTTGTAGCCTTCAATATTGATTAGCGCGATGCCGGGAACGCCAATCTCCTGAATACGCTGCAAGCTCAGCTTAAATCCATCGGCAAGCAAACCTTGTGATTCAAGATAGGTTTTCATCTCAAGCAGGGAAAATCCGAGTTCGCGGATGCGGTCCTGATCCCCAACCTCCCACATCGCCTTGAACGCTTCTGTTTCGGTAATGGGGCGCCCGTAATGAAAAGTCATGATCGTCGCCAGGGCTGCGGAGCCGCAGCTGAAGTCGAATTGCTGGCGAACCACTGTTTCGAACTTACTCTCAGCGAAGCTTGTGACTTTAACACGGGCGTTAATGCCGCCGCTCGCCACCATGACATCGCCAGCCATAACAGGCGTCGCAAAACACAGAGATGCAAACAGCCCTGCAGATAGAGCACGCGTCGACTGGCTTATAATACTGCGAAACAACAAGTCCTTTTCCCCCATTAACCTGCCGCTTTACTGGCCGGCCCCGTCTAGAAAGACATTCACGTTGACGGTGCTCTGAAAAATCACACCGTTGCCGGTGTTATTGAACACCGTCGTTATGCCCCGGTTATCACTGACTATGTTATTGGCGATATCGCCCGTGTCGGAATTGGTCGTCGTCACGCCGCTTATCGAACCGTCGCTGTCTGCGATATTGACGGCGATATCATTGATATCGATCGCGGTATCCGAGCCTCCCGAAGCAGCGCTCATCGCCGTAGCGTTTAATGGCGCAAATTCCCCGAAAATGTCGCCTTCTACGGCGGCCGGCGTGTCGAGTATTACCTCAGCTTGTTCAGGAACGGGCGCCTGTGCATATGCAACCAGCGGCGTGATAAACCATCCCCATGCAGCCATACCCATTATAAAGCTCCCCACAACACCATACTTATCGAGTTTCGGCGAAGTGGCGCTGCGGGATATAACCCCGCAGCGCCTTGCCGTATTAGGTAGTCAACTGGGACGGATTACTGCGTTCCGCCGCCGGTGTTGACGTTACCGACATTGATGCTCTGCGAGTTCGAGAAGCTGCCGATGCCGGTGTTGTTGTTGTTGATGAACAGCCCGCGGTTCTGGGAGTTCTGGTTCGTGATCGCACCGGTAACAGTCCGATCCGTACCGCCGCCTTCCAGATCATCAAGGCCGCCATTGATGTTCACATTGCTAACTGCAGAAGACAGCGCCGTGTTGTTCAACTGGACGTCACCAACGGTGAGCGTCAGCGTGGTCGTGGTGGACTTGTTGAACGAGTCGTCGATGACGCTGCCGCCATTGTTGGCTGCGTTGCCGCCGCCGCCATTGGCGTTCGCCTGGTCTTCATTATCAGTCGACTTGTCGATCTTGCCGCCGTTGTTGGCTGCATCGCCGCCAGCGTTGGCCTGATCTTCGTTGTCCGTCGACATATCCTGAGACTGATCGACATCGACATCGCTGTCGTCATTGGCGATCACAGAGCCATTGTCGGCATTGTTGTCGTCAATGCTAGCGCCGTTGTTGGCTGCATTGGTGCCGCCATTGGCCTGGTCTTCGTTGTCCGTCGACTGGTCCAGTTTGACTTCGCTGTCGTCATTCGCGACGACGGAGCCGCCATTGGCTTCATTGTCATCAATGCTGCCGCCGTTGTTGGCTGCATTGGTGCCGCCATTGGCCTGGTCTTCGTTGTCCGTCGACTTGTCGATCTTGCCGCCGTTGTTGGCTGCATCGCCGCCAGCGTTGGCCTGATCTTCGTTGTCGACAGAGTTGTCCGAAGCATCGACCTGAACGTTAACGTTCTCAATGTCGAGAAGATCATTGTCGTTGCCTGAGGAATTGTCGATCTTGCCGCCGTTGTTGGCCGCATCATCGCCAGCATTGGCCTGATCTTCGTTGTCGACAGACTTGTCGACTTTGCCGCCATTGTTGGCTGCATCGCCGCCGGCCGTCGCCGCTTCGATTTTACCGCCGTTATTGGCCGCATTGGTGCCGCCAGCAGCAGCTTCGACTTCGCCGCCGTTATTTGCGGATGCACCGTCGCCGCCGACATTGGCCTGGTCTTCGTTGTCCGTCGACTTGTCGATCTTGCCGCCGTTATTGGCTGCATCGCCGCCGGCATTGGCCTGATCTTCATTGTCGGTCTTCATCGAGTTGTCAGAAGCATCGACCTGAACATTAACGTTCTCAATGTCGAGTAGATCATTGTCGTCTTGCGACGCATCAACCTTCGAGCCGTTATTGGCTGCATTGGTGCCGCCATTGGCCTGATCTTCGTTGTCGATCGAGCTGTCCGACTTCGA